>OLOA01000069.1_pt1 | contig 111088 bp, 124 predicted proteins | sample 1672201 | NCBI WGS metagenome assembly OLOA01 (sample SAMEA3136658, study PRJEB25190) | human gut metagenome
TCTATCCCGTGTAATTTATATTTACTTTTTACCCTTTGCCGGTGGTTTTCGTGCAAGTTTGGCGTTTTTTTCGATTTTTCGTTCATTGCTGTAAATTTTCACTTCCGATAATTAGTTAAAATAGGGTAGTGCACCTGCCAAAAGGCAGGCGATTTTAGCCTAATGTTTTTATTTCTTCGATTAGCATTTTTTGCGGGATTCTTGCGATTGCATCCAGCTTATCTATTGCTTCGATCAACGCTTCAGTTGCGGCTTTTTCATTTTTCTTCGATTGGATTTGGGCTTTTATTAGGTCTTCGTATCTATCCATAATTTCTAAATATTCTTTTTTTTCAGCTGGACTTGGTTCCTCATTTTTCGCTACCTGGTTTGTTAGTTTTTTTATTTTTTCTTCAGCCATAATTTTTTCTTTTTTTATTGAATCTTGGTTAGTTTTGACTGAAGCGAGGTTCTTTTTCGCCTTGAAAATGTTTAGGGTTATTTGCGCCATGGTTTTTATTTCAGGTTCGTCTGCGGAATCTATAATTTTTTCTAAATCTGCTATTTTTTTGTCAAAGTTTAAGTCTGAGGGCATTTCAAGCATTTTCATTAGATGGTTTTTTGCAATGTTGATTTTTTCTAATTTTCCTTGCAACCTTTTTTTAGCATATTTTATTATTTCAGATTTTGAATTTAAAAATCTTTTGACTATTTCCAAATATTTTTGTTTTTTGACTTCTTGCGAAATAGTATTATTAATCCGCACTTGCCTTATTTCGTTTAGTGTGTTTCCGATAACTAAAACGTAGGTGTTGCCAACTTCTTCTATTTCTTCTTCTGTTAAATTTTCATCGAGGTTTTCGTCAATTATTTCTTCAGTGATGTCTAAATATACTTGCACGGCGCCAAGCCAGTGGTTCACGTTTGGGTCGACTTTTGTAAGGTTTTTAAAGTTAGGTGTTCTTGCTATGGCTGTTGTTCTTGGCAAGCGATCAATATTTCTTATCAAGTTGTTCATGTCTTCTATTGTGAATATAACGTTCTCTATTATTTTTGAGGGAATTCTGATTTGATGCTCAAATGCTCCAGGCATAGCGGCCACTTTGGCCGAATTTAATCCGATTAAACTTGAAATTGCCGTTAAAAATGCTATTGAAGATGAGGTGATTTTTTTTAAACTAAGCGACTTCATCATAAAACCTACCTTTAAAAAATTAGTTTATGTTCTTATTATATTAATAAATTATTAATTTGTCAATGAAATTTAAGAAGATTTCATAATAGTTTTTTAGTTTGGTGTTTAAATCAGAAGTGAAAAATAAAAATCACCTGCCATTGTAGCAGGTGAAATTGCATTATTTGCGCAAAAAGTGGATGAGTTTGCCAATAAGGGGTAATTTTTCGAGTAAATCTAAAATAAATGACCAGAAAGATTTTTTCTTTTCTGTTTTTTCATTGTTGATTTTTTCTTTTTTAGTGAAAGCTACTATTGGTTTGAAATTTTCTTTTGGTTGGTTTTTAGTGGCTGCTTCTAGTTTTTCAGCCTTTTGAGTTTTTGCCGGCTTATTGTAGTTAGCAGCATTTTCTTGTTTAGCGGCCATTTCAGGTTTAGTTTCGGCCGGTTTTTGCGGTTTTTCTTTTACTTCCTTGGCGTTTTCAGTAGGAGCCTCTAGGTTTGCTTGTTTAGGTTCATTTGCTTCTTTTTGTGTTTCTTCAGGTTTAGTTTCGGCCGGTTTTTGCGGCTCTTCTTTTACTTCCTTGGCGGTTTCAGTAGGAGCTTCTAGGTTTGCTTGCTCAATTTTTATGATTCCTTTTTTTGCTTCTTCGGGTTTAATTTTCACTGGCACGCCCAAGAATTCAGCAACTGCTTTTAAATATTCTTCTTCCGGTTGCTTATCTGTGATGAGTTGCCATAATTTGCCCAGTATACCGTCGATAGGTGATTCAAAGATCTTTTTGCATATTACTGATTTTTCTTGATATGTGAAATCTTCGGTCAATTTTTCATAACATTTTTCGAATTGATCCAAGCACACATACCAGCAGTCTCTATTTGTAGGGGTATCAATGAAATCACATACTTCAGCCATTTTTAATTCGAATTTTTCTTGTGATTTTTCATTTTTCATCCAATCGCTTAAATCTCTGAACGTAAAGACCTTTTCTTCTTTTTCTTGGCTAGTTTTTGCTGCGCTTTGCGCTGGTTTATTTTTTTCTTTTGGTGCCTTGAGTTCGCTTTTCTTTTCTTTTTCTTCTTTTAGTTCCCCTAGCATTCCTGAAAAAGCTGCGTGCATTTCTTCTAATATTCTGTCGTCTTCTTCTTTTAGCGCTTTATCTAAGGCATCTTTTATTTCTTTTCGTAATTCTGGGTCATTAACCTTTTCGTTCATTTCATTTACGATTTTTTCCACTTGTTCGGGGCTGTCTTCGTCTGAAGATTTTATAGCTTTTACTAATTCAGCTTTTATTCTTTTGGCGTCTTTTATTTCTTGCTTTTTTTCTTCTTGCCTTATTGCTTGGTTTTCAAAATATTCATTTTCATCGAAACTTTTTGACCTAGTTCTAGGCGCTTTTTTGGTTTCGTTTTTTTCGATTCCTTTTTTATCAAAGGTTCTTAATTTTTTCATCAGTATTCTTGATGGCGCCCTAGATACCACTGATTCAAAATTGTATTTTGCATCTGAAAAAGCTTCTCTTTTAGCATTTGTGATATTTTTAGTTTCTTTTTGAATTTCTGCTATGCCTGAATTCCTCGCTTGAAGTTCATCATATTCGGCTATCTGCAGTTCTTCTTTAGCTTTTAAAATTTCCAAAGTTGCGTCTACCATTTTTTTAACAGTAGGGTCTTGCATTTCCGAGCGTATTTTTTCTGAGTTAATTATTTGTTCTCTTACATTTCTAGTTTGCATGCTGGTGTGTAATTTTGGGAACACTTCAATGGCGGAATTAAGCATGCTTCTTGCTTTTAAAACTCTTTTAAATTTTTTGTATGGCTTTTTCGTGAAATCGCTTGTCATTCCAAGCTGATTTTTCATGAATTTTAATACTGCTTCTTTGATTTTTTGTGATTTTTTAGGAGGGTCATTTATTAAATATTCTCTGATTTCATTAATCGTATTTCCAACTAGCAAATATCTGCCCATAAGGCCGTCTAAATCTGTTATACAAAAATTTTCTGATTGTTCACCACATATGATTTCTGCAAAAGTTTTGTAAAAGACATACATAGCTTCTTCCCAGATTTTTGAGTTTCTGTCGATTTTCAGAAGATTGAAAAAATTAGGGGTATAATCAACCATTTTTTTCAGGTCTATTTTTCCATCTTCATCGTAATTTGCGGCGTCCATCATGTCTCCGAATGTAAATTCAATTTCAACCTCTTTCGGAGTGTTAATTCCCGGTGCATTTTCCACTGGGGCAGCGTTAATTTTAACTGAGCTTAATCCGCCTAGGCTTGAAAAAACTGTTAAAGATGCCATTGAAGCAGACAAAGTCTTTTTGATATTTGATTTCATTTTAAAACCTACCTTTTAGAAATTAATTCACATTTTTAATATATTAAAAAACTATTAATTGGTCAATAGGTTTCAAAATATTTACTTAAATGAGGCCGTTAGAATTCATGAAGTCTAAAACGATTTCATAGCAAAGTTTAGATTGCATTTCTTCTAAGCCTTTATTTAACAATATTTCTCTGATTGAATTGATTTGTTCGAAAATAGAGAGGTTGTCCAGCTCGCATAATGCTGAGAGTATTTGCATGTCTGATTTACTAAAGCCTCGGCATCCGCTGATATTTTTGAGATGTGCAAACAGAATCTTTGAAAATGTAACAATCGCGCGGTACCAGGCTTCTTTGCTTGAGTCTGCTTTCATTAAATATTTGCATTTAGAAATATCTTTTTTAATTTCATCTTGCTTTTGCTCAAAGTCCACGTCAGGGTTGTATTCTACCAATGCGTTTAAATTTTTCATTGTGAACATGTTTTCAGAAATAAAAGCATTAGATTTTGCTGAAGGGGCAGCGTTAACTTTGGCTTGGTTTAATCCGCTAAGGCTTGAAAATGCTGTTAAAATCGCAAGTGTTGTTGATAAAACTTTTTTAGAATTAAGTAATTTCATTATAAAACCTACTCCTTTAAAAAATATTTTATGTTACTATTATATTACTTAAATATTAATTTGTAAATAAATATTGTATGAATTTTTAATATTCTTTTAAAAATAGCTCGGTTTTTGAATATTTGAATTTACACGCCATGGGATTTGATTTATAATTTAAATAAGAATTTAAAATCAAGAGGTGGCAAAATTTATTTAAATGAAAAAAGTTACGGTTAATAAAAACGACGAAAATAAAAGATTAGATTCCTTTTTGCAAAAATTTATTTACGGCATGCCGATGAGCCTTATTTATAAATACATAAGAAAGAAAAGGGTCAAAGTCAACGGCAAACGCGGGAAGGAATCCTACAGGTTAAAGGCCGGAGATTTAATAGAGCTTTATATAAATGATGAATTTTTCGAAGATAAATCTTTTAAATGGGAGTTTAAAAACAGCAGTTTTAACCTTGATGTTATTTATGAAGACGAGAACATAATAATCGTGAATAAACCCGCGGGAATGGTTGTCCACCCTGACAAAGAGCATGCGGGCGACAACCTCATAAACAGGATTAAAAATTACCTTTTCAAAAAAGGCGAATATAACCCTGAAAGTGAAAACTGCTTTGCTCCTTCGCTTGTGAACAGGATTGACAGAAACACCTCAGGGCTTGTTATTGCGGCAAAAAATGCCGCCTCGCTTGCGGTTTTGAACGAAAAAATGAAAGAAAGAGAAATAAATAAATCCTACGTTTGCATAGTTCTTGGAAAAATGAGCAAAAAATCGGAACTTTTAAAAGGCTTTCTTTTTAAAAATGAAACTGAAAATAAGGTTTACATAAGCAGTCGGCGAGAATCGGAGGATTTCAAAACGATTCTCACTAAGTACGATGTTATTTCAAGCGGCAAAGATTTTTCGCTTTTAAAAGTGGCTCTTTTAACCGGCAGAACGCACCAAATTCGCGCTCATCTGGCATCTATTGGTCACCCGATTCTTGGAGACGGCAAATACGGCAAAAATGCGGTTAACAAAGCTTTGGGGTATAAATATCAAGCGCTGTGCTCTTTCAAAATAGAATTTAATTTCGAAAAAAATGCTGGGGGCCTGGAGTATTTAAACGGCAAAAAAATAACTTTGCCTGAAGAAAAAATTTGGTTCATTAAAGATTTTTACGAAAAGTTAAAAATTGAAAAATCTTGAAAACATCATCATGAAGCAAACATCGAGCCCAGATGACATAACCAGCAAAATGAGGCAATAGCCTGATTTTCGAAGGTGTTTTTTAAGGCTTTCTTTAATGCTTTCTTCGGTTTCTTTTGCAAGGACGGTTTTAGCCAGTTTGAAGGAAAATTTCATGCAGTTTGCCGCGAAAAAAGTGACCGCAACGGAGGAAACGAAAATCCCGGGCAGAAGAATCAGAATGTAAAAAGCAATGCCTTTGAGTCCATAGATTAGGTAAAGATATCCTGCCGTGAGGCCGAGGCTGAAGCCTTTGAAGGAGATAATAAGCGGGATGAAAAAGGTTCCAAGGCATGAAAATGCAGAAAGCTCTAAAAGAATTGCAAAAGAGCCGAGCATCGCAAGCGAAGAAGAAAAAACTTGCAGATTCGATTGAGAAAGCTTTTCTTTGAAGTCGCTCAGGAACAGAAAATTCAGTTTGTAAATGTAATCCATATTGAGCGAAGAAACCGAAACCGAACCCGCAATCATGCTTATTATCAAGCACAAAAACAGGAAGATTATCGTTTTTCGGGTTTTCAAAATTTTTATAATGTCGTATTTTTGCAGTAGTGTTTTGGCGTTTATTATAGCGTGTGTCATAATTGCTCCTTAAATTTTTACATCTTTTTTTGTTTGTTGTTTTAATATCTATGAGGCGGAGGGACAAAGTATGAATGATTTTTCGGAAAAAGGAACTGAAAATAAAAATTTAAGCGTAAGGATTTTAATTGCCATCGCGCTTTTTATGGCTGCGGGGCTCGTTGGTTACAACGCCTTTTTCAGCAAGACTGCAGTTGAAATCACCGAAAATTTAGTGGTATCCGAAACCTTGGAAGAAAACAGCGAAACGAAAAACGCAGAAGCTGTGAACATAAACACGGCGACCTCGGAGGAACTTGAAAAACTTAGCGGTGTTGGAAAAACCATGGCTAAAAGAATAATTGATTACCGCGAAACTCACGGCGGCTTTGCAAACAAAGAAGAAATAATGAACGTGAAGGGAATAGGCAAGAAGGTTTTCGAAGATATAAAGAATAATATTTGCGTTTAGCTTTACTTCCTTGCGAAAAAACCTTATTATAGTTATACAAGTACTATTTGTGAGGTTTTAAATTTGAAAAAGTTTTCTTTTATATTAGCCATTATATTTATTCTTTCTATTTTTTCAGGGTGCAAAAAAAGCGAAGGAGCCGATTTTAAAATCGTGACTTCATGCTACCCTGTTTATGTTATGACGCTCAACGTCGTCAAGGATATTCCTGGCGTTGAAGTCGTGAATATGTGCGAAAATAACACAGGCTGCCTGCATAATTTCCAGCTTAGATCGGACGATCTTAAAAAGATTGAAAAATCCTCGGCTTTCGTGATAAACGGCGGCGGAATGGAACTTTTCGTTGATAAAATCACAAGCGAGCTACCGAAGGTTAAAATCGTTGATTCCAGCACAGGCATCGAACTTTTGAAAGATGAGTGCCACCATCACCACGAAGATGAAGAAAGCGAGCACGAACACTGCCACCACGAAGAAAACCCGCACATTTGGATGTCAGTTAGCAATTGCATGAAGCAAGTGGAAAATATCAGTAGCGGCCTTGCAAAGCTTGATTCGGGCCATGCTGAGCTTTACGAAAAAAACGCAAAAATTTACACTGAAAAATTAAGTTCTTTGAAAAACAAAATAAATGCAGGGCTTGAAAATATCACAGATAAAAATATCATAACTTTCCACGAGGCTTTCCCGTATTTTGCCAAGGAATTCGGGCTTAACATAGTTGGAGTTATAAACCACGAACCCGGCGAGGAACCAACGGTGAAAGAGATTAAGGGCACAATTGATCTCATTAAAACCAAAAACGTGAAATGCATTTTCACCGAGCCTCAATACCCTGAAAACACCGCGAAAACAATTGCATCCGAAACGGGCGTTAGCGTTTATGCGCTTGACCCTGCGGTTACGGGCGACGGCTCAGCAGACTCTTATTTAAACGCAATGGAAAAGAATTTAGAGGTGCTTGAAAAAGCGCTAAGATAATTTGAAAAAAGGAATTTTGAAAAATGAAAGAGTGCCACTGCAGTGTAAAAATCAAGAATTTATATGTTAAAAAAGGCGGCCACACGATTCTTCATAACGTTACTTTAACGGCTAATCACGGCGAAACCCTTGCGCTCATCGGCAAAAATGGCGCCGGGAAGACAACCTTGCTTAAAGCCATCCTTCACAGTGTGCCTTACAGCGGGAAAATCGAGTTTTTCGATTCAAACGGCAATAAAATATCAAACCCGAAAATAGGCTATGTTCCGCAGAGGCTTAGCTTTGATTCAAGCACGCCAATTACAGTTATGGACCTATTTTGCGCAAATTCTTCGAAGCTTCCGGTTTGGCTCGGCCACGGCAAGAAAAAAAGAGCGCTTGAGCTGCTTGAAAAAGTTGGTGTGCATACTCACGTTAACAGCCCAATCGGCAGGCTTTCAGGCGGCGAGCTTCAAAGGGTTTTGCTTGCATTTGCGCTTGACCCGAGGCCTGACATTTTGATTCTCGATGAGCCTGTTTCGGCAGTTGACAGAAAGGGAATAAGCAATTTTTACAGCATTATAAATTCGATGCGAAATGACTATCATATGCCAGTGATTTTGGTTTCGCACGACCTTGGCCACGTGGCGAAATATGCAAGCTCTTATGCGCTTATTAACCACACTGTTGAAGAAATTGGCAGCGCAAAGGAACTTTCGCAGAGCACAAAAGTAAGAGAAACCTTTGGCTTTGATTTGGATGGAGGAAAAGACATATGGAAGTAATTTACTCGATTATGGAAAGTCTGCTGCCTTTTTCTTGGGTGAGTTTTACTTTCATGAAGAATGCCTTCTTGGCGATTTTGCTCATAACGCCGCTTTTCGGCCTTGTGGGGACGATGATTGTTAATAACAAAATGTCGTTTTTTTCGGATGCCCTGGGGCATTGTGCACTCACTGGAATTGCAATCGGGGTTGTTTTGGGCGTTAGCAATTATTCTTTTGCCATGCTTTGCTTTTCGGTTTTGTTTGCGCTTGGAATCTCGGTTATAATGCAGTCCGAGGCTTCTTCTTCCGATACTATAATCGGAGTTTTTTCTTCAGCCGGGATTGCGCTTGGAATATTCATTCTTTCGCTTAGCGGCGGGCTCGGGAAGTATTCTTCCTATCTTGTGGGTGATATTCTTTCAATCACTAAAAACGAAATCATAATGCTTGCCGTGACGCTCGTGGTTGTTATTTCGGTTTGGGTTGTTTCGTTTAACAAGCTTCTTTTGGCGGGGCTCAACAGCGAAATGGCAGCGAGCAAGCAGATAAATGTCAGATTTTACAAGAATTTATTTTCTGTTTTAATAGCCATAATAGTAACAATATCTCTTAAATGGGTTGGAATGCTGATGATAAATTCGCTTTTGGTTCTTCCGGCGGCTTCTGCGAGGAATCTTGCCAGGAACATGAAAAGTTACCATTTAATGTCGGTTGGTTTTTCGTTTATTTCAGGAATATCGGGCTTACTCATTTCATATTATATCGGTACATCAGCGGGCTCGACCATAGTTTTGGTTTCTGCGATGATATTCTTTTTGAGTTATTTTGTAAGAAAATTTCGCTGAAAATAACTGGGGTAGGTTGGCGTTTATGGACTTTTACAAAACTTTTTTGAATTCTGCGAAATATAGCAACAAGCTTATTTGGCTTCTGATAGGCTTTATTTCCGTTTACAGTCTTTTGCTTGTGAAAAGCATTTCGAGGGAAACTTTTAATTATTTCAGCGTCCAGCTTTTGTCGGTTTTGATCGGTCTTTTGGGCGCGTTTTTTCTGCAAGCTTTTGATTACAAAACCCTGGCTAAATTTTGGAAATGGCTTGCAGTTTTCGGGATTTTTTTGATTGGGTGCACGCTTTTTGCAGGCGTTAAAGTTGAGGGTTCTATGGGAATAAACGCCAAAGCCTGGCTGAGGCTCCCCGGGGGAATAACCTTCCAGCCTTCGGAGCTTGTTAAAATATTTTTTACCGTGACGTTTGCGCACCACCTGGCGAAAGTTAAAAAAGAAAATAATTTCAAAAATTTTAGAGATGTATTTTTAGTTGCGCTTCATGCGTTTGTGCCGGTTTTGCTCACTCATTTGCAGGGCGACGACGGCGCCGCGATTATTTTCATGTTCACAGCTTTAACAATGGCTTTCATTGCGGGTATTCCTTTCAGGTACTTCGCTGCGCTTTTCGTTTTTGCTGCGCTTTGCGCGCCTGTTTTGTGGAATTTCGTTTTGGCGGATTATCAAAAAAGAAGAATTTTAACGCAAATGAACCCTGAAGCCGACCCTCTTAACATGGGTTACCAGCAAATTCAGGGCATGCTTTCGATAGGTTCTGGTGGGATTTTTGGGCGGGGGCTTTTTAACGGCCCGAGGGTTGCAAACGGCATCGTGCCCGTGCAAGAAAGCGATTTTATTTTTGCGGCAGCAGGCGAGGAGCTTGGTTTTTTTGGTTGTTTGCTTATTTTAATTTTGCTTGCTTTTTTGATTTTCCGGCTTGGGTTTATTGCTAAAAATTGTGGCGATGAAACGGGCGCTTTGATTTGCTTCGGGATAATCGGAATAATCGTCTCTCAAACGATTTTTAACCTTGGAATGTGCCTTAGTTTGCTGCCTGTGATGGGCGTTACGCTGCCGTTTTTCAGCGTTGGGGGATCTTCGGCTTCGTGCCTTTATTTCGGGATAGGAATTGCTCAAAATGTTTACCTTAACAGCAACAAAACTGCGCCAATTCTTGACTTTGAGGAGGAATGAAAATGAAAATTCTCGTTTTGTTTGGTTCGCCTCATGAAAAGGGTTTCACTCGAGGGCTCCTTGACTTTTTCCTTGCGTTTTTAGATAAAAATTGCGAAGTTACTGTGATTAATAGCTATGATGAAGCGGTGCGGCCTTGCATTGGGTGCGAAAAGTGCAAAACCGGAAAATGCATTTTTAACGACATGGAAAAGATTAATTTTTTGGTCAATTCCAGTGATGTTGTTGTGGTTGCAAGCCCGGTTTACAATGCTTCGTTTCCTGCACCGCTCAAGGCAATTTTTGACCGTTTTCAACCTTATTATTTCAAAAGAAACCATGCTAGCAAAAAATTTGTTCTTCTTCTCACTGCCGGCTCGAGAAAAATTGACTATTTGCCCGTTATTTTAGCTCAAATAAACCCGATTATTAAAATTTTGGGCGGGGAGCTTTTGGGCGAAATTACTCTAAAAGGTACGGACTTTTTAAATAAATTTGATATTGACAAATTTTATTCAAAAAGTGAAAATAAAGCTAGAAATATTATTGAAAATTTCGAAAAAAATAAACATTAAAATAAATTGAATTTGAGGAGGACTTTAATTATGCTTGATTTATGTATGAACTGTATGAGCCGCCTTGAAAACCACGAAGATATTTGCCCGCATTGCCAGGAGCCAAGGTATGCCGAGCAGCCTGAGCCGTTTTTGCCTAAAAAGAAAATTTTGGGCGAAAGATATATAATAGGCAACGGAATCAAACAGGACCCCGAAGGGCTTAGCTACATTGGGTATGATTTCATTAAAAACTCGAAGGTTTACATCAGGGAATTTTTCCCCTCTGAAACTTGTTATCGCTCAGTGGACTGTGAAGTTAAAGCTCAAGACAAGCCCGGTTTTAAAAATAAATTTAAAGTTTTAAACGAAGAATTTCTCAAATATTTCAGAGGAATCGCAAGGTTTAGGAACCTTTCGTGCGTTGCTTCGGTTTACGATATTCTTGAGCAAAACGGCACTTCTTATATAATCCTCGAATGGGTTGAAGGGACGGGCCTTGATGAATATCTTTCATCGCACGGCGAAGCAATGAGCTGGAAGCAAGCTCGAAGTCTTTTCATGCCGCTTATTTCGCCGCTCACGAAAATGAGCTCTGCGGGGATACACCATTTGGGCTTGGCGCCTTGCAACATGATGATAACAAGCGAAAATAAAATTAAATTAGTTGGCTTTGCGACTGCTAATTTAAGGACTGACAACGACCTTGAAAGTAGCGAGCTTTTTGAGGGGTGCAGCGCTTTGGAGCAATATATTGCGGGCTCTGAGATTTCTGAAAGCACCGATGTTTACGGTTTTGCGGCAACGCTTTTTTTTGCTTTAACGGGTGAATACCCGCTTGCGGCGCTTGAAAGAAGGAAGAAAGACCGCCTTTTGATGCCTTCTAACATAATGAAAGAGCTGCCGGACACGGTTATTTCGGCCATTGCGAATGCTCTGAGAGTGCACCCAAACAACAGGACTATTTCTTTTGAAGTTTTCAGGCTTGAGATTTCGAATTCGCCTGTTTTGCAGGTTAAAAATATTTATGATGAACCCGAGGAATTTGAATTCTCAAGGAATGAAACTAAATCTTCTGGTAATTCGGTAAGAGTTCTAGGGGTGGTTTCTTGCGTTCTTTCTTTAGTAATTTTAGCGGTTTGCTTTGGTGTTTATTGGTTCTGGGTGAAAGACAAAAAGATGAGTTCCGAAACGGTGCCAAAAACATCTGAAACTACAGTTACTGAAACCAAAGAAGAAACTGAAGAAACCGGAAGCGAAGAAGAAAAAATCGACGTCCCGCAGCTCGTTGGCAAGAGCCTCAGCGCTGCGAAAAGCACCGCAGCTTCGGCTAATAATTATTCTATAGTTGTTTTGTCAGAAGAATTCCACGACACGACCCCCGAAGGAAATATCATCTCGCAAACGCCTAATTACGGCGAAAAAATGTATTCAGGTTCAATAATTGCAGTTACCGTAAGCAAAGGGCCTTCGAAGCGCAAATTACCAAATATCCAAGGCAAGAAACTTTCTGAGGCTGCTTTAATTTTGACTAACGAAAAGTTTAAACCAATTGAAGTTAACCAAAGCAGCCAAGATTTTGCTGAAGGAACGGTTATAGGCTACCAAGACTACAAAGCCGGAGATGTGCTTGACTATGGCGCAGAGGTTTATATAGTTGTGAGTAAGGGATGATTAAATTCAAGGTAAAAATAAGATAAAAATTGAACAGTATTAGTAAAGGATTTATAATATATTTTTCATTGACAGACCCCATATACGGTGTTATAATAACTGAGTATTCACCATATATGGGGTTTAAGATTGCCCTTTTTGATGTTTCATGTACATAATATTTTTTTATAACTGATTTTTTTGTTGGTTTTAAATGGTTAGAAATAATCCTGCCGTTTAAAACCATTTCTCAGGAAAAATTTTGAAAAGGAGTTGTAGTTAAGTGGAAGAAATGGTACTTTACGGCAATGGTTGCCCAAAATGCAAAGTTTTGAAAATTAAACTTGAAAAAGAAAATTTGAATTTCACTGAAAGTGAAGACGCCGAGCTTTTGGAGAAATTAGGTTTCAAGAGCTATCCTGTTTTGAAGGTTGGCGACAAATTCATGAATTTTGCAGACGCTTTTAAATGGATAAATGATAGGGGTAATGAAAATGAACATTAATTTAAACTTGCACAAGGGCTTTGCCGATTGCATAAACAAAATGGTTAAAAAATACGGCGAAAAGTTTTCGCTTATGAATGGATTTTCTAATTCAAACCTTAATTTCACCGATTTTATTGATAATTTTATAAAATCAAGCAGCGTTGCAGACACAACTATAGACGCAAACGCAAACAGCACCACGCTTGACGTGCGTACGCTTCTTTCGGACATGGTTAAGCCGCATACTAAGCTTTTGTCGTATAATAAAATCTTCGGTGAGCTTTCTGCAAAATACGGCTTGGAACTTGCCGAAAAATGGCTTGAAGGCGAATGGAACGGCCAGTTTTATCTTCACAATTCTTCAACTGCTTCTTTTATTCCTTATTGCTATGCTTATGATCTTGATAAACTCGTTGAAAATGGCCTTTTCTTCATTAATAAGTTCAAAACAGCTCCTTGCCAGCATTTAACAACTTTTAATGACCATGTTTTAGAGTTCATAAGCTGGACGGCTAACCGCAGCAGCGGCGCTGTTGGTCTCCCAAGTTATTTGCTTTATTCTTACTATTTCTGGTACAACGACGTTAAGAATAATTTCTTCCTCAAAGACCCTGAATATTACAGAAGACAATGCTTCCAGAAATTCATCTATGACCTTAACCAGCCGTATTTAAGAGTTACTGAATGTGCATTTTCTAATATAACCGTTATGGATAGAAACTATTTAATCGAGCTCTTCGGTGGAAGACAGTTCCCAAATGGCGATTTGGTTATGGATCACATTGAACAAATTATTGAGCACCAAAAAGTTTTCATGGAAGTTGTTTCTGAAATTCGTGAAGAAACCATGATGACCTTCCCGGTTTTAACTTACTCGCTTTTATTCCAAGACGGCAAATTCGTTGACGAAGAATTTGCAAGATGGTGCAACAAACACAATATGAAATGGTATGACAGCAATTTCTACGTTGGAAGCGACGTTTCAAGCCTTTCTAACTGCTGCAGGCTTATTTCCAACACTTCGAAATTAAATGCGTTTATAAACTCCGTTGGAGGAACTTCTTTGTCGATTGGAAGCGTTCAAGTTAACACCATAAACCTCAGAAGAATTGCGATTGAAGCTGAAGGAAGCAAAGAAAAATTCATTGAAATTTTGAAAAATAGAATCGACATTTGCGTTAAAGTTCTTGACGTTGTTAGAGATATCATCAAGCAAAATATCAAAGAAGGCCTTTTGCCGAATTACACTTCAGGCTTGATTGAGCTTTCGAAACAATATAATACAATCGGCATAACAGCTATGTATGAAGCGCTCTATGAATTCGGTTTAATTGACACAGACGAATTTGAAAATAAATCTTATTCGCCGGAGGGCCTTGAGTTCGCTTCTGAGATTTTAAGCGTAATAAATGAGCAAAAAGAATCATATGGATTTGACTACAGCATCAATGTTGAAGCAGTTCCGGCTGAAAGAGCTAACGTTGTTTTAAGCGGCAAAGACGCTGAGCTTTACCCTGAAAAAGAACAATATTTCATCTATTCGAACCAGTGGATTCCTTTGATGGAAAAATGTACTCTCAACGAAAAAATCAAGCTTGGTGCAAAACTCGATAAAGAATGCGGCGGCGGCCAGATTTCACACATTAATTTGGCAGGAAAATTCGCAAACGAAGAGCAAGCTTGGGAACTTCTTAACCACATTGCAAAATCTGGAGTAATTTATTTTGCTTACAACTGCAAAATTTCAGTTTGCAAAGACGAGCATGCGTTTTTCTCGAAAGTTTGTCCGAAATGCGGCAAAGAACCAGCAGACACTTACTCAAGAATAGTTGGATTTTTGGTTCCTGTTTCAGCATACAGCAGAGAACGCAAAAAAGAGTTTGAAAAAAGAAAGTGGTTCGATTTAAATGAACGCCCATTTTAATGAACTTTCTTGCACAATGAGGGTTAAGGAAATAGTTGACGAAAATTTCCAGGATTATAAAAAGCCGGCAATGCTTATTTCCTCGGTTTCATGCGATTTTAAATGCTTGAAAGAGCTCGGGATGGATATAGGCATCTGCCAAAACATGAAGATTTCGAAGCTCCCGAATAAAACAGTCCCTGTTAAAAGCATTTTCGAAAGATATATTTCAAACCCCATCACTCAGGCTGTCATTCTTGGCGGCCTTGAGCCTCTTTTGCAGTTTGGCGAGGTTGTGAGCCTTATTGCTTATTTCAGAAGCCACGGCTGCGACGATGATTTTGTGATTTACACGGGCTATTACCCTTATGAAATCGAGGAAGAAATCAAAGAATTAAAGAAATTCAAAAATATTATAATTAAATATGGAAGATTTGTTCCCAATTCGGTTTCGAAATATGATAAAGTATTGGGTGTGAGTCTTAGTTCAGAAAATCAGCATGCTAAAAAGCTCAGCTGATTTTTGGCATTTTGAACCATTTGGGTTTGAAATTTAGATTTATAACTTCATTTAGAATAAATTTTTTAGAAAGAAGGATACTTATTATGAAGAGTATGGATAGCATAGTTGCGCTTTGCAAGGGCAGAGGATTCATATTTCCGGGCTCTGAGATATACGGTGGCCTTTCAAACACATGGGATTACGGCCCGCTTGGAGTTGAATTTAAAAATAACATAAAAAAACTTTGGATGAAAAAATTCGTTCAAGAATCAGAAACAAACGTTGGGCTTGACTGCGCAATTCTTATGAATCCAAGAGTTTGGGAGGCTTCGGGCCATGTTAGCGGTTTTTCGGACCCTCTTATGGATTGCAAAGAGTGCAAAACTCGCTACAGAGCTGATAAATTAATCGAAGATGCGGGCTTTAACCCTAACGGGATGACATCCGAGCAGATGGAAGAGTTTATCAAAGAAAAAGAAATTTCTTGCCCGAATTGCAAGGCCAAAAACTTCACGGGAATTAGAAAATTCAACCTTATGTTCAAAACCTTCCAAGGAGTTACGGAAGATAAAAAATCCGAAATTTTCCTGCGCCCGGAAACCGCTCAAGGAATTTTCATTAATTTCAGCAATGTTCAAAGAAGCATGAGGAAGAAAGTTCCTTTCGGAATTGCTCAAATTGGCAAATCTTTCAGGAATGAAATCACTCCAGGAAACTTCACTTTCAGAACAAGAGAATTCGAGCAGATGGAACTTGAATTTTTCTGCAAACCTGGCACGGATGCCGAGTGGTTTGAATTCTGGAAAAATTTCTGCGAAAATTGGCTTCTTAGCCTTGGCATGAGCAAAGAAAACATCAGAATAAGAGACCACGAAAAAGAAGAACTTTGCCACTATTCAAGCGCCACTTCAGACATTGAATATTTGTTCCCGTTTGGTTGGGGCGAGCTTTGGGGCATTGCGGACAGAACCGACTTTGACTTAAAACAGCACCAGAAATTCTCGGGCAAGACGGTTGATTACTTCGACCCTGAAACAAACGAAAGATATATTCCTTATGTAATAGAGCCTTCGCTCGGAGCGGACAGAGTTGCGCTTGCTTTCTTGTGCGACGCTTACACCGAAGAAGAAATCGAAGGCGAAAAAAGGACTGTGATGAAACTGCACCCTGCTCTGGCGCCTTTCAAAGCATGCGTTTTGCCGCTTTCGAAGAAACTTTCGGAAAAAGCAAAAGAAGTTAAAAAAGAACTTTCGAAGTGCTTTATGGTGGATTATGATGAAGCTGGATCAATCGGCAAAAGATACCGCAGGCAAGACGAAATCGGAACGCCAATTTGCATAACTTATGATTTCGAAAGCGAAGAAGATGGCTGCGTAACCGTGAGAGACAGAGACACAATGAAACAAGAAAGAATCAAAATTGAATTACTAAAAGATTACATTTCAAAGAAAATTGAATTTTAAGGGTGGTGAAAAGAAAAGCTTTTAGCTTTTCAAGTTTTATGAAAAAAATTTATTTAGATAATGCTGCCACAACGAGCCTTAAAAGTGAAGTTTTGGAAGAAATGATGCCTATTTTGAAAGAAAATTACGGTAACCCTTCGAGCATTTACAGCATTGGAAGAAATGCACGAAAAGAAGTTGAAAAATCAAGGCAGACTGTTGCTGAAATTTTGGGTGCTAACCCGAGTGAAATATTTTTCACTTCTGGCGGAACGGAATCTGACAACTGGGCGATAAGGGGCGTGGCTTTTGCTCAGTTTAGAAAAGGCAAAAATCACATAATAACCTCGAAAATCGAGCATCATGCAGTGCTTCACACCGTGAAAGAGCTTGAAAAAGAAGGCTTTGAAGCAACTTACCTTGATGTTGATAAAAACGGTTTTGTAAACCCCGAAGACGTTAAAGCTGCAATAACCGAAAAAACGGCGTTAGTCACCGTGATGTATGCCAACAACGAGATAGGAACCATTCAAAAAATAAGCGAAATAGGCAAAGTTTGCCATGAAAAAGGCGTTATCTTCCACACTGATGCTGTTCAGGCAGTTGGCCATTTGGAGATAAACGTTAAAGAGCAAAACATTGATTTGCTTTCGCTTTCGGGGCATAAATTTCACGGGCCGAAGGGTGTTGGCGCGCTTTATGTAAAAAAAGGCGTTAGAATCCTTAATTTAATGCAAGGCGGCGCTCAGGAATCCAACAAAAGGCCTGGAACTGAAAATGTCGCGGGGATAGTCGGCCTTGCAAAAGCTCTTGAAATTTCGATGCAAAACAGGCAGGAAAAGAACAAAGATCTCGAAAAGAAACGTGACTTTTTAATAAATGAGCTTTTGAAAATTAAGCGCTCGAGGTTAAACGGCGACAGGATTCAAAGATTGCCAGGGAACGTTAACATTTCTTTCGAAGGAATTGAGGGCGAATCGCTTTTGCTTTTGCTTGACGCCGCTGGAATATGCGCTTCTTCAGGTTCGGCTTGCACTTCGGGTTCGCTCGACCCGAGCCATGTTTTGCTTGCAATCGGGCTTGTGCACGAAGTTGCTCACGGCTCGCTCAGGCTTTCGCTTGATGAATCAACCACCATCGAAGAGCTTGAATACACAGTTTCGGAAGTTAAAAAAGTCGTGGAGCGTTTGAGGAGCATGTCTCCTTTATGGGAAAGAATTATTAAAAACGAAACGGAGGATTAAAAATTGAACTATAGTGAAAAAGTTATGGACCATTTTGCAAACCCTAGGAATGTGGGCGAAATCCCGGATGCTGACGGCATCGGTGAGGTTGGAAACCCAAAATGCGGCGACATAATGAAAATGTATTTGAAAATAAAAGACGGAATTATCGTTGATGTGAAATTCAAAACTTTTGGTTGCGGCGCGGCGATTGCAACGAGCTCCATGGCGACGGAACTCGTTAAGGGCAAAAGCATTGAAGACGCTTTGAAAGTGACCAACAAAGCGGTTATGGAAGCCCTTGATGGCCTACCGCCGGTTAAGGTTCACTGTTCGGTTTTGGCTGAGCAGGCTATAAAAGCTGCTTTGGCGGATTATTACACCAAAAAGGGTATAGACCCTGAACCAATCGTGGGTAAACTCGAAGAATGCCATGATGACCACTGTTCTTGTGAATTATAAATTGAAAATATTCCACCTGAAGAAATTCGGGTGGATTTTTATTTTTAAAAAATATATAAAATAAATAAAAATTTCACTTGACAAATCAAAATGAATGTATACAATGTATATATACCCTGAATTGTATAAAAAATTCAAAATAGGAGGATGATTTTATGGCAGAATTAAACGAAGAATATGAAAAATTAAAAGAAAGCGTGCGAGGCAACGAACAAGAAGGATTAGGATTTTTGGAACAACGAGATAAAAAATATCATGATAAATACACTAAGGAATTTGAAAAAATCGAGAAACTCTATGAAAAAGGCAAAGTAAAAGACGCAACGAAAAAAATGAAATATTTGAAAGAAGTTGTGGAAGGCAAGATAAAAAGCCTTGGTGCTGGCATAAAAGGATTCAAAGTTCTGCAGGAAGAGGCCAACGATGACGACCCTGAAGATGAAGTAAAAGCAGCAGAAGAAAAGATAAGAACATATATTAAATCTAAAATAGGCAACTCAAGTTACTTTAAATCAAAAGTAGCGGAATATTCGCAAAATTATAAAGGCAAAGATGAATTCATGCCGCTTGAAGACATGAGAGAAATTTACGGCACGAAAGGTGCTTTAATGATGATGTGCCGCCTTGAAGACGGAAGCGTTAAAAAAGGTTTTGGCAAATTAAAGAAAATAAAATATTTTAGCACTTACAGAAGGTTCTGCGACCAAATTCTTAAAGAATACAGGTCTTTAAAAGTTGAGGCTGCTATAGCCGCTTTGCAAAGCGAAGATATCGGTGTTAACGATGAAAATTTCGGCCAAGAAGACGCCGAAAAGCTCAATGAGCTTTTAAATGAACTCAATAAACTTGAATATAAAGAAAAAGGTTTGAAAAAATATGCAAAACCCTTTACTGATGAGAAATTCAAACTAGCCAACCCAAAGGAAGATGGATTTGATTTAAGGAAATTCATTTTGAGCACAAGGAGCCAAATCATGCGCCTTAAAGACACTAAGGGAGAAAGAAACAAAGATCGCAAAAAGTTGATTGATAAAGTTGTGAAGGAGATTAGAGGTATTGAAAGCAGCTCGCTTAATAGCGATGCGGTTCTTGAAAGGCAAAAATATTTGAAAAAATACAATGCTTTTATTGAAAAAAGTGGCAAATTAGCTGCAGTTTATTTGAAAACTGAAGGAAAAGCTAAGATCAATAGATTTTTGAGATTAAGAAAACATAATTGGAAAACTCATTTTGAAAGAAACCTTTCTATGGACACATGCAAAGTTGCTTTGATGTGTTTGGTTGCTGTTTGCTCAAAAAACGAAACACATATAAAACAAGGGTTACAGTGGTTTGATTTAAATGAACCATTTTTAAAGAAATTTGTTGACCAAAAAGTGGCCTCCTGATTTTCAGGTGGCCACTTTTTATGTAAAAGTATATAATTTTTTCACTTGACAATAATAAATATATATTTATAATGATGTATAAGAATGCTTTTTTAAACAAAATAAATGTGGTTTGGGGAGTGAATTTATGGCAAAACTAGAAAAAGCACAACAAGAATATGATGAACTTAGGAAAAAGGTTTGGGATGGAGTTTTAACTGAGATTTATAGTAAAGACGAAAAAACAGGGGAGAATTACACCAAAAGATTCAACAGCATTGTTGAAGGCTCCGACTATAATGACGAGAAAAGCATAGAAAATGCAAAAAAGAAAATAGCTTTTTTGGAAAAACAAATGATAGCCGATTTGGCTTCAATTAACAAAAAATTAGGCTTAGGGAAAACCAAAGCGAAAACAAAAGTAGAAAGAAAATCCATAAGGAAATCTATACCCGCGCCTGCTCCGGCACCTGAGCCTGCGCCTGCCCCAGCGCCTGCGGCACCAAAAGAAAGCCCTGCGAGCGCAAGCGGCGGCGAACAAGACGTCAAAGAGATTATAAAAGATGCGGCAAAAGTAAAAAGTTATATTAAATCGAAATTCGGGTCGTTCAATGATATTAACAATTTTATTGGTGAAATGGCAACAAAATATAAAGCCAAAAATGAATATATGCCGATCAAAGATTTGAGAAGAATTTATGGGACTAAAGGCGGGCTTATGATGATTTACCGTCTTGAAAACGAAGGCCCTGGAGGCAAAAAAGCAAAAAGCACCTACAGAAAATATTGCGAAAAAATTCTTAAAGATTACAGGAGTTTAAAGGTAGAAGCCGCAGTATTGGCTCTGGAAAGCGGAACAGTTGATATTAAAAATTTTAGTGAAGAAGACGCTAAAGAACTTAAAAGATTAGTAGACGAGATAGTAAAATTGAAAAATAATGATGGCTCCGATAAATATAATGAAATTTATGATCACTTTTTTAAATATTTGGCCCATTTAACAACGTTATCTTTGGGTATAGCTGTAGCCTTTGGAGGTGCAGGAGCTCTTACTGGCGCATTATTTGCTTTATTGCCAGCTATGATTGCTTGTGTAGTTTTACCGCCTGTAGGCCTTGGTATTTTAGGTGGCGGAGCCGCAATAGGAGGTGCCGTGGGAATTTCAGCAGCTGGTATGCAATATATTAGTAATGCTGCTAACATTGTGGTGGAAAGAAATAAAATGAAAGAGGCAGAGAAAAAATTAAAAGAAGAACTTAAGAACCTTAAAGGAAATGATGGAGCTAAAAGGTTAATAAATAAAGTGCTTAAAATGGCGGAAAAAGTAAGCGAAGATAAAATTAATGCTACTTCAATAAAAGCACAACAAGATTATGTAAAGAAATATAATTCTTTCGTTGAAAAGAGCGGAAAATTAGCTTCGAGGTATCTATCTTGGGTGGGAAAAGACAAAAGAAATAGATTAAAAACTGCGCAGTCAGGTGAAGTTGTAGCCGGAAGAGATTTGGTTATCGACGCATATAAAATTATTTTCATGTGTTTAGTTGCAGTTTGCTCGAAAAATAAAAGCCAAATAAAAGCTGGAACAAAGTTTTTTTCAAAGAACAGAAAAGTTTTAGAAAAATTTGTTAAATAAAAAATGCCACCTGATTTTCAGGTGGTTTTTTGTTTGGTGCAGTAAGTTACAGTGGTGTTTTCTTCGGGTGCTCTTGACCAAAGGCAGTTGTCGCAAATGTTTACGCTGCATTTCGTGAAAGATGATTCAAAAAGTCCGCAGTTGCACATTTGAGAATTAAATGTCCTTTTGAATTTACCTTGAGTAGTTTTGTCGATTTTCGCTCCTCCGATGACAAAGTCAAGTTCGTTTTCGAGCTTCATTTTAAACCTCCATGATTTTTATGAAAAAAAGTATTTTAAGGTAATTAAAGACATTATAACTGACGCCACATCGGCCATAACAGCGCAGGGCACTGCGTATTTTGAATCCTTTATTTTAACCGCTCCGAAATAAACCGCAAGGGTGTAAAAAGTTGTTTCCGTCGAGCCGGACATTATCGAGGCAAGCCGGCCTATGAAGCTGTCAGGCCCGTGCGTTTTTAGGATGTTATCCAAAATTGCTATCGAGCCACTGCCTGAAACAGGCCTTAAAAGCGCCATCGGAACAACCTCTGCAGGGAGGCCTAGAAATTTGAAAATGGGCGAAACGGCGTGAGTGAATATATCAAATGCGCCCGAGCTTTTAAGCATGCTAACAGCTACTATTAAGCCAACGAGCGAGGGGATAAGCCCCATGCAGGATTTTGCCCCTTCGCCAGCCCCTGAAAGAAAGGCGTCAAAAACATTTATTTTCTTTAAAAAACCTAATGTTATTATTGTCAATATCATCAGCGGTATTACATAAAATCCCAAATTGCTCATTTAATTTTCTCCGTTTTTTCAAAAAGTTTTGTTAAAATTACCCCAATGACTAAAGCCACAAGCGAAGAAACCCACAAACAAGGCAGGATATCCAGTGTGTTTTGTGAACCGTATTTTTGCCGTATGGTGCAAAGAAGCGTTGGAAAGAGCTGCAGCGAAGCTGTGTTTATCACCACGAACATAATCATGCTTTTTGTTGCGGTGGATTTGTTTTTGTTTAGTTTTTGCATTTCGTTCATTGCGGTTATCCCGAAGGGCGTCGCGGCGTTGCCAAGCCCGAGCAAATTAGCGGTTATATTCATGCACACGGCTCTACCGGCAGGGCTGTCAGGCGGGAAGTCAGGGAATAAAAACCTTATTATAGGCGAAAAAACCCGGGCAAGAATTGAAGTTAAACCTGATTTTTCGGCTATTTTCATAAGCCCCGTCCAAAGTACCATCATTCCAAGAATTGAAATCACAAGCCCCACAGCGTCCGAAGCCCCCGCCATAACTGAGTTTGAAAGCTCTGCGGTTCTTCCTGTTAAAAGTGCGCAAATTACGCTTGAAATTAAAAAGAAACCCCAAATATAATTCATCATATTTTTTTGCACCTTCCACTGTGTTTTTTCAAATTTAATACCTTCTAAAATAGATAGTAGTGCGGGTTTGAGAATATTACTAATGATGTTAAAAGTCTACTATTTTTTACTAAAAAACCTAGATTATTATGGTGAAAAACATATCTCGACAAAAGCCAAAAAAAATAGTAGAATTCTAAATAGGGCTGGGTGCCCGGAGAAATTATGGGATTTCTTAAATTTTAATTTAAAAGGGTAGTGTATTGAAAGATGGGTATGAAATCAATTGGAATTGTCAGAAGAGTAGATGAGCTTGGAAGGGTGGTTCTTCCTATGGAGCTCAGAAAAATTCTTGATATAGAGCCCAGGGATTCTCTTGAAATTTTCACTGATGGAGATAGGATAATTCTTAGGAAATATGAACCTCAGTGCATTTTTTGCTCCAACTCTGAGGCTATGAGAACATTTAAAGGCAAAAATGTTTGCGAAAACTGCATGAATGAGGTTATTAAGCAAGCTAAATAAAGCTTTGTTTAAGTAACACTTGAAAAATTATTAAAACCACTGTATAATTAAAAAATACAGTTTCAAAATTAACAACAAATAGAAAGGATGTCTGAATTTGGATTACTTAAATAAAAAAACTGTAAGAGACATTGACGTTAAAGGTAAAAGAGTATTTTTGCGTTGCGACTTTAATGTTCCCTTCGATGAAAAAGGAAACATCACCGACACTAAACGCATAGATGAATCTTTAAAAACGATAAAGTATCTTATTGATAATGACGCTAAGTTAATTCTTTGCTCTCATTTAGGAAGACCGAAAAACGGCTTTGAAGATAAATTATCTTTGAAACCTGTTGCAAAGTACTTGAAAGAAGTTTTGGGCAGAGATGTCAAACTTGCTAAAGACGTTGCTGGAGAAGACACAAAGAGAATAGTAAACAGCTTGAAACCAGGCGAAATTTGCATGCTTGAGAACATCCGTTTTGAAGATGGCGAAAGAAGCAACAGCCCTGAGTTTGCTAAAAAGCTCGCAAGTTTGGCTGACGTTTGCATTAACGATGCTTTCGGCGCTTCTCACAGAGCTCACGCTTCAACTGCAGGAGTTGCAAAACTTTTGCCAGCAGGATATGGCTTCTTGATTGAAAAAGAAATTTCAACTATGTCAAGAATTCTTAACAATCCTAAAAGACCTTTTGTTTCAATTTTAGGTGGAGCAAAAATTTCAGATAAAATTGGCGTAATTAACAGCTTGCTTGATAAAGTTGATGTTCTTATAATCGGTGGAGGAATGTCTTATACATTCGCTAACGCTCTTGGATATTCAGTTGGAACTTCACTTTGCGAAACCGAAAAACTCGGCCTTGCAAAAGACATGATGGCAAAAGCTAAAGAAAAAGGAGTTAAACTTCTTTTACCTATTGATGTTAAAGTTGCAAAAGAATATGATCCTAACGCTGAATACAAAGTAGTTTCTTTTGATAAAATCCCTGACGGCTGGATGGGACTTGATATCGGACCGAAAACTGCAAAATTATTCTCAGAAGCAATTGCAGGCGCTGGAACAGTTGTTTGGAACGGACCTATGGGTGTTTCTGAATGGGAAAATTTCGCAAGCGGAACATTCGCAGTTGCTAAAGCTATTGCTGAAAGCGGCGCAATTTCAATCATTGGTGGCGGAGATTCTGCAGCAGCTATTTATAAGCTTGGCTTTGCAAGCAAAATGACACACATTTCAACCGGCGGCGGCGCATCTCTTACATTCCTTGAAGGAAAACCACTCCCGGCTTTAGAAGTAATCGAAGACAGATAAATAAATTTTCACCTGTTTATTTAGACAGGTGAATTTTTACTTGACAAATAAAAATTTGGTAGTGTAATATAAAATTATGTAAAACTTGCATATAATTATGAAGGGAATGATGTTGAATGTACACTACCAAAGATTCATATAAAAAATTTAGTAAGAAATCAGAAGAATTTGCGAATGCTTTAGAAAAAGTTTTAAAAAAGTTTAAAGAAACCAAACTAGGTGAATATGATAATATAAATCTTGATTATTACAAAACCTTTGTTAAAAAGAAAAGCAATTTTACCGATAAGTTTTCAGTGATGGATGAGTGCATTTCTAAGCTTAAAATAGCGGTTAAGGAGCTTGACAATGTGTGCACTAAGTTTACGAAAACTTTTTCTGAAGGTGGGCTTTTGAGTATATCGAACATTTATTTGAAAAAAATTTCAAGTGGTGCAAAGCAGTTTTATCGCGATTTAGTAAGGCTAGAGTCTGCTGAAAACAAAAAAATCTGCCAAGAAAATATGAAAAAATTTAGCAAAAGCAATAACTCTCTTAGGAAATTTATTTTCGGTGCTGCAGAATGTAAAGTCAATGGTGTTAGAAATTCTGCGAAAATTCAGGATGAAAAAGTTAAAAATCTTATGAGTGAAATAGCGGATTACCTTGGCAAATTTCCTGCCGTTTACGCTAATTATACTAGCGAATGCTTCACAGACTAAACTAAAAACCCTCCAAAAAAGGAGGGCTTTTTCAAATTTATTTTTGATTTTCCATTTCGTTTTGGTATTCAAGCGCTTTGGACATCCATGATTTTTTCTTTTCTTTTTCAGGTTTAACTTTTTTGCCTTTATATTTTTTTGCGAAGTTCCAGGCGGTTTTTAGCTCGTCGCTGAGGTTATTTCTAAGGCATTCTTCATTTTCAATGTTGTTAAGTATAGCCATCGTGATGATGCTTCTAACATCAATCCCGGCGCTTGAATAAAGATCGCTTAGAAGCTTGCCGAGTTTTTTAACTTCCGGCGATCCGCTTTTTTTGGTGGTAAGGAGTTCGTTTATTTTCGGCAGGATAATTTCCTTTGTGAATTTAACGGCCCTAAATTCGCTGTAATTTTCTTTTTCTTCTTTGATGTCATCTTTTATTTCCGGGAAGATATTAACCATCCTGTTGGCGAAGAAAAGACCCGTCATGCCGTTTTCGCCTTTTGAACTTTTTTTCTTGGTTTGTTTGAATTCTTTTTTTGGTTTTTGAGAAATAATTCCGCTGAAATCTGAAATTATTAATTTCAAATCTTTTTGAGAAATGTTTTCTTCGTCAAACATCCATGTGGAAAGAATTTTTCTTGAATCTTCTGAAACAGCTTCCAAAATAATCACTTTTTTGTTTCTGTCAGCTTTTATTTCGCAGGTTTTTTGAGGAGTTTTCACTTCAAAGGTGTCTTCACTTAATTTTTTAATTTCCGCTTCTTTAATTTCCTCAGCTAATTTATTTGCAATGGTTTCAAAACAACTTTTTTCCAAAGTTTTTTCAGCTCCTTGTAAATTTTTAAGATTAAAATTTCTTATATGAGTAATTCTAATATATATTTAAAAAAATGTCACTTAATTAGCCAACATTTTCTTTTGTGAATTTTACTTAAAATGCAAATAATAAATCAAGGACTATTTTTATACATTTTTCCCCAGTTTTTTACATTTTAAATTATGTTAAAGAGGTGACTTGATTTGAAAAAGTGGGCTAAATATTTAATTTGTTTGGTTATTATTTTTATTCCTGTTTTTTATGTCGGATTATCTTATATTTCGGGGAAATTCCCTGATGTTTATCATATCAGCTCGGGCGAAAGCAGAAGCTTTTCGGTTTACCCTTTTTCGGTTGTGCCAGATGGCTGCTCAGAGGAATGCATCAGCACGGGAATGAGCGGCTTTGAGGCGAGCGATGACTATATGGCGACGCTTAAGTTCATGAATATCTTCCCTGTGAAAAGCGTGAAGGTGCATGTTTGCGAAGGGGCGAAGGTTACGCCTTGCGGGGTGCCTTTTGGCGTGAAGCTTTACACAAAAGGTGCGGTAGTCATCGGGACTTCAAGCGTTCGTTCTGACGAAGGAATGGTTGAGCCTTGGTCCGCTGCGGGAATTCGCAAGGGCGACGTTATAATAGCGGCGGATAATAAAGAAGTTTTGAATAACGATGACCTTGAACAAATTATTCAAAATTCTTCGGGCAGCGAAATTGAGTTTAGAGTTATGCGCGAAAACAAAGAATTTATAACGCATTTGAAGCCTTTGAAATCAACCGAAGACGATAAATACCGCATTGGAATCTGGGTGAGGGACAGCTCAGCAGGCATAGGAACGCTCACTTTTTGCAGCAGTAAGAACCATATTTTCGCGGGGCTTGGCCATGGAATATGCGATGTTGATACCTCCGAGCTTTTGCCGCTTTCAAGGGGCGAAATCGTTGGCGCTCAGATAACCAGCATTGTCCCCGGGTGCCAAGGTGTGCCCGGTCAGCTCAAAGGTTGCTTCACGGACCCTAAACCAATCGGAGAAATTTGCGTTAATAACGAAACAGGGCTTTACGGCAATTTAAGCAGCGATTTTAATTTTGGTAGCGAGGTAAACGTGGTGATGAAACAGCGGGTTAAAAAGGGCCCGGCGCAGATTTTAACTACTGTTGAAGGCGGCAAACCTGTGCTTTATGATATAAATATTGACTCGATTAATTATGATGTTACAATTCCTACCAAAAATATGAAGATATCTGTGACAGACCCTCGTCTTTTAGAAAAAACCGGTGGAATAGTGCAGGGGATGAGCGGTAGCCCTATTTTGCAAAATGGCGGTTTGATCGGCGCGGTGACGCATGTTTTTGTTAATAATCCTGCTCGAGGCTATGCTATTTTCGCTGAAACAATGCTGACAAATTCCAACCTTTTTCTTGAATCAAGATATAAAAACGCCTCATAAAAATTCAAATATTTTGACATTTCATCTGAATAATGTTTATTTACTGGAAAACTATTGACAAATTTGGTAATTTATGTAAATATAAATATCATAAAATAATATTTCAGGAGGAAAAATTATGCAAAATACGTTAAAAATACTAACGTCAGAGGATTGCATCGAATTCGATCGTGAAGCACTGGATATGTTTAAACATTATTCAATGGATTTGTCATTTTTGCCCAAAGATGGTTTTAAAATCATAGAAATCATCGAAAACACTTCTCCGGATATTGTACTTATGGATTTATTTATGCCAAGGATTGATGCCATAGGAATAATTAACGCCGTGAGGAAAAACCATCGCGTCGAAATGCCCACTTTTATAGTCATTTCAAGTTTTGGCAGACCTTCTCTCGAAAGGGAAGTTATGTCCGCTGGTGCTTCTTATTTTCTGGTTAAGCCTGTTAATTATTCAGACATAATTGAAAAAATACTCAAAATTTCTTATAAAACCAGGCCGGCTTCAGAATTGCCCAAAAATATAGTCACTTCAATTCACACCGAAGCTGCCGAAAATTTAGATATTAAAATAACTGAGGTTTTGCATCAAATAGGAGTCCCTGCGCACATAAAGGGTTACCATTACCTTAGGAATTCCATTAAAATGTCTGTTGAAGACCCGGGAATAATTAATTCGGTTACTAAAAAGCTTTATCCTGCAGTTGCTGAAAATTTTGAAACCACGTCTTCTCGAGTTGAGCGCGCAATTCGCCATGCTATTGAAGTTGCTTGGGATCGCGGCGACGTTGATATTCTTAATTCGTATTTTGGTTACACGATACATAACTCTCGCGGCAAGCCGACCAATTCCGAATTTATTGCAATGATAAGCGATAGATTGCGGCTTCAAATGCTTTCAGCCGGTTGAAATTTATGAAACAGCCATCTCTTTTTTAAAGGGATTGGTTGTTTTTATTGTTGATTTAATGCTTGATTTATATTATAATAACATTATAATAAATGAAAATCAATAAATTACCGGAAGGATGTTGTTTAATGAGTAACAAAATTAGTAAAAAAATTGCAGTAAGTTTGATTTCAGTTTTAGTTTTTGGTTCTCAGCTCCCGAGCGGTAGTGCTTGCCCGCATGATGCATCTTTATCAGCAGCGGCTAGAGCTAAGGCGAATGAAAACAATATTGAATTAAAAGGAATTTTTGATGTTCCTGGCTTGAAAGAAGCTTTAGAAAGAATAACGACTAGGCCCATGCGTGCTTGCGAGTGCGTTAAGCTCCATGGTAGGATGAAGTTTCTTTTTGATAATATTAAGCTTGAATCTGATGACGGCCGTGTTGTAGTTAAAGTAAAAGACGAATCTTTTGAGCTTGCATATGATAAACTTATTGATGAAAAAACGGGCCAAATTAAAGAAATACAAGTTCCTGATTGCATAAGAGGAATAGGTGCCGGTGTTTTTAGAGATATTCTTAAAAAGGCAAATGCACAAGGCAAAAAGATCAAGAAAATTGTTTTACCAGAACGTCTTGCATGGGCTGACGAGTGTGCGCTTTCAGATGTTTCAGTTGGCTTTGTTGTGTTTAAATCAAACGATTCTCATATGTTAAGCACAAGTATATTAAAAGGCGCTTTGAACGTAGGTGCGGTTTTTGTTCCTGCAAGATACGAAGAAGAAATTAAAGCAGATCTTAAGAATAAAGACATCAGAGTTTATACAGATTTTGAATTAAAAAATGCTTTTGACATCGAAGGCCTTAAAGACGATATTATGGATGCTCTTGCGAATAGAGAAGATATAAAATTTGAAAATGATAGGACTAGTTCGTCACCGATTCTTTGTGTCGGAGATAAAGAATACCACCCTGATTACAGTAAACTTAAAGATGAAAAAACTGGAAAAATTGAAAATTTAGAACTTCCTTACGGAATTAAGCATCTTGGTAGCTCTACTTTAATTCTTGATATGTGTAAAGGGTTCCATGATTTAGAAAAACCATTAAAAATAAAAAGAGTTGTTATTCCTAACACTGTTTTAGATATAGATAAATATGTATTTCGCCATATTAATGTGAACCATCTTGTATTATCGAAAAATCTTATTTATTTTGATCGTGAAGCTTTCGGCTGGACTATAAAAGAAATTGGTTTTGGAAATACTTTTATGGGTACTATGTGCAATATAAAAGAAATTACAGCTCCAGCAAAATTTGAGCCTAAACTTAAAGGTATTTTTAAAAACCAAAAAACAGAATTTAACTTAATCTAATAAAAATTTTAAAAAGCTGCTGTGATGGCGGCTTTTTTGCTGTCATAAATTGTGAAAATAGAAATAATATTATTTTATAAATGAATTTTGGAGGAAATATGAGAAGCGATTATAAATCAGGCTTGTCTTTAAGGCCTATAATCTTTGGTGTTTTAGCGGGGATTAGCTGCTGCTTTTTGCTTATTTCTTTGGTTTGCTTTTTATTTTTAAGCAGCAAAAGCCTGCCGGAAGAATTTTTTGAATATTTGAGTCTTGTGGTTTTAGCGGTTAGCTCGTTTGCAGCGGGCTTTGCAGCTGGGTTTACCGCAAAGAGCAAGGGCCTTGTTTATGGTTTTTTCTGCGGGATTTTTCTTTTTATTTTGTTTGTTGTTGGCTCCTTGGCAGTTTCAAGCGAGGGCGTTAGTTACCTTTCAGCTTTAAAAGGCGGTTTGACGGTTGTTTTCAGCCTGGGCGGAGGAGTCCTTGGGGTTAATAAATCTTAAAAAAATTACCACCTGCTTTTGACAGGTGGTTTTTCTTTTATTTAACGTATTGTATTGGATTTACTTTTTTGCCGTTTATTCTTATTTCAAAATGAAGGTGAGGGCCTGTTGACTGGCCAGTTGAGCCTACGCATGCGATTTTTTCGCCTTGGTTTACTCTTTTGCCAGCGCTTGTGCAAAGGCTTTTGCAGTGGCCGTAAAGTGTTTCAGTTCCGTCATCGTGCAGAATTATTATGTGGTTGCCGTAACCTGTGTTTCCTGTTTTTGCAACTTTAACGGTTCCTGCTTTTGATGCAACTATGTCGGTTCCTTCAACTCCTGCTGACGAAATGTCGATTCCATAGTGGTAAGTTCCCCAGCGTGGGCCAAAACCACTGGTTATGTTTTTGGTGAAAGGCACCGGCCAGATGTATTCTTCTTGTTTCGTGCCGATGGTTTGCTCTTCAGCGGTTGGCTCTAGCTTAATTTCTCTTGCGCTTTCTTTTTTATCAGTTTCCTTACCGTTTAAATAAGTCACGCAGTAAACTACTTCTTCTTTGCCGTTTGAGCCTTCTTTATCAACGATTACCTTGCCTTTTTCGATTTCGGAATCCTCTTTAGTTATTTTTTCAAAAGGAATTTCGTTTTCAACGGTTTCTTTCGCAACAACTTTAACGTGAAGCAAATCCTCAAAAGTGATTATGTTTAAAGTGTCGCCAGGGTAAATTGAATCAGAAGCTGTTTTCCCGTTATCTTTTAGCAGCTTTTCAGTGCTAATACCGAATTTTTCGGCAATACTTACTACAGTGTCATTTTCAGTAACGGTGTAAGGTTTCGAAACCTCTGCTTTTGAAGTCAAAGCTTCTTTTATTTTTTCAAAGCCTTCGATTTTCGAATTAGGGAAGAGCCCCTGCCTGATTTCAATGTTTTCTTCGAAAGTGGCTGTTGCGTCTTCTAAATTTGCTTTGTTTTCGTTTAGAATTTCGTCCAAAGCTTTTTGAATGTCTTCTTTTGAAGTTCCTACTACCAGTAACTTATCTTCTACGTATGCGCCGTATGCCGGAGCTAAAATTTCGCTTGATTTTTCGATTATTTTATCTTTGATTTCTTCAGGTTTTTCAATGCATTTGTTTTTTTCAACTTCCGCTATTTTGATGCGCGGGGTTGCGTTTGAAATCCTGTGCTTTTCGGCTACTGGTGTTTGGCTTCTTATCATTTCTTTCGCTTTTTCATAAACCTCTTCGCGCTGAACAGTTGCGATTTGTTGGCCGTTATATTCAAGGGCTAGTCCAAAAGTTTTGCTGTTCCAGTAAATTACTGTTGCTGCGAATAAAAAGCTTGCCGTGAGCGGCAATGAGATTTTTTTCAGAAATGATTTTCTATTATGCTTTGGGATATAAAATCGCATATAAATAAAATGCCTCCCATTTTTCTTGATTTAAAAAGTGTGCGAAAAAGTATTTCTTAATTAATTATAACAAAAAATTACAAAAAATCAACAAGTTATTTAAAGTTTATTTAAATTCACTTTATTTGTTGTAATCTTTAATGAAATTTATGTTAAAATTGCACGTTAAAAATAAATGTTTGAAGATAGCATAGGATAATGATATAATGAAGAATAGTTTTTAATTTTAGAAGGATTGACAAAAAATCTTTCATCACTTGAATTTTTACACTTAGGAAGGATTGGAAAATATGAACATTCAAAACAAATACCGCACCCATTACTGCGGCAAAATCAGCGAAGAAATGGTTGGAGAAGAAGTTCGTTTAGCAGGTTGGGTTGAAAACGTTCGTGACCACGGCGGGATCACGTTCGTTGACCTTAGAGACCATTTTGGTTATGTTCAAGTTGTTATTAACGACTCAGCAATGATCAAAAATGTTTCGCGCGAGAGCACCGTTTCTGTTCTTGGCAGGGTTGAAAGAAGAACCGAAGAAAACATAAACCCGAAAATTGCAACGGGAATGGTGGAAGTTAAATGCCAGAGTTTGGAAGTTGTGGGCAAATGCACGAGCATGCTTCCTTTTGAAGTTGCAGATTCTGTTGAAACTAAAGAAGAGCTCCGCCTTAAATATAGGTTCCTTGACCTTAGAAACCCAGTTATGCACAAGAAAATTCAGCTCAGGTCTGAAATTCTTCACTTTTTAAGGAACAAAATGCATGAGCTCGGCTTCACTGAAATTCAAACCCCGCTTATGTCAGCTTCTTCGCCTGAAGGTGCAAGAGACTACCTAGTTCCAAGCAGAAAGCACGCAGGAAAATTTTATGCTCTTCCGCAAGCTCCGCAAATTTTCAAGCAGCTTTTGATGGTTTCAGGCTTTGACAAGTACTTTCAAATAGCTCCTTGCTTCAGGGATGAAGACGCCCGTGCAGATCGCTCACCAGGGGAATTCTATCAGCTGGATTTTGAAATGTCTTTTGCAACTCAAGAAGATGTTTTCAAAGTTTCTGAAGAAGTAATTTACGAAACTTTCACTAAATTTTCTGACAAAAAAGTTTCTTCAAAACCGTTTGTCAAGATTCCTTATTCAGAAGCGATGCTTAAATACGGCTCAGATAAACCAGACCTTCGCAACCCGCTTGAAATCGTTGACATAACCGATATTTTTGAAAATTCAGGCTTTGCAGCATTCGAAGGAAAAGTTGTTCGTTCGATAACTGTTCCTGACATGGCTTCAAGACCGAGAAAATTCTTCGATAAAATGCAAGATTTCGCTCTTGAAATAGGAATGAAAGGCCTTGGATATATAAAAGTTGGCGAAAATGGCGAGTTTAGTGGTCCGATTAACAAGTTTATCCCGGATGAAAAACGTGCAGTTCTCACCGAAAGATGTTCCATCAAGCCTGGCTGCGTTGTTTACTTTATTGCTGACGAAGCTAAAAAAGTGGCTAAATTTGCAGGCCAAATCCGCACGGAACTCGGCAAACGCCTTGAACTTATTGACAAAGACAGATTTGAATTTTGCTTCATTGTTGACTTCCCGATGTATGAAGAAGACGAAGAAACCGGCAAAATCATCTTTACTCACAACCCGTTTTCAATGCCTCAAGGTGGCCTTGATGCACTCAAAAATAAAAACCCGCTTGATATCCTTGCTTATCAATATGACTTGGTTTGCAACGGCATTGAGCTTTCATCGGGCGCAGTTAGAAACCATGACCCTGAAATAATGCTTAAAGCCTTTGAAATTGCGGGCTACACTGAAGAAGATATCTTAAGTAAATTCAGCGCACTTTATAATTCATTTAAATTCGGTGCACCTGCCCACGCAGGAATGGCTCCTGGAGTTGACCGCATGATAATGCTTCTTCTCGACGAAGAAAACATAAGGGAAATCATAGCATTCCCGATGAACAGCAATGCGCAAGACGTCATGCTTGGTTCGCCTTCAGAAGTTTCTGAAATGCAGCTTAGAGAAGTTCACATTAAGATAAGAGGTCAGCACAAATAAGGAGGAATCTTTATGGTTACAAAAGAGCAGGTAAAAGCGATTGCTAATCTTTCGAAGCTTTATCTTACCGAAGAAGAAATTGAAACGGGCGAAAAAGAAATCAGCTCTATGATTAATTTCGTTGATAGCATGAACAGCATTGAAAAATTCGCCGAAGTGAGCGACGTGCATGATGACATTTGCAATGCTTTTCATGAAGACGAAATAGTGCCTTCATATCCGAGAGAAGAAATCCTGAGTAATGTTGGCGGTGGAAAAGACGGATTTTTCTACCTTAGCAAATCAAAATAATCGCTTTGAGAGGTGCGTAAGAATGGAAAATAAACACGAAGGAACCATCAAGAAAATCAGTGGTGCGCTTGCTGAAAAAAAGGTTTCTTGCGAAGAAATTACTAAAAAATATCTGGAAGAAATTAAAAAAAGCTCCCTTAATGCTTACGTTAAAGTGTGCGAAGAGACCGCTTTAAATGCCGCCAAAAAAGTGGATGATAAAATAAGCTCGGGTGAAAAACTCGGCGCTCTCGAGGGCGTTCCGATGACGATAAAAGACAACATTTCAACCAAAGGAATTGAAACGACTTGCTGCTCGAAGATTTTAGAAGGCTACACTCCAATTTATGATGCACACGTTTGGCAGGTTCTTCAAAGCAAGAATGCGGTTTTGCTCGGCAAAACTAACATGGATGAATTCGCAATGGGTTCATCCTGCGAGACTTCGGTTTTTGGCCCTGCGAAAAACCCGCATAATGAGAGCTATGTTCCAGGCGGAAGCTCAGGAGGAGTTGCTGCTGCAGTTGGAGGAAACATCGCTGCTTACGGCCTTGGTTCAGACACCGGTGGGTCAGTCCGCCAGCCGGCTAGCTTTTGCGGTGTTGTTGGGCTTAAGCCTACTTACGGTGCGGTTTCACGTTACGGCTTGATTGCTTACGCTTCGAGCTTTGACCAAATTGGCCCGATTGCTAAAACCGTGGAAGATGTTTCGGTCGTTTTCGACGAAATTTCGCAGTATGACCCGAAGGATTCAACTTCCAACCCGATTAAAAGAGAAAAGACTTTCGATTCTTTGAATAAAGACGTTAAGGGCCTTAAACTCGGTGTTCCTAACCAATATTTCGAAGGAATTGACAAAGAAGTTGAGAAAGCTTTAAACGAAGCTATTGAAAAATATAAATCCATGGGGATTGAAATCGAACGCTTCGATTTGCCTGAAGCTAAATGTGCGCTGCCGGTTTACTATGTTTTGGCTTGCGCTGAGGCTTCTTCGAATTTAGCTCGTTTTGACGGCGTTAGGTACGGCTTTAGAGCGAAAGAGTATAAAGACATTAACGAAATGATTTGCAAAACCAGGAGCCAAGGCTTCGGAACTGAAGTTAAAAGAAGAATTTTGCTCGGCAACTATGTTCTTAGCTCGGGCTACTATGAGGCTTACTACGGCAAAGCCCAAAAATTAAGGCAAGTTATTTCAAACGGCTTTGCAAGGGCTTTTGAAAAATATGACGCTATTTTGACTCCTACTTCGCCTGTAACGGCCTTCCCTATGGGCAAGAGCTACAAAACTCCGGATGAAGTTTATCTTGCTGACATTTGCACGGTGCCTGTTAACATTGCGGGGCTTCCGGCGGTTTCGGTTCCATGCGGGTTTGACTCTAAAAATCTCCCTGTGGGGATGCAAATCATCGGCAAAAAATTCTCGGAATCAACGATTCTTAACATCGCGCATCAATTTGAAGTTTACACCGAGTATGCTTTTAACAAAAACTTGAATATGGGGGTAAGAATATGAAATATGATTTAGTTGTTGGGCTTGAAACGCACGTTGAGCTTTCAACTAAAACGAAAATATTTTGCAGCTGCGAAAATGACTTTGGTGCAGAGCCAAACACGCACTGTTGCCCCGTTTGCGTTGGCCACCCGGGTACTCTCCCGAAGATTAACAGGCAGGTAGTTAACTTTGCCGTTAAAGCTGGGCTTGCAACGAACTGCAAGATTAATTTAAGGTCGAAAATGGACAGAAAAAACTACGTTTACCCCGACCTTGCAAAGGCTTATCAGATTTCTCAGTTTGAAATTCCTATCTGCAAGGATGGTTTTGTTGAGCTTTCGAGCGGCAAGAAGATAAGAATAAACAGAATTCACATGGAAGAAGACGCTGGCAAGCTTGTTCACAATGGCGGAGACGTTTACATTGACTACAACCGCGGCGGGGTTCCGCTTATTGAAATAGTCACTGAGCCGGATATTTCTTCTTCAGATGAAGCGAAGGAATATGTTGAAAAACTTCAAAATATTCTAAGATATGCAGGCGTTTCGGACTGCAAAATGCAAGAAGGCTCTATGCGCTGCGACGTTAACATTTCGGTTAAACCCCAAGGAAGCGAGAAATTCGGAACAAGAACTGAAATCAAAAACATGAATTCGATAACTTTCATGACTAAAGCTATTGATTATGAATACGAAAGGCAAATTGACCTCGTTGAAAGCGGCGAGGAAGTAATCCAGCAGACGCTCAGATACTGCGAGGCAACAAACTCAACCGAGAGCATGCGCAGCAAAGAAGATGCCCAGGATTACAGATATTTCAGAGACCCTGACTTGGTTGAAATCGTTTTGACCGAAGAAGAAGTTGAAAAAATAAAGGAATCTTTGCCTGAAATGCCCGGCGACAGACTAAAAAGATATGTTGGCGAGCTTGGAATCCCTGAAAAAGACGCCATGCATCTAACCAAATACAAAAATGTTTCGGACTTTTTCGAAAAAGCTTGCGAAGGGCTTAAATCCGCTAAAACGGTTTCGAACCTCATAGTGGGCGAGATTTTCAGAAGTATTCAGACGGAATCGGAAAAAGAAAAATTCGGAATTTTGATAACTCCTGTTCAGCTTGGAGAGCTCGTTAAATTGACGGAAGAAAATAAAATCAACATGAATTTAGCGAAAAAGACGCTTTCGAAAATGCTTGAAACCGGCAAGGACGTTAAGGAGTTTATCTCTGAAAACGACATGAAGGGCCTTTCGGCTGAGGAGCTCACCGCGATGTGTACTGAAGCGATAAATTCAAGTGAGGCTGCCGTGAAAGACTACCTTAGCGGCAAAGAAAAAGCTTTGAAATCTATTCTCGGCCTTGTTATGAGGCAAACAAGGGGCAGAGGAAATGCTCAGGAAATCGAAAAGAAATTAATTGATTTAATAAAAAATTCTTAACTTACTAGGTTTTTGAGGAGAAAATGAAGAATGGTTAATTTGAGCGAAAGAGAAACTGCGATGGTTAGCGGCGGCACAAGAAACAACGCTGCCGACCCTAAGCTTCGTTACTGCATACGTTGCGGAAGGGAGCTAACAAAGGAAAGTGATAAAAATCTTGAAAAGAAATATAAAGGTAGACTTTGCAGCGACTGTGTTTTTGCAATAAAAATTTACAGCAGACCGGAATTTTAGAGCGTAAACCTCCTTTAGGAGGTTTATTTTATTTACAAAGTGAATTTTTGAAAAACGGAGAAATTTAATCATGAAGATAGAAAAATTAACAGAAGAAATGACTGAGAAAATCGTGGGAGGCTCAAAGCGAGAAGTAAAAACTATAACGCGAAAACTAATTGAAAGGCCGGAAGTAGAATGCATAGCATGTGGCGAACGTTTTAGATTAACGGTAACTTACAATCGCCCGAAGCATATGTCCACACTTGATTTCCTTATTGTGCAGCAAATACATCGCACTTGCCCTTATTGCAACTTTGTTAATTCGCAGTATGTAGTTTTTAGAGAGAAGTAAATTTTTACAAAAACGAATAATTAAACTTGACAAAATTATTTTAAACATATAAAATATGAATAGAACTACAAGTAGAGGGAATCGCGCAGTGCGAAAATTCGCTTAAAAAGTTTCAACAGCTGTTGCATATATTTTGAAACTCAAGTGGGAAGCGGCAAAGTAAGCGATGCATCTGCCCGGAATGCGGCTATGCTAACCCTCAAAGTGGTGCTATTTAAAAAATAATAAAGCATTTACTGGAGATTAAAATTACAAAGAGGAGGAACCAACAATGGGAAAAGAAAATTTGAACGAAAGATTTACCGAAGAAGTTGCTGGAGGGAAAATCGAGCCTAAGCCTTTGCACATTGGCGACCCAGTAGTTGAAAGAATGGATTTTTGCTCGAAATGCGGGAAACCTTTTAAAGCTAAGTCAATACCTTGGATGCCTCTTGGCCAGAAAATGTGCGAAGAATGTAAAAAATAACTTTTAAAGGAAAGCCTCTTTTAAAGAGGTTTTTTCTGGGATTAAAAATCCAAAAATTTTTATAAATTCGTCAAGGTTTGACATTTGGCGCAGCAAAGGGTAAAATCAGCCTAAAAAGCCGAGAATCATTTGATTTTGATTATAGTTAAAAATCTTGTTTTTAATTTATTTTTGTGGATTAATTTATTAATTTTTAACTATAAATGTTTGCTGAAAAATTTAACTTAGGTGTTGAATTTTTTTCAAAATCATTTTATAATGAATTTGGCACTATATCAGTGCTCGGGCACTATGCGGTTTTGCCGCGGAAATTTTAAAGTGCGGTGCTAATTGAACTGATACTTGCATAGTGGTTTAAAACGGCTTTATATAATGCGCTAAAAAGGCGTTTAATTTATTAAGGAGGAAACTTATGATAGCTGCAGGCGATTTTAGAAACGGTTCTACATTTGAAATTGACGGAAATGTTGTTTCAATTGTTGAATTTCAACATGTTAAACCCGGAAAAGGGGCTGCTTTCGTTAGAGCGAAAATCAAAAATATTATTACAGGTGCTGTAACTGAAAGAACTTTTAACCCAAGTGAAAAATTCCAGGAAGCTTTTATTGAGCGCAAAGATATGCAATATCTTTACAATGATGGCGATCTTTATTACTTCATGGATAATGAAACTTTTGAGCAACTGCCGATTAACTCATCGGTTCTGGGCGATAACTTTAAATTTGTGAAAGAAAATATGACTTGCAGAGTCCTTTCTTACAAAGGAAATGTTTTCTCTGTTGAGCCGCCATTGTTCGTTGAACTTTTAATCACTCAAACAGACGTTGGATTCAAAGGCGACACCGCAACAAATGCGACGAAACCTGCAATTTTGGAAACAGGTGCCCAAGTTAAAGTTCCGCTTTTTGTTGAAGAAGGCGAAAAAATAAAAGTTGATACCCGCACCGGAGAATATATTGAGCGTGCGTAGGTAATATTATAAACACAAGAAATTTAGGAGGAAAATAATATGACAATTAAAGAACAAGCAGCATATTTGAAAGGTATGCTCAAAGGCATGGATCTCGATGAAGACCGCAACGAAACCAAACTTTTCAAAGGAATTATTGATGCTATTGAAAATTTATCAAATTCTTTTGAAAACCTCGATGAAGACGTTGACGGAATTTTAGATCAACTCGAAGTTATGGATGAAGATTTAGCAGAAGTTGAAAACGAAGTTTTCGAAGACGGCTGCGAATGTGGTTGCGATTGCGACTGCGAAAACGACTGCCACTGCGGATGCCATGATGACGACGAAGAATGCTATGAAGTTGTTTGCCCAACTTGCGGCGAAAAGATTTGCATTTCTGAAGAAATTTTAGATGAAGAAGAAATGAGCTGCCCTAACTGCGGCGAACTTTTAGAGTTTGACCTTAGCGACTGCGACTGCGATTGCTGCTGCGGTTGCGAATGTGACTGTGATGACGATTGTGACTGCGAATGCGACGATGATTGCGATTGCGGATGCAAATCTTGCGAAGACGATAAATAATAATTTTTAAAATTAACTTATGAAAGCGTGCGCAACTTTGTTTATCGGTTGCGCACATATAATTAAAAAAATTACTTTCGGAAAGGACTGTTAAAATGAAGCTTTTTAAGAATATCACCGCTTTTTTGAGCCTTGCTCTTACTTTCACTATGCTCATTTTTCTTACAAGCTGTTCCGGAAGTGAAGAAACTCACAAACCCAAGCTGAAAGTTGGAATGGAATGCGCTTACGCTCCTTTTAACTGGATTCAGCCTTCAGCAAAGGGTGGAGGAATCAGAATTTCAGGCGGATGGTATGCATGCGGCTATGACGTTTACATTGCTAAGAAAGTGGCGCAGTCTCTTGGAAGAGAGCTTGAAATCGTTAAAGTTGATTGGGACGGGCTGTTGCCTGCTTTGACTTCGGGCAAAATAGACGCTATTATCGCGGGCATGTCGGCCACTAAAAACAGAAGAGAAGCCATTGACTTCACTGATGAATATTTCAGCTCAAATGTAGTGGTTGTTATGAAAAAGGGCAGCAAATTCGAAGGCGCGAAGAGCATTAACGACTTTGAAGGCGCGAGGATTACTGGCCAGCTTGGAACTATTCCTTATGATTTCATTGATCAAATGAAGGGCGCAAAGAAAGAAACTGCAATGGAAGATTTCGCTTCGATAATTTCTTCGCTTAGCGCAGGGAAAATTGACTGCTATGTTAGCGAGAAAGCAGCGGCATTAACCGCGGTGCACACTAACCCTTCGCTTACTTATGCCGAGTTTGAAGAGGGCAAGGGCTTTACATATAGTGAAGATGAAATTGAAGTTAGAATAGGCGTTAAAAAAGGCGATAGTTTGCTTGGGGAGATTAATGGTGCGCTTAAAGAAATAAGCCCGAGCGAAAGAGAAGATTTGATGAACAAAGCTGTTGAAAATTCTTGCATAAAATAAGCTTGTTTTTAAAAATCGGGAGGTGAAATTAAATTGGAAAGAAATTTCTTTTCATGGATAGTTTACATACTTGAAAATTACGGAACATGGTTTTTAAGAGGGACGGGAACGACGCTTCTTATCTCGTTTTTGGGAACTTTGGTCGGATTTTTGATAGGTCTTGGAATTTGCACGGTTAAAACCGCTCCGCAGCCGCATAACAAACTAAAAATGGTTTTAATGAAAATCGTTAATATTATTTTCAGCTGTTATGTTGAAATTTTCAGAGGAACCCCTATGATGGTTCAGTCGATAGTAATTTACTTTGGCATGCAGGAGTTCATTGGGATTAACTTTAGCCCGACTGTTGCGGGAATTATAATCGTTTCGATTAACACGGGTGCTTACATGGTTGAAGTCGTCAGAGGCGGAATTCAAAGCGTTGATTTGGGCCAAATGGAAGCAGCAAGGTCAATCGGAATGACGCACTGGCAGGCTATGTTTTATATAATTCTTCCGCAGGCAATTAGGAATATCTTGCCGGCAACGTGCAATGAACTTATCATCAACATAAAAGATACTTCGGTTTTGAATGTTATTTCAGTAACAGAGTTGTTTTTCGTTACAAAATCAATAAGAGGTGCGATTTACAGAACTTACGAAACGTTTATCGTTGTTGCGGTGATATATTTGGTTTTAACTTTAACCGTTACAAGACTTGTTAAATACATAGAAAAACGCATGGATGGGCAAGAAGAATTCGAAGCAGCGCCTTCAACCATTCCTTTTAAGTAAAAGAAATAAGGTGGCAGTTAAGATGAATGTTATAGAAGTGAAAAATCTTAAAAAATCTTTTGGAAACAACTCTATTTTAAAGGGAGTAAACTACACCTTAAAAGAAGGAGATGTTTCTTGCATTATCGGCCCTTCAGGTTCCGGCAAGTCGACTTTTCTCAGGTGCCTTAACTTGCTTGAAAGGCCTGATTCTGGGGAAATAATTTACGAAGGACAAAATATTTTAAAAGCGGGATATAATGTCGATAAATACCGTTCGAACGTTGGAATGGTCTTCCAGCAGTTTAATCTTTTTAATAATTTAAGCGTCCTTGAAAACTGCATGATTGGCCCGGTTAAAGTTTTGAAGCAAAAGCCCGAAGAAGCCAGGAAAAGAGCCGAAAAATGCCTAGAGCAAGTTCAAATGCTTAAATTTGCAAACAGCAAACCAAGCCAGCTTTCCGGTGGGCAGAAACAAAGGGTTGGCATTGCAAGAACTTTAACAATGAACCCTAAGGTTTTCCTTTTTGATGAGCCTACCTCGGCCCTTGACCCTGAAACTGTGGGCGAGGTTTTGAAAGTTATAAAAGAGCTTGCTGACATGGGCTTCACGATGGCTGTGGTAACCCATGAAATGGCCTTTGCAAAAGAAGTTTCAACCAAAATTGCTTTCATGGATGGCGGGGTAATTCTTGAAGAAGCCCCACCGAAAGAAATTTTGTCAAACCCGAAAAATGAAAGAACGAAAAGCTTCCTTTCGAGGTTTATTTCAGGCTAAAATAATTCACATTGCTTAAATTTTAGGCAGTGTGTATTTTTTTGAAATAGGTGCTTGACAAACAAATATAATGTTAATAACATTATTAGTATCATTAAAAAGGCGGTAAAACCGCAAAAAACGAAAGAGGGAACTTATTAAATGGTTTTTGAAAGATTAAAATCAATTTTGAAAGAACAATTCGATGTTGAAGAATCGAGCATCACTTTAGAAACCAATTTATTCACCGATTTAGAAGCAGATTCGCTTGATTTAGCTGACTTGCTCGCTTCTGTGGAAGATGAATTTGAAATTGACATTGAAGCAGATGAAGATATTTCGGGTTCTATAAGCACTGTTGGAGACATTGTTAATTACATTTCTGAAATAAAAGGAATATCATAAAACGTTTCGCAGCTTTTAAAGCTGCGTTATTTTTTTTGCTGGAAATTAACTTTATGATGAATTTCTTTAAACATTATAATTTGATGAAGAGTGTCTAAATTTTTAGATATTAATAAAAAACTCACAAAATCAAGAAGAGTTTGTGCTAAAATATAGAATAATAGTTTAATAAATTGAGGGAGTGTGTTATTATGCCGGATATTCTTAAATTTATTCGTAAAAATATTGGACTCAGTATTTCTCTGTCTGCTGTGGCTGTGGGGGCAATCTGCGGAGTAGTCAAAGCTGCTCAAAATGATTCCTCTTCAAGTAATGCGCAGACCGATTCTTCGAGCTCAAGTTCCAGTTCAAGCTCTGGTTCTAGCGGCCAAACTGCGCTGACTAACGAAGAAATTGACAAGGTAATTGAAGATTTAAAAATTTCCGGGAGCATCGACAATATAATTGAAAAGCTTGATGAAATAATCTACAGAGCTCAGCTTTCGGGCAACACTGCTCTTAGAGAATACGCCGAAAATATGAAAAATTCTTATGAACTTCAAAAGCAGCTCGATAGCGTTAACACTTTGATTGAAGCGATGAAAAAGAAAAACACTGATATTGCTGCAGTTGACGACCAGGTTAAAAAGATTCTTTCGGTTGACACTATTTCTTCTGACCTTGATGGCGCTGTTTCCGACGAGGCTTTGCTGGTTATTAAATCGCTTAGTAGCGACAACTCAAAGCAGCTTCAAGAAACTTTGGCGGAAATTGAAAGCCTGGTTGACCTTAAGGATGTTGGGTCGCTTACTGTTCGCCAAAGGAGCCTTCTTGACATAATTTTGCTTAGCAAAATAATCGAAGACGGAATGGTTGAAGACGAAAGGCTCCAGCTCGCGAAAGACACTTTGGCCGTTGCGGTTACCATTTTGGAATCTTACCAAAAGCAAAACTACCCGCAAAATAATTACAATACTCTCGTTGAGGGCACGCAGCGCTTCATAAGCTCGGCGAAAAAGGCTTCGAGTGTCCTGCCTGAGCAAACTGTGTTTTTTGACGGTCATTTTGATGTTACTCATCCGCCGATAATGTACGACGGCCATATTTTGATGGCGGTTGACGACCTTTACAAATACATTGATGCAACAATTGAGTATATGTACAATAATTCCACGATGGTTATAACTTCGCCGAATAAAATTCTTGAAATTGTTAGCGGCCAAAACGTTGCTTACCTTAACGATAAGCCTTACAACATGCCGGTTCCTATTCTTTCTTTTGAAGACACTACCTACATGCCTGTTGAATTTTTCGCTCAGGCTTACGATATTTCTTACAAATGGCTTGCGGACCATGATTTCATTGTTCTTTACAAAAATTTGGTCCAGCTTGAAAACCCAAGTGTTCCTAACCAGCTTAGCAAAGGTTAATATTTTAATTAGGGAGAGAGTTTAATGGCTAAATACACGATAATTTCCGACATTGGGAAAGGTTTGGTTTCGCTTCTTCGTGATAAGCTTGTTCCCGAGCCGGTTGACAAAGGCGAAAGCATTGGCATCTGCGACCCGAAAGAGCGCGGGGGCTATATTGTTGGGATTCATCCTTATGACATAAAAGAAGACACAAGTGGACGAGCCACTGAAAACACTACTTTGCCTGACGGAAGCGTTCAGGACCCTCCTGCGATGATTGAGCTTTATTATGTTGTTTCGGTTTGCAGCAAGGCTGAAATTGAAACAAAAGCTCTTGACGAGGCTAAAATCATCGGCAAAATAATTCAAATTTTTAAAGATAATCCGACTATTCCGCCGAGATATATGCCGAATAACGTTGGCATGCCGATTGAAAATGTTCCGATAAGCATGCTTCCGCTTAACATGGAAGAAAAAGTTAAGGTTTGGACCATGTTCGGTGAGCCTTACAAACTTTCGGTTTTCTATGTCGTTGGCCCGATTGCAATTGATTCTGAAAATATTCATAAAGCTAAGAAGAAAGTTGAAACCGTTTACCTTGGTAGCGACCAATTTTCGCCTACAAAAACGGTTGAATTCGCAACGCACATTAAGGAAGAAGACATTGACGACGAGTACACCGAGCGCCCTGATGAGGACGAAGATGAGGAAGAAGACGATTTTTCAGATAGTGAAGAATCTTCAGACGATGATGAGCTTTCTGATGATAGTGACAGCGAAGGTGAACTTTCTGACGATGAAGATGAAGAATTTTCGGATGATCAAAGCGACTATGATTCGGATTTAAGTGACGAAGACTCTGAAGAAGAATAAAATTAATTTTGAAAGGTGGGAAAGTCATGAGAGTTATTCACAAGGCTTCACTTGCGTTTCTTTTGAAAGATATTTATTCAAAAATGCCCGTTTCAAACGCGGTTATCCTTTGCAATGGCAAGCAAAACCCTTACACTCACAAAAAAAGCGGGCACTATGTTTTTTCGAATCTTTACCCCGGCGAATATCAAATCTCGATAAGTTGCAAAGGCTACAATGACCTTAATTTTCCTGTGATTTTGCGAGAAAACGAAACGAAAGAAATAGTTTCGGATTTATCTTACAGCGTGGATAACCAAGACATGATGCGCATAACTAGGATTGAAGCTGAGTGCAGGCATGGCAAGAAACTCCTTAAAAATGCGGGGGTAAGGCTCAGGCTTAAAAACGAGCTTAGTTTCCTTAAATTAATTGAGCCTACGCCGCAGGGTAGCGATGTTCTTAAACTGAATGTCGAAATGATAACGGGGCTTTTGGGCCAAAATTATGTTTATGAATTCAAAAAACAAATGCGAGAAATTTTCTTTTGGGGTTACGACCAAGAAAAAAAGGCGTATATTTCAAGAGATTTTCAAGAAACGGAGCTTGAGCCCGGCGGGAAGTTTTATGTTTTTTGGGATGTTAAAACAGACTCAAAAGGCAGGCTTATAATGCCCATAATGCCGCAATTTATGAAAGAAAGTGTTTTGAAATTTGAGCTCACTTCAGGCGAAATCCGCTCGAATATTGAAATAGATATTTCTGGCAAAGAAAATTCCGGCCAGGCTATTTATGCGGATGCGAGCTTCAGAAAAATGAGAAAAAGAAAGGCTGAGGTGTAGTTTTTATGGCAATTTCAGTTACCGCTTCGGCGCAGTGCATTTGTTCTTTCGGGACTGCACCTTCGGCGCTCATGGTGCTGCCTGAAGCCATGGCGATGGCTCAGCAAAAGCCAATGGCAACGATAATGGACAACAAGCCAATGGTCAACATAATGCCTTTTGCAATGTGCACTTCGATGTCTAACCCTCAGGTTTCGGCGGCGACCGCTGCCGCTGCAGGAGTTTTGACGCCAATGCCGTGCGTCCCTGTTACGAACGCTCCGTGGACGCCTGGCTCGACCACAGTTATGATTAAAGGCAAACCTGCGCTTAACAACACGTGCAAGCTCATGTGCAACTGGGGCGGGATTATTAGCATAACAAATCCTGGAGCAACCACTGTTATGATTCCTTAATTTGTTAATTGAAAGTGTGGTATCGAAGCTTGGAAATACCTATTTTTAAGAACAATTTTGAATATCTCTCAAGCGAATTTAAATGCATCGAAAATTTTGTTAAAAAATATCTTGAGTGCAAAGAAAAGTGTAGTATTGAATCTTGCAGGGAAAAGGCACTGAGCGATTTTAGAGCGGAGGAGCTTTTGCTTGAAATGCGCCTTGAAGAGGGAAAAGAAAAGGTTTTTTCGGTGGCTTTGTATGTGAGACGGAAATGTAGGCTGAGTAAACTTGACTGGTTTGCGCTGATGCTTGCGGCGATGGTCGAGTTTGACGAAAGCTACAAAGAACTTATTTTAAAAGTTGAAAATGCTAGTAGCCTCACTTACAATGCGATTTTAAAGCTTTATTTTTTCACTGAAAATATCTCTGAAATCGAAAACAGCTGTGACGTTTTGGCGATTTGCAAGGAAAAAATGAATTATTTTTGCTTCGTGGATGGCGTGCCGAAAATTGACCCGAGACTTTATGATAATCTTATAAACAATTTTCAAAGTAAAATAAAAATTCCCGGCGTTAGCCTTTGCCCAGTAAGCGGTCATTTTAAAAAGCCGCTTACCATAAGGGAAGAAACAGCGGCCAAAGTGAGCGATTTTTTAAGCGAAGCTGAGAATGGAGGCCCTGTTTGCCTTTGTTTTTACGGTGAAGAGGGAATAGGCAAGAAAACGCTTGTAAACAGGATATGTGGCCTGAAAGATAAAGATTTGATTTACATTAATATTGATAAATTGAAAGGCGAAAACTTCAGCAAAAACGTGATAAGCGCTTGCAGAGAAGCCTTTTTTATCAAAGGTTGGGTTTGCTTTTATGGCGGAGAAAATCTTGAAAGCGGAAGGCAGGGCCTTTTGAACCTTGCGGCCGAAATTGCTTTTAAATTTTGCAGGGTTATGTTCGTTCTTTCTAAGGAAAAAGTGGGAATGATAGGTAACCCTGATGAAATTGACTTCGTAAGCACGGAGCTGCCCGAGCTTACAATCGACGAAAGATTCAAACTTTGGAAGGAAGAATTAAAAGGCAAAAAAGTGAGCAAAAAGCTCGATATTTCGGAGCTTTCGGGTAAGTTCGCCTTAACGCCGAAGCAAATTAGAATTAGCGTTTTAGACGCTGCTGTAAGAGCGGAGATGGAGAAAAAACCGCTGATTGACAGCCAGATGATTTCGAGCTGCGTTTACAACCAAATGACAGAAAACCTCTCTGAAAAAGCGACTCTCATCAAAAAGAAACACACTTGGGATGAACTGATTTTAAACCCTGATGAAAAAGCTATTATTAAAAGAGCTTGCGACCAACTAAGGTACAGGCGAGTAGTTTATGATAAATGGAAGATGGGTAACAGGATTCTTTATGGAACAGGCCTTAGTATGCTTTTCGCTGGCCCTTCAGGGACAGGTAAAACAATGGCTGCGCAGGTCGTTGCGCATGAGCTAGGGCTTGAAATTTACAAAGTTGACCTTTCAAGGGTTATCTCGAAATACATTGGTGAATCTGAAAAAAACCTGGGCGAGATTTTCGACAGCGCTAAAAAAAGCAACGTTATTTTGCTTTTCGATGAAACTGATTCCATTTTCGCAAAGCGCACCGAGGTTAAAGACTCCCACGACAGAAACGCGAACCTTGAAACTTCTTATCTTCTTCAAAAAATGGAAGAACACACCGGGATAACCATTTTGACAACGAACTTCCTTGAAAATATTGATAAAGCGTTTTTCAGAAGAATAAATTATGTGGTTCACTTTGCTTTCCCGAATGCCGTTGCAAGAAAAGAAATTTGGCAGAAAATGTTCACGAAAGAAGTTCCTATTGCGAAAGATGTCGACTTTAATTTCATCGCCAGACAGTTTGAGCTTTCAGGCGGAAGCATCAAAAACGCTTGCTTGACGGCTGCTTTCATGGCGGCTTCGGAAAATTCTGAAATAACCATGAAGCACATGATCAAATCAATTGAATATGAAATAAAAAAGCAAGGCAAAATGGTTTCTAAATCCGATTTTGCAGAATATGGTTACTTGCTTTGATAAAAATGCCTCCTTTGGCTTATATTTTTAATAAATCGTGAAAACGAGCATAAAATATAAACTATGGGAGGTATTGACATGTTAAAAACACTTATAGTAAATTTAGTAATAAGCCTGGGAGTTGGCGGGCTTTCTTCAATTTTAACAAAAGATTCAATGGACATTTACAGCACGATTGCTTTGCCGCCTTTTGCGCCGCCTTCATCTTTATTCCCGATTATATGGACTATTCTTTATATCTTAATGGCGATTTCGGCAACGATTATTTATAGGAAATCCCCGACAGTAAAAGGTTTGGTAATTTACGCAGTTCAGCTTCTTGTTAATTTCATTTGGCCGCTGATTTTCTTTGACGGAAGAATGTTTTTCGCTTCGTTTTTATGGCTTATGCTCCTTTGGATTTTAGTTTTGTGGATGATAGTGGAATTCTACAAAGTGGACCACATCGCAGCGTATATTCAGATACCTTATGTCCTTTGGCTCACGTTTGCTGCTGTTTTGAATTGGAGCGTTTTTGCGCTTAACTCCGGGAATATATGATTTTTAGGAGATGTTTTTTAAGTGATATTTAAAAGCCAAACTATGAACATTAATTTCAAAGATGCTGTTTCTTACCTTACTTTTAAAGATCTTGAGAAATATGGCTTTTTCAAACACGCTTACTCTACCAGAATAGGTGGGGTAAGCGAAAATGAATTTAAATCTTTAAACCTTGGCTTTGCGACCAAAGACAGCAGCGAGAAAGTCAAAAAGAATTTCAGCATTTTTTGCGCTGCTTTTGGCGTTTCTGAAGGTAAACTTGCGATAACTTCGCAAATTCACGAAGACGAAATCAAAGAAGTTAAAAACATTAGTAAGTTCACGGTTTTTAATGGTGTTGATGGCCTTGTGACGAATGAGCCGGAAGTAACTCTGGCAACTTTTCATGCTGATTGCTTAGCTGTTTATATGATTGACCCTGAGAAAAAAGCGATTGGACTTGCCCATGCAGGGTGGAGAGGGACCGTTAAAAACATAGCCGGGAAACTGGCGCGCAAACTCGAAAGTACATACGGCTGCAAAAAAGAAAATTTAATTTGCGCTCTAGGCCCAAGCATCGGGAGCTGCTGCTTTGAGGTTTCAAGTGATGTTACCCAAATTTTTCGCTCGCTGGATATTCCTGAAACTTATTTAAAAGATGGAAACAAAATTGACCTCCCGGAAGTAAACCGTAGGCTTCTTCTTAAGGAAGGTCTTAAAGATGAAAATATTATTAAATCGGACGTTTGCACGATGTGCTGCAAGGATTTGCTTTTTTCGCACAGGGCAACGGGTGGCAAACGCGGTACGAACGCTGCTTTTATTTCGCTTGTTTAGCTTTCTCTTAGGGAGTTAAACGTTCCCATGAGGTTCAAAGTGCCGTAGCCCCACTGAACATTCGGGTATTCCCGTCGGTCTTCTCTCGTGCAGCCTCTTATTAAAATTGAGCGAAGCCTGTTGCCGGTTGTGGCAGGTGCGTTACCTTGAACTATGGCCCACTGCATAACTAGCGCTGCTGCGCCTGAAGTTATGGCTGCTGCTGCGCTTGTGCCCGTCATTGTGCCGAGGCCATAAGGGTAGTAGCCTTCTATGTTTACCCCCGGAGCGGCAAAATCAGGGACCATTTTTGAAGTTAATGCCGGACCCCACGAACTGTTGATGTAAAGGCTGTTTTCAATGTCGTTGTAAGCCGCAACTGCAATGGCTCCAATCGCCGTTGAGGGGATTACTGTCGTGTAATTTGGCACAGGTGAAACGAATTCAACATCAGGGCTCACAAAACCCGTCATCGGCAGCCAGGCGTTGAATCTGCCGTTTATTACCATGTCTCCGTGAAGCGTTATTTCCCAAATTCCAGGGACGGCATCTTCAATTTGAAAGAATGCGAATCTGTTGCCATCTTGATGATAAAAAATTCTAACTAAAGATTTTTCAAAAATAAGCCTTTTTTCGTAGCGTGTTCCCACGAAAAAGGGTATTCTGTTTATTACCTCTCCTGTTGGGGATTTTAAAGAAAACGAGATTTTATCAAGGTCTTCATACCAAATATATACGCAGAAGTCTTTCGTCATTTCTCCTGCTCTTACTTCAACCGTTGCGGTGTCTCCCGTTTTTTCAATTGTGCCGCTTGTTTGATGCCTGGCGTTACTTTCATTTCCAACTGCCGTGCAAACTGCTATGCCTATGTTGCTTGAAAGAGAAGTAATGTAGCTTTCGAGTCTGTTTTGGCCGTTGTGCCCACCGAAATTCGTTCCGAGGCCTATGCAGCTAACCGAAGGGTTGCCTGTAAGCTCTGCTCTTTCTATGCCAAAAGTAAGGCCAAGCATTATGTCGATTGACTCATAAGCGTTTTTTTGATTTTCCGGGACGAAAAATTTATTTCTATAATATTCGCTTGCGCCTTTTAGTTTTATTACGATTATGTCGGCTTCAGGTGCAGCTCCGATGAAATTTTCAATGCGTCTCCCGGCCGCTACTGAGGCAAGAAAAGTCCCGTGGCCGTCTTCGTCTCTGTGCGGGACGATGCTGTAAGGGTCGTCGCTTCTCAGGGCCTCGTTTATCTTTTCTTTTGTGTAAACTGTGCCAAAAATTGCGCCATCAGTGGGCTCGCCCGAATTAATAGTTTGGTCCCAAATGTAACTTATTCTCGTGGTGCCATCTTCATACTGAAAAGTGGGGTTTGTGTAGTCAATTCCCGTGTCAATGAAAATAAGTGAAACGCCGCTTCCAAGAAGATTTAAATAAGGCCTTTCTTGAACTCTTAAAATGCCCGCAGCTTCGAGTGACTCCTCGTTTGTAAGGCCGTAAATTTCAGGGTAAACATTAATCACATCGTAGCCAAGCTGCGCGAGAATTCCGTCCATGTAGCTTTCATCTGTGTAAAGAATTGCAACGCCATTTTTTAAAATTTTGCCTAATTTTATATAAGGTCTTTCTGCGAGGTAATTTTGAAATGAAATTGTGTACCAGTAATAAAAACTCACGGTTGTGGGCAAATTTATGAACTCATGAAGGGGCATGTTTGCTATTTCTTCTGCTGATAATGTTGCCAAAATTTTTCACCTTGCTTTAAGTTGTTCTGCCGAAGTTTCTTAGTTGCGAAAGCGTGTTTGCGAGGCACAGCGTGCCGTAACCCCAGGCGTTGTTAGGGTACTCGATCCCTGGTTTGCGCCTTGCACCGCTTTTTAAATAGGCTTTTATTCTTTCGCCGTATAAATACGGGTCATTTGACTGAACGATGCCCCACTGCATTAAAAGCGAAGCGCAGCCCGTCACGAAAGGCGCAGCCATGCTTGTTCCTGTGAAAACGCCGTAGCCGCCGTTTGTTTTCGTCGTTAAAATATCAACCGCTGGGGCGACTAAATCGGGCTTCACGTAGATAAAATTAAGCGTGTAGCCTCTTCCTGAAAAGCTTGCGATGATGTCTCTTGTTGAATCGTAACCCCCGACGGTTATAACGTTTTGAGCGGTTGAGGGGAGAGTTAGCGTGTGGTCGATTGACGGCAGCGTGAAGGTTGTTTCTTCCGAGACTTCTTCGGTTGTGGGCAAATAGATATTATACTTGCCGTAAACTATCTGCGCAGCTCTTATCCTTAGCGTGAAAATCCCCACGGGGTTTGATTTCGTGTTTGAATTTATTTGAAAAAATATTTCTTGAAAAGCGTTGTAAAATTGCGGTTGACCATAGTTAATTATCACCGAAATGTCAGCAAAGCGGTAGCTTTTTATTCTGTCGTAATAAAGAATTTCTCCGGTTGATTGCCCATTTGGAAGGATCATCTCAACGGTGAAGGAATCAACGAAGTTCTTCCAAAGTGCGATGTAAAAAGAGGGCGATTTGCCGGAATAAAAAAACGAAATTTCCTGCATTTGCCCGGAGCTTATTTCGCCCATGTAATGGTGCCCGGCGCTGCCTTCGTTCCCGGAGGCAACTATTATCGAGGTTTTCCATCTTTCTGACATATCGTTTATGAAAAGTTCAAAAAGCGATTGCCCATTGTGCGGGCCGTCGTTTGTGCCGTAGCTTATGTTTATCGCAACAGGCATTTGGAGCATTAAAGCCTTTTCAATCACGTATTTAAGCGCACGCATGAACTCAGTTGTTCTTGCAAAAGATGGGAAGCCTTTTTCGCCAAGCTTAACGACAATGAGCGAAGCTTTTGGCGCCACACCTTCGTTTTCGCCGTTTGAGCTTCTGCCGTTTCCTGCTGCAATTCCTGCAACGGCGGTCCCGTGGCCCAGACTGTCGGTTTCGGGGACTATTTCAAGAGGGTTTTGGCTTTGAAGAGCACGGTTGATATCTTCGCTTGAATATTCCGCACCATGGTTAAAGCCCTCGGGAGGAGTGCCGTTTAAAGTTTGGTCCCACATATAAAGGATTCTCGTGGTGCCGTCTTCGTTTAAGAAATCTGGGTGAGTGTAGTCAATCCCGGAGTCAATTATTCCAATTATAGTTCCTTCGCCGGTGAGGTCGTAGTTTTGAGAGGTCTTGACGCTGCTGATGCACGATCGGCTGATTTCTTCTTTTAAATTAAGCGTTAAAATTCTGGGGAGTTCTGTGTATTCAATTTGATAGTAATTTGAAAGCAGCGGAACTTTATCGTATGAAAGTGTCATGATTGCGTAGTTTTGGTTCAAAATTTCAATTTCGGCGCCTATTTCGTTCGCAATGGTTAAGATGTCGCCGTTATATTTTATAATAACTTCCCAGGTGTTACTTTCAGGCGTGTAGCCCGTTTCAAACTCCGTGCCTTCGAACTCAAAAAGAACATTTTCGCTTGGTAATCTGCTCAAAAATGGCATGTTTTTCAAAACCTCCTTGATAATGTATATGAAATCACTGCGTTTAATATAAGTTATTAGGTTTCGCAGAGAAGTTATGCTAAATTTTTGTTGAATTTAAAATATTTTGCTGCTAAATACAAAATACTACTGGTAATTCATGTGAATGATTAGTATAATATGGAGTATAAGTTGGAGAGGTGAATTTTGTTTGGATAAATCATGTTGTGTGATACTTGCGGCAGGCGAAGGCAAAAGGATGAAATCAAGCATCCCGAAGGTTCTTTCACCTGTTTTGTTTGAGCCTATGGTTGGCTGGGTTATTAATTCTGTTATTAATTCAAAAATAGATGATATTTGCGTTGTAACTGGCTACCGCCATGAGCTTGTTGAAGAATATGTCAGTAAGCTTAGCTGCAATCTTGAGACAGTTATACAAAAAGAAAGGAAAGGCACCGGCCATGCAGTGATGACGGCTTTGTCGTTTTTGGAAAAGCACGCAGGCGGGGATGCCTTAATTTTAGGTGGAGATGCGCCTTTTGTTGACAAAAAAACAATCACAAAGGCCTATAAAGCTCATAAAAATTCGAATAATTCCGCTACTATTATTTCTTCAAGGCTTGAAAATCCTGTGGGCTACGGAAGAATAGTAAGAGATTCTGACGACTATAACGTTAAAGCTATAGTCGAAGAGAGTGATGCCAGTTTTGGCCAGCGCTCAATAAAAGAAATAAATTCAGGTGCTTATTGGTTCAAAGTTGACGATCTTATTAAGTATCTGTCTTTAATAACTAATGATACTTTCCAAGGGGAGTACTATTTAACTTCAATAATAAAACTAATGATAGATGCCGGGCTGAGAGTGGACGCGTTTGAAACGTCTTCATGCAACGTTGCACTTGGTGCAAACGATGTGTGTCAGCTTCAGCATCTAAATGATATCGCCAGGAATAAAGTCATTGACGGAATGATGGAAAATGGCGTCAAAATTCCTTGCCGTGACGGAGTTATAATTGGCAAGTGGGTTGAAGTTGGTTCAGGAACAACCATTTTGCCTGGAACAATTCTTTCAGGTAAAACTACTATCGGTAAAGAATGCATAATCGGGCCTAACAGCCAAATTGTTGATTCCATCGTTGGAGACAGCGCAGTTGTGAACCAAAGTTACTGCAAAAAAGTGAATATAAAAAGTGGCGAAGAAATAGGGCCTTTTGCCTCTTTGAAAAGTTAAAGTAATCAAGAATTTTAAAGCTAAGGAGAAGAAGTCATGCAAGAACAAGGCAGAAAATTAAAGATTTTTATGGCAAATTCAAACCCCAAGCTGGCAAAAGACATAGCGCGAGAATTAAACTGCGAGCTTGGAGAATCTGAAATCACCAGATTTAGCGATGGCGAAACTTCGGTTTCAATTCATGAATCCGTGAGAGGTGCTGACTGCTTTATAATTCAGTCGACGAGCTACCCGGTGAATGAAAACCTGATGGAACTTTTAATCATGATTGACGCTATGAAAAGGGCTTCTGCTGCGAGAATCACGGTTGTTATGCCGTATTTTGGTTATGCTCGCCAAGACAGAAAAGCAAGGCCCAGAAGCCCAATTTCTGCGAAGCTTGTGGCAGATTTAATCACAACTGCCGGCGCAGACAGAATTTTAACCATGGAGCTTCATGCGCTGCAAATTCAAGGGTTTTTCAATATCCCTGTTGACCATATAATATCTGCTCCTCTTTTTACTTCTCACATTAAAGCTCAGCCTGAATTTGACCCCGAAAAATTCACTGTTTTAGCTCCTGACTTCGGCTCGGTTTCAAGGGCTCGCCAGTTTGCAACTAGGCTTGGATGCCCTGTGGCTATAATTGACAAAAGAAGGCCAAAGCCAAACGTAAGCGAAGTTATGAACATCATCGGTGATGTTAAAGATAAACACATAATAGTGGTTGACGACATCATCGACACCGCAGGGACCATCTGCAATGCTGCAAAAGCTGTTATTGAAAAAGCAGGCGCAAGAGACGTTTACGTTTATGCTTCGCATGCTGTTCTTTCAGGCCCTGCGATTGAAAATCTTCAAAACGGCCCGATTAAAAAAGCAACTTTCTTAAATACCATAAATGTTCCTGAAGAAAAAATGATAGATAAATTCACAGTTTTAAACGTTGCGCCTGTTATTTCTGAAGCGATAAACAGGATTCATAAAGACACTCCCGTTTCAACGATGATTTTGGAGTAAAAACTTGAGCGCTATAGATTTCATTATTGTTGGGCTTGGGAACCCAGGAAAAGAGTATGAGAAAACTCGGCATAACGTCGGGTTTCTCGCTCTTGATTTTTTAGCAAAGCATTTTAACTGTGATTTTAATTTGAAAAAGTTTAATTCCAAAGTAGGAAGTTGCCAAATTTCAGGCAAAAAAATCTTGTTTTTGAAACCTCAAACTTACATGAACCTTAGCGGTGAGGCCGTTGTAAGCGCTATGAATTTTTATAAAATTCCGCCTGAAAAAGTTTTGCTCATTTTCGATGATATTTCTTTTGAAGTGGGCAAAATAAGAATCAAAAAGAAGGGTTCTCACGGCGGGCAAAATGGGGTTAAAAATATAATTGCTCTTTCAGGCAGCGATATGTTCCCGAGGGTTAAGATTGGCATAGGCAACAAGCCAAACCCCGGATGGGACCTTGCTGACTGGGTTCTTTCTAAGTTTTCATTCAGCGACCTTAAAACACTGGAAGAATCTTTTGAAAAGGTTGTTTCGATTGCTGAGCTCATCGTTAGTGGCCAAATCGAAAACGCCATGAGCACTTACAATTAAAAACATGATGGAAATAAAAAAAGAACGTTTAGACGTTTTGCTCGTTAAGCTTGGTGTTGCCTCAAGCCGAGAAAAAGCGAAAAATTTAATTTTAGAAGGCAGCGTTTGCGTGAATGACGCTGTGGCTTGCAAGCCTTCGGCTCTTTTTAATGAAGGTGCTAAAATTAAAATTGATGAGAAAAAAACTCATTATGTCAGCCGCGGTGGGTTTAAGCTTGAAAAGGCTATTAATTCTTTCAAGATTTCGGTGAAGGGCCTTTGCTGCATGGATATAGGCGCTTCGACAGGCGGGTTTACCGATGTTTTGCTTAAAAATAGGGCGGCTTTTGTTTATGCGGTTGATGTTGGCTCCGGCCAGCTTGACGAAAGCCTCAGGAGGAATAAAAAGGTTGAAAACCTTGAAAAAACTAACATAAGGAACCTCAAAAAAAGCCGGCTTAACCATGAAATAGACTTCTTCACGGCGGATGTTTCGTTTATTTCGCTTAGCTTGGTTTTGCCGGAAGTTAAAAGGCTCGTTTCTGAAAGTGCCGAGGGTGTTTGCCTTATTAAACCGCAGTTTGAAGCTGGCAGGGGCGCTGTTGGTAAGCGCGGAGTTGTGAAAGATGTTAAAATCCACGAGAAGGTCATTAATTCCGTTTGTGGTTTTTGCATTTCGAATGGTTTTAGCGTTTTAAGTCTTGATTTTTCGCCCGTTAAGGGCCCGGAAGGAAATATTGAATATCTTGCACATTTGAAAGTTTCTGAAAGTCCGGTGATGAACCCGAATTTGAACATTAAAAAGCTGGTTGATTTATCGCACAAGAATTTTAAAAATAAAGCTGTTTAGGTGATTTTGCTTGAAATTAGGTTTAGTTTTTAACGAAAAAAATAAAATACCCAAAAATGAAATCGAAAAGATTTGCCAAATGCTTGATGCTGAATTTTTAATGTTTCAAGATTTTGGTAGTGTTTGCGGTGTTAAATTTGTTTCTAGTTTGGAGCAGTTAATAAAAAGCAGCGATATCATTTTGGCCTTTGGCGGTGACGGAACAATTTTGGAAACTGCTAAATCCGCCGCGATTTTCGAGAAGCCTGTTCTTGGCGTTAATGCTGGATATTTGGGGTTCCTTGCGTGCGTGGAAAGGTCTGAAATCAGCAAGCTTAAAAAAGTTTTAAACGGCGAATTTAAAGTTAGCTCACGCATGATGTTGGAGTGCAAATTTAAAGGAAAAAGTTTTTTGGCCTTGAATGATGTTGTTTTGAGCCGTGGTGCGGGTTACCGTGTGGCGGATTACAGCGTTTTTAAAGAAAATTTTGGCAAAACTTTTGAGTGCTTGGCAGATGGCATCATTGCAGCCACTCCAACGGGCTGCACGGCTTATTCTTTTTCCGCTGGCGGGCCTATTTTAGAGCCCGAGCTCGAAACGCTGGTTGTTACGGCGATTTGCCCGCACTGTGCCGGGGTTAGAAGCTTGGTCATTGACGCAAAAAGCCCTTTGAAAATTAATTTTAAGCCCAAAGAAAATTCTGAAGTTTGCATTTTTGCAGACGGAAATTTGCAGGCTTCGAGCTTCGAAGAGGGAACGGTCGAGATTAAAAAATCAAGTTTGAAAGCAAGGTTTATCTATTTAAATGAAAGTAGTTTTTTCCAGCAAATAAATAAAAAGTTAATTTAAAAAATTAGAGAGGATGGATTTTTAATGAACGTTATGGTTGAAGCTTCCGCGAGGCATGTTCATTTATCTGAAAGCGATGCTAAAGCTCTTTTCGGCAGGATTCCTGCAAAAGTGAGGGACCTTTCGCAGCCTGGGCAGTTTGTTTGCGATGAAAGAGTTACCATTGTTGGCCCTAAGTTCGAAATTAAAAACGTTGCGATTTTAGGTCCTTGCAGAAATAAAACTCAGGTTGAAATTTCAACGACTGATTCTTTAAAACTTGGAATCAAAGCCCCGATTCGTGAGTCAGGCCACCTTGACGGCAGTGCTGCTTGCAAGCTCGTTGGCCCTGAAGGCGAAGTTGATTTGAGCGAGGGTGTGATTATTGCCAAAAGGCACATTCACATGCCTTTGAGTGACTCTGAAAAAAGCGGAATTGCAAACGGAACCATAGTTAAAGTTTCAGTTAAAAGTGATGAAAGATCGCTTATTTTTGATGATGTTGTAGTGAGAGTTAGCGAAAAATTTGCTCTCGCAATGCATATTGATACTGACGAAGCTAATGCTTGTGGTTTTAAGCCTGGTACTAAAGGCGAAATAATTATGTATTAATTACCTATATTTGTTATTAATTTTTAAAATATTTTATTAATAGCAATGAAAATTTGTAGTTTCATAAATTTTTGGTTGAATTAACATAAATATAGGTAGTATAATACAAATTGTGGCGAATTTTTGAGATTTTCTTAATGAAGGAAGATAATATTTGGATTTTAATCATAAAACAGTGCTTATTTCAGAAACGCTTCTGGCACTAGAAATAAAAGAAGACGGAGTTTATGTTGATGGTACCGCCGGAGGGGGAGGCCTTTCGAAGCAAATTGCTAAGAGGCTTTCGAGCAAAGGTAAGCTTGTTTGCATTGACAGAGACCCGGATGCTATTGAAGTTTGCAAAGAACGCCTTGGAAATTTTGAAAATGTACATATAGTTCACGGGAATTTTTCTGATATATCTAGTATTGTTAAAAATTTGGGTATTAGCAAAATCGATGGTGTGGTTCTTGACTTGGGAGTTTCTTCGCATCAGCTGGATTTGGCTGAGAGGGGTTTTTCTTACAATCAAGATGCACCGCTTGACATGAGGATGAGCAAAGAAGGCAAATCTGCTTATGATGTTGTTAATTTCATGAGCTATGAAGAGATTAGGAATATTATAAGCATGTATGGCGAAGAAAGGTTTGCTCCTAAGATTGCAAGAGCGATAGTTAAAAAAAGAGAGAAAAGCTTGATTAAAACCACAAAAGAGCTTGCAGAATTAGTTAAAGAGTCGGTTCCTTTTTCAGCTAAGAGAGATTCCGGTCACCCTGCAAGAAAAACCTTTCAAGCGATTAGAATTTATGTAAATAATGAATTGAAAAATCTTGAAGTTGGATTGGATGAATCTTTGAAACTTCTTGAAAAAGACGGGATTATGGCGATTATAACCTTTCATTCATTGGAAGATAGAATAGTTAAACAAAAAATGAACGGTTGGGCCAAAGGCTGCACTTGCCCTTCAGATTTCCCGGTTTGTGTTTGTGGGAAGAAGCCAGAGGTCAAGGTTTTAACTAAAAAACCGATTATTCCGTCGGATGAAGAGGTAGACGTAAATTTCAGGAGCCGCAGTGCGAAACTGCGAGTTTGCAGAAAGATTTAAAAAGTGATTTGGAGGGACGGGTTTAGGTGTACAATAACAATGCAGTTTACGACTTTAGTGTGTTCGAAGAACAAAAAAGGGCTAGAAAAGCTCAGGTTTTTGAGCTCCCAAGCGTAGAAACAAGAAGAAAAAATAAGCAATTTGAAAAGCTTAAGTTTTATGGAAAGTGTTTGTCTTTACTTTTAACTTCTGCAACTGTTATTAGTGGATTTTTGTTTGGACAAGCCAAATTGGTTGAATACAACTCAATTATTTCAAACAAATCCGCAGAGCTTGAAGAATTTAAAAGCAGAAATAAGCAACTTGAGATGAAATTAAACGAAGTAACTGCTCCAAAATCAATGTCAGACGACCAAACAAGCCAATTTGTTGAAACAGTTACAATATCATCAGGGGATAAAGCCCAAATAAGTTAATGTACATATTAAAAACTACCGAATTTTTAGTTCGGTAGTAATTTTTTTGTTTTTATTGAATTACAATCTTTGTACTTTCAGGGCAGTGGTAAAGTGAATAAAGGTTTAGCTCTACGTGTTTTGGAATGCAAATTAGATCCATATGGCTGATATTTTCAAAGGATTTTTCAGTTATAGAGCTTGTTTATTCGGGTACAATTAAGCATCCATAAAGGTCATTTTCACTAATCGAGGGTTTAAGAAGGGCTTTTGTAACATTTAAATTGAAAGATCTTATTCCCATGGAAATTCTGAAGCTGCCTGACCGGTGTGGCTTAAACTTAGTTCAGGAATACTGAAATAAATTTCTTCTTTAAAACCATCTGAATGCACTAATAAAACAGTTATTATTCCGTTTCTTTCGATAATAATTTTCGAAGCTTCAAAGTTTATACTATATTTATTAAAAGATTTATTAAAAGAAATATAGTCTTTGAAATCGGTTGAATTTAAAAAATTATAATTACCCAAAGATTCCTTGATATAGCTTAATGTGGAAGATGTGCTGAAAGGATTTGTGTTTGGCGCGCAAAGTGCATTAGGAGCCAGCGCCAATAAATTTAGTGCAGAAAATGAACCAATAAATAATTTTTTTAAATTTTTGTTCATTTAGTAGCCTATTATATCTTTATTTTCACAATATTTAATCGAAAAGTTAATTTGTTTTTAGTAATCCCCAAAATTAATTTTAACGAATCGACAATTAAATTATAAGATGAATTTATTCTTCTATGCTGTCTTCTACTACTGTTGGCTCCTGAGTGTCGTTGTCAATCGGGATGTTTTTCTTGAGCTCGTAACGTGCACCTGCGAGGCAAAATCCCTTTCCATCTGGCTTAAATACAGGATGCACTATGTAAGTAGGCCTAGGGCCTAAAGGGTTTATATTTTTATATAGAGGTTTGATTGATTCTGGAATTTTAACCTGTGGAGGTTTTGTAATTTTTGTAAATGGTTTTGGTAAGATTGGCAATTTATTTTTTGTGAAAAATTCTGAATGTGAGTATTCTTTGCCTTTGTGAATTATTTTTAAATCCGGGTGGCAACTTTGAAAAGCAGAAGGGCTCACTTCGATTAATTTATCACCTAAAATTACTTTTTTCAAATTCGTGCATTTGCAAAAAGCAAAGGGCCCAACATGACGTATCTCTGGTAATTCAACGACTTCAAGATTTTCCTCAAATGCCAAAACAGAACTATCCAATATTTTGGCTTTAGGGGCTAAAAGGTAATTCTCATTTATGCATGGCGGGGATGTTGTATCATCCAAAACGGTGTCATTAATAATGATTTTTTGGTAACGGTGTTTTTGTTGATTTTTTGCTGTTTTGGTTTCTTTTTTAGGCTTTTTTGCTTTTTCGATTTTTGATTGATCCGATGTTGCTTTTGGTGCGCAAAAACCTGAAGGCGCAAACCCAAAAGACGCAAGCACTAAAGCCATTATTGATAATGATTTTTTCATTTTACTTTTCCTTACTTTTAATGTTTTTTGCTAGCGGTCTATTTCGCTAAGAACAATGGTGTCACTTGTATCAGAGTCTTCTGAAACGGTGGTGTCGTCAACTTTTTCTCTCATAGGCTGAATTATCATGTTTATTTTGTCTGAGCCGTAGTCTCTAAAAGCTAAAGGCTGATAAAAGCCATAATTTATTTCCACTTTTATATACGGCTTAATCACTTTCATGAGGTCGCTTGCGGAGTATTCTTGGCCTTTGTAGAAAATTTTTAAATCTTTCATGCAGCCCAAAAATGCATCAGGAGCGAGTGAAGTTAATTTATCTGTGAAAACTATTGTTTCTAATTTTTCGCAGTTTTCGAAAGCACGAGAGCCAACATGAACGGCTTTTGGAAGATATATTTTTTTAAGATTTGGTTGATTTGAAAAAGCATCGTCATAAATGTAAGTGGCGTATGGAGCTTCAAGGTTTTTTTGAGTGAATTTGCATCCGAAAGATTCTTTTGAAACTATGCGGTTTAAAATAACTTTAGTTTTTGAGCTTTTTGTTTGGCCGCCGCGTTTTTTTGGTGCTTTTGTTATGTCGTGATTTTTTTTCTCGGAACTAGGGCATGCTTTTGGCGCGCAAAATGCTGAAGGTGCCGAAGCTAAAATTCCAAGTGAAGAAAGTGTAATTGCTGTAAGTTTTTTAAAATTTGATTTCATAAATTGTGATATTCCTTTTTATTTTTTAATAGTAAAATTGTTGTGGTGGGTTTATGCAATATTCAATAAAGCCATTTAATGTGAATTCATATCCTGCGAAATTTATTATTACATCCGGGTTGCAGCCTTGAAATGTTTTTGGGTATATGCATTTCAAACTTTCTGTTAAGAATATGGTTTCTAAAGATGCGCAGCCTTCAAAGGCGCGTTCTTCAATTACCTGAGCCCAAGGAAGAGAAATTGAAGTTAATTTTGATTGGTTTCTAAAAGCGCCCTTCTTTACTACACCTGTGATGTAGGGCGCAATTAAATTCCCGTAGATTGGTGTTGTATATCTACCAGGGAACAAATCGCCCTGGTCCTGAACAACCACCATGCGCTCAGGTCTCTCTTCCATTGCAAATCTCCTAGGGTTCATTGGTTTGCTGCAAAATGCAGAAGGCGCTAGAGCTAAAATCCCAAGTGAAGAAAGTGCAATTGCTGCAAATTTTTTAAAACTGTTTTTCATTAGATACTTTCCTTAGTTTTAATGATTCATCTTTTAGCAAAATTAAAAAAACTTAATGTTTCTTCGTCGCTATTAACAGCATAGTTGTAAGTAGTTGCATTTTCTTCTATGCTAGCGAACATGCTAAGAAATTGAGGAATTGTGTAAATAGAGTCGTGATAAACTATCTTCAGATTTCGATTGCATCTTGCAAAAGCCATTGGGCTAACTGATTCTATATTTGATGTTAAAAACAGCATATTCAAATTTCTGCAACCCTCAAATGCATATTCATCTATTCTACTAACCAATGGCAGAAAAAGCGTAGTCATGTCAACTTGGTTTAAAAATGCTTTTTCACTTACTTTGGGTCGTGCTAAAGGTGCTGCTATTATTCCTTTAAGCCTTAGTACCGCCCAGGAATACTTTAGTTTGTCTATACTTTTGTCATCGTATATGACAAAGTTCGGTTCTAAGTAGTTATTTGTGATTGGATTTACATGATTTCTTTTAGTAACTTTCGCATGAGAATTCAAAGATAAAGGAGGCAAAGGCCCTAAAGATTTTAGGCTTGAAAATTTTAATTCATTGTCGGTGCGAGCTGGTGCGGTTGCATTGTAATCCTTTTCTATGGAATTAATCTGAGGCAGTAATACTTTAACTTTTGGGCCGCATAGTGCTGAGGGCGCCGAAATTAAAATTCCGAGCGAAGATAGTGTAATTGCAGCAAATTTTTTAAATTTTCTCAAAGCATCCATCCTTTCTTAACGCTAACTATTTATAATTTTAATACTATTTATATAAGTTGTCAATAATAAAAAATCAACCATCATAATCTGATGGCTGATTTATAGCTGATAAACGTTTAATATATGTTGAATATTTTTTGAATTTCGTGGAGTTCTTTCGTGACTGTGAGCGCTAAGATAAGCAAAATTCTTGATTTTTGCGGATTTAAATTATTCGCGCAAATTCCTTGAGTTTCAATTTCTTCTTCATCGAAAGTCACAAGGCCGTTTCCGACCCTTGAGCTTCTAACTACAGGGAAGCCTTCTTTAAGAAGATTTTCAATAACCTTATTCATTTCCGAGTTTACCCCGCCGCAACCTGCGCCTGCAATTACTATTCCGTCTGCATTTTCAGCTGCGCACTTCAAAATTTTTGGGTCAGCGCCAGTGTAGAAATAAACGATTTCAACTTTTGGGAATTCTTTTTTGTTTTTCACGTCAAATTCCGTTTCGTACGTGTGCTTTTTCACAGTGCTTGTGTAAAAAAATGGTTTGTCATATTGCATGTAGCCTAAGCATCCGAGGTCTTTTGCGCCGAAGGCCTGAGTTCTGAATGTATTAACTTTGCTTACGTCTCTTGCGCTGTAAATTGCGTCGTTGAAGCAAACTAAAACGCCTTTGTTTTTCGCTTCTTTGTTCGCAGCAAGCGCTATGGATTGATAAAGGTTCAGCGGTCCGTCGGCGCTTATTGCCGTGCCGGGCCTTATCGAACCCGTTAAAACGACGGGCTTTTTGGTTTTAACCGTTAAGTTAAGAAAATACGCTGTTTCTTCCAGCGTGTCCGTTCCGTGAGTTACCACTATTCCGTCGATGTCTTCTCTTTCTGCTGCTTCGTTTATGTGGTCGGCTAAATATTTGAGATTTTCTATTGTCAAATCGCAACTGTCAATGGTATACACATCTTCGCACTGAACATTTGCGATAGATTTTATATAAGGAATTTCTTCGATTAAATTGTTTATTTTAACCTGAGCGGATTTGTAATGCCCTGTGACGCCTTCTTCGCCTTTGCCGGCTATTGTCCCTCCTGTTCCCATGACTAAAATATTTTTCTTGGAATTCATTTTAACACCTCTTAAAGTAAAATTATTTTCACAGATTTTATATTACCACATAATTCAAAAAATATCACTAATATTTTTCTTGCAAATTCAACAATTAGTAAATTTCTATATATTTTATGTCAAGAGCGTTTTGTGCGTGCTTTCGAGCTAATATTATTGTGTATGGTCAAATTTGACAAACGAGCCATTTCATTATAGAATTAATGCGGAAAATTTGAAAAAAAGGAGGCTAATATATGAACAATCGACCGATTGGTGTTTTTGACTCCGGCATAGGAGGGCTCACGGCTTTAAAGGCGATACAAGATATTATGCCTCATGAAAATGTTATTTATTTTGGCGACACTGGTCGCATGCCTTACGGCGACAAAAGCAAAGAAACTATTATAAGCTACACGCATGAAATCGCGGGGTTTTTAAAAAGCTTTGGCGTGAAAGCAATTTTGGCCGCCTGCGGGACTGCTAGCTCTTATCTTCCGTGCGTTAGCGAAGAAATTTTTGGCGTTGTGAAGCCTGCTTGCGCTGCTGCGGTGAAAACGAGCAAGAACAAAAAAATAGGCATTTTGGCCACAAGTGCAGCGATAAAAAGTAAGTCGTATTTAAACGAGCTTAAAAAAATATGCAGCGATGCCCAGTATTTTCCGAAGGCTTGCCCGCTTCTTGCTCCGATGGTTGAGCATGGGAACATAGATTTTGAAAATGAACTTTTAAGAAAAACTCTGAGCGAATATATCTCGCCGCTTGAAAAAGAAGGGGTAGACACCTTGATTTTGGGCTGCACGCATTATCCGATTTTGCTGCCGGTTATTGAAAAAATGTTCGAAGGTAAATTTAACCTCATAGACCCCGGGAAGGAATCGGCAAAAACGCTTAAAAGCCACTTGGAATCAAACGAACTGAGCGCGGATGGAAGTCAAAATGGCTTTAAAAAATTTTTTGTTAGCGGCGATGAAACTGAATTTGCAAAGAGTGCGAAACTTTTTTTGAAAACGGATATCTCGGAAAATGTTAAAAAAGCAAATCTGGCCAAAGGAGGGGATTTAAATTAAAGAGGATTACAGAATAACAGTGAAATCATCTTCTTTAGACGAAGATATTGAAGCTGTTTACTTTGGAACTTACACCGTTAAAGACGGGAAGAAATACATAATATACAGGGAATACGAAGAGGGCAGCGCCCAAAATTACTCGCTTTGTATCATTAAAGTTGAAAATGATAATAAAGTCACTTTGACTAAAAACAAAAAGGGCCAAAGCAAAATAATTCTTGAAAAAGCTGTGCGCCATTACAGCCCTTATTACACTGACATCGGCTCGATAACCCTCAGCGTTTACACCCACGGCATTGAGGATAATCTCTCGGAATTTGGCGGCGAGCTTGGCGTTAAATATTCAATCAGTGTGAATGGCTCGCTTGTTAATAACATTGAAATCACGGTGATGGCTGAGAAAATTGAAAAAAAGCAGGAGGAATAACAAAGTGTATATATTTGAAAAAGCAATAACGAACATAAAAAATGCAATAAAAAACGTTTTGAAAGATTATGATGTGAAGGATTTCGACGTTGAAATTCCTTCCGACGAAAAGCACGGGGACCTTTCTTCAAACGTTGCTTTGCTTTCGGCAAAGGTTCTTAAAATGGCGCCGATTAAAATAGCGCAGATGATAACTTCGAACATCGGCGAGGTTGAATATGTTGAAAAAATTGAAATTGCCGGCCCGGGATTTATAAATTTCTTTCTTTCGAAAAATTATTTCGTAGATGCTTTAAAAGAAATTGAAAAATGCGGCAAAACTTACGGCAATAATTCAAGCGGCAAAAACAAAAAAATAATGATTGAGTTCGTTTCGGCCAACCCGACAGGCCCGATGCACATGGGCAATGCTCGCCTTGGCGCGCTTGGAGATTGCCTTGCTGAAGTGCTAAAGTCCTCGGGTTACGACGTTTTCAAAGAATTTTATGTTAATGATGCCGGAAACCAAATTGAAAAATTCGGCATGTCTTTGGATGTTCGTTACAGGCAGATTATCAAAGGTGAAAATGCAGTTCAAATGCCCGAAAATGGCTACCAGGGCGATGACATTAAAGAGCTTGCGCAAGAATTTTTTGAAATAAACGGCGATAAATACATTAATGCGCAGGAATCTGAAAGAACCAAAGCGCTTGTTGATTATGCGCTCCCGAAGAATATAAAAAGAATGCAAACCGACATGGAAAAATATAAAATCATTTATGATAACTGGTTTTATGAGAGCAAGCTTCACAGCGAAGGCAAAGTTGCGCAGGTCATTGATGTAATGAAAGAAAAGGGCATCACTTATGAAAAAGACGGCTCTTTGTGGTATAAAGCAACTGATTTCGGAAGTGAAAAAGACGAAGTTTTAGTCCGTAAAAACGGCATTCCTACTTACTTTGCGGCTGATATTGCTTATCATTACAATAAGTTTGTTACAAGAGGTTTTGACATTTGCATTGACATCTGGGGTGCGGACCACCACGGCCACGTTGAACGCATGAAAGGCGCAATGGAAGCCCTTGGAATCGACAGGAATAGGTTTCACGTTATTTTAGTTCAGCTCGTAAGGCTCATTAAAGATGGTGAACCCGTTAGAATGAGTAAAAGAAGCGGCAAATCGGTTCAGCTTTCGGATTTACTTGATGAAGTTGGAACAGACTCCGCAAGATTTATTTTTAACACTCACGAGGCTTCTTCGGGGATGGATTTCGACCTTGACCTTGCAATTGCGAAGGATTTCCAGAACCCTGTTTATTATGTTCAATATGCTTACGCCCGAATTTGCAGCATTTTCAGGGGTGTAAAAGATAAGAATTTAGATCTTGAAACCGCTGATTTGAGCCTTCTTACTCATGAAACCGAAAGGAAACTTATTTCTTTCTTAACGACCTATCCTTCTGAGGTTTTAAGAGCTGCAAACAGCTACGATTCAACCAAAATAACAAGATTTGTTATAACTTTAGCAGGCCTTTTCCACAAATTTTACTCAGCTTGCAGAGTTGTTACCGAAGATGAAGATTTGAGCAAAGCAAGGCTTTATCTTTGCGATTGCGTAAGAATTATGATTAAAAATATACTCGATATGATGAAGGTTAGTGCGCCGGAATCAATGGAATAAAAAAAGCCACCGGAAATCCGGTGGTTATCTTTCTTTGCCCCAGAAGAAAAGCGCTATCGTGCCCGGGCCTGTGTGGCTTCCGATTGTCGGGCCGATGTTATTTATTAAAACTTTTCCGTCCAAGTTTTTGAATTTTTCTTCTATTAAATTTGCAAGCATTTTTGCGTCTTCATAGCAATCAGATTGCGAAATGAAGCACTTTCCGCTGTAGTTTTCGCCGTTTTCAGCGCATTCAACCATTTTGTTTAAAAGCTCGGTTATGGATTTTTGTTTTGTTCTGACTTTCGTAACAGCGTTCAGTTTGCCGTTTTTGTCAACGTTAAGCACAGGGCAAATTTTAAGCAATCCCCCGAAAAATCCTGCAGTTTTTGAAACTCTTCCACCTTTGATGTAAAAAGTTAGGTCAGTCGAAGTGAACCAGTGCCAAACTTTTAGCTTGTTGTTTTCGGCAAAATCCTTGAGCTTATCAATGCTCATGCCGCTGTTTTTTAGGTCTGCGAGTTTGTCCATTAAAAGTCCGTAACCCGCCGAAGCAGCCAAAGAATCAATAACGTAAATTTTTCTTTCTGGGAATTTTTCTTCAAGTTCTTTTTTGGCAATCATCGCAGAGTTGTAAACCCCCGAAATTCCCGAAGACATGCTTATGTGCAAAATGTCTTTCCCTTGCTCTAAAAACGGCGTGAAATAGGCTGTGAATTCATCGCTGTTAACCTGCGAGGTTTTAACGTCTGCGTCAGCGCGCATAGCTTCATAGAGCTTTTTGGAAGGGAGCGTTTGACCTAAATCGTCGTAGTAATGAGTTTCGTTTATGAAAAAATGAAAAGGAATAAAGTTAATGTTTTTTTCGGTTAAATGCTCTTTTGTAAGATCGAGTGTCGAACAGCAACTTAAGATGTAATCAGGCATTGCATTCTCCTCCTAAAAAGTAATTTTTTAGTGCAGATTTTTCTTTCTTGCAGTATAATTATACTATGAATTGTTTTGAATTAAAATCACGGCACTTCTAACTTACGATTATACTATAAACTGAGAACTTCAGCAATTCAGAAATAATTAAATGTCATAATTCTAATTATGTTCAAAAGGTGGAATTTTATGGTTAAAATACTTGAAAAAGAAGTTTTAAACAGCGATGTTTCCCGGATGAAACTTCTTGCTCCTTTGATTTCGAAAAAGGCCCTCCCCGGGCAGTTTATAATTTTAAGAGTGGATGAAACTGGCGAAAGAATCCCGCTCACGATTTTTAAAAGCGACGAAAAATCAGGCACCATTGAGATTATATATCAAAAAATAGGTGTAACAACCATGAAACTTGATGAAAAAAACGCCGGAGATTTCATTGCGGATGTTGTTGGGCCGCTTGGCAAGCCTTCTGAAATTAAAGGATACAAAAAAGCTATTGTGGTTTTTGGCGGTGTTGGAAGTGCGATTGGCTGCCCGCTCGCTGCTGGGCTTAAAGAAAACGGCTGCAAAACCGAAATTGTGGCGGGCTTTAGAAGCAAGGACATAATAATTTTGGAAGATGAAATGAAAAGCATAGACCAAAACGTCGTTATTGTTACTGATGATGGTTCAAACGGCAAAAAGGCCTTGGTTACTGAGCCTTTGGAGGAAAAACTTTCAAACATAGGAGGTTATGACCTCGTGATCGCTGTGGGACCTATTCCTATGATGAGAGCGGTTTGTAGCGTGACTAAAAAATACGGCGTTAAAACGATAGTCAGCATGAATTCAATTATGATTGACGGTACGGGGATGTGCGGTGGATGCAGGCTGAAAGTTGACGGTAAAATTAAATTTGCATGTGTTGATGGCCCTGATTTTGACGGGCATTTGGTTGATTTTGCAGAAATTTCGGCAAGAAATAGAACATTTTCAGAAAAAGAAAATGAAGCAAAAAGAAAATACTGTAATTTATTTAAGGGTGTTTGAAATATGATTAATAGAAGCAAGTTTAAAGAAAAAATGCCGGTTTTGGAAATTCAAAAAAGAAAAACTAGTTTTTGCGAAGTTGAGCTTGGTTTGCCGGAAAAAGAGGCTTTGAGCGAGGCTGCAAGGTGCCTTAACTGCAAAAATAGCCCCTGCCGAAGCGGCTGCCCCGTGGGGGTGGATATCCCCGGGTTTATTTCTTGTATTGCTGCGGGCGAGAATCAAAAAGCTTATGAAACCATTTTGAAAGATAATATTCTGCCTTCGATATGCGGCAGGGTTTGCCCGCAAGAAAAGCAGTGCGAGGCTAAGTGCATTAGGGCGAGAAACGGCGAACCGGTGGCGATTGGCCGCTTGGAAAGATACGCTGCGGATAATTCAAAAAGCATAAATAAAAATTCTGAAATTAAAAGTAATGGCAAAAAAGTCGCCGTGATTGGTTCTGGTCCATCGGGGCTCACTTGCGCGGGCGAGCTTTGCAAAAAAGGCTACGAAGCTCATATTTTTGAGGCCCTTCATGTACCTGGCGGGGTGCTTTCTTACGGTATTCCTGCGTTTAGGCTGCCACGGAACATCATTGAAAACCAGCTGGAAGATTTGAAAAACATGGGCGTTAAAATTCACACGAACACCGTTGTTGGCAAAACTCTTTTGCTTGATGACCTTTTTGAAATGGGTTTCAGCGCGGTTTACATTTCAACCGGTGCTGGTCTGCCGAAGTTCATGAGTTTGCCGGGCGAGGGTTTGCCGGGTGTGTGCTCTGCTAATGAGTTTTTGACTCGAATTAACCTCATGAAAGCTAACAACCCTGATTACGACACGCCGATTAATATTCCGAAGAGAATTGCTATAATTGGCGGCGGAAATGTTGCGATGGATGCTGCTAGGTGCGCTGTGAGAATTGGCTGCGAGAAGGTTTTCGTTATTTACCGCAGGACTGAAGACGAAATGCCCGCAAGAAAAGACGAAATCACCCACGCAAAAGAAGAGGGCGTTGAGTTTATTTTCCTTAAAACTCCTGTTGAGTTCACTGAAAATGGCGGCGTTTTGAGCGGCGTTAGATGCGCAAGCATGAAATACGCGGGCATGGGCGATGACGGCAGAAAGCTTTTTGAAAAATCAAGCGATGACATCTGCGAGATAGAAATAGATGTGGCGGTAATTGCAATTGGCAATGGCGCTAACAAAATTCTCACAGAAAGCGAAAAAGAAATTTCAACCAAAGAAAATGGATGCATAATCGCGGAAAAAGAAACCGCAAAAACTTCGAAAAAATTCGTTTACGCCGGCGGAGATGCTGTTATAGGCGCGGCAACGGTCATTCTGGCGATGGAAGCAGGCAAGCGCGCGGTAGCTCAAATTGACAAAGATTTAACTGATTAGAAGGTGGTTTTGACATATTAAAATCGCTTAAAAAACTTGGCATTAAGATTAAATTTGATTTTTATTTTGTTGCGTTTTTGGCGTTTATTTTTACCACGGAAAATTCTTACGTTCCGCTGCTTGGAATTTTATTTGCAATTCTTCACGAAATGGGTCATCTTGCGGCAATGATGCTTAGTAAAGAGCCCGTCAGGAGCATTTCTTTCGGGCTTGTTAACATTGGCATTGAAAGCGAAAACTGCGAAGAAAACCTCGAGAAAAACATTCTTATTTTTGCGAGCGGACCGCTTGTGAATCTGGCTTTAGCGCTTGGCTTTTTTATTTTTTATAATATTAGTGGTGCTTTCGTTTTTAAAAATGCAGTTATGCAAAATCTTTTTTTGGCAGGGCTGAATCTTTTGCCTATTTCTTCGCTTGATGGCGGCAAAATTCTTAAAATAATTCTTCTTAAAAAATTTGATTTTGTTTTAGCCGAAAAGATTTCAAGCGTAATTTCGGTTATTTTCCTGGTTCCGGTTTTTGCTTGCGGTTTTTTGGTGCTGTTTAGTTTTAAATATAATTTTTCACTTTTGATAATAGGCTGCTATTTAATTTCATATATTTTTTGCAGAGAAAGCAAAATATGAGCATTTTGGAGGAGTAACATGAGCTTTAAAGAATTAAATTTGAATGAGATTGAAAAAATTAACCCTTTTAATTTGATAGGGAATGACTGGATGCTGATAACTTCGGGTAACGAAGAAAATTTTAACACGATGACTGCAAGCTGGGGCGGGCTGGGCGTTCTTTGGAACAAAAAAGTTGCGTTCAGTTTCGTTAGGCCGCAGCGCTATACTTTTGAGTTTATGGAAGAAAACGAGCTTTTCACGCTTTCGTTTTTTGATGCTAAGCACAAAGATGCGCTCAGGCTTTGCGGCAGAAAATCCGGCAGAGATTGCGACAAAGTTAAAGAAGCAGGTTTAACGCCGTTTTTCGAAGATAATACGCCTTGTTTTGAAGAGGCTAAAATGGTTTTGGTTTGCAAAAAGATTTATTCCCAGTTTATAAGCCCTGAGTGTATGATTGATAAATCTTTGGAGAAAAATTACGAAAACAAAGATTACCATAAAATGTTCATAGGCGAAATTTTGAAATGTTTGGTGAGAGATTAAATTGAAAAAAACAGTAGTTATAACGGGCTCTTCGAGCGGGATAGGCGCGGCAATTGCCCGTGAATTTGCCGGGAATGAAAATAACATAGTGATTAATTACAAAAGCAATAAAACCGCGGCTTTGGAACTTTTAAACGAGGTCAGGAGCAAAGGCTCGCAAGCAATTGCAATTGGCGCGGATGTTTCTGATTTTGCGCAGGCCGAAAATTTGATTAACTCTGCGATTGAGCAGTTTGGCAAGGTTGACATTTTGGTGAATAATGCAGGAATTTCTAGAAGAGAACTTTTCACTGATATTACCCCCGAAGCTTGGGAAGAAATCTTCAAAGTGAACGTTCACAGCGCGTTTTATTGCTCGAATTTAGCGGTTAAAGACATGCTCAAAAGGCACTTTGGGAAGATAATAAATATTTCTTCGGTTTGGGGCGTTACGGGGGCTTCTTGCGAGGTCCATTATTCTTCCACCAAAGCCGCTTTGATAGGTTTGACCAAAGCGCTCGCAAAAGAGCTTGGCCCCTCAAACATAACCGTGAATTGCGTGGCGCCGGGGGTTATTAAAACGAAAATGAACGAGTTTTTAAGCAAAGATGAGATTGACGACTTAAACGAAAGCACGCCTCTTGGGCGAATGGGCGAGCCATCTGAAGTTGCAAAACTTGTTAAATTTCTGGCTTCTCCCGAAGCTGATTTCATAACCGGGCAGGTTATTAGTCCGAATGGTGGATTTTTGATTTAAGGCTTATGAGCTTGATGAAATTGTAGTCCCTTGCCAGAAGATTGCAGATTTTTTTGGTTTCTTCGTCTGCGTTAATGTCAAGGCAGAAGATTTTAAGCCTGCATTTTGAAAAGTAAGAATTTTGGTTTGAAATAATGCTTCTTATCACATACTCGATGTTTTCCTGTCTGCCTTGCAGGGGCAGAACATAAACTTTTTCTTCCCTGTGGAAGCATTTTGCGGGAAGATAACTCCTTTTTGCGAGCGTTAACAGAATATCTACAATTCCTAAAAGCGCAAAAATGCCTAAAATAAAGTAATAAACTGAAAAAATCAATGTAATCACCTCAGTTTATAATATTATTTTTCTGAGTTTATTGTGTTTTTTCAAAAATTTAAGGCCATCATAAAAGATGGCCTTTGTGTTTTATTCGGTTTCGAAGCCTAGGAGCAAGCCGCCTCTTTCGGCGTAGTAGCTGCAAAGTGCTTTTGCAGGGCGGATGTCAACTTCAGCGTTCGGGTAAGTTTCCAAAATCGCTGCTTTAAGCTCATTTGCAAGAGAAATATTGTCAACGTGAGAAATATAAAATTTATTCCCAGAGCAATTTGCTTCTTTCATTTGCTTTAAAAATTCAGCGATGACTTTTCGGTTCCCGCGGCATTTTGCAAGCGGTTTTACAGTTCCTTCATCGGTCACGCCTGCAAGAATGCTTATTCCCAAGACTCCGATAGCCGCCGCAATAGCTTTGTTAATTCTGCCGTTTTGAGCGAAGTTTCTAAGAGATTTAAGAACATAAACGAGTCTGGTTTTGTTTATATATTCTTTGGTTAAATTTTCAATTTCTTCAAATTCCGCGCCTTTTTCAATGAGGTCGCAAACGTAATCAACAACCAAACGCTGGTGGGAACTCGTGCTAAGAGTATCGAGAATCATTATCTTCGCATTCGGGTGATTTTCTTTGTAAATTTTTGCGGCTGCTTGAGCTGAGTTGTAAGTTCCTGAAAGGCCGCTAGTCATCGTGATGACGTAAAGAGTTTCGGCCCCTTCGAAGGCTTCAAGCCAAGAATTTACGTCCGGGCAGGCAGTGTAGGAACGCCCTTTGTGCTTTTCCAGCGTGCTGAGCATGGTTTCTATGTTTGTTTTGCCGTTATCAATCCATTTTTCGGTGTCGGTTGAAATAGTTAGGGGAACAATATATAAATTTTTGCGTTCGCCGTTTTTCATGTCGCATGAAGAATCGGAAATCACTCGGGTGTTCATTGGGTTAACTCCTTTTTTCGATGTTATTTGACAAAGCCTTTTATAACATTGTATTACATTTTGTTTTGTTATACAATTTACAAATGGTTAAAATCTGTAAATTTTGTGGCTTCGGGAGAGTAAAAGTGCTGAAAGAAACATTATACACGGTAAAAAACCGCTTTACAAGAATGCGCATAGGTGAAACTTTAATTGAGCTCATGAATGAAATGCCTTTTAAAAAAATAACAATGCGTAAAATCGCACAAAGTGCCGGCGTTTCTCATGTTACGCTCTATAATTACTATGATTCTAAAGAAAGCATTTTGAAAAATTATCTTGATGAAATAATTTCAGAGTATCTAACCGAAAAAAACAAGCTGCCTAAGAGCCTTAATTTTCAAAATTATGAGCACATTTTGTTTTCGCTTAATTATTTCGATAAATATGCGGCTTTTTTCAGGGTTATGTATGAAGCAAATTTTCATAATATTTTGTTTGAAAGCATAAATTCTTTCATGGAAAAGCACTTGAAAACTAAAGTAAGGTCATATTCTTACGGGCTTTACTATTATGCCGGGGCGCTTCTTAACACTTTTTTGAAGTGGCAGCTCAAAGATGACCGCGAGCCTGCAAGCGAAGTTGCAAGTGTGATTTACAAGTTTTCGCGACTGTAAAATTTTCTTTGAAAGGAAGATAGAAATGAACTTTAAAGGAACCGAAAGGCTTGAAACTGAAAGATTAATCCTTAGGAAATTGACGCTTGGCGATGCAGAAAATATGTTTAAAAATTGGGCTTCAGACGACGAAGTTACAAAATATTTGGTTTGGGAATCTCACAAAAATTTAGAAGTTACGAAAGAATATTTAAAAAACATAGTAAAAGAATATGAAAATCCTAAAAATTTTGATTGGTGCATCGAACTTAAAAGCATAGGTGAGCCGATTGGAACGATTGGTTGCAAAGGTCTTGACGAAAACATTAAAAAAGTTGAAGTGGGCTATTGCATCGGCAGGCGCTGGTGGGGAAACGGCATTATGGCTGAGGCTTTGAAAGAAGTTATAAATTTCTTGATTTTTAAGGTTGGAATCAACCGTATTGAAGCTTACCATGATGTGAGGAATTTTGCCTCTGGGATAGTTATGCAAAAGGCCGGAATGAGGTTCGAAGGGCTTTTGAGAGAGGCTTATATGTTTTATGGCAGCGCTAAAGATGTTTGTGTTTATAGTATCTTAAAAAAAGACTTACAAGCCGGCAAAAATTGCTAAATTTAATAATTTAATTGTGTGAAAAATAGTGTTGATTTTTATTTTTTAATGTGATATAATAATCGCATTAAAAGATACCCGGAGAGGTGTCCGAGTTGGTTTAAGGAGCACGATTGGAAATCGTGTAAGTCGTTAAAGCGGCTTCGAGGGTTCGAATCCCTCTCTCTCCGCCAGAAATTCATAGCATTATTTTGAAAGTGTGTAGTGAGCTGGCGTAATTATGCGAGCTTGCTATTTTTTAATACTTTAAATGTTAAATTATCATGTAAAAATAAGCGATAATTAATTCCAAAAAAGTTACCTATTGATTATGCTCAAAATATAATTGAAAAGGATGAGGTTTTTTGAAAAAGATTTTAATGATGTTTTTTGTTGCTTGTTTAGGTCTCTTTTTGAATCCTAATTGCCAAGCAGAGACTTATTTTATTGCAGACACGCATTTTGGTAATGAAAATACTATGATAAAATGTGGAAGACCTTATAAAAAAGTTAAGGATATGGACGAGGCAATGATAAATTCTTGGAACAACATTGTAAAAGATGACGATGATGTTTATATTTTAGGTGATTTTACATTGTATTGGTCCACAAAAGAAGAAGTTTTTAGCATTTTAAGTCAATTAAAAGGAAAGAAACATCTTATAATTGGCAATCATGACGAAGGTTGGATTAGCCAGTGCACTAAGGAAGAACTTTTAAAATATTTTTGCACGTTGCCGCAGAATGAAGCAGTTATTAAATTAAAAGGTAAAAGAATAGAATTGTGCCATTATCCTAAATTTAAGTTTAACGGGATTATGATTCATGGCCATATTCACAATTTTAAAAATGTAAAGTCGGGCTGGAGCACAATAAAAGGTAATAGTTCTATTTTAAATGCCGGGGTTGATATTAATGGGTTTAGACCGGTCACATTGTGGGAACTTAAAGATAATAACGAAAGATTTAAAAACATCAAAGAAAAACCCAAAAAAAGATTCAAGAACGATTCAAAGAAAAAACTTAAATAAATTATTTATCTAAACTTTAGTAATTGTTTATATTTTTGCCAAACTTGTCAAGCTGCTGATTTTCTCAACTATTTAACAATAATTTTTGTTTTTGCAGGGTGAATTTCGTTAGATTGCTCATATAAATTTTCGAATTTTTTAGTTTGCTTTTCCTTTTATAATATAACGCGAAAAATCTAAAAAAAGCCTTGATTTTTCTTGAGCTATGTGGTATCATATGACTGTGTGACTGCAAAGGTATGCGTTGAAGCGAGAGGTTGCGGCTTTTTAAGCCGGTTTTTTCGTGGAGTATGTCCGATTTTAAACCGGGCGAAGTAATTTTCTGGATTAAACTTGAAAATTTATTGCTGCTAGTGTTCGGGTTAAACGTGTAGTTTATCCTGTTTTGTTTACATAAAATTAGGAACACCCGGGCAGGTGTACGTGCAGTGAACAGCCCACTACTATTTTTGAGTAAGGAGGCGATTTAATGGCAGTCAAAGAAAAAATCAGGGTTAAAATTAAAGGTTATGACCCAAAATTAGTCGATCAGTCAGCACAAAAATTAGTTCAAACAGTAACTAAAACAGGTTGCAAAGTTTCAGGTCCTGTGCCGCTTCCAACAGAGAAGCAAGTAGTTACAATTCTCCGTTCAGTTCACATCAACAAAGATAGCCGTGAACAATTCGAGATGAGAACTCACAAAAGACTAATTGATATTTTAAAACCTTCAAAAAAGACCGTAGATTCACTTATGAATCTTGAACTCCCTGCAGGCGTTGAAATAGAAATTAAACTCTAATTCACCGTTTAGGGGTCATGTTGGCGTAAGGTCAACCAATAACCTATCTAGGAGGAGAAAGAAATGAAAAAAGCAATAATAGGTAAAAAAATCGGAATGACTCAAATTTTTGACGAAAATGGCAAAGTCATTCCTGTAACTGTTGTTCAAGCAGGTCCGTGCGTTGTTTCTCAAAAGAAAACCGTTGAAACAGACGGCTACAATGCACTTCAGCTCGGCTATGGCGACATAAGACCGAAGCTCGTTAACAAACCGCTCAAAGGTCATTTTGACAAATCGGATATCGCTCCTAAGAAAACTTTAAGAGAATTCCGTTTTGCTGATATCAGCGCTTACAATGTTGGAGACATCATTAAAGCTGACGTTTTTGAATCGGGCGAAAAAGTTGACGTAACAGGAACCAGCAAAGGTAAAGGTTGGGCCGGTGTAATTAAACGCTGGAACTTCAGACGCCTCAAAGAAACTCACGGTTCAGGTCCTGTTGTTCGTAAAGGTGGTTCCATCGGAGCTTGTTCTGACCCTTCAAGAGTTTTCAAAGGAAAGAAAATGTCAGGACACCTTGGAGCTGAAAGAGTTACAGTTCAAAATTTAGCAGTCGTTAAAGTTGACGTAGAGAATAATCTGATTGCAATAAAAGGCGCAGTGCCAGGTCCAAAGGGCGGCATAGTATTTATTCGCAACAGTGTTAAAGCGTAAGGAAGGGAGGAATTGTAAATGCCTAATGTAAAAGTGCTTGATATGGCGGGCAAAGAAGTAGGAACCGTTGAATTGCCTGAATCTATTTTCGGTGTTGAACCAAATGTAGCAGTTATGCACGATTTAGTAATAAATCATTTGGCTAATAAACGTCAAGGAACTCAAAGCGCACTCACAAGATCTGAAGTTTCCGGCGGCGGAAGAAAGCCTTGGAGACAAAAAGGAACAGGTCATGCAAGACAAGGTTCAATCAGAGCTCCACAATGGAGACATGGTGGAATCGTATTTGCTCCGAAGCCACGTGATTACAGCTACACAGTTAACAAAAAAGTTAGACGTTTAGCACTCAAATCTGCACTTTCAAGCAAGTTTGTTGATGACAGCATCGTAGTTTTAGATTCCATTTCAATGGATGAATACAAAACTAAGACCATCGCAAATATGCTCGGTGCCATTGGAGCCTCGAAGAAAGCTCTCATCGTGCTTCCTGAAATGAATGAAAAAATCATTAAATCTTCAAGAAACATCGAAGGAGTTAAAACTTCTCAAGCTGACAATTTAAATGTTTATGACATATTAAATGCAAACAAATTGGTAATTGTTAAAGATTCTATCAGTAAAATTGAGGAGGTGTATGCATAATGATGGCGCATGACGTTATAATTAAGCCTATCATCACCGAAAAAACGATGGGTGCAATGCCAAGTAAAAAATACACCTTTAAGGTTTCTAAAGAAGCTGGCAAAATTGAAATTGCTAAGGCAGTTGAAGAAATTTTCAAAGTAAAAGTTTCTAAAGTTAACACCTTGAAAGTACGTGGAAAATTCCGTCGTAAAGGAAAATACAGCGGCTATACTCCTTCATGGAAAAAAGCTTATGTAACACTTACTGAAGACAGCAAAGGAATAGAATTCTTTGAAGGCATGATTTAGTAAATAATTCATTATTTTTAGTTTGCTTAGATTGTAAAAAAGCAGTTTAAGGGGGAGTCAGCTCCCGCAAAGCTAAAGTTTTTAAGGAGAGTGAAATAATTTGGCAATTAGAAATTATAAGCCGACTACACCGGGCCGCCGTAATATGTCTGTTATAGATTACAGCGAACTTTCAAAAGTTAAACCGGAAAAAAGTTTGCTTTGTTCATTAAATAAAAAAGCTGGACGTAACAGCTACGGCCGAATCACAGTTCGTCACAGAGGCGGCGGAAATAGAAAGAAATACCGTATTATCGACTTCAAGAGACGTAACTTCGGCGTGACAGGAAAAGTTTTAACACTTGAATACGATCCGAACAGATCTTCTCACATCGCACTCGTTGAGTTCGAAGGCGGAGAAAAAAGATACATTATCGCACCTCAAGACCTCAAAGTTGGTCAAGAAATAGTTGCAGGCGCAGAAGCTGACATCAAAGTTGGTAACGCACTTCCTTTAGTTAACATTCCTGTTGGTACATTCGTTCACAACATTGAACTTTACCCAGGAAAAGGCGCTCAGCTCGCAAGAGCAGCAGGAATCATGGCTCAGCTCATGGCTAAAGAAGGAAAAATGGCACTTTTAAGACTTCCTTCGGGCGAGCTCAGAAATGTTCCAGTTGAATGCATGGCAACAATCGGTCAAGTAGGAAACATCGACCATGAAAACGTTAAAATCGGTAAAGCCGGACGCAAACGTAACATGGGCTGGAGACCTACTGTAAGAGGTTCTGTAATGAACCCATGCGATCACCCGCACGGTGGTGGTGAAGGTAAATCTCCTGTTGGACGTCCTGGTCCTTGCACACCTTGGGGTAAACCTGCACTCGGCTACAAGACTCGTTCTAAGAAGAAAGCTTCTAATAAATATATTGTTAAACGCAGAAACAGTAAATAACAGGAAAGGAGTTTGATAAAGTGAGCAGAAGTTTGAAAAAAGCACCTTTCGTGCAACCGGTACTTTTTAAGAGAGTTACTGAACTTAACAAAAGCGGCGAAAAGAAAATTTTGAAAACCTGGAGCAGATCTTCAACTATCTTCCCGGAATTCGTAGGACATACATTTGCTGTTCATGACGGACGCAAACACGTTCCTGTATATGTTACTGAGGATATGGTTGGACATAAACTTGGTGAATTTGCTCCGACAAGAACCTTCAAAGGTCACGCCGGCTCAAAAACAACGGGTAAGAAATAATAGGTGAAAGGAGTTGTGAATATGGAAGCAAGAGCACATTTGAGATACGCTCGCATTTCACCGAGGAAGGTTTCAATAGTTTTAGACTTAATAAGAAACAAACCTGTTGAATATGCTATGGCAGTTCTCAAGCACACACCTAAATCAGCATGCGAATATTTAATCAAATTGCTGAATTCTGCAATAGCCAACGCTGTGAACAATAATCAGATGGATGCGTCAAAGCTTTATGTTTCAGAGTGTTTTGCGTGTCCGGGACCAATTCTTAAGAGAATCAGACCGATGTCAAAAGGTCGCGCTTACAGAATTGAAAAAAGAACATCACATGTTACTATAGTTCTAAAAGAAAAAAACTAGTGGAAAAGGAGGGCAACTATGGGACAGAAAGTAAATCCAAGTGGATTTCGTGTTGGAGTAATTAAAAATTGGGATTCCAGATGGTTTGTAAAGAAAAAAGATTTTGCTGATGCTTTAGTAGAAGACTACAAACTTCGCACAATTTTAACTAAAAAGTTAAAATCAGCAGGAGTTCCGAAAATCGAAATAGAGAGAGATAGCAACAAAATTCGCTTACACATTCACTGTGCTAAGCCGGGTGTGGTAATCGGAAAAGGCGGTGCTGAAATTGAAAAATTGAAAGCATTTTGCAAAACAATTACCAAAAAACCTGTTATTATCAACATAGTTGAAGTTAAAAATGTTGACACTAATGCTCAATTAGTTGCAGAAAACATTGCAGCTCAGCTCGAAAAGAGAGTTTCTTTCAGACGTGCGCTTAAACAATCAATGGGCCGTGCTATGAAATGCGGAGCAAAAGGAATTAAAACCCAAGTTTCCGGAAGACTCGCAGGAGCTGAAATCGCAAGAACAGAGCATTATCATGAAGGAACTATTCCACTTCAAACCATAAGAGCTGACATAGATTACGGTTTTGCAGAAGCAGCCACAACCTATGGAATTATCGGGGTTAAAGTTTGGATTTATAAGGGCGAAATTTTACTCAATTCAATGAAGGAGTCTGTAAAAGGAGGCGGAAGAAATAATGCTACTACCAAAAAGAACTAAGTACAGAAAAATGCACAGAGGTAGAATGAAAGGCAAAGCAACCAGAGGAAACACAGTTTCTCACGGCGATTTTGGTCTTCAAACTTTAGAACCCGCCTGGATTACTTCAAATCAGATCGAAGCAGCCCGTGTTGCTATGACAAGGTTCTGCAAAAGGGTTGGTAAAGTTTGGATTAAGATATTCCCAGACAAACCTGTAACTAAAAAACCGGCTGAAACCCGCATGGGTAAAGGTAAAGGTGCTCCTGAATTTTGGGTAGCAGTTGTTAAGCCGGGCAGAGTTATGTTCGAAATTGGCGATGTTCCTGAAGCAACCGCCAGAGAAGCAATGAGATTGGCAGCAAATAAGTTACCAGTTAAATGCAAATTTATAAGGAAAGAAACGGATGGTGAGGTTTAATGAAGAAAACTGCAGAAATTAAAAAATTAAGTCAAGAAGACTTAATCGCAAAATTAAAAGACCTTAAATCCGAACTTTTTAACCTTAGATTTCAGCTTGCTATAAACCAGCTAGAAAATCCTATGCGCATCAAAGCTGTAAGAAAAGATATAGCTAGGGTTCAAACGTTTCTTAGAGAGAAAGAAATAAGCGAAAGCGCCCAGGCGTAACGGAAGGAGGATGGATTATTTTGAGCGAAAGGAATATGAGAAAGGTTAAAATAGGCAAGGTTGTTAGCGACAAAATGGACAAAACCATAGTCGTAGCAGTTGAAGATAGCATTAGGCATCCACTTTACAAAAAAATCGTTAAACGTACACAACGTTTTAAAGCTCATGACGAAAACAACGAGTGCGGAATCGGCGATAGAGTAAAGATTATGGAAACAAGACCTTTATCAAAAGATAAAAACTGGAGACTCGTTAGCATAATTGAAAAAGCTAAATAACCATTAATAATAGAAGATTTTTATTCAGTTAGGGGGAAAATAAAGCATGATACAACCTCAAACACGTTTGAAAGTTGCGGATAACACCGGTGCAAAAGAAATAATGTGTTTCAGAGTTTTAGGTGGAACCCGTAGAAGATATGCAAGAATCGGCGATGTAATAGTTGCTTCTGTTAAAAAAGCATCACCCGGCGGCGTTGTTAAAAAAGGTGACGTTGTTAAAGCGGTAGTAGTTCGTATGAAATCGAAAACCAGAAGAGCAGACGGTTCTTATATCGGATTCGATGAAAATTCAGCAGTTATAATCAAAGAGGATAAAACTCCAAAGGGCACACGTATTTTCGGACCAGTTGCTCGTGAATTACGTGACAAAGGATATTTGAAAATATCAAGTTTAGCTCCGGAAGTTCTCTAATATAGGAGGTGTTTGTTTGTGTTTAAAAGTGCATCGAAGCTTCACAGCGGAAAAATTCGTTTGAAAACAGGCGATAAAGTTGTTGTTCTTAGCGGAAAAGATAAGGGCAAAGAAGGCAAAATCGTTGCAGTTAGCCCGAAAGAAGGCAAGCTTATAGTTGAAGGCGTTAACATCGTTTCGAAACACGTTAAACCTCGCCGTGCAGGAGAGGAAGGCGGAATCGTTAAAACAGAAGGCGCTCTTTATGCATGCAAAGTGCAGCTTGTTTGCCCGAAATGCGGTAAAGCAACCAGAATCGCACACAAGATAGCAGAAGACGGCAAGAAAAAGCGGAGCTGTAAAAAATGCGGCGAAGTGTTATAAGGGGGGTTATGAATGGCAAGGCTAAAAGATTTTTATAAAGAAAATGTTGTTTCTAAGCTTACTGAAAAGTTTGGATACAAAAACGTAATGCAAGTACCTAAGCTCGTTAAGGTAGTAATAAACGTAGGTGCAGGCGAAGCTAGAGATAATTCAAAAGTTATCAATTCTATTCTTGAAGATCTCGGAATAATCACCGGCCAAAAGGCTGTTGTTTGCACAGCACGTAGATCAGTTGCAAACTTCAAAGTTCGTGAAGGCATGAAAATCGGTGCTAAAGTTACACTTCGTGGAGACAAGATGTATGAATTTTTAGACAGATTCTTCAATCTCGCACTTCCACGCGTAAGAGACTTCAGAGGAATTAATCCTAAGTCTTTTGACGGAAAAGGTAACTACAACATGGGAGTTAAAGAACAGCTTATATTCCCTGAAATCGATTATGATAAAATCGACAGCATTAGAGGAATGGACATTTCCATTTCAACTACTGCTCAAACCGATGATGAAGCTAGAGAATTATTAAGGCTTATGGGCGCACCATTTGCAAAATAAGGAGGGAATATTGTGGCTAAAACGTCGCTTAAAGTAAAACAGAAAAGAGAGCAAAAATTTTCTACTCGTGAATACTCCCGTTGCAGAATTTGCGGTAGGCCGCATGGTTACCTTCGCAAATTTGGCATATGTCGTATTTGTTTTAGGGAACTCGCGCACAAAGGCGAAATTCCAGGCATAAGAAAAGCAAGTTGGTAAAATTGGCAAAGGAGGTAAATTACAAATGCAAATAACTGATGCAATTGCAGATTTGCTTACAAGAATTAGAAACGCTTGTTCTGCAAAACATGAATCGGTAGAGGTTCCTTCCTCTAACATGAAAAAAGCTATAGTACAGGTTTTGCTTGATGAAGGATATATCAGAAAATTCATGATTCTTGATGACGGCAAACAAGGTATTATTAAGATTTTTCTTAAATACACCGAAGATAAAAAACCTGCTATCACAGGTATTAAAAGAGTTTCTAAGCCCGGACTTAGGATCTACAGCAGCGTAGAAAACATGCCTAAAGTTATCAAAGGGCTCGGTATCGCAATCGTTTCAACGTCAAAAGGCGTAATGACAGATCGCAGAGCTAGAAAAGAAAAAGTCGGTGGAGAAGTTTTAGCTTTTGTGTGGTAAAGAAAGGAGGATAAACTATGTCGAGAATTGGTAAAAAGCCAGTTGCTATTCCAGCAGGGGTAGAAGCAAAAATCGGTGATGGAATGATTACAATCACTGGACCTAAAGGCACACTCACTCAGCCTATTCATCCTAAAATGAAGGTTGAAATCAACGATGGAGTAATCACGGTTTCAAGACCTAACGATCTTAAAGAAAATCGTGCACTTCACGGTCTTACACGTTCACTCATCAACAATATGGTTGAAGGTGTTACAAACGGATATAAAAAGGATTTGGAAGTAAACGGCGTTGGATACCGTGTTCAAAAACAAGGAAGCAATTTAGTTTTGAACTTAGGCTATTCTCACCAAGTTATTGTTCCTGAAATTGAAGGAATTAAATTCGAAGCTCAGGGAAACAAGATTTCTGTTATCGGAATTGACAAACAAAAAGTTGGTCAAATCGCTGCTGAAATCAGAGAAAAACGTCCTCCGGAACCTTATAAAGGAAAAGGCATTAAATATGCTGATGAGGTTATTAGGCGCAAAGAGGGTAAAACAGGTAAGAAATAGTTAGGAGGGTGAATAAATGGTAAACAAGGCAGATAAGAATCAGGCCCGTTTAAAACGTCACAGACGAGTAAGAGGAAAAATCTCCGGAACAGCTGCTCGTCCAAGGCTTAATGTTTTCCGTTCTAGAAGCAATATAAGCGTTCAAATTATTGACGATATATCTGCAAAAACTTTAGTGAGTGCTTCTAGCTATGAAAAAGATTTTGGAATTTATGGCGGAAATAAAGAAGCGGCCGCAAAAGTTGGAAAATTGGTTGCACAGCGTGCTCTTGAAAAAGGAATCGAAAGCGTAGTTTTTGACCGTGGAGGATATGTATTCCATGGACGTGTAAAAGCTTTAGCTGAAGGTGCACGCGAGGCAGGACTTAAATTTTAATTTAAAAGGAGGGAAAAACTTTTGGCTAGAATTGACGGTTCAGTACTTGATTTGAAAGAAAAATTAGTTGCTATTAATAGGGTATCAAAAACAGTTAAAGGCGGACGTATTTTTAAATTTGCTGCTCTTATGGTAGTTGGAGACGGAAAAGGAACAGTTGGATTTGGCATTGGTAAATCTGGCGAAGTTCCGGACGCTATAAGAAAAGGAATAGAGGATGCTAAGAAAAACCTCATAAGAGTTCCTTTAAAAGGAAGCACAATTCCTCACGAAGTTTTAGGTTCTTACGGTGCTGCAAGAGTTCTTTTGAAACCTGCTGCTCCTGGTACAGGAGTTAAAGCCGGCGGACCAGTTCGTGCAGTTGTTGAATCTGCAGGAATCAAAGACATTCGCACAAAGGCACTTCGCTCTAACAATCCGTGCAATGTTGTAAGGGCTACTATCGAGGGCCTCAGCCAACTTCGCACTGCTGCTGAAATTGCAGAGCTTAGAGAAAAAACTGTTGAAGAAATCATCAAATAGTTTTAAAAATTGTTTTGTGTTTATAAATATGGTAAAATACTAAGTGTTTGTTTTTGCAAGCAATCAGGATTCATGCCCAGTTTGAATTCTAGGCATTTTACCTGTTTTGCAAATACGCAAGCTGTTGTTTGTGTATAAAAAGTAGGAGGTGAACAGTAAATGGAGCTTCAAGATTTAGTATGTCCGGAAGGCTCAAGAAAAGCTTCTAAAAGAATAGGCAGAGGCCATGGTTCAGGCCAAGGAAAAACCGCAGGTAAAGGACACAAAGGCCAAAAAGCTAGGTCCGGCGGCGGAGTTCGCCCAGGATTTGAAGGTGGACAAATGCCTCTTCAAAGAAGAATTCCTAAAAGAGGATTCAAAAATATTTTCGCTAAGAAAGTTATTTCTATCAATGTTGATGAATTAGAAAAATTTGGCGAAGGTTCTGTTGTTGATGCAAACGAACTTATAAACATGGGTCTTATTAAACGTGATTTTGATAAAATCAAAATTTTAGGTAACGGCAATCTTACTAAGAATCTAACAGTTAAAGCACAGATGTTTTCGAAATCTGCAATTGAAAAAATCGAATCTGCAGGCGGGAAGGCGGAGGTGATCTTAGTTGATTAGGACGTTGATAAACTCTTGGAAAGTTAAAGAGTTGAGACGAAAATTATTGTTCACCATAATGATAATTGTCGTTTTTAGAATAGGTTCCGTGATTCCTGTGCCGTTTTTGGATGTTAATGCGCTTGCAGGCTTGATGGGAAGCCTTGGAGAAAATGGTGCAATCCTTAATTATCTCGATACACTCTCCGGAGGAGCATTCGCTCAGGCCACAATTTTTGCAATGTCAGTTTCGCCTTACATTAACGCTTCGATAGTCATTCAGCTTATGACGGTTGCGCTTCCTTATCTTGAATCTCTTCAAAAAGAGGGCGAAGAGGGAAGAAAGAAACTCACTGCAATTACAAGATATGTGACCATAATTATTGCACTTCTTCAAGGCACTGCATTTTACTTCTATTTAAGAAGCGGCGGATTCCAAGGTGTGCCGATTGTTAAGTACACCGAAGGTTTCGAAGGAATGTTCGTTGGTGTTGTAATTGTTCTTTCGTTTGTTGCCGGCGCAGCGTTTGTTATGTGGCTTGGTGAACAAGTTAACGTTAAAGGCGTTGGAAATGGAATTTCTATTTTAATGTTTGCCGGAATTGTTTCGAGGATGCCGAGTTTGATTGCTAAGTTAGTTGGTTACACTTCTTTGGCAGTTTCAAACCCTGATAATTTCTTCATGTTCTATGTTTACGTTCCATTATTTATAGTGCTTTTCATGTTCTTAATGTGGATAATCGTTTCGATGAACGATGCAGAAAGAAGAATCCCGATTCAATACGCTCAAAGAACTGTTGGAAGAAAAATGTATGCAGGCCAAAGCAGCCACATACCTTTAAAAGTAGGTATTGCTGGAGTTATGCCGGTAATATTTGCAAGCCAGATATTAATGATTCCTAACTTCGTTAATTTCTTTGCAAAACCAACAGGATTTTGGAAAACTGTTCTTGACTCACTTTCGGTTAACGGAACAGGTTACACAATTTGTTATTTCTTTTTAATTTTTGTATTTGCATATTTTTATGTTGAAATCACTTATAATCCGGTTGAAATTGCTAACAATTTGCGCCAAAGCAATGCAGCAATTCCAGGAATTAGGCCGGGCAAGCCGACAGCTGACTACATAGCAAAAGTTCTTTCGAAAGTTACTTTCCTTGGCGCTTTGCTTTTAGCAGTAGTTTCGCTTTTACCGATTGGATTTACCAATTTAACCGGAATGCACAACCTTTCAATGGGCGGAACTTCAATCATAATCATGGTTGGTGTTGCTCTTGAAACGGTTAAGCAACTTGAATCTCAACTTATGATGCGTCATTACAAAGGATTTTTAAATTAATAATACATCGGTTTGATTGATTTCGCTGGGATTATTCCTAGCGATTTCAGACGACTGATTTTTCAAACGTTGATAAGCAGCATTGAATGTTGTGATGTCCTTTAGGCTTAAAGCTGCACTTCGGAATTCTGAAGTGAAAAGGTATCGAATAAATTTTATAAATAAGGAGCTTTTATTAATGAACATTATACTTTTAGGAGCACCCGGTGCTGGAAAAGGTACCCAGGCTGAAATAATCTCCGAACGTCTTAATATTCCAACAATTTCTACTGGGAATATCATAAGAGAGGCACTGAAAAACGGTACTGAAATGGGGCTCAAAGCTAAGTCCTTTATTGATAAAGGTCATCTCGTCCCTGATGAAGTCGTCATTGGAATCGTTTCAGAAAGAATAAGCAAAGATGACTGCAAAAACGGCTTTATTCTTGATGGTTTCCCAAGGACTATCGTTCAGGCTGAAGCTCTGGAAAATTCAGGTATTAAAATCGATTATGTACTTGACATTGAAGTAGATGAAGCGATTATATACAAAAGAATGTCCGGACGTCGTGTTTGCGAAAAATGCGCACGTGTTTACAATGTGAATGCCGATAAAAGACCTCGTGAAGAGGGAAAATGTGACGTGTGTGCAGGCACCCTTATCAAACGTATGGATGACAATGAAGAAACAGTTAAAGAACGCTTGAAAATTTACAGCGAACAAACTCTTCCTTTAAAAGAATTTTATGACAAGCGTGGAATGAGAACAGTTATTGACGGTTCAGCTCCTTTGGCTGAAATTACAAATAGTGTTCTTAAAGCTCTTGGAGAGGCAAAATAGAAGATGGTAAAACTTAAAACCGCTAAGGAACTTGAGATGATGAGGCAAGCGGGCAGAATTTCAGCTAGAGCTTTGAAAGTTGCGGGCGAGGCTATTGAACCCGGAGTTTCAACTCGTGAAATTGATGATTTGGTAAGAAAATATATTAAATCAGCCGGCGCAGTTCCTTCATTCCTTAATTACAATGGTTTCCCATCCAGTGCTTGCATTTCTGTTAATGAAGAAGTCATCCATGGCATACCCAATTCATCGCACATTTTGAAAAACGGTGATATTGTTAGCGTTGATGTTGGAGCTTATTTCAATGGTTTTCACGGAGATAATGCTTTCACATTTGCTTGCGGAGATATTTCCAGAGAGGCTCAAAATTTGCTTGATGTTACTCAAACTAGTCTTTTCGAAGGCATAAGTGCAGCTAAAGCGGGCAATAGAGTGGGCGATATCGGAAGTGCGGTTGAAGAGTATGTTAAAGCGCGTGGCTACTCGGTGGTGCGAGATTTCGTTGGTCATGGAGTAGGCACGATGTTGCACGAAGATCCTTCCGTTCCTAATTACGGTAAAAAAGGCCACGGAACACGCCTAGTTCCCGGAATGACAATTGCGGTTGAACCTATGGTTAACGTTGGCACAGGTGATGTTAAAGTTTTAAGCGATGGATGGACCACAATAACCCTAGACGGTAAGTTATCGGCACATTTTGAACATTCCATTGCTATCACCTCAGATGGTCCGGTAATTTTGACCGACCCGAATTAGGAGGAAGCAAAAATATGAAACGCGGCTTGATTGCCCTTTCTCTCGCAGGGCATGATAAAAATAATTTCATGGTTGTTTTAGACGCAAATGAGAAAGAGGCGCTTGTGTGCGACGGGAAAAGTCGCAAGCTTGAAAAGCCGAAAAGAAAAAATATCATTCATCTTAAAGCAACAACAAAGTCACTTGATGAAAAAATTCTTGAGAGCAATAGGTCTATAAGAATTGCTCTTGGCCAGCTTAAAAAGGCTTCTAATGATTCAAAGCAAAGGTGGTGAACTCGAGCATATTTCTTTTGAGCGGCACATGCTCTCAAATAATGCTCCCTTAAGATTATGTCTAAAGAAGATGCAATTGAGTTAGAGGGTAAGGTTGTTGAAGTTCTCCCGAATGCAATGTTCAAGGTCGAGCTTCCAAACGGCAAGATTATTCTTGCGCACATATCCGGAAAACTCAGAATGAACTACATTAAGATTTTGCAGGGTGACAACGTTAAGGTTGAGATTTCTCCTTATGATTTAACTCGCGGAAGAATTACATGGCGTGTTAAAAATAGCGGAAAATCAAGCCAAACGTCTGAAACTTCGGAATCTAAAAATATAACAGGCAAAGGAAGTGAGACAGACAATGAAAGTTAGGCCTTCTGTTAAAAAACTTTGCGATAAATGTAAAGTAATTAAAAGACATGGAAAAATCATGGTTATATGCGAAAACCCAAAACACAAACAAAGACAAGGATAAATCATAATATGGAGGTGTAATTACAGATGGCACGTATATCGGGTGTAGATTTACCAAGAGACAAAAGAATAGAAATCGGACTTACCTACATTTTCGGAATTGGTAGGACTTCAGCAAAAGATATTATCAGCAAAACAGGAATTAACCCTGACACAAGAGTTCGTGATTTGACTGAAGAAGATATTTCAAAAATCAGAAACTGCATTGATAAACACTATAAAGTTGAGGGTGACCTCAGAAGCGAAATAGCATTTGACATTAAAAGATTGATTGAAATCGGCTGTTACAGAGGAGTTCGTCATAGAAAAGGATTACCTGTTCGCGGACAAAGATCAAAAACAAATGCAAGAACAAGAAAAGGTCCAAAGAAAACGATAGCCAACAAAAAAGGTTAGTAAAGGAGGAAAATTTTAATGGCAATAAAAGCAGGCGCTAAGAAAACGCAAGTTCGCAGACGTCGTGACAGAAAAAATATTGAACGTGGTGCAGCTCATATTAAATCCACTTTTAATAACACAATCGTAACAATAAGTGATACAGAAGGAAACGCAATTTCATGGGCTAGTGCAGGCGGACTTGGTTTCAAAGGTTCTAAAAAATCAACTCCATTTGCTGCACAAACAGCTGCAGATGTAGCAGCAAAAGCGGCTATGGAACATGGCCTTAAATCTGTAGAAGTTTACGTTAAAGGTCCTGGGTCAGGAAGAGAAGCAGCAATTCGTGCTCTTCAAGCAGCAGGATTAGAAATAAACATGATCAAGGATGTTACTCCGATTCCACACAACGGATGCCGTCCGCCAAAAAGAAGACGTGTTTAATTTAAATATTTAGGAGGTGTAATAAGTAATATGGCAAGATATACAGGAGCTGTGTGCAGACTCTGCCGCAGAGAAGGACAAAAACTTTTTTTAAAAGGTGAAAGATGTTATTCGGGCAAATGTGCGATTTCTCGCCGCCCATATGCACCTGGCCAACATGGTCAAGGACGCAAAAAATTGACTGAGTACGGAATTCAGTTAAGAGCAAAACAAAGAGCAAGACGTTACTACGGAGTTCTTGAGCATCAATTTGCTCATTACTTTGAACTTGCAGGAAAGATGAAAGAAGGAAAAACCGGTGAAAACTTACTCGGAATCCTTGAATCACGTCTTGACAACATTATTTATCGTTTGGGTTGGGCAAGCTCACGTGCAGAAGCAAGGCAGCTTGTAACTCACAAACATTTCAGAGTAAACGGCAAATGCGTTAACATTCCTTCTTTCTTAGTTAAAGTTGGAGACGTTATTACAATTGGCGAAAAATCTCAAGGAAATTCCAAAATTAAATCTATTCTCGAAGCAAACTCTTCAAGAGTTGTTCCGAAATGGCTTGAACTCGACGCTAATAAATTCGAAGCTAAGAAAATTGCTTTCCCGGCTAGAGAAGACATTGATTTAGACGTAGAAGAAACATTAATCGTTGAGTTGTACTCCAAATAACATAGTAATTTTTTAAAAAAATGTTTAGGAGGATTTGATGATTGAGATAGAGAAGCCAAGAATTAGTATCGCAGAAATTTCTGACGATGGTACTTACGGCAAATTTATTGTAGAGCCTTTGGAAAGAGGATTCGGAAACACTTTAGGCAACAGCCTTAGAAGAATTCTTCTTTCTTCTTTGCCGGGTGTGGCTGCTAAATCCATCAAAATTGATGGCGTTTTGCACGAATTTTCCACTATCCCTGGAGTTAAAGAAGATGTTACCGAAATAGTTCTTAACGTAAAAGGAATTTTGGCAAAGCTTAATTGCAATGAAGCCAAAACCGTTGAAATTCACGCTAAAGGGCCTTGCGAAGTAACCTCAGGAACAATAATTCACGACAATGACGTTGAAATTTTGAATTCTGACTGGCACATCGCAACATTAGGTCCAGACGCAACTTTAGATATGGAAATTACGCTTGACAAAGGCCGTGGATATGTTTCCGCAGATCGCAACAAAGCATTTTTAACTGATAATGTTATTGGTGTTTTGGCAGTTGACTCGATTTACACGCCTGTTTTGAAAGTTAACTACACTGTGGAAAACACCAGGGTTGGCCAAATAACCGACTTTGATAAACTTTCTTTGGAAGTTTGGACTAATGGCGTTGTTTTGGCTGAAGAAGCAGTTTCTATTGCATCTAAAATTTTGATTGAGCATTTCAATTTGTTCTTGGGCCTTTCAGAAATAGCTGAAAAAACCAGCGTTATGGTTGAGCCTGAAAGCAGCAATGCAACAAAAAATTTGGATGTTACCATAGATGAGCTCGAGCTTTCGGTTAGGTCTTACAACTGCCTTAAAAGAGCGGGAATTAACACCGTTAAAGACCTCACGAGCAAAACTGAAGATGAAATGATTAAAGTTAGAAACCTTGGTCGTAAATCTTTAGATGAAGTAATCGAAAAATTAAATTCAATGGGACTTGACCTTGCTAAAGGTGAATAACAGTTCTTTATAGAAAAGGAGGATAAGGATGTCTAAAAAAAGAAAATTAGGTAGAGCAACAGCTCACAGATTAGCTATGCTCCGCGCACTCGTAACATTCCTTTTTGAAAATGAAAAAATTGAAACAACAGTAACTCGTGCAAAAGAGGTTCGTTCACTTGCTGAAAAAATGATCACACTCGCTAAAGTTGACACTCTTCACAACAGACGTATGGTTATGTCTTTCGTTACTAAAAAAGAAGTTTCAAGAAAATTATTTGAAAAAATTGCTCCAAAGTATGCTGACAAAAACGGTGGTTACACAAGAATCACAAAGTTAGGACCAAGACGTGGCGACGCAGCTGAAATGGCAATAATTGAACTCATATAATAATTTAAATTAAAAATGAAAATTTTCGTCCATGCTCGAAAGATTTTAATAGAGTATTGGACGAAATTGTATATTAATGCGTTTGCAGAAAGGAAGGTAGACTGAAAATATTTGGTTTGAAAATTAAATATTAGTAAGTTAAAAATTATGGATTTAATGCTTTTTGGATTAATCGGTTCCTTAATGGCTCTGGTTTTCGCATTTTTTATGTTCAAAAGAGTTCACAGCCAAAGCGAAGGAACGGAAAAAATGATTAAAATATCTGCTCTTATCAGAAGGGGTGCGAGCGCTTATTTGAAGCGTCAATACAAAGGCGTTGGAATATTTTTTTCAGTAGTTTTTGTAATTTTGCTTACACTTTCAATTATGGGATATCTCAATCATTTTATTCCGTTTGCGTTTTTAACCGGCGGGCTTTTCTCAGGCCTTTCAGGTTATATTGGAATGAAAACTGCAACAATGGCAAACAACCGTACCGCTTGTGCAGCTCAAGAAGGGCTCAACAGTGGGCTTAAAGTGGCTTTTTCAGCCGGCGCTGTTATGGGTTTTGTTGTTGTTGGCCTTGGCCTTCTTGATTTATCTTTGTGGTATACATTCCTCAGATATTTCTGGTATGCCAAAGTTGAAGTAATCAAAAATGAAGCTCTTTTAATGCAGCATATATCTTCAAACATGCTTACTTTCGGAATGGGTGCTTCTTGTATGGCTCTTTTTGCAAGAGTTGGCGGAGGAATCTTCACTAAAGCTGCTGATGTTGGCGCTGACTTGGTTGGAAAAGTTGAAGCAGGAATCCCTGAAGACGACCCAAGGAACCCTGCAGTTATTGCTGACAATGTGGGCGATAATGTAGGCGATGTTGCCGGAATGGGCGCAGACCTTTATGAATCTTATGTTGGGTCTATTCTTTCGAGCATGGCTCTTGCAGTGAGCGCTGGCCTTGGCGCAAAAGGCATGGCAATCCCGGTTGTTCTTGCTTCGCTTGGAATAATGGCTTCAATTTTCGGAACATTCTTTATTAAAACGAAAGAAAAAGCCTCAGGAAAAGATTTGCTTAAATCTCTTCGTTTGGGAACTTACATAAGCGCGGGAGTTATGGCAGTTGTTTCGTTTTTCGTTATAAAATCACTTCTTCCGCAATACATTGGAATTTTTTACGGAGTAATTGCAGGTTTGATTGCCGGTGGGCTCATTGGTTTCACTACCGAATATTACACTTCGGACACTTACAAACCCGTAAAAGAACTTGCAAAAACTTCTGAAACAGGCCCGGCAACTGTTATGATTAGTGGTCTTGCTCTTGGAATGCGCTCTACTGTTTGGCCGGTAATAATCGTTGGAATTACTGTTCTTATCAGCTTTTTCGCTTGCGGAGGAGACATTTCAAACGCACTTAGTTTCAACAGAGGCCTTTATGGAATCGGCGTTGCTGCAGTGAGCATGCTTTCAACGCTCGGAATAACTCTTGCAACTGACGCTTACGGCCCGATTGCTGATAATGCAGGCGGAATTGCCGAAATGGCTGGTCTTGGCGAAGAAGTTCGCGAAAGAACTGATGCTCTTGATTCCCTCGGAAATACCACCGCAGCAACCGGAAAAGGCTTTGCGATTGGTTCTGCAGCGCTGACGGCTCTTGCGCTCATAGCTGCTTACATTTCAGAAATCAAAAACTTGGCTCCAACGCTTCGTTTCAATCTTAACATAACGAATCCTCCAGTTTTGGTTGGTTTGTTCATCGGTGCAATGATTCCTTTCTTGTTCGCGGCTCTTACCATGGAGGCTGTTGGGAAGGCTGCTCAAAGCATAGTTTTGGAAGTTAGAAGACAGTTTAAAACCTTCAAAGGAATCCTTGAAGGGGAAACAGAACCTGACTATGAAGCATGCGTTGATTTATGCACGAAGTCTTCGCAAAAATTGATGGTTCCGCCCGCTATTTTGGCGGTTGTTGTGCCGATTATCGTTGGAATAATCCTCGGTGTTAACGGCGTTGCAGGCTTCCTTGCAGGAACAACTATCACTGGGTTTACTTTAGCGGTTATGATGTCAAACGCAGGTGGCGCTTGGGATAACGCTAAAAAACATATTGAAGCAGGAAACCTTGGAGGAAAAGGCTCAGATTGCCACAAAGCTGCTGTTGTAGGCGACACTGTTGGAGATCCTTTCAAAGATACTTCGGGCCCAGCAATCAATATTCTCATTAAATTAACTTCAATTGTTGCAATTGTTTTTGCTGGAATAACCATTGCTCTGCATATTTTTTAGAAATAATTTGCAATTTTTTTAAAATCATGGTATAATCACCATATGATACTTGTACCCCCATTTTCGGAAGTGGTTTTCTGAGAATGTTACAGTAATGTATATAGGGTAAAATTTGGAGAGGTGTAAAAAATGTTATTAAAAGAAGAAAAAAACGTTATTATCGGTAACCACGCACGCCACGAAGGAGACACAGGTTCTCCTGAAGTTCAAATCGCTCTTCTTACAAAGAGAATTAACGATCTTACTGAGCATTTGAAAACTCACAAAAAAGATTTTCATTCTCGTCGTGGACTTTTAATCATGGTAGGAAGAAGACGTAGCTTGCTTAATTACTTAACCAAAACCGACATTAATCGTTACAGAAGCATTGTTGAAAAATTAGGTTTACGTAAGTAATAAAATTTTTAAAATTGATGGGCAGTCATTCGGTGGCTGCCTGTTTTTATTATCTGTAGCGTTAAAATACAGAATATCAGCCATTAAATGGAGATGGAAAATTAATGAAAAATAGTTTAGCAAAAAAGTTTTTGCTTGCTCTTTTGCTGTTGAGTACTATGCCTACGGCTTTTTGCGAAAGAGGCAAGCTTGAGTTATTTCACATGCAAATAGTTGGAAAATATTTCGAAAATTTTAAAGATTACCAAAATTTAGAAATGGTAAATAAAAATTTCGAAGATATAATAAGTTATTATCGGCAAAATTATATTCCTTTGACCGATGAAAATTTTAAATTTTTTGAAAATTTGGAAACTTACGTTGCCATTCCTGGCGAAAATCAAACGAGAAATAAGTTAAGTGAAAAAATTAAACATCTCGTTTTTCTTGAAAATTCTTTTGATTTTGGCAGATTTAATAAAGTAATGGAAGAAAACGAGATAAACCCTAGCGCTGTGAAGATAATTAAACCGGAAGATAAATTTTCTATGAGCTGGAACTGGGAAATGAAAATCGTTGCTTTGCCGGAAAATCATGGCTGCAAAATTATATTTTCAAGGGAAAATAAAGATAAAACGGAGACTATAACTTTCTATCTAGATGTTTTCGTGATGTCTCGTCATTCGAAAAATGAGTTTAACCTCAGTGAAACCATGGCTGTTTATAATAATTTAACAAATTCTATTTCGAATCGTTTTGGCAGAAATTTGTTGCCGGAGATAAATAAAAATAGAATCACAAAAGTTACGATTCCTGAAAAAGTTGAATTCATAGGCCAAAACGCTTTTTTAGGCCTTGAAAATCTTGAAGAGATTGAAATTCCAAACAGCGTTATTTTTATAAAAGAAAATGCTTTCATGAATTGCAAAAATCTTAGAAAAGTTGAAATCCCGAATTCTGTTAAGTTCATAGGCAATAGTGCGTTTGAAGGTTGCCAAAAATTAGAAAATATTTTTGTTCCTGATTCTGTTAAAAATTTGGGTTTACGAATTTTTGCAAATTGCGAAAAACTTAAAAAAGTTAGATTATCAAATAATATTAAAGAAATAAGTGAAGAGGCTTTTTATAGGTGTTCTAATTTGCGAAATATTGAAATCCCAAATTCAGTTCAAAAAATTCAAAGCGGCGCTTTTCGAAATTGCGTTAATTTAAGAGAAATATCTTTGCCAAGCAATGTTGAGTTTATAGGCTCAAAGGCCTTTGGAGATTGTTTCATATTAAGGAGCATAACCATTCCGCCGGCTATGAAAATAATAGAGGCGGGAGCTTTTGAAAATTGCTTTTCACTTTCAAATATTACTCTTCCTGCTTCGATTGAAAAAATAGGGAAATATTCTTTTTACAGATGCATTAATTTAAATAAAATTGATTTTTCAGGTATTCAAGACTCAAATTCCGTGATGAAAATTGATAAGTACGCTTTTTGTAGTTGCGCGAATTTAGAAAGTTTTGTATTAAAAGATATCACTGTGAGCCTGAGCGAAGGGGTGTTTTGCAATTGCGTTGGGTTGGTGAATTTTTTTGTTGAAGACATAGTTTCAGAGATTCCTAACCTGGCTTTTTTTAACTGCAATTATTTGGAAAATGTTCAAATTCCGAACAGCGTTAGCGTTATAGGAGACCATGCTTTTGCTCTGTGCTCTAGTATTGAGGAAATAAAAATTCCTGATTCTGTTAAAATTTTAAGTCCTTATTCTTTCTCTCAGTGCATTCGTTTAAATAAAATTGATATTCCGAGATCTGTGGAATCTATTGGTGAAAAGGCATTTTACATGTGCAATAGCCTAGAAAGTGTTTTTTTACCCAGTTCGGTTAAAAATATAGGCGCTTTTGCTTTTTCTAGGTGCAAGAATTTAAAGGCTATTATTTTGCCGTTTTTTATAGAAAAAATCAGCATAGGATTTGCCAAAGAATGCCCTAAATTAGAAAAAATTTCAATCCCCAGAACGGTTAAAGAGATAGAAGCAGAGGCCTTTTGCAGCTGTGATAATCTTAAAAATATTTACATTCCGGAATCTGTTAGAACTATTGAACCCTGTGCTTTTTCAGGTTGCGGAAAAGTTGAAGCTATTTTAATTCCAAAGAGCGTTAGGAACATTGGCTTATGCGCTTTTTCAAATTGCTCAAATTTAAAAAGGGTTACAATTCCGCCCGATGTTAAAAAAATAGAAACAAACGCTTTTAGAGGTTGCAATAATATACAGTTTATTGATTTTGATGATACGCTTTATTACGACTTAGATTCATTTTTCAAGGCTTTTAAAATCAAAAATAGAAGTTTGTATTGTGCCATTTTGTAAACTGAATTTGGTAAATTAAGTTAATTGACAAAAAAATTTCTAAAATGTTAAAATGTAACCAAATGAATAATAAAAAGGTGGCATAACATGAAAATTAATTCAAAAAGACTAACAACAGTTGCTGTTTCGACATTCGCAACTTTGGCGTTATCTTCTTTTTCTTTTTGCTTGGGAAGTAGACTTTCGCCTTATCACATGCAAATAGTAGGGAAATATTTTGATGACGTGGAAACTTATGAAAAGTTATCCATGACTAGCAAAAAATTCGGAAATTTAACCAAACGTTATTATCAAAATTTTGTTAATATTTCTCAAGTTTCAAAGGATAAGTATTTCCCGAATATTCAAACTTATATTGCTTATCCTGGTGCAGGCCCTATTAGGTTAAATATGTTTAGTAGGGACATCAAGCATCTTGTTTATTTGGAAAATTCTTTTAACCAAAAGAAATTTAGGCAAATTTTGTGTAGCACAGGTGTGATAAGCTTAAACCGTGATGGGGAGGTTACTTTCAATAGTAAAAATTGGATGTGCAAAAAACTTCCCACCGAAAGCGGCAAAGGCTTTATCATTTTGCTTACAGGAATTGGCAAAAAAAATGAAGGAAAAACAATTGAATTTCATTTTGACCCTATTAAACTTTCGGTAGTTCCTGAAAAGGAATATGACATTTATTATGGCGTGAGAAACTATAATATCCTGGTTGATGATATTTCCCCTATTTTAAGTGCTCTTGGCATTGAGCTGGAAAATATTAAATTCAGCAGTGTTACTAGAATTAATATTCCTCAAAGTGTAAAAAGAATAGAGGATGGTTGCTTTGGTGCATATGGGTCTTTAAGAGAAGTTAATGTACCGAATTGTGTTGAGTTCATAGGCGAAAGCGCTTTTGACAGCTGCACTAATTTGGAAAAAATAAAGCTCCCTGACGCTTTGAAGAAAATAAGTAACCGAACTTTTCAAAACTGCACTTGTTTAAAAAGTCTTGAAATTCCACATGGTGTTGAAGAGATAGGCGAAAGAGCATTTGATTTTTGCATAATGCTTAATAATATTAAACTCCCCGATACGGTTAAAGAGATTGGAAAGGCAGCTTTTCTTGGATGCGCTTCTTTTACTGAAATTACTGTCCCAGGTTCAGTTAAAGAAATAGAAAAGTTTACTTTTGCGTGTTGCAGATCGCTTGAAAAGGCCATGATTTCAGAAGGCACCGAATGTATAGACAGATTTTCTTTTATGGATTGCCAGAATTTAACTCAGGTTACGATTCCTGTTTCTGTTAAACGTGTTGACCGTTGTGCTTTTGCCGATTGCCCAAGGTTAACTAACATTAAGTATGACGGGAAAACATATCCCAATGTAAACAGCTTCATGACGGCGTTTGAAGCTAAAAGAAAAACTGCCAGGACTAAAGACTGCTAAGGATCTCTTAGCGGTCTTTCTTTATTTTCCAGGCTTAAATGGAATTGACAAAACTGCCGCTGAGTGTTAGAATATGACAGCATTTCTACTTTAAAGGATGATATTATTATAATGAAAAATGAGATTAAAAAATTAACAGCAGTTACTTTTTCCGCTCTTGGAATTTTAGCGTGTTCTTCGGCATCGTTTTGCGAGGGCTCTTCGGTTGGGTGCTTTATGCATAATAAGCGTCAAAGAAAATTAAAAAGAGATATAAGCATAAGGGGTAATTTAAATTCTTGGGTTGACAAGGTTTACATAGCTTGCCCTGATGATGAAGTTAAAACTGACATATTTCAGGGCAATTTAAAACAACTTGTTTACCCTATAAATACATTTGATGTTGACAGATTTGAAAGGGTTATTAGGCTAAACAACTTAGAAGATGGAACATGGAATTTTTATATAGTTGACAATGATGATCATAACCCTGCTTATGGTTTTTGCGTTATTTTTATTAAAGGTGATAGATCTGTGTCTTTTTTCTTTAACCCTATAGAGGCACCTGAAAAATTTGCTGGATCTACCTGGGGCAAAGAGAACTTTAATTTAAAAACTTTTTTTGATAATTTCGAAGAATTTGTGTTATCGTTTGGTTTTAAGGAAAAAAGATCTTTCTCAAAAATGTCTGATAGCATGGTTCTTCAAGTGCCTGTAGAGATTACATGCCTAAGCAGAGAAACTTTCCGCAATTTTTCAAATTTAAAAAGAATTGTAATTCCTAGCACTGTTGAAAAAATATCTAGCGATACTTTTGAAGACTGCAAAAATCTTGAAAGCATATTTTATTTGAACAAAAATTATTTGAGTGTAAAAGAATTCATAAAAGACTTTGAAGAATTTAAAGTTTCGGAATATAGATATTTAAATGATTTTAGAAGTTCATTTAATTTGAAGGCCTAAGGGAGAGTTGGCAAAATATGAATAATAGGTTTAAGAAAACGGCATTGGCAGTAGCTTCAGGGCTTGGCCTAATGGCGCTCGTTCCCAGTGCCTTTTGTGATAGGGAAGTAAAACTAGACCCGTTTCACATGCAAATAGTCGGGAAGTACTTTGGGTCTTCTGAAGATATAGTGAACTTAGAAATGGTTAATAGCAAATTTAAAGACATGGGCAAAATATACAGGTTCAACCCAACTTTTTATGATAAGGTTGTTTTCACGGATATCGAAACTTGCGTGGTTTACCCTCAAGAAGTCAGACGGACGGTTAAATTTGAAAATAGGATTAAACACATAGTTTACCTCGAAGGCTCGTTTGACGACGAGCTTATAGACAATGTTTTGAAAGAAAACGGCGCTTTAAAGTGGAAAAAAGAAATAACTCCGAATGATCCGGAAAATGTTATTTATGGATTTAATTTGCATTTTTACAATCAAGAAGGCAATGTTATAACTTTTTGTTTTAACCCGTTTAAATTGAGCGACCAATTAACCGGCCGTGACGACAGGATTTACTTTGACAGATTGTTTTTAGATTACAACAATTTTTTGTCTTTATGTGGGGTTAATAAGTCTATTGATACCGATAAGGTAAAAAAAGAATTGAAAACGATTACATTGCCTAGCAGCCTCACTGTACTTGATATGGCAAGCTTTTTGGATTTCAAAGGTCTTGAAAAAGTTTATGTTTCGGATTTTGTTAATGAGGTTTCAAGCCATGCGTTTATAGGTTGTGACAATTTAAAAGAAATCCATTACAAAGGCAAAGTTTATAAAACTTCAGAAGAGTTTAGAGAAGCTTTTAAAATTGGCCCTTATGCTGGGTATGATAATATTAGTGATATTAAAGTTCTAGATTCTATCAAGCAAATTGGTGCATATGCTTTTGAGGATTGCAAGTCTTTAGAAAGTGTTGTTTTGCCTAGTTCCGTTGAAAAAATTTGCAATAGTGCTTTTTGGTTTTGCAAGAATTTGGCTAAAGTTGAAATTCCTGATTCCGTCAAGGAAATAGAGAATCGTGCTTTTGAAGAGTGCTTGGCTCTTACTGAGGTAAAACTTCCTTATGGCATAAAGAAAATAGCAGATGGCACTTTTTTATGCTGCAGTAGTTTGAAAGGTATTTCGATTCCGGATTCTGTTAAAGAAATAGGGCAGGAAGCTTTTAAACATTGCGTTAATTTAAAAAATGTTAAGATTTCAAATTCAACCCAAATAATAGATTGTTGTGCTTTTGAAAATTGCAAATTACTGACGGAGATTAATATTCCGAATTCTGTTAGAGAAATAAGGTATGGAGCCTTTTCAGAGTGCAGTAATTTGAAAAAAATTAACATACCTGATTCAGTTTTGAGAGTGGACAGAAACGTTTTCGACGGTTGTTACTCCTTGACGCACATTGAATACAGAAAAAAGGTTTATAAAAGCGCAGAAGACTTTATAACGGCATTTTGCATTGGCCCGTATGCCGGATATACAGATTTTAAGGATGTAAAAATTTCAAATTTGATTAATAAAATTGATAAATTTGCCTTTTATAATTGCACATCTTTAGAAAGCGTTAAAATTCCGAGGTCTGTTGTGGATATTGACAATAGCGCATTCTTTAATTGTCGGTCTTTAAGCAGCGTTAAAATTTCTGATTCTGTTAAAAAAATAGGCGATATGGCCTTTGGGAAATGCGAAAGTTTAACCGAGATTGAAATACCTGATTCGGTTGATAACATAGGTGCATCAGCTTTCATTGAATGCGAAAATCTATCAAGTGTTAGGCTGCCCAGCTTGCTTAGCGAAATCAGAAAAAGCATGTTTATGAATTGCAAAAAGTTAAAAAATATTGACATCCCTAATAGCACTGCTAAAATAGACGATTATGTGTTTTATAAATGCGATTCTTTGAAAGAATTTTTAATTCCTGAATCCGTGAAAGAAATAGGGAAAAAGGCATTTGCTTATTGCAAGCTTTTAGAAAATATTCAAATCTTAGGCGATATTGAAGAAATAAGCGAAGGCATGTTTTATGCGTGCCAGAGTCTTAAAAGAATTGAAATCCCTGGCACTGTTAAGAAAATAGGCGCCAATTCCTTCAATAAGTGCATTTCTCTTGAAGAAATAAAAATCCCGAATGGCGTTGAAACGATAGGTGATTGTGCGTTTAATGATTGCGTTTCTTTATCCAAAATTGTTATTCCTGATTCCGTTGTAGCTATTGGCTACAGAACTTTCGACGGATGCATGAATTTAAAATCCATTTCTTACAAAGGCAAAGATTACAAGAGTATTGATGAATTCGTGCGAGGCTTTATTATAGAAAATCAGAGAAACAACAATGTTTAAGATAAATAAAACCGCTGAGGAATCGGCGGTTTAAATTTTTGTTAAAAATCGTTGACTATATAAAATTTTGTATGTTAAAATACCTTATGAAAATTATAACAAGAAAGTAATGATAGTATGAAAAAATTTTTCAAAAAGTTTTCGATAGCTTTAATTTCAGCATTTTCAGTTTTGGCGTTGTCGCAGGTGGCATTTGGCGTGCCGCTAAAATACAGTGATCTTGAAGCTAAACCCGAGGACGAAATTTGCACCGAAGAAGACGTTATAGAAATTGCGCAAGAGTTTGCTCGAACGGGAACAGCACATTTCATGTGGGAAAAATGGTTAAAGAATAATGGGTTTAACCAGTTTATGTTTTATGATCATAACGATTGTAGTAAAATAAAGACTTATATATCTCTTTGGGGTGAAAGCTGCCCTATTGATGGCTTTGCGGGGAAAGATGATAACAATAAAAACCCAAGGATAAAAACTTTGATTTATACTTCAAATTCTTTTGATGCTCAGAGGTACCACAGGATTTTGGCTTTAAACAACATAGTCGTGGACGGTAAATTAACCCCAAATTGGAGTTCTAGAATAATTTCTAACTTTAAAGAAGGCCAACTTCATGATTTGCAAATTAGGTTTGAAAGTAATACAGGGATCAAAAAAATAATATTTTGTTTTGACCCGTCAGTTTTTATGCACAGGTTTTTGTACAGCGGCTGCCCTACTTCTGCTCAGGAGGCGGTTGATGAGTTTAATGAACTTTTGAAAGGCTGCGGTATTGAAGGCGAGTTTGCTATTAATTTTAAAACTTACTGCGACATAAACAAGATTGTTTCGGATGACTATGGTGAGTCGGACAATATTGAGTATGATAGTAAAAAATATAGCAGCATAGAAAAATTAATGGAGAACTATAATTTCAGAGTTTTAAGGTCTAAAGGCAACATAGGAATGATGTATTTTTGCGGCAATGATTCCCTGGTTAACATTGGGCTTCAGGGCCCTGTTTATGAAATAGGAAACTATGCCTTTAGCTGCTGCAAGTCTTTAAAGAATATGGTTCTCCCGAAATTCGTTATGAAAATAGGCGAAGGAGCCTTCCAATATTGCGAATCTTTGCAAAGTATTAATATCCCAGATTACGTGACAGAAATAGGCAAAGATGCGTTTAATGGTTGCAAAAATTTGAAATATATTGAGCATAAAGGCAAAATTTACAACAATGCTGAAGACTTTATGAGAGCTTTTAATACCAAAGTTCTTAAAGTGGATGGAAACATAGGTTTCAGGCAGTTTTTAAACAGAAAAGATTTAAAAAATATCGACGTTAAAGGCCCTGTTCATAAAATAGGTAATAATGCTTTTGAGCGGTGCGTAAATTTAGAAAGCATAAAAATCCCTGATTGCGTTGAAGAAGTAGGGGATGGGGTATTTATTGGTTGCCATAATCTGAAGATTATTAACTATAAAGGCAAGATTTACCACAGCGCAGAAGAATTCAAAAAAGCAGTTAACACTAAAATCCTGGAAGCAGAAGAAAACATAAATGAGGAGCAATTTGCCGGAAGAATAGATTTAAAAAATATTGAAATTTCTGGCCCCGTTGACGTTATAGGCAGTAGAGCATTTAAAAATTGCAGCAGTTTGAAAAATGTTGTTATTCCGAAGGGCGTTAGGTCCATAGGCATGGAAGCTTTCATGGGCTGCACATCTTTGAGGAGCATTAACATCCCAAATTCGGTAGATCAAATAGGCATTGGTGCTTTTGGATTTTGTGAAAATTTAGATCATATTGAATATCACGGCAAAGTTTTTGGTAGCGTGAGGGAATTTTTAGATGAATTTATGGGCAAAAATAAAGTACTAGAAATAGAAGGGACTATAAGCTTTAGGCAATTTCACAGAAGGCAGGATTTAAAATTAGTTGAAGTTCGCGGCAATGTTTTCATAATTGGCGACTTGGCTTTTGAGGAATGTCTATTTTTAGAAGAAATTGACCTTCCAAAAGGTGTGAGGATAATAAAGGAAAAAGCCTTTAAAAACTGCATTTCTTTGAAAAGAATTAATATTCCAAGTTCTGTTAAAAATGTGAAATCTAGTGCTTTTGTAGGGTGCTCAAGTTTGAATCAAATTGAATACAAAGGGAACATTTATAACAGCGTAGAGAAATTTTTTAAAGCATTTAATGATAATAAATCTGTTGATAAAACTGAAGGGCAAGGGGAATAATGAAAATTAATTTTAAAAGGTCAATGGCAATTTTAGCTTTGGCGCTTGCAGTTTTAGCGCCGGTTTCGCCGGCATTTTGCATCGGAGAGAGAGGCAAACTCGGGAGCTACCACGCTTTGATAGTAGGCAAATATTTTGAAAATAAAAAGGATTTAGAATCTTTAATAATGGCGGGCAAAAAGTTCGAAGAGCTTGGCGCGACTTATAAATTTAACCCAACTCCATATGACCCAGTGCTTTACCCGAATATTCAAACTTACGTGGCTTACCCTGAAGAAAAAACAAGCCTTAACAGTTTCACTAATGAAATAAAAACTTTGGTTTACTCTGCGGGTTCTTTTGACTTAGCTAGATATTCCGAAATTTTGAAAGAAAATGGCGTTAATGATCATCAATGGGAAAAAACGCAAACCGTTGATGAGAATACGCATAAATGCAGCCTAGCATTTGAAAAAGGGGATAAAAAAATAATATTTTATTTCGACCTTTTTAAAAGCACTATTTTAGACGAAACAATGAGGGAAACAAATTTCCAGATAGATAGATTGCTTTTCAATTACAATATTTTTATGAAAACATGCGGATTAGAATATTTTGTAAATATATCCACTTTTAAAAGCAATTTTAAAAAAATTGATATTCCGAAAACAGTCACGAAACTCCAATTTGGCTGCTTTAGAGGTTGCAGGAATTTGAAAAATGTGAATATTCCAGATACTGTCGCCACTATAGGCCCTGCTGCTTTTTCGCTTTGCCGTGAGGTAGAAGAAATTAACATTCCTGGTTCTGTAAAGGCTATTGGCGACTTCGCTTTTAACAGCTGTTTATCTCTTAAAAACATTACTATCCCTGACTCTGTGGTGGAAATAGGAAGCGGTGCGTTTTTAAATTGCACATCTTTAAGGAGCATAAAAATTCCGAATTCCGTTGAAAGAATAGGCTATAATATTTTTGATGGAGACACTTTAAACCATATTGAATACAAAAATCATGTTTATAGTAGTGTAGATGAATTTTGGAAAGGTTTAAGAAGCCAAAATGCGAATAATTAAATGAAATTTTGCCGCTGAGGAATCAGCGGTTTTTAATATTTTTATTTTTTTAAAAAAATCTGATTTTACACATGATTTTTTGGTATAATTAAACCTGATAAAAGAAAATGGAGGACAATAGATGTTAACAAAAGAAAGAATGTTTGAAACTACGTTAGCAGGAAGAAAGCTTTCGGTGCAAACGGGCAAGTTTGCTCAGCTTTGCAACGGCTCGTGCATGATAAGATACGGAGACACCGTGGTTCACGTTGCTGCCACTGCTTCGAAAGCTCCGCGCGAAGGAATTGACTTTTTCCCGCTTTCTGTTGATTTTGAAGAAAGACTTTATTCAGTAGGCAAGATTCCGGGCTCGTTTTCGAAAAGAGAGGGAAGACCTTCGGACAAGGCAATTCTTGCTTCAAGAGTTATAGATAGGCCCATAAGGCCGCTCTTCCCAAAAGACATGAGGAACGACGTTTCGGTGGTTTGCACCGTTATGGCAGTTGACGAAGACTGCTCGCCGGAAATAACCGCTATGATAGGAACTTCGGTGGCTCTTTCAATCTCTGATATCCCGTGGAATGGTCCGATTTGTGGATCTTTCGTTGGCCTTGTTGGCGATGAAATTGTTATAAACCCAACCGAAGCTCAGCGCAAAGAATCCAAGCTTTCTTTGACTGTTGCATCGACTGAAAGAGTTGTTGCGATGATTGAAGCCGGCGCTGATGAAGTCCCAGAAGACAAAATGTATGAGGCTATTTTGAAAGCTCATGAAGTGAACAAAGAAATTATTTCTTTCATCAAAAAAATCACTGAAGAAATTGGCAAAGAAAAATTTTCTTACCAAAGCGCTGACCCTTCAGCTGAGATGCTTGAAAATGTTAGAAATTACGTTAAAGATGAAGTTGAAAAAGCTATTTACACTAACGACAAGCAAGAAAGAGAAAGAAATTTAGCCCCTATTTACACCAAAGTGCATGAAAAATTTGATGAGATTTATGAAGGAAACGAAAAGAAATTAGACGAATGCGTTTATAAAGTTCAAAAAGAAATTGTTAGGAACTGGATTTTTGATGAGCACAAAAGAGTTGACGGAAGAAAACTCGATGAAATTCGCCCTCTTAGCGCAGAGGTAGGCGTTTTGCCGAGAGTTCACGGAAGCGGAGTTTTCAACAGAGGTCAAACTCAAGTTATGACGATTTTAACTCTTGGGCCTATCAGCGATCAGCAAATGCTTGATGGAATTGACAATGAGGAATTTAAACGCTACATGCACCACTATAATTTCCCGGCCTATTCTGTTGGCGAAGCAAGGCCAAGCCGTGGCCCAGGAAGGCGTGAAATTGGCCATGGCGCATTGGCTGAAAGAGCTCTTTTGCCGGTCATTCCTTCCGCTGAGGAATTCCCTTATGCTTTAAGGCTTGTTTCTGAGGTTCTTTCTTCGAACGGCTCGACTTCTCAGGCTTCTGTTTGCGGCTCAACGCTTGCGCTAATGGATGGCGGCGTTCCGATTAAAGCGCCTGTTGCGGGAATTTCATGCGGGCTTGTAACTAAAGGTGATAAGTTCGTAACGATGGTTGACATTCAAGGCCTTGAAGATTTTTATGGCGATATGGACTTTAAAGTTGCCGGAACTCACAAGGGTATTACTGCGATTCAAATGGACCTTAAAATTGAGGGCCTTACGAAAGAAATCATAAAAGAAGCGCTTGAAAAAACCAAAAAAGCAAGAGATTACATTTTGGATGAAATTATTCTCAAAGCAATTCCTGCACCAAGGAAAAATGTTTCGGAATATGCCCCGAAGATCCTTTCAACTAAAGTTGAGGTTGATAAAATCCGCGAAGTTATTGGTTCCGGCGGAAAAGTTGTTCAGAAAATTTGCGCTGATTTTAACGTTAAAGTCGACATTGAAGAAGACGGAAAAATTTATGTTTCAGGCACTGACGTTGAAAATTGCGAAAGAGCTATTGCGACTATCAAAAATATCGTTACTGAACCTGAAATCGGAGCGGTTTACACTGGAAAAGTCGTTAAACTTATGAATTTTGGTGCATTTATTGAGTTTGCTCCTGGTAAAGAAGGCATGTGCCATATATCTCAAATTTCGGATAAAAGAGTTGAGCACATTGAGGATGCTCTTTCGGTTGGGCAAGAAGTTAAGGTGAGAATAACCGAAATTGACCCTAAAGGCAGATTTAATCTTTCGATGAAAAACGTTTAATTTTAAGTCTGCTGATTTTCCTTGAGCTTGCAAAGCAGCAAAGGCCTTGCTTTGAGCACACAGAAATTTAATGGCGGTGAATTTTTAAATGAAAAAAAATATTGATATTATCGCGGTCGTTTCTGCACTTGCTTTGGTTGTTTTAACTTGTTTTGCTCTTGATTTAAGGTTTAAACCTTTTAATCACCGAGACCCCAAAGTTTCGGTGATAATCCCTGTTTATAATGTTGAAAAATACCTGGATGATTGCCTTGAAAACGTGGTTAACCAAACACTTCAGGACATTGAAATAATTTGTGTTAATGATGGCTCGACGGATAATTCTTTGGAAGTTTTGCAAAAATATGAAAACGAAGATGCCAGAATAAAAATCATAAATAAAGAAAACGGCGGGCTTTCATCTGCCAGAAACGCAGGAATTAAAGAAGCCAAAGGGGAATATATTCTGTTTTTGGATTCTGACGACATGGTTTCAAGGGGCGTTTGCAAAAATGCTTATTACCTTGCAAAAACTTATGGCGATGTTGACGCTGTTGAAATAAAAACAATTCAATTTAAGGATGGAGAAAATTTTAGTTTTGAAAATGCTAAAGTTCAAGAAAAACCAGCTGTTTTAAGTGTTATAAAAAGCGGCGACAGTTCTAACCCGTTTACGTCTCTTGGCATTTCAAGATATATGATTTGGAATAAAATGTGGAGGACTGAGTTTATAAAGCAGCACGACCTTTGGTTTAAAGAAGACGGCCTCACTTTTAACGAAGACACGCTTTTTAATTACATGGCTTTGCCATATGCTAAAAGGGCAATTTCGGCAGTTGAAAACAAAGAGATGATTTATGCCTACCGCAAAAATAGGGATGAATCAATAACGCGTTCTACTCCCTTTCGTGAAGTAGCGAGGAATTGGGTTTACATAATTTCACCTGAAATTTTGAAAAGTGCTGATAGATTTGACTTCAAAGATGGGAAATCGTGGCTTGTTTCGACTTTAATTAAAGATGTTCAGAGTGTTATTATGTTGTCTGAAGAAGATCGAAAAGAGTGGAAAGAGGATTACATAAAGGATTTTTTAAATGATATTTGGCAGTTTATAGGCTCAGATGAAAATATATTGACATACGAATGCAAAGAAAGATTGAGAATGCTAAAATCTTATTGTGAAATGCAGTGTTAGGAGAAATTTTGAAAATGAACCATAAAGATAAAATAAGAAATTTTTGCATTGTAGCGCATATTGACCATGGTAAATCCACGCTTGCTGACAGAATTTTGGAGCTGACTAATTCAGTTTCTTCGAGAGACATGGAAAATCAACTTCTTGACAACATGGACCTTGAAAGAGAGCGCGGAATCACGATAAAGTCGCATGCAGTTAGCCTTTATTACGTGGCGGATGACGGGGTGGAGTATCTTTTCAATTTGATTGATACGCCTGGCCATGTTGACTTTAACTACGAGGTTTCAAGGTCGCTTGCTGCTTGCGAGGGTGCACTTTTAATAGTCGATGCTTCGCAAGGAATCGAAGCTCAAACGCTTGCAAACACTTACCTTGCGCTTGATGCTGGGCTTGAAATTTTGCCCGTTATAAACAAAATGGATTTGCCCAGCGCAGACCCCGGAAGAGCCATAAAAGAAATAGAAGATGTTATTGGTATTCCAGCCGAGGATGCACCGAAAATTTCGGCTAAAACCGGCCTTAACGTCAAAGACGTTTTGGAAAGCGTTGTTAAAAATGTTCCTGCGCCAAAAGGCGATGAAAACGCACCGCTTAAGGCTCTTATTTTCGATTCATATTATGATGCCTACAAAGGCGTAATAGTTTATGTTAGAATCGTTGACGGAACGGTCAAGGTGGGGGATAAAATTAAATTCATGGCCAACGGCGAAACTTTTGTCGTCACCGAGTGTGGAATTTCAAAAGCAACCAGCCTTGAACCAACGGGCAAACTTTCGGCGGGCGAGGTTGGTTACATTGCCGCTTCGATAAAAACCGTGAGCCTTGCAAGGGTTGGCGACACCATAACTTTGGAAGAAAACCCAGCTAAAGAGGCTCTTCCAGGTTACAGGGAAGTAAATCCAATGGTTTTCTGCGGAATTTACCCCGTTGATGGCTCTAAATACCCTGACCTTAAAGATGCTCTTGAAAAGCTCAAATTAAACGATGCTTCGCTTTCATACGAGCCGGAATCTTCGGCTGCTTTGGGCTTTGGTTTCAGGTGCGGTTTTCTTGGCCTTCTTCACATGGAAATAATTCAAGAGCGCCTCGAAAGAGAATACAACCTTGATTTAATCACCACTGCGCCGAGCGTTATTTACAAAATCGAGCTTTTAACAGGCGAGACAGTTTATGTTGATAACCCTGCGAATTACCCCGTGAACATAAAGGATTCTTACGAACCGATGACGGATTCCCACATTTATGCTCCTTCGCAGTATGTTGGCGCAATAATGGAGCTTTGCCAAGAAAGAAGAGGCATTTTTGTTGATATGAAATATCTCGACACTGAAAGAGTAGATATTCATTATAAGCTTCCTTTGAATGAAATTGTTTATGACTTTTTTGATGCTTTGAAATCAAGAACCAAGGGTTATGCTTCTTTTGATTACAGCCTTGCCGGGTATGAAAAGTCGGATCTTGTTAAGCTCGATATAATGCTTGCGGGTAAGGTCGTTGATGCCCTTTCGTTTATAATTCACAAAGAAAAGGCTTATCAAAGAGGCCGCAAAATGGCAGAAAAACTCAAAGAAAAAATACCTCGTCAGCTTTTCGAAGTGCCGATTCAAGCTTGCATTGGCGGCAAGATAATCGCCAGAGAAACCGTTAAAGCCATGCGCAAGGATGTTCTTTCGAAGTGCTACGGTGGAGACATAACCAGGAAGAAAAAGCTTCTTGAAAAGCAAAAAGAGGGCAAAAAACGCATGCGCCAGGTTGGAAACGTTGAAATTCCGCAAGATGCGTTTATGTCAGTTCTTAAACTTGATGAAGATTAAATCGGAGGCTACATGCAAAAATCACTCGGAATTTACATTCATATTCCTTTTTGCGAAAAAAAGTGCCCTTACTGCAGCTTTTACTCAGTGAAATGCAGCGAAGAAATGCAGCAAAGATACACAGAAAAAGTTTGCACCGAACTTCAAAAATGGGGTAAAAACTTAAAAAGGCGTGTTTCAACCGTTTATTTTGGTGGAGGCACGCCAAGCCTCATTGGTGCTGAAAAAATCATTAAAATTTTGAATGCAGTAAACGAAAATTTCGAGGTTTCAAACCCCGAAATAACTCTGGAAGTTAACCCTGCTGATTATTCCTCGGTTGACTTTGAAAAGCTTGCTTTTTCGGGCGTTAACCGCGTTTCGGTTGGTGCGCAAGCGCTTGATGACGAAAGCCTTAAAGTTTTGGGCAGGCGCCATAGTGTTAACGATATAATCAAGACTTATGAAAGCATTAAATTAGCTAAAATAGACAATATTTCTTTCGATGTGATTATCGGTTTCCCGGGGCAAAGACTTGATAATATAAAAACCTTCCTGAATTTTTACAAAGAAAACAGGCTTAGTCATCTTTCGGCTTATCTTCTTAAGGTTGAGCCCGGCACGCCTTATTTTGAAAGTAATCTTGAATTTATCTCGGATGATATTTGCAGCGATTTTTACATTTTTATTTCAGATGAAATGAAAAAAATGGGTTATGAGCACTATGAAATATCTAATTTTTCACTTCCTGGTAAGCGTTCGAGGCATAATATGAAGTATTGGAACCTTGAAGATTATTTGGGGATAGGCCCCTCGGCGCATTCGCTTATTGACGGGGAAAGATTTTATTATGAAAATAATATAAATAATTTTATTTTAAACCCTAAAATTTTGAGCGAAGGCATTGGCGGAACCCCCGAAGAATATGCCATGCTTAGGTTTAGGCTTTCTGATGGGCTTATCAATGAAGAGTATCAAAAGAAGTTTGGTGCAAGCATTCCTGAAGAATATTTTAGAAAAGCTGAAAAGTTTGAAGATTTTGGATTGGTAAAAATAAACGAAAATAACATAGCTTTAACTTCAAAAGGGTTTTTACTGTCTAATAAAATTATAAGTGATTTAATTTTATGATTTTTCGAATAAAAAAATCAAAATTATTTGATAAATCTCTTGACATTTTTTGAATAAATGCTATACTTAAACTACGGTGTCTGTGATTCAAAGATGGCGGCATAGCTCAGTTGGCTAGAGCATTCGGTTCATACCCGAAGTGTCGGTGGTTCGAGTCCACCTGTCGCTACCAGACATTTTTTAAATCAAGTGGCCCGGTGGTCAAGCGGTTAAGACACCGCCCTTTCACGGCG
>OLOA01000071.1_pt1 | contig 108300 bp, 79 predicted proteins | sample 1672201 | NCBI WGS metagenome assembly OLOA01 (sample SAMEA3136658, study PRJEB25190) | human gut metagenome
GAGACCGATAGTTCCCAAGACAGTAATTGATGCCAATGCCGTAACGAGCCCGCGTTGAAGTCTTAGGGGGCCTCGTGCCGCCGAGAAAATCCCCAGGGCAACCATGGCGCAGCCGTTCGCAAACACATTCACCAGCCAGGCGATCATGCTGAGTGGCTCGGCCGTATTCTCCCAAAAAATCGTTGAGAAAAATGCAATATGGACCCACCCCCAGCACGCGCCGAACCCCAGGCAGTGCATTGCCAGCCACTTGCCGTGGTTGCCTTTCGACGCCATACCGCTCGGGTCGACGCCGCACGCAAGCCCCATCGTCTCGACATCGCGCTCCGTCGATTCGCCTGCTTCATTTGGCAAGCGATTTGAATCTTCGCATTCACCAGGCATTACTTTTCCTCCCCTGCAGTAGCCTACATGCCATTTTCGCTAAAAAATACAAATCAACCGCAATAGCGGATAGCGGAAAGCATGGATATCTCTACTGTGCCTTCTAGGCGCTTTAGTCTAGCAGGCAAACCAACGGCAACGACGGAAAGGCGCCAAATATCGTTCAAAGCAGGGAGGAAAAAATGGGGAAGCTCGACGTTACTCGACGCAATTTTTTGCAAGGCGCAGGTGTGGCATTTGCTTCAATGGCCGCGGCGGGAATGCTCGCTGGCTGTGAGTCAGGCAACGGCGGTTCAGAGGCCAAGACGGATGGAACGCCTGCGTATAATCCCAGTGAGTCCATGGACGTTGACATAGTGGTTGTTGGATCAGGGTCGTCGGGCGTCGCGGCGGCAGTGCAGGCGGCGGAACTCGGCGCAACGACCCTGCTGCTCGAAAAAAGCACGCAAACAGGGGGTAATGGGCGACTCACCGAAGGCATGTTCGCCGTCGATTCGCAAATGCAGCACGACCTTGGCGTGGGCGATGGCGTGACATTCACCGATATCATTGCGGCAGAGCAGGAGTTCTTCAACTACCGCATCAATAATCTGCTATGGAAAGACATGGTCAACGCTTCAGGTGAGAACATCGACTGGATGGTCTCGCATGGGGTAAAGTTCTCAGGGGTGGTCGACGATTATCACGGACTCGGCAAATTCGATTGCTTCCATTGGTTCGAAGACGGAAAGGGCAGCAATTATATCGATCCTATGATTGAGAGCGCGAAAGAGATGGGCGCTACGGTCATGACCGAAACCCCTGCAATCGACTTGATCATCGACAATGGCCAAGTCAAAGGGCTATATGCAAAAAAGCCCGACGGTAATATTCTGCAGGTCAACGCGAAGGCCGTTATCCTTGCTTCCGGTGGATATGCCCAAAGCGAAGACATCATGGCTGAACGCGGATGGGATTTGACTTATTCGCACAACAATGGAGTAGATGGACACGACGGGGATGGTCTGCGCATGGCAAACGCCGCGGGTGCCCATGACGTTTCCCGCGAGCGCTGTTTCCTCCGGGAAGCATACTCGTACGGCATCGATTTCTTCGCTGATATGAGCCAAACCATCCATCGCGGAGGACCGGTGCTTTGGGTGAACCAAGACGCAGAGCGATATACGAACGAGGGATGCGGATCCTTCGTGCCCCAGTGCGTCGGAAATGCGGTTCATACCCAAGCGCAATCTTATCTCGTAATGAGCAAAGATATCATCGACGAATTCGTCTCTCTTACCGGATATGCTAACTTGCAGGCGGATATGGATGACGCGGCGCAGCAATGCCCCGGGGACAACGTCTACAAGGCTGACACCATCAAGAAGCTTGCCGAACTTCAGGGCATCGATGGCGCTGCGCTTGAAGCAACGATCGAGCGCTACAATGCGCTCTGCGAAAAGGGCGTTGACGAAGACTTCAACAAGAATGCAGAGCAACTTATAGCCCTGAAAACCGCCCCATTTTATATCTTCCGCCAAGATATGGCATTTTGGACTTCTATCGGCGGTATAGACACGAACCGAAAGATGGAAGTAGTTACGGCGAAGGGCGAGCCCATAGTGGGCCTGTACGCCGCTGGAACCGACGGGTGCAATCTCTATCGCGAAACATATACGATGAGCGTTCCTGCATCATGTAATGCGAACAACTGCAATTCCGGACGAGTTGCCAGCCGAAACGCCTACGAGACCTGCGTGAAATAGCTGCACGCTTGGTCGGCTATTGCGAGGTTTAACATATTGCGATAGCAGGCCATCCAACGGGATGGAATCTACTGCGTCGAATAAACCAACGGGTGGCTTCGGAATACCCCTCCCCGAAACCACCCACTTGAACTACGATGCGGCGGCAACATGAATCGTGGCGTTGCCGCCGCTTAGTGATGCGTGTGTCTATACGGCCGAGCGAATAAGGTCTTTGCTTGTGGCGTTCGTCGAAACGGGAAACTCGATTTATTGGTGCTGAGTTCTGGTGCCTTTTGCCTAAACAATCGCGCGAAAAAGCGCCTCTGGCTGGTTGCCCGGTCAGAGGCGCTCTACGTTCGTTCACATCGAAGGAAGTGCGATGCGGGCTTGTCGGCGAAAATCATCAAAAGCGCTCGCTCAAAACACGGGCTTCCTTGATGGCGGCTATCATGGGGGGTTAATAACCGCCAGTCGCCTTCCGCTGTTTTCCACTTCGCCTTATTTCGCGGCGAGGGCCTTTCCGATCATGCGGCCGAAGGTGACGGAGCGGCCGCAGCAGTTGCCGGTCGACATATTCGGATACGTGTGGGCATAGTACGAACCCGAGTCGACGCCCGTGACGTACAGGCCTTCAATCGCCTTGCCATTGTCGTCGACAGCCTGGAAGTTTTCGTTAATCGTAATGCCGTCGAGCGTGCACAGCATGTAGCCCGAAGTGCGAACGCCATAGAACGGCGCCGTGCGAATTGCCGACAAGCGATGCGCGTCTTTTCCGAAATCGGGGTCGACGCCCGCGTCGTAATTCTCATTCTGGCGCTCGACGGTCTTCTTCGGCGTTTCGGCAGGCAAGCCAAGGCCTTCCGCAAGCTCCTCAATGGTATCGGCCACCACGATATAGCCATTCTGGATCAGGCCTTCGTTGATGCCCTTAGCAGCTTCGAGCGTCATATTGGTCGGTGCGCCGTTGTCGAAGGGGAAAACGCGCGCGCAGCCATGGACGTCGAATTGCTCGAGGTACTTCTCGTAGTCGGAGTCCCAAATGTCTACCACGGTGTGGCCGGGCTGGGTCAAAGCCGAATTCAGAATGTAGTCGTACGGCGCCGCCTCGTTGGTGAAGCGTTCGCCGTTCAGGTTGACCTTCAGCCAGGGGTTGGAACCCATCCAGAACAGGGAGCCGGTGGTTTCCGATCCGCCGAGCTCGTCGGGCTTAACCGCGACGCGGTCGAACACCATCGCCGTGTGAACTTCGTCCATGTGCGCGCCGGCATTATGGCATATACCGCGGATGGTAATCGTCTTCGGCGTATTGCGCCAGCCGCCCTCTATCTCACTGTCGCTACGATCCCGCAACGAAATCGAATGGTTGCGCAGGATCTTGCCGTGAGGCTTCTCGAAGCTGCCGAAGCACGCTCTCATTCCCCAAAACTGAAGAATTATTCTTTTTGGGGAATTGGATTGCTTAACCACTCAGCTGCGTCCACGATTCTTATTCCCTCGTGCTGGTATTCGGGTTGATAGGTGCGTGCAATCAGCATCTTAGGGAAAGCATCTTTTATCGCCAACAGGGGAGACACTTCGCGCTCGAACGTCTTTTCCTCGGAAATATTGTTCGCGACCTGGATGTAGAGCTTCTCGCCCTGTTTGATTGCGACGAAGTCGATTTCTTTCTTGTATAGAACGCCGACGTAGACCTCGTAACCGCGGCGTAGAAGTTCCATGGCCACGATGTTTTCCAGCACGCGGCCGTAATCCATATTCTTGGTGCCAAGGCGCGCGAAACGGAAGCTTTGGTCGACAAGGTAGTATTTGTCTTCCGACCTCAGATACCTCTTCCCGCGGACGTCGTAGCGACGAAAGCGGTAGAAGGCGAAGGCCTTGCACAGCGCGTCCACGTACTTGCCGATCGTCTTGTGATCGGCTTTCATCCTGCTTGACTCGAGCGTGTCGGCGATAGATCGTATCGAGGTCAGATTGCCCACGTTGTCCATGAGATAGTCTATGAGAGCATGGAGCAGCTGCTCGTTTCTTAGTTTGTATTTGCTCACGATGTCGCGGACCACCAACGCGTTCAAGACTTCGGAGTTGATGTAGCGGCGCTTTTGATCTTCGGTTTTGTACAGATACGAGCCCGCCATTCCCCCGTCCGAGATGTATGCGGTCAGGCCGTCGTAGATGTTTCGAGACGGGAAGTACTCCAGGTACTCTGCGAACGAGAACGGGTAGACGGGAATCTCGTACGTCCTGCCCACGAACAGCGTTGCCAGGTCGCTGCTTTGCAGGAATGCGTTTGACCCGGTGATGAATATGCTGTACTTCTCCCGGGCATGCAGGCTGTTTATGGCCTTTTCGAAGGAGGCGCACATCTGCACCTCGTCGATGAGCAGGTAGTTTTGCCGGTTGGGTGCATAGCGTTCCTCGACGTATGCTTCCATGGAGCGATACTCCATGATGCTCTCGAAGTCGGTCAGGTTGTAGTTGATGTGGATGATGTTGGCATCTGGCTGTCGTTCGACAATCTTTTGCGCCAAGGTCTCCATGAGCTTGGATTTGCCCGATCTGCGGACGCCGGTAATGACCTTGATGTCGGGCGTGTCGGCAAGCTCCAGCATCTCCGAGAGATATGTTGTGCGCTCTATAAGTTTCATGCCCGTCCTCCGCGATTAGAGTAATCCATTCCCCAAATTCGAAAAAATTTTAATTTTGGGGAATTATACTTCTACTTTTGCTGCTTGGCATGCAAATTAATGGTTGCGCGAGTATTGCTCTTGAGAATGAGCGCCATTCGGGGAAAGGGGCGCCAGTCGTCGCCATCTCACTGTCGCTACGAGGCCGCAACGAAATCGATGAGCTCTTGTTTGCTGTGCACGTCGAGCTTCCGATAGATATTGCGTCGGTGGGTGATGGCCGTTCCTTCCGATATTACCAATTCTTCCTGAACGCGCGCGAGGGTATTGCCTTGCGCAAGAATGATGAGAACCTCGAGTTCTCGAGGGGTTAGGCCGTATTCGAGGGCGATGTTCTTGCATTTCGATACGAAAGAATGGTCGTGACGACTCTCGCCGGCATCGGTTTTGAGGCCGGCGCTCTGGTTGTTAGGCGCGGTCGCGCCCACCACTGGCTCCGGCGACGGTTTCGCCTGCTTTTCTTCGTGAATCGCTTCTTCCGGCACATGGAACGCGAGTTTGCCTCGGCCGAAAAGCGCCACTTCATGAAGCATGTTCTTGGTGATAAGCGTGTTGGTTGCCAGGAAAAGCAGCATCACGCAGGCCATGCTCATGCTGCAAATGAGCATGGTGCCGTCGCTGTTTCGGCCAACGATTCCGGCAAATTGGGGAACGAAGCTTTTCACGAACATGATTACGGCGAGCCCAACAAGCACGCCAATGCAGAGGAATGAAACGTTTCGGCCAAGGGCAGACTGGCCGCATTCTGCATATTTCTGATCGATTTCGCACGATACGAGCAACGTAACTCCGGCGAGCGACACCACCCAAACCATGCTGAAAATCAGAACGAGCCACATGTTGAATTCGCTGCCAGGGGAAATGGGAAAGAAGCTGAGCAGCGCGATTGCGAAAAGCGCCCGGAGTGAGCCGAGCGGGTTGGGCTCGCGGTTCGGCAGCCAGCCTATTACGACGATGCCTGCGAAAAGCACGAACGCAAGGGGCGCCCAGGCGTTGACCATGGTTGCGACTTGGGTGGAATCGCCGATGAATGACGCATCGCTCGAGACGAACAGCGAAATGGGCACGGTCGAAGCTGCCCCAAGAAGGAACATCGCCGTCGCCGTTCGCTTGTTGAACGAGTCAATTTTCGCGCGAAGGAGCTTTGAATCGATGGTCGAAGGGTCGATTTTGGGGCGTTCCAAGCGAGGCCTCGCAAGGCAAGACGCTGCAACGAAGACGAGGGATGCGATAAGGGTGATTGGCGCCGAAAAAATCGGCAAAACCAAAATGGCGGTGCAGGCGACGAAAACGGCTGCGAGCGTTGCGAAGGTCGTCCGCTTCGGCTCAAGGCACATAAGGCATCGCTCAAGCTGAAGAACGCCTATGCCGCTCGAGCATCCAATAAGGGCAAACGCGACGCAACTAATGGACGCGTTGCCTTCCGATTGTCCAGTCGCCAGCAGCAAGGCGATGCCGAATGCGTATGTGGCAATCGCTCCTAAATCGAGCACGTGGCCCGAATCGCTTTTGAGTGTTTCCTTCATGAAATGCATGACGCATGCCGCCGCGAAAAGAACCGCAGCGAAGTAGCACGCAAGGGGAAGCGCGCGTTCGATAGGCAGCCCGGACCATTCGACGTGCTGCGCGTAGCAGACAACCGGAATCCAGGAAACCTGCAAAGCGCAGCTGATGGTGCTTTTGATCGTCGTGCTGTTTGCCTGCTTTTGCGAAGCGTTGTCCATTTGAATTCCCCTCCGTGAGCGATTCGAAAAGCGCATTGCCCATGCGTTCGTTCGCGTTCCCTTTTGCGAGCATTTCTTTCTCGCGCGCGAACATTCGAATCGCGATTTCCCCGATGACAAAATAGCAGGTTTTCGGTCGAGTGTTTTCTTCTGTGGGACAAATACTCTGTAACAGATGATTCATGAGCTGGGCAAACGTAATTCATTCGCTTGGGGTGATTCGCGCCGACTGATTGTGGCGTACGTTTCTCGGCGTATTCGACGAAGCCAGCGAAAGGGGGAGAAATGGATAATTCGATTCGAAACAAACGCAAAACGAAGGTGCGCGTGGCATGCGCCGTAATGGGCGCGATGTTGATTTTGGTGCTGGCCTTGTATGGCTGCCAACCTGCTCAGACGAGCGGCACCGCGAGCAAGTCCGACGCGGCTGCGACGGAAAGCATCACGCTGACCGACTGGTCGCCGAGCACCGATTGTGCGACATGCCATTCCAACGAGGTCTCGTCTGAGGCCGATGCGGCATGCACGGCATCGAAGCACGCATCGCTTTCGTGCGCCGACTGCCATTCCGATACCGAGAAGCTTGCCAAGCTTCACAACGGCACGAGCTCAGACGATCGCCAGCCGACTCGCCTGAAGCAGACTGAGGTGTCGAGCGAGGTGTGTCTTGGTTGCCACGATCAAAGCGAGCTTGCTCAGAAGACGGCATCGGTCACGGCTCTTACCGATTCGAACGGCAAGACGGTCAACCCGCATGATCTGCCGGCAACCGAAACCCATCAGGCCATTACCTGCACGAATTGCCACACCATGCATTCCGAGCAGACCGACCTTGACGGTGATGCGAAATCGTACTGCACGAGCTGCCACCATGCCGACGTGTTCGAGTGCTATACGTGCCATCAGCATAGCTAATTAGGAATTCGCCCCGGCGAAAGGGGACTTCACGGGGCGATTGCAAGTGCGCTTCATGCGCGAAAGCCTTAGAAAGGGGAACGAAATGGAAGGGAATAAAATGGGACTTTCTCGTCGTAATTTCCTGAAGGGTGCCAGCCTTGCCGCTATCGGCGCAGCCGCCGCCACGAGCCTGGGAGGCTGTGCCTCTTCTGACTCTTCGGCAGACTGGATGCCTTCAAAGTGGGATTTCGAAACAGACGTGCTCGTTATTGGCTACGGTGGCGCTGGCCTGTGGGCTGCAGTCACCGCAAAAGACGAAGGCAACAGCGACGTGCTCGTGCTCGAGAAGGCGCCGTCGCGCGGTGGCGGAAACAGCTCCATCAACATGGGTGAATATACCTGGGTCGATGACGTGGACGGGGCCGTAAAGTACATTACTGGCTTCACCAAGGGCCATACGCCTGAAGAAATTGCGCGCGCGTGGGCTGAAGAGTGCTACAACAATATGGACTATTGCGACCATTGGGGTGTGAAGACCGAGAAGAAGAAGGGCACCAACGCTTCCGGTGGAACGTCAAGCTGCGAGTATCCCTGGATTGATGGTGCAGAGGCTATGCACGTGTGCTCGTTTGGCGACGCGACGAAGGGCGGCAACGAGGGCTGGCACACGCTTGACCAGGCTCGTGCCGACTTGGGCATTGAGGTTAAGTTCAGCTGTCACGACGAAACCTTGATTCAGAACCCCGAAACCAAGGAAATCGTTGGCGCCTACACTTATATTGGCGACGACGGCACGCAGTACGCCATCAAGGCTCGCAAGGGCGTCATCATGACCATTGGCGGCTTTGAGTTCAACGACGAGTTGAAGAACACCTACTGCAAGTGCTACCCGATGAACGGTTTCTACGGCTGGCCCTTCAACACGGGCGACGGCATCAAGATGGTACAGGATGTCGGTGCGCAGTTGTGGCACATGAACAACGTTATCGGCTCGTACAACGCATGGTTCAAAGATTTCGAGTGGAAATACGCGTTCACCCTTACCCCTCAAGCGAATAACTACGTAATGGTTGATCGCTTGGGCAACCGCTGGATTGCGGAATCGACATTCTTGAGCCCGCATGTCGGCGTGCATGAGTTCGAGAAGTTCAACGATGAGAAGCTGTGCGACTTCGAGCGCATTCCGACTTGGGTCATTCTTGACCAGAACGTTATCGACGCAGGACCGCTCGGTGCTACTGCGGGCGGTACTCTGAACACGCCTGGCGGATCGACCACCATCGGCATGACGCTGAGCGATATTCCTGCGGAGTGCGGCCAGTACCCTGGCTGGAGTGAGGACAATTCGGCCGAAATCCAGAAGGGCTGGATTCTGAAAGCCGACACGATTGACGAGCTCATTAAGAAGATGGCCGAGGTTGACGAGGTTCCTGACGCAGAGGCCGTGAAGGCGACCATTGAGAAGTACAACGGCTACTGCGCTGCTGGCAGCGATCCCGATTTCCAGCGTACGGAAACCACGCTTGCGCCGGGTTCGACCCCGCCGTATTACGCGTATCCCCTCTATCCCGGCGGCTGCTCGACGCTCGGCGGTCCGAAGAAGGACGTCAACGCGCAGGTGCTCGACCTTGACGATAAGCCCATTGGCCGCCTGTATGCGGCTGGCTGCTTCGGCAACATGGCGAGCCACACCTACGGCATTTCCGGTGGCAACAACGCCGAGAACATGGTTTGGGGCCGCATCGCCGCTCGTTCGGCATCGGCGAACAAGCCTTGGGATGAAAAATAGTCTAAGCAGCGGAGTTTCCCTTCCCTCCCTATAAGCTCCGCATGGCTTTCCCTCTAGCTGGCGGGCATCGCGTATGTGGTGCCCGCCATTCGTTTGCGGTGGGGTTTTGCTACGGAAGTTCGCTCCGGCGGTTCTCTAATCGCCGATTCCGTTTGCTCTCCCTATGGGCCGTGAGTGCTTCTATGCGTGGTACTTCGTTCCTCGGCCGGTGCCCGTTTTCTCGACATAGCGCTTCTCGACAAGCGATCGCAGAAGTTTCACAGCCTTGTCTTTGCCGAACCCGAAGTTCGTGACAATTTGTCCGCTCGCCGCCGAGCCTTCTTCCTTGACGAATCGATATACCAGTTCCTCATCGCTTGTCAAAGCGGGCCTCGCGTCGGTCACGGGAAGCGTGACTCGCACGGCGTTTTCGCTTACGTCGAACTCGGGTTTCTGCTCGTATTCGGCATATGAACTGCGAATACGCACGATTCCCGTACCGAACATTTCGATGATATTGAGTCTGAACAGCACGTTGGCGAGAATGGGGTTGCGCAGCTGCGAAATGAAGCCCCTTAGATATTCGTCGCGCCCAAGGCCTGCGGGCAGGCCGCCAGGCGAGGAGATTTCAATGTGGTCGGGGTGCATCGCGATTCTGATTTTCGCGTTAACGTCCCACGTGCGATGCGCAACGGCATTCGCGACGGCTTCGCGGAATGCCTCATAGGGAATCGAATAATGCGTGGTTCGACGGGCGCCTTCGATCGTTTCGACGCTGTAATAGCGCTCGAACATTGTGCAGGCGCCATCGATTTGCTCAATGATGGAGGTTCCTTCGAATGTTGCGCGGTCGGCAATGATGTTGATGCTTTCCCCGAACCTCGCGACGTCGATTCCGGGGAAGGTGTTCTGGTCGGAAACGATGAGCGCGGCGTTGTTGAAGCCCGCCTCGAAATTGAATAGGTTGAACGTTCGCAGAACGTCTCCGTTGAGCGCCTTCACGACGTGCTCGGCCTCGAGCTTTTCTTCGAGCGCGCGAAACGTCAAATCTTGCTTGTGGCAGGGCAGTTCCTCGAAATGCATGTTTTGGCCAGCGAGCACGAGCCTGCGCAACTCGACGTTATCGACTTCTACAGTTGCCGTGTCTGACCTGCGGTAAGCTTTCCCTCTATAGAGATAGGGCTTGTTCGTCCCCTCTTCAACGGCAAGGGTGACGGTTTTCTTGCGCGTGTTTTCGGTGAGCGAGAAAAACGGCGTGGGGTCGATGGAGTCGTTGATTTTGTTTTCGATGTCCAGGCACGCCGCCCTTGTGTCGGCGAGGCCTTTGACGGAACCGTCGTCGGCGATACCGAAAACAATGCTGCCGGATCCGTAATTGGCGAAGGCGCTTACCGTTTTAAGAAACGAATTCGAGACGGACTCTTTCCACTCGACGGTTCTGCATTCTTTCATGGTTGCCTACTCCTCCCTCGCGAATCGTCGGTCTTTATTACATGAAATTATACGAAAAAACCGACGTAAAAATTTGCGTCGGTTTTACGTCGAAATCGGCCGACGAAAAAGGGGATGGCGGGCGGGTGTCTTCCGTTATGGAACTCGCAATGCCCGGATAACGTGCAAGAGAAAGAAAGATGATGCCCGGAAACGAGAATGACCAGGCGGGTACCTGGCCATTCTAAAACCGACTAGCATCACCCGTAGCTAAGATCCCAAAAGCTTTAGTCACGGCGGGCGCTGCCGTCTCTTGCATTATAACATACGAAGCACACCGTTGCTTTCTGTCGCGCTCGTTTTCCTTCTGCTATTTCAAGCTCGGCAGCGCTTCGCACCAATCGGCGAATTCGGCCATGCTGCCGTGCTTGCATTCGGAAACGTCCAGGCCTTCTTCCGATTCAATCAGGTGGTCGGTTACGAAATAAATGTCGCAGCCCACCTTGGTCGCCAGGCCGTCTTCGCGGTTATGGTTGCCCACCATGAGCACCTCGTCGGCCGCAACGCCCGCGCGCGCCAGGCAATCTTCGTAGTAGCGGGGCATGGGTTTTACGGCATAGCAGGTCTCGTAATCGGTGGCGAATTCGAAATCGTCGGGGTCAAGGCCCGCCCAGCGAATGCGCTCATGCACGGCCGCAAGCGGGAACATGGGCATGGTGGTCACCGCCACACGATAGCCCTTCCCTTTGAGCGTCGCCACGGCGCGCGCGGCCTCGGGGTTTGCCTGCACGCCTTCTCCCACCTGGGAAAATGGCCCCTCGTAGAAGCGTGCGAACAGCGTTTTCATCTCTTCGGCGTCAAGGCCGGTCGCCTTCGTGAACGCCTTCCAGAACACGTCGTGGTTGGTGGCGCTTCCGTCCGATTTTGCCATGGCCTTCACGCCCGCCATAACCGCGCCCAGGCACATGTCGGAGTCGAGCCCGTTTTCCGCAGCGAACGCGCCGAGCGCCTTGAAGTAGCGCTTCATAAACACGTCGGTGTCCATGGGCAGAAGCGTGCCGTCGAGGTCGAAAAATACGGTGGTGTATGAGCGAGCCATGGAAAATCCTCGAATCTCTTTGAAATGGGCCGCTCCGCGCGCTGTAGCGCATGCGGCGGCGAATGCAAAATGGTAGTATAAACAAGTTTTGGTAAAGGGGCGCGGGTACGCTCGAATTCGTTGACTGGCCGTGATGGAGGTGCCGCCTTTGAAGTTGCTTTTGCATGCGTGTTGCTGTCCGTGCACGCTCGAGCCTTTGCGGCTTTTGCTTGAAGAGGGCCATGACATCGCGATCGCCTACATGAATTCGAATATTCACCCGGCCGAGGAATACGAGCACCGCCGCGATGTGCTGCTCGATTTTGCGCGAGAGCAGGGCCTCGAGGTAATCGAGGGCGTCTACGACCCGCAGGCGTGGTCGCGCGCTGCCGGCGTGTTCGGCACCGATCCCGACCAGCGCCCCGATCGCTGCCGCGCGTGCTATCGCCTTCGTCTGGAAGAGGCGTGCGCGTATGCCGCGGCCAATGGTTTCGAAGGTGTGGCCACTACGCTCACGGTGAGCCCCTATCAATATACGGAAACCATTCGCGAGGAGCTCGAGCGTGCGTGCGAGCCCCATGGCCTGGCGGCGGTGTTCCGCGATTATCGCGAGCAATACTTCGAGGCCACGCGGCGCAGCAAGGCCATGGGCATGTATCGCCAGAACTACTGCGGTTGCGTGTTTTCCAAGATAGAAGCCGCGGAAGAACGCGAGGCTCGCAAAGCCGAGCGCGCTGCTGCGAAGGCTGCCAAGGAAGCCGCCGAGGCCCCCGCGCGTGCGGCCGCCGAAGCTGCCCGCCAGAAGAAGCGCGCCGAAAAGCAGGCATACGCCAACAAGCGCGCCGCCCAGCGCGCGGCGCTCAAGGCATACAAGCAAGCGCATCACGACGATGCGGCTTGCTGCGAGAAAGGAAACGAGGCGGAATAGCCCAAAGTCAGCGGGCGAAACGCCTGAAGCGATAAAGGAGGAAAACGGCGAAGCGGCTTGAGTCGCACGAACGACAGCGAGCGCGACTTGGCCGAATGCGGTAGCGAATTGAGTGAAGCGGTTGCTACTGCGACGACGTCGTTGCGAGAAAGGAAACGAGGCGGAATAGCCCAAAGTCAGCGAGAGGACGATTGGCGAGGTGAATTGGCCCGAAAGAGAAGCGAAGCGTACTTCGGTACGCGAGCGACGAATGAGGGACAAGTCGGCCGCCAAGCGTCCGCGCAGCGTCGAGCTATTCCGCCGTTCGTTAGAACGGTGGAATAAAGAATGAAAACTGACGATTTTGATTACGACCTTCCTGAGCGCTGCATCGCCCAGGAGCCTGCGGCGGTGCGCGATGCGTGTAAGATGCTCGTGATGAATCGCGAAACGGGCGAGCTTGAAGACCGCATCTTCCGCGACATTATTGAATACCTCGAGCCGGGCGACGTGCTCGTGGCCAACGAGACGCGCGTCATGCCTGCGCGCCTTTTGGGCGCCAAGCGCGGCACGGGCGGGCAGGCCGAAGTGTTCCTGCTTCGCCAGCGCATGGGTACCGCGGCCGACGCCTATGTGGCGACCGAAGGCCCCGATGGCGCGCTCGGCAGCAACCAACAAGCCATTTGGGAAGTGCTCGTTCGTCCGGGCAAGCGTTTGAAGCCGGGCAGCGGTGCCATCGTCGACTTCTGCGACGCCGAGGGCAACGTGGCCCTTTCCGCCGAGATTGTCGACTGGGGCGCCGACTCGGGCCGTGGCGAGCGCATCGCGCGCCTCACCACCACGCGCCCCTCGCTCGACGAAGCCCTGCACGCCGTGGGTCACACGCCGCTTCCGCCCTACATCAAGCACTACGCGGGAGACGAAGAGCTTTACCAAACGGTGTACTCGCGCCACGAAAGCTCGGCGGCAGCACCCACTGCGGGCCTGCATTTTACGCCCGAGCTCATCGAGCGTCTGTGTGCCAAGGGCGTTGAATGGCACACCGTGGAACTTGAGGTTGGCTTGGACACCTTCCGCATCGTCGATGAGGATGACCCCGAGAAGCACACCATCCACACCGAGTTCTACACGGTTCCGCAGGAAACCGTCGACGCGTGCGACGCCGCCCACGCGCGTGGCAACCGCGTGATTGCCGTGGGTACGACGAGCGTGCGCAGCCTCGAGAGCGCCTACGACCGCGAGTTGGGCCGCCTGCGCGCGCGCAACCGCGAGGCCACGAGTCTCTATATTCTGCCGGGCTACACGTTCGGCGTGGTGGACGCGCTGGTCACGAACTTCCACGTGCCGCGCTCCACGCTCATGATGCTCGTGAGCGCGTTTTCGACTCGCGAGAACATCATGGCCGCCTACAAGCATGCGATCGAAAGCGACTACCGCTTGCTCAGTTTTGGGGATGCGATGTTCATTGAATAATACTTTTGCCTACGGCAAAAGTATTGTGTCGACGCTGCGCTGGGTTCTGGCGGCACGCTTCGGGCGGGGCCTTCGGCTTCACGTACCGAAGTACGCTTCGCCTCGGCCGCGTCCGAATCGCACTCGCCAGAACCCATGCTCGCTGACCTTGCTGCGAAAGCGGCTCGTTTCTGCTTCAAGGAAGGAACCCTAATGCCCCTTTTTGATGTGAATATCGATGCGACCTGCGGAAGCGCACGCGCACTCACGTTTGAGACTGCTCACGGTACGGTGCATACGCCCATGTTCATGCCTGTTGGCACGCACGCAACGGTGAAGGGCGTCACCACGCCGCAGCTGCGCGAGCTCAACAGCCAGGTCGTGCTTGCGAACACGTATCACCTGTACATGCGCCCGGGCGTCGACATTATCGAAAAGGCCGGCGGCGTGCAGAAGTTCATGAACTACGACGGCCCCATGCTCACCGATTCGGGCGGGTTCCAGCTGTTCAGCCTCGACCACATGATGAAGACCGATTCCGACGGCGTCACATTCCACGCGCGCGATTACGACGGCAGCAAGCACCGTTGGACGCCCGAGAGCAACATGGACATCCAGCAGCGCATCGGCGCCGATATTGTGATGCAGCTCGACCAGTGCATTGGCTATCCGTCGCCGAAAGAGGCCGTGGCTGCGTCTACGAAACTGTCGTGGGAGTGGGCCGAGCGTTGCTGCGCCGCGCATACCCGCGAAGATCAGGCGCTTTTCGCCATCGTGCAGGGCGGCATGCATCGCGACCTGCGCCTCGAGAGCGCGAAGCGCCTCATCGAAATTGACGCCGCGAGCCGTGCTGCGGGCCATAAGGGCTTCCAGGGCTATGGCATTGGCGGCTATTCGGTGGGCGAGCCGCACGACGTGATGTTCGAGACGCTCGGCGATGTGTGCCAGGCGCTGCCCGACAATCGCCCGCGTTACCTGATGGGTGTCGGCAACCCCACGACGCTCGTGCGCGCGGTGCGCGAGGGCGTTGACATGTTCGACTGTGTGCTGCCGACGCGCACGGCCCGCATGGGCACCGCGTTTTCTCACACAGGCCGCATGAACATGCGCAACGCGAAATACAAGGAAGATTTCACGCCGCTCGACCCCGAGTGCAGCTGCCCCACGTGTACGCATTACACGCGCGCATACCTTCGCCACCTGGTAAAACAGGGTGAGATGCTCGGCGGTATTCTACTGTCGATTCACAACCTGCATTTCCTGATCGACCTTATGGGCAAGGCGCGCGAGGCCGTGCTCGCCGGCGAATACGAGACGTTCTACCAAGACTGGATGAACAGCCCCGCCGCGAACGACTACTAAAGAACGGCGCGGCGGTTTCGCAGCCAGCCACTGCAATGCCGGCTGGCAAAAAGCAGCCGTTTCTTGAGCGCGCCCGCAATCCGCCGGGACGAATATCAATGATGCTGCCGCGGTGTGGCCGACGCCGTTGGCGTCGCGGATGTCGGTGCTTCCGACGGCGATGTCGTCTGATTGTGCCGTCGATGCGATGCTGTCGATGTCTTCATGGCGGCGTTAGCGCGGCGTTGGACTGATTCGATAGCCTTCCGTGCAAATTTCCCATGCCAGACTAGCAATATGACGCTACGCCGAATTGGCGCCAGGCTGGCGTGTCGGATTGGTGCAGCTGCGTGTCAGAAAAGGCGAGAATGGGGCCCCATTGCAGGTGGAGATTTGGGGCCTTTCGCCTATCCCGAATTCAGCAAATCTCTCTCACCTGGTGTTTTGCGAAAACATCGCTTGCGAACCGCATTATTGTTCTTGCATTAGGGCCCTGAACTTCGTCATTTCGGGCCCCATAGTGGCGTTTTCTGCCAATTCGGGCTCGATAATCTGCAACGAGGCCCCATTGTGGCATTTTTCTGCCGACCTCTTTTGCTGAGCGCTTTCGCTGAGACTTCCGATTGGATTTCAGTCGAGTGCTTCTGCGAAGGGCTCTGGCCAGGCTTTGGCTCGGGGCGTTTCTGCGAAGGCTTGCTGCAAGGGATTCCATGGAGTCTTTCGCATGGTCTTCTGCGACGGTTAGCGGTCAACGTTCCGTATCGAAAATTTCATGTCTGCGCCTGGGGTAGGGTGTCGCTCCGCAACGGAACCCTGTGTTTGCTGCAGAGTCAATAACCACCCGACGTTCAACGACGGTGTTTCGTGCTCATGACCGAGACGCTCGGCGACCAGCGGCCACCATCTCGCATCGAAGCTTGCGCCCGCGGCGAGAATGGCTATCCTAAAGCAAGAATAGTTGTCGCGTCGAAGCCGCATTAAGGGGAAAACATGCTGCGCATACCCGATTCTCGAATCGACCAGTTCATTGCCGAAGACGTTCCGTATATTGACCTCACGAGCGAGGTTTTGGGCATTGACGCCGAACAGGGTGAGATGGAGTTCTTCACGCGCGAGGCGTGCGTGCTGGCCGGCGTGCCTGTGGCGCGACGTATCGCCGAAAAGTGCGGGTGCGAAATCACAAGCGCGCGAGCCGATGGCGATGGGCTCGCGGCAGGCGAGACGTTCTTCGTCGTGCGCGGCGCGGCAGTTGATTTGCATGCGGCGTGGAAGGTGTGCCTGAACACGTTCGACCACCTGTCAGCGGTTGCCACGAAAACGCGCATGATGGTGAATGCCGCGCATGCGGTGAACCCTCGTTGCGAAATTCTCACGACGCGCAAAAGCATGCCGGGTGCGAAAGACCTGCTCACGAGCGCAATCATGGCAGGCGGTGCGTTCCCTCATCGTTTGGGCCTTTCCGAAACCGTGCTCGTGTTCGAGAATCATATGGAATTCATGGGCGGCTTCGACGCGTTTGTCGAGCAGCTGCCGAATATCAAGTCGAAGTGCATCGAAAAGAAGCTGTTTGTGGAAGCGAACGCAGAACAAGCGCGCACGCTCGCGCGCGTAAGTGCGGGTGGGGAAGGCATCGATGGCATCCAGCTCGACAAGGTTCCCGTCGAGCAGATGGCATCCCTCGTTGCCGAGCTGCGCGAGATCGACCCGCGTCTTACGCTTATCGCAGCCGGCGGCATCAATCCCGAAAACGCCGCTGCCTATGCCGCCACGGGCGTTGATGGCTTGGCGACCACGGCGCCGTTTTCCGCGAAGCCCTGTGACATGAGCGCGCGCATGCATGCGCTCTAGGTTGAATGAGCGCTGGCATTCCAGGCGGACGAAACGTTGCGTGCTTTGCTCGCCGCGTGCGTTTGTTGGTGGCGCATACTTCCAGGTCAATTTTAATTGTCCCCATTAAAATGCGCGAAAGCGTCCCTTCTGAAGGTACGCTTTCCAACGTATATTGCCCCTAGGGAATGATCAGGGAGGGCCTGCATTCCCATAGTTAGCAAGGGGAAGGGGGAATCCCATGAAGAAAGACAAGCTTGAAAGCGCGAGCAAAATCGAGACTGCGAACTGCGCCGATGCGCAGGGCAAGGCTGCAGCTGCATCGCCTAAAGCGTTCGCGCGCGGTAGCAAGACGAAAGTCGCCATGTGGGGCGTTGGAGTTGCGTCGTTTGCGCTGGTCGTGGGCTTGGTTGCCTGTGCGCCTTCTGCGACTACGGGCAAAATCGAGGCTGCGCCGTCACCAAACGCCGCTGCCAAGCACGCCACGCCCGAGGCCGACGAGTTCGGCGTGGTGAGCGCCGAATCGTGGAAAGACATCTATCCGAACGAGTATGCGAGTTACATGGACAATGCGTCGAACTCGCCCGATTCTGGCAAGAAGAACTACCTGGAAACGTATCCGGCGCTTAACACCATGTACAAGGGATACGCGTTCGCGTTGGGCTACGACCAGGCGGCCGGCCACTTGTATACGCTTGAGAGCGTGAAAGAAACGCCGCGCACGCAGCAAAAAGAGCAGCTCGCAAACTGCATTACATGCAAAACGCCCCAGTTCACCGCTTTGGTGAATTCTGAAGGCGACGGCGTGTACGCCGAGAAGTTCAACGACATGATCGGCCAGTTCGACGAGCCGGTCAGCTGCTACAACTGCCATGAGAACGATCCGAAATCCAACACCGTTGCGAGCAAGTTTTTCTTCGATTCGCTCGGGGCTGACGCTGACAGCATTCCGAAGGACGCTCAGGTGTGCGGACAGTGCCACAATGAGTACTACTTCAATGGCCAAACCAAGGTGCCCGCGAATCCCTACTCGGGTCGCGAGCAAATGACGCCCGATGCGATTCTCGCGTACTACGACAAAATGGGCTTCGCCGATTGGAAATATCCTGGCACCGACACGCCTATGATTAAGGTGCAGCACCCCGAGTTTGAGACGAACTACGGCGGTGGCGGTTCGTATATGACCAACCTTGGCTATACCTGCGCCGATTGCCATATGGGTAAGGCAACCGCGGAAGATGGCACGGTGTATGTGAACCACAAGTGGACGAGCCCGCTCGAAAACGAAGACTTGCTGGCTAATGACTGCTCGACGTGTCATAGCGACTTGAAGGCTGAAGTCGCCGAGATTCAGGCTCATCAGGAAGAGCGTGTGCAGGCGATTTCGAAGAAAATCGAGCAGCTCGCCAATACCATGACCGATCAGGCTGCAGCTGGCACGCTTGTGGGCGACAAGCTCGCGCAATGTCAGAAACTGCATCGCAATGCGCAGTTCTACTGGGACTTCGTGATGGTCGAAAACGGTGACGGCGCGCACAACTCGAAGCTCTCCGATGAGACGCTCGACAAGTCAGAAAAAGCCGTTGACGAAGCGCTGGCCCTGCTGGCATAGCGCGGAGCAAGAAAAGCAAAACCCGCCCTCCCTTGGAAGGCCGCGAATCATTTCGCGGCCTTTTTCGCATTTGATGCGGGTATGGGTTCGGTCTTTGCATAAAAATGCACGAAGTGCGTACCTTATTTCGAAATGCGATGCTAAAGGTCACCGATGAGCTATCGCGACCTGGGATTTTGTTTGGGCATGCGTGCCTTTAGCTACCATTGTCGGTCAAGGGTACGCACTTCGTGCATTTTCGCGCGAAGGACATCTGTCTTGGCTGCCGTTGGCGTTGGCAGCGTTATTTTTCAGGGAACCACGCCTGCGCGAGGCGATGCACGCCTTCCGGAATCAGTTCGGGTTCGATACTCGAAAAGCCCACAAGCACGCATCTTCCGCAGGGGTCGGTTTGATGACGCGGCATCCAATAGCCGCTGGTGGGGTATACGCGCACGCCTGCCGTTTCGGCGGCGGTGAGCAGCTCGCACTCGCAGCGGCCATCGTGGGTCGCCACGAGCAAATGCAAGCCTGCTGTGCCGCCGAAAATTTCAATTTTGCCACCCATTTCATGCTGCAGGCATTCCATAAGCAGGTTGCGGCGTTTGTGGTATGCCGTCATGGTCGCGCGGGTGTACCTATCCCAATATCCTTCACTCATGAATAGGTAAAGTACCTTTTGGGAAAGCCAGGGGACGGGGCAATAGTGACGAGCGAATTTCTCGCGCCAGCGATCGAGCAGCTGCGGTGGCAGCACGAGGTAGCTCATGCGCAGCGCTGGTGAGAGTACCTTTGAGAATGTGCCCATATATATCACACGATTTCGTGTGTCGAGCGATTGCAGACTTGGTATGGGTCGCTCGGTGTATCGAAATTCGCGGCAGTAGTCGTCTTCCAAAATATATCCATCGCGCTCGGCGGCCCATTTGATGAGGCGCACGCGCATTGAAAGCGGCATGGTCATGCCGAGCGGAAATTGGTTCGATGGCGTGCAGAAGGTGAGCTTCGCGCCGCTTGCGTAAAGGCTCGAGGCGAAGGCATCCTGCTGGGCTTCGGTTGTGTCGGGGCAAACGGGCAGCGGCGTAATGCGGAATCCTCGGTTGCGAAACACCGCCATGGCTCCGTCGTATCCGGGGTTTTCAATGGCGACGCCGTCGCGCATGGGGTCGAACAAATCGAGCAGATTACCGAGCGCCGCCTGCGTGCCCGCTTGTAAAACGACCTGTTCGGGATCACAATTCACGCCGCGCGTCGCATGGATGCGACGTGCGATTTCGGCGCGCAGCTCCATTTCGCCCAGTCCATCGCCGTATGCGTTCGCCTTGCTGTCGACCGAAAAAAGCGCATCGCCCGTGAGCTTGCGCCACGCGACTTCGGGGAAGCTTCCGCGCGGGCGATCGCCGTAGGTGAAGTCGAACTCAATGGCGGGTGCGTGCGGAGCGCGGTTTTCGGAAGGCGACAGGCCTGCGAGCTTCGTACTGCGCGCGGCTGCATGCTCGGCGGCGTTTCTGCCGCTGAGCCCCTCTTCGGTGAGCGACGGGCTTACTCGCCCTATGGCCGCGGATGAGGTGACCTGTTTGGTTTTTCGGCTCGCTGCGGCGCGGTCCTTTTCGACGCTCGCTTCCGAAAGAGGTGAAAAGTCAACGTCGCACACCACATATCCCGACCCGCTGCGGCTTGTGACGTATCCCTCGGTCAAAAGCTGCGCGTAGGCGTTTTCTACAGTGTTGCGAGAAACATCCAAGCTTTCGGCGAGCTTGCGAATGGGCATGAGTTTTTCGCCCGGTTTGAGCGCGTTTTCGGTGATGTCGCGTCGAATGGAATCGTAAATTTGCACGTAAAGCGGGTCTCGCGAGTTTTGGTCAAGCGAAATCATCGCCGTCACCCCTTGGCTGATTAAGCGTCCCCATCAAGCGCTTCCCTGTCGCCTGAATTGCTGGAATCGTCCCCATAAATATAGCGCGAACCATCCCTTTTGGCAGGCAATTTTCTGTCGAATAATGCAATTTGTAGGCTTTTGGGCTACTGGGGGTGGGAAATGGAAACGACAACGCTTGGCGCAATTGCCGCGGCCGGAGTGGCCGCTGGTGGCATCGCGGTCTGCTTCGCCGGCAATGGCGAGGGGCTTCTTCGTCCGCCGGGGGCGGCGAACGAAGCCGATTTTCGCGCGCGCTGCATTAAATGCGGGCGTTGTTTGGAAGCGTGCCCCTACCAGGCGATTCGCATGGCGAAAGGGCCAACGGGCGCCGAAACCGGAACCCCCGTGATTGACGCGCGTGCCCAGGCGTGCCGCCTGTGCGCCGATTTTCCTTGCATTGCCGCGTGTCCCACCGAGGCGTTGCACCCGGTGCCTGCGCGCGATGAGGTGCGCATGGGATGCGCGGTAATCAATCGCGATTTGTGCATAGCCGTTCAAGGAATGCGCTGCGAGGTGTGCTATCGCGCATGCCCCTTCATCGATTCCGTCATCGCCATTGGCGCCTCCGTGCGTGAGGGCGACGCGATTCATGCGGTGTTTGAGCCGTTGGTCGATCCTGAAAAATGCGTCGGCTGCGGCTTGTGCGTGCAGCGTTGCGTTGTGAGCGACCCGCAGGTTGCCATCGAAATCGTGCGCGACTACGGCGAAGCGCGCCGACGTATCGATGAAGGGCAGGCAAAACACGTATCGAATCCTTGGGCGGGATAAAAGCCGATTGACCTTCGTCGTCCAGCGTTTCTGTTCCGGCGGCTTTGACAGCACCGAGACAGCGCGGGACAGCGTGGGATACCGTGATTTTGTACGGAGCCCGGGCGTGGCTTTGCCGAAGTCTCAGGATGACGACGGCTGAGCTACGCCGAACAAATCGAGCCAGGCAACAGAGCGCTTCCGAAGGGCGCTTTCTAAAAGGTTATAGGGAAGAACCGTTATTAAGGGAAGGTGGACACCATGGATGTTACGCGACGCGATTTCGTGAAGGCTTCGGCGATTGCCGCGGCGATGGCGGCGGCGGGCGGCAGTCTGGCGGCATGCGCCAGCAAGTCCGATGCGGGGCAGCAAGGCGCGGGCGATGCGCAAACGCATACCGCAGTGTGCCGTTTCTGCGGCTGCGGCTGCGGCGTGCTGGTCGAGACGAAAGATGGGAAGATCACGGCTGTCACCGGTGATCCCGATAACCAATCGAATCGCGGCCTGAATTGCGTGAAGGGCTATTACCTTGGCAAGATTCTGTATGGAAAAGACCGCCTGACTACGCCGCTTATTCGCGATGACGCTGGCACCAAGGGCACTGAAAGCGGCCTGCGTGAAGCTAGCTGGGAAGAAGCGCTTGAGCTCGTGTCGACCAAGTTGCGCGAAACATGGAAGAAAGACAAGAGCCGTCTGGCATTTTGGGGCAGCGGCCAGCAGCCTATTACGGAAGGCTACCTTACCGCGAAGTTCTGGAAGGCCGGTCTGCTTTCCAACAATATCGATCCGAACGCGCGCATGTGCATGGCGAGCGCCGTTGTCGGCTTCATGAACGTGTTCCAGACCGACGAGCCCGCCGGCTGCTATGAAGATCTCGACAATGCCGACGTTTTCATCACCTGGGGTGCCAACATGGCCGAGGCGCATCCGATGCTCTATTCGCGACTCACCGCGCACAAACTTCAGAATGAAAGCGTTCGCCATATCGACATTACCACGATGAAAACGCGAACTTCGGCAAGCGCCGATAAGGTTTTGTTGTTCCGCCCGGGCACCGATTTGGCCATTGCGAATTGCGTTGCGAACTACCTCATTCAGAATAAGAAATACGATGCTGATTTCGTGCGCGACCACTTGCAGTTCAAAATGGGCACCGAAAACATCGGCAACGCCTACGAGGATGGCTACGATAAAAGCGACCTGGGCAAATCGGTCGATAAAACCACCGCATGCACGTTTGAGGAATACGCCGCGCGTCTGGCGGACTATATGCTCGAGTACACGAGCGAGCTTTCGGGCGTTTCCGTCGAGGACCTTACTGATTTGTGCGAAGTGTTCGCCGACCCCGATTTGCGCGTGATGAGCCTGTGGACCATGGGCGTGAATCAGCACAATCGCGGCACGTGGATGAACCACAACCTGCATAACATCCACCTGCTTTCCGGCAAGTACGGCAAGCCGGGCTCAACGGCATTTTCGCTCACCGGCCAGCCGAGCGCATGCGGAACGGCGCGCGAGGTGGGCACGTTCTGCCATCGCCTGCCGGCCGACCTCGTGGTGGCCAACGAGGCGCATCGTCGCTACACCGAAGCCGTTTGGAATTTGCCCGAAGGCTACCTCGACGAAATCAAAACGCCCGGCTATCACACGATCAAGCTCTTCCGTGAAATGTCGAAAGGCAACATCGATTTCCTGTGGAGCGCACACAACAACTGGGCGCAGTCTCTGCCGAATCTGACGCGTTTCTTGGGCGAAGACGGCGAGCACACGGGTATTTTCGACACGTTCATCGCGGTGAACGAAGTGTATCCGACGCTTACGACTCAGTATGCCGACGTCGTTTTCCCCGTGGCAATGTGGGTGGAACGCGAGGGTCAATTCGGCAATGCGGAGCGCCGCACCTCGGTGTTCGAAAAGGCCGTTGATCCTGTGGGCGATGCCAAGTGGGACGTGTGGGTGCTGCTCGAAGTCGCGCGTCGCGTGCTCGAAGGTGAAACGATTGACGGCGAAGATGCGTTCACGCGCTTGTTCGGTTTCATTTGGGATGCTGAAAAAGACGACTTCAATGGTGATTCCCGCGAGGTCAACCGTGCGATTTGGGAGGAGTACCGCACGTTCTCGAACCCCGATCTGAACGAACGCGCCGCAGCCATCAATGCCGAAAAGAAGCTCAAGATGGAAGCCAAGCAGCTCGCTCCCTACGACGAGTATCTGGCGCACCACGGCCTTACCTGGCCCGTGCGCGAGGTCGATGGGCAGTGGCTGCCCACCAAGTGGCGTTTTTCCGATGGCAAGCAGGCCGATGGCTATGACGAGGTCGGTATCGAGATGTATGGCGATAAGGGTCTTGCTGGCGGCATGAGCTGGTACAAGAGCGCCGATCACAAGCCTTCGGTGGTCTTCCGTCCGTATGAGCCGCCGGCGCAGGAACCTTCCGCGGAATTCCCGTTCTGGTTCTGCACGGGCCGTTTGCTCGAGCATTGGCATACCGGTACCATGACGCGCCGCGTCGAGGAGCTCGACCGTGCGCTGCCTGAGGCCTTGCTTTCCATGAACGCCGAAGACGCTGCCGCGCTTGGCGTAAACGATGGCGATATGGTTCAGCTTACGAGCCCGCATGGAACGATGCAGATCAAGGTGTCGCTCGCCGGTCGCGTTGAGCCTCCTTCGGGCATGGTGTTTGCGCCGTTCTTTGCGGCCGAAACGCTCATCAATCGTGTTGTGCAGGACTATTATTGCCCGCTTTCGAAAGAGACCGACTATAAAAAGACGTGTGTCAGCATCAAGAAGGCTTAGGGAGGGTCTGACGATGAAGATTTCCAAAACGCGTGTGGGCATTGCGGTTGCGAGCGTCGCGTTGGCCGTTGGCTGCGTGGCGGGTGCAGGTTGCGCGGCTCAGCAGCCCGAGCCGTCTAATGCGGTTGCCGGCACCGAAACCACGCCGAAGCTCATGCCGGCACAGCACCAGAAATACGTCGATCGCACGGCGTATAAGTGCTATCGATGCCACGGTGCCAGCGTGCAGGGCAATCCTACGGCAAAAAATGCGGTTGCCATGCCGAATGGCCACTACGTGAACAACGACCCGTCGACATTCGAGCTCGATCCCATTCGCAACGAATGTCGCAGCTGCCATTCGGTTGATCCGAACAAGAAGCTCGGCGACGACGCGACCTATGAAGAGGCCGAAGTGGAAACCGGGCAGGAAGGGCTTGACGATTAGCGTTCGCTTGGGAGCCTCGGAGGGCCGAAACGTGCGGAGAAATGCGTGGGGCCTTCATTGCTGAGCTATTGATGGGTCATGTTTGAGGGGGATTCCGATGACTATTTCAAGTTTGATTGTTGAATGCGCTCCCGAGGCGTGCGACGCCGTTGCCGCCGAGCTTTCTGCTCGCGATGGCGTGGAAGTGCATGGCATTGACGCAAAGCAAGGCAAAGTGGTGGTGACCGTGGAGGCCGATGGTATCGATGAAAGCCATCGTATCGCGAGCGATTTTGTGAGCATCGATACGGTTCGTGGCGTCGATCTTGTTTACGCCAATTTCGAAGATGATAACTTGGGGAAGTAGGTTTGCCGTGGCAAAGAAGCGTAAGGGACGTTGGACGATTGCGCGCCGCGTGGTCCAAATTGTCGTAGCGATTCTTTTCTTCGTGCCGCTTTCCGTGGCGGGCTGGAGCGCTTTGGGGTTGGGCTTTTCTTCTCCCGAAGAGCCGCTTGCGACGCCGAGTGGGTTTGCTTGGTGGGGAAGTCTCTCGTCGTCGCATTTGTTCGGACTCGATTTGCTCGACCCCTTCGCTGCGCTGCAGGTTGCGGCGGCGGCGAAAAGCGTTGCTTTTGCCGGTCTTGCTTGGGCGCTTCCTGTTTTGGCGGCTTACGGCGTGGTTCGCGGGCGCGCTTTTTGCGGCTGGGCGTGTCCGGTGAACCTGCTGTGCGAGTTTGTCGATTGGCTTCGCGGCAAATTGGGCATTGCGGTGCGCGAGCGCGCGGTTCCGCGCAAGGCGAAGGTCGGAATCGCGGCGGCGGTGCTTGCTCTTTCCGCAGTATGCAGCGTGCCCGTGTTCGAATTGGTGAATCCCATAAGCGCCGTGAACAAGGCCGTGCTGTTCGGCTCGTTTGCGGGGGTCTTCACGCTGGCGGCAATCGTGTTTGCGGAGCTATTCTGGGCGCACCGCGTGTGGTGCCGCGCGTTGTGCCCCCTTGGCGGCATGTATGAAACGCTCGGTTGCTTAGGCTTGGCGAGCGTGAAGATCAACCATGATTTGTGCGTGCATTGTGGCACATGCCAGGCGGCGTGTCTGTGCGATCCCGAAATCCTTGACGATGTCCTTTCGGGCAAGGCCGACCGCGTGGCTGCCGGCGACTGCATGCTGTGCGGGAAATGCGTGGATGCATGTCCGCATTCGGCCCTTGAAATTGGGTTCGCGTCGCCGAGACATCCTGAGTTGTAGGAGATATCTCGCGATTCATGCCGCGCGTGGGCTATTCTCACTCGAAAGGTCTCGAAGAGGTTCGTGGCTTTCGAGTGAGAACTACGTCTGAACGGCAATGGGCGATTGCGCGAGAATGCATGTTGTGTGATGCGAGCTTGCCAAGATTGCGTCGCGCGACGCCGGGAAAATGGTCAAACGATGTTGTTTCACAAATGAAGCAAAAACGCTACTAAAGCAAACGAACGCAGTCATTGAGGCGCCGGCTACGTCAAAATACTTAGTAAATCGGTATTTCGTACCTTGCAGACGAGGCAAAAACGGCTTCATATACGTAATTTGTTGTAATTTCCCCCCTAATGGGTGAGGGCTTTTTCGGCGGTTTTTCGGCGAACTGTGCTAAAGTCTTCCGAAGTATTTCGTGTACAGATTTACCAAGATGCCTTGGGCATCCCCTCCAACTTGTACACGGAATACGGGGAAGTGAAGGAAAGAAGAAAGAAAGGGGGTATCCATGGCTGAAGAAGAGAAGGTTGAAACGACCGAAGCTGCGGATACCAAAGCCGCCAAGAAGGGCAAGAAGAAGTGGCCCGTCGTTGTCGGTGTCGTTGCTGTCGTGATTGTGGCCGCTGGTGCGGGCTTCTGGGTTTGGCATGAGCAGCCGAGCTTCTGCGCCGCCATCTGCCACACCCCGATGGACGCGTACCTCGAGACCTACGATTCCGGTAACTACGACAAGTATGGTAACGAGCTTACTTCTGAGGATCAGAAGAATTCCATGATGGCTTACCTGCACAAGACCGAAGCTGGCACCACCTGCCTCGGCTGCCATCAGCCTGTCATTACCGAGCAGGTCACCGAGGGCATGAACTGGATTAGCGGCAACTATGAGGTCGCTGGCGAGAACAAGCAGGGCGAAACCGTCCTCGAGACCCGCGACATCAGCGAACTCGTTGCTGCTCGTGGCGCTGAAGACGATGAATTCTGCCTGAACTCCGGCTGCCACACCAACGCTGACGGTTCCGTCATGACCCGCGACGACCTCGTGGCTCTGACCGCCGACCTGTCCAGCACCCGCAACCCGCATGTCGCCCAGCACGGCGAGTACTCTTGCACTCAGTGCCACAAGGGCCATGCGCAGTCTGTGAACTACTGCTCCAGCTGCCACAGCGACGCTCCTATCCCGGAGGGCTGGCTCTCCGCGACCGACGCCAAGAAGGTTCAGACTCTCTAGTTTGACGTTTTTATTGGCTACAACGCCTTGGGTACTGCAATCTGCGTAGTTTCCTGAAGCGCCATGGAACAAAAGGACCTGCCATTTTTTGGCGGGTCCTTTTTTGTATTCTTTAAAGTAGGAATGCCCTGCTCTTTTTTGGTGTGGGGCCGCAATGCCCGATGGGGCTTTATTGAGTTACGGGCGCGCGTGCGCGCAAGGGGAGCGGCGAGGAAGCGCCGCATGGAAAAGGAGCGAAGTAAATGAACTCCAAAATGAAGCGCAGGCTCATTGTAGTCACGGGCGTCATCGTTGTGGTGCTCGCGATTGTTCTGGCCATTGTTGGCTCGAGCGGCGCGGCGAAAACCATTTCGGTGAAAGACGCCCTGGAATCTGACCTCGCCGGCGAGCGCGTGCAGGTTTCCGGCAACGTGGTCGACAACTCGTTTGCCACGGTTGACGGCGTGCTCACGTTCGACATTTACGATCCCGATGGGGGCGACCCGGCCCAGAAGCTCCACGTGAGCTACGACGGAGCTGCTTCGTCGACGTTCGGCAACGGCGTGACCGCTATTTGCACGGGCAAAATCGTCGAGGGCGAAGGCGGCCTTGAACTCGTGTGCAGCGAGCTCGTGACGAAGTGCCCCTCGAAGTACGAAAGCGCTACCGACGCGCTGAGCGTGACGAACTTGCTCGACTATGGTGACTCTATCATCAACACCACTGTGAAGCTCAAAGGCACCGTGAAGGCCGGTACGCTTACCTCGGCCGCCGAAAGCGGCGAGCCACGCTTCGTTGTTGTTGACGCCAGCGACGCCTCGCGCGAGATCGCGGTCGATTACGACGGCGCGCTTGCTGACGGCATCGCCGATGGCACCTCGGTCGTAGTTACGGGCTCGCTGGAGGCTTCTGGCGCATTCAAGGCTACCGACGTCGCGCAGGAGGGTTAAAGCGTGTCTACTTTTGGTTTGTTCGGCTTGGTCATCGCCTTCGCTGGCGTTGCCATTGGCTCTGTATGCCTGCTCGCTTCGCAGGCGCTTCGCGGCACTCGCCGCGCTTCTTCGGCCGACACGTTCGCATGGGCGGGCGCCGTGGCGCATATTCTTGCGTTCGTCGCGCTCACGTTCTGCTGCGGCCTGCTCGTCTTCTGCTTCATGACGGGCGACTTCTCTATCGAATACGTGCTGCTCGAGCATTCTGAGGCGGAAGGCGCGCTCGGCGTGCTCTATCGCTTTGCGGGCCTGTGGGCCGGCCGCGAAGGCTCGCTTCTGCTGTGGGCATGGCTCATTTCGGCTTTCAATGTGGCCGTGGCCGTGCGTGTGATGAAGCACGACGAGCCCATCGATTGCATGGCGCTGCTCGTGTCGGGCCTCGTGCTCGTGGCGTTTGTGGCGGTCATGCTCTTCTCGGAAAGCAACATGCCCTTTACCGCGACCGCCGCGCCTTATATCGATTCCTCGGGCCGCCTCACGAACACGGGCTCCATGCAAGGCATGAACCCGCTGCTTGAGCACTGGGCGCAGGCCATTCACCCGCCTACGCTGTTCATTGGCTATGCGGGTCTTACCATTCCGTTTGCATACGCTATTGCGGCGCTCATCGTGAACGACCCCTCGAAGAAATGGGTCGAGCGCTCGAGCCGCTTCGCTATGATTTCGTGGCTGTTCTTGGGCATTGGCATTGGCCTTGGCTGCGTGTGGGCCTACGTCGTGCTCGGCTGGGGCGGCTACTGGGGCTGGGATGCCGTGGAAAACGCCAGCTTGCTTTCGTGGTGCGTTGCGCTCGCGCTTGTGCACAGCTTCACCGTGTATCGCAAGCGCGGCGCGTTTAAGCGCTGGTCGATTATGTGCGCGTGCATCACGTTTGCGTTCGTCATTACTGGCACGTTCATCACGCGCTCGGGCATCGTGCAATCGGTGCACGCCTTTGAGGGCGACCCCGTGTCGCTTGTGCTTTTCGGCGGCCTTATTGCGGTTTCGATGCTTGTGGGCGCCCTTGGCCTGTTCATTCGCTGGAAAAGCTTCTGCCCCGGCGAGAACGACGTTATGGAATCGTTCGCCTCGCGTGACGCCGCGTATTACTTCAACAACGTGATCATGATCGTGTTCACGGTGATTCTGTGCTACCTCACGGTGGCAAGCGCGCTGCCTTCGTGGCTGCCGTTCGGCGGCCAGAGCCTGTCTGCCGGCACGTACAACGCCATCGCGCGCCCGCTTGGCGTGGTGTACTGCGCGATCATTGCTGTGTGCCCGCTTCTTTCTTGGGTGAAAACCGACCCCAAGACGTTCTGGAAGAAGGCGCGCATTCCCGCATTGTGCGCGGTTGTGCTGTTCGTCGGGCTTATGTCGTATTTCGCGACCACGCTCTACCCGGCGTATGACGCCATCATTCAGGCGGGCGGCACCGAGGCTGAAGAACTCGCCTCGGAAGGCCCCGTGTGGTACTACAACGGCATTGCCGTGGTGGGCTTCGCCGTGGCGAGCTTGCTGTTCTTCAACACGCTGTTCCTCATTGGCCGCACGGTTGGCGCACGCGCAAAGGCCACGGGCAAAAACCCGGTGGCGGCGTTTTTCGCGAGCCTCGCGGCCGACGCCCCGCGTTTCGGCGGCTACATCACGCACCTCGCGATGTCCGTCATTTTGGTGGGTCTCATTGGCTCGTCGATGTATGTGACAGAGAAGGTCGGCTATGTCGATTTCGACCAAGATGCCAACACGGGTGGCACGTTCACGATTGAAAACTACGAGCTTCGCTATGCGAACAACGAAGTGAACCAGACCTCGAACGGCAAGCAGATCGATTATTGCACCCAGTTTGAGGTGTACGACACGAATTCCGGCAGCTACATTGATACCGTGTCGCCTTCGGTGACGCTTCAGTCGGCTACGCAACAGACCAAGCTCAACGCAAGCGTGATCAGCTTCCCCATGGAAGACTTGTTCGTGGTGTACCGCGGCGTGAACGATGCCGGCCAGCTGTCGATGGACGTGCGCGTGAACCCGCTCATCAGCTGGGTATGGGTCGGCTTTGCGATGCTCGTTATTGGCACCGGTCTCGGCGCATTCGGCCGTCGCAAGCCCTCCAATAAGGTGAAGGATGCAGCCCAGGCGCAAGCCGAAACTGCCAAGGGCGATGCTCGTGCGGAACAGGTCGCGGGCGAGGCTTGTGCGGAACAGGTCGCGAGCAAGGCTGAAAGCGCTGCCGAGGCGGCGACCGATGCCGCGGCCGAAACCGTGACGGCGACCAGGCCGGCGGCAACGGCGGAAGCGTAGGGCGGCAGCTATGGCAAACGCCATTGAAACGAAAAAGCTCACGAAGGTGTTCGGCGACCGCAAGGCGCTCGACAAGGTGTCAATCGAGGTGCCTGAAGGTGCGTTCCTTTCGATTTTCGGGCCGAACGGCGCTGGGAAAACCACGCTCGTGCGCACGCTTGCCACGCTTTCTCGCGCTACGTCGGGCACGGCGTTTGTGGCGGGGTTCGATGCGAAGGAAGAACCCGACAAGGTGCGCGAGCACATTGGGCTCATCTCGCACAACCCTATGCTGTATCCCGATCTTACGGCTATGGAGAACCTCATGTTCACCGCGCAGCTCTATGGCGTGGTGAACGCCGAGGAGCGCGTGCGCGAGCTTCTGCGCGCAGTTGAACTCGACCATCGCCGCTTCGACGTGGTGCGCACCTTCTCGCGCGGCATGACGCAGCGCCTTTCCATCGCGCGTGCCCTGATGAACGACCCCGACGTGGTGTTTCTTGACGAGCCCTACGCCGGTCTTGATCCCCATGCAGTCGAGATTTTCGACGGGCTCATCGAGCAGCTGCGCGACGGGCGAACCTTCATCATGGTGAGCCACGATTTGCAGAAGGGCTTCGATGTGTGCACGCATGCGCTCGTGCTCGCGCGTGGCCGCGTGGTGAGCTACGCGCCTAAGGAAGACATCGATTTCGAACAGTTCCGCCAGCTCTATCGCGAGACCGTGGGAATGGGGGTGGCGTAAGTGGCCGTTGAAATGAAAAAGCCCTCAACCTGGGCGCATTACAAGGCACTCTTGCGCAAAGACCTCGCCCAGGAGCTGCACACCAAGGAAATGATCACGTCCATGGGCCTGTATGCCCTGCTCGTGCTCGTGGTGTATGGCGCCTCGCTTGCTCAGGCGGGAAGCGAGCTCGACATTCAACAAATGGCGGGTGGCCTTTTGTGGGTCGTGGTATTGTTCACGAGCCTGCTGGGGTTGAACCGCTCGTTTTCTCATGAGAAAGAAAACGGCTGCTTGGAGAGCATTTTGCTCGTGCCCATGGACCGCTCCGTGATTTTCTTGGCGAAGGCCACGGCGAACTTGGTGTTCTTGCTGATCGTCGAGGTTATTTGCGTGCCTTTGTTCTTCTTCTTTTTCTTGGGAACGGTGGGTGCCGCCGAGACGTGGCCGCTCATGTTCGCACCGCTTTTGGTGGGCACCATCGGTATCGCAGGCATTGGCACGCTGCTTTCAACCATCACCAACAATACGCGCGGCAAAGACGTGATGCTCGCGGTGTTGTTCATTCCGCTTATGTTCCCGCTTCTGTGGGCGTGCGTTTCAGCGACCACGGGCGTGTTGGTTGGCGGCGAGGAAGTGATGGAGACGTTCACCACGTCAATGGCTTTGGCGGGGGGCTACGACGTCATCATGATTTTGGTGTCGTGGGTGCTTTACGACTTCGTCGTGAGCGCTTAAATCGTTGGGGGTCGCGTGCGGCTCCGCGCGGGCTTTTCTGAAACCACAGCGGGCTACCGCTCGCCTCTGGCTCACTATGCGCCCGCTTGACGGTGTTTTGTTCTGGAATGAAAAGCAGGAATGAACACCGACGGTTTCCAAAAAGCCCGCGCGGAGCCGCACGCGACCGCGACGCAAGGTTTGCTCAGCTGCGCGAAGCGAACGGTAGCGAACCGTGGCCCCGGATGGGCCCCTGGCCTGGCTTCGCGCAGCGGTAGGATACGAATAGATGGTATGCGTTGCTTAAGGCATACGAGGAAGGGTTGGTGACATGACCGACAAACCGTTTAAGGAACCCAAGGTTGGTGGCAAACTTGACGCTGTCGCGCCTTGGATGATGGCGGTGGGCACGCTGCTCGCCGTTGCGGGCTTCGTGCTCACGTTCACGTTGGCGCCGCTCGTCAACGGCGCGGCTGTGAGCGAGCCGCAGGTTATCGCGGGAACCGTGGTGGCCAATAAGCTGCTCATCTCGCAGAAGATTTTCTATTGGCACGTGCCGGTGGCCATTTCGAGTTTCGCCGCGGTGATATTCTCTGCGTTCTACGGCGTTCGATTCCTTATGACCAAACGCGCTTGCTATGATGTGCGTTCGCGCATCTGCATGGAAGTCGCGCTCGTCTTCGTGCTGTGCGTTATGGCCAGCGGTGAGCTGTGGGAGCGCTTCGAGTGGGGCGTGTGGTGGACATGGGAGCCGCGTCTTACCACGTACTTCATTTTGATGCTCATGGTTTTCGCGTACTTCATTCTTCGCAACGCCGTTGAAGACCCCGAGCGCCGCGCGACCTATTCGGCCGTGCTTGGCATTCTGATTTGCGTGGATGTGCCTATCTGCTTCATGATCACGCGCATTATTCCCTCGAGCGTGCACCCGGTTATTTTCCGCACCGATTCGGGCCTGTCGCCCGACATGTTGCTGCCGTTCTTGCTGTCGCTGTTCGGCATGATGCTCATCGCGTTCGGCCTGTACCGCCTGCGCCTGCGCACCCAAATCATGCAAGACAAAGTCGCCCGCCTTTCCGACGCATTGGAGGACTAAATGAATCCCGTTCTTTCTGAAATCTATTCCACCGTGCTTGGCGGTGCGCCGTACGTAATCGCCGCCTATGCGCTCATCTTTGCGATTCTCATGGTGTATGTGATCATGACCACCTTGAAGTTGAAGAACACCGAAAAGAAGCTTGACGCGCTTGAGGAGCATGTCGAAGAGTTGCTTGCTGCGAAGAAATAGCGCGCTGGCATCAATGTTTTGATTTGTTTGGGGCCCGACGGCGTTTTGCCGTCGGGTTTTCGTCTTTTTTGGTTGGTTGCCATCGCGGGAAATGCGCCATACCGTCGCATCGGGGCATTAACGCCCCTTGATGATTAAATCGAGCAAGTCTTGTCGAGACGATACCCCACATTTCTCGTAGATATGGCGCATATGGGTCTTAACTGTGCTCTTCGACAGCGTGAGCTCCTGTTCGATGTAAGGCACGTCGCGGCCCATCGTGACCAGCTTTAGAACGTCGGTTTCTCGCGGTGAGAGCTTATATTCTTGAGCAAAAAGCTCAACATGACCTAGAGTGTTTTCGCTGCCTCCCTCGGCAGGTTCAGGCATTTTCATTTCTACGAGGGAATACACGCGGGGAAGAGGGCCAAGAAGTAAAACGACGAGCACAAAAATCCCCACGCCAGAAAATACCGAACGCAATGGAAGTGCCAGGTAATCGAAGCCGGGCCATGCATACAAAGCCGTGACGAAAGCGTTCGCGATGATGGCGGCAAGCACGATGCAGCCCATCACTTCCAGAGCCGCTTCAATTGAGCCGTGCATCGAGAGTTGGCGCTTCTGAACATAGAGATGTGTGGCAGCTATGGCAAAAACTGCTATAACGATGCGCCCAGCCTCTGCGATTCCGATGGGGAATCCGCCCGGAAAATGGTAAGGAAACGTGAGATAGCCAAGGGCGATGGCCAAAAAACCCATGGGACATATTCTCGATAGTGAGAAATGCCCGTGCCGCACGATGGAGCTAAGGATGATGGCGAAAAGCAATACCATCAGACAGCATAAAAGTGCAGGCTCGTTAAGCTGTGCGAGATTTGACGTGTCGGGGCGTTTTATGACCGCTGAAAACAAGGGGCTTTCTTCGGGGAACAACGAAATAGGGAATGCCGTCATAATGAAGTCGGCCACGAAAAAGGAAAGCCCAATCGATGCAAGGATGATCGGCGGGACGTTGCGGTGGGTGCCATGCTTCTCGTCGATATGGTCAATCGCCCCATCAGACTTGTTGGCGGATTTGATTTCGTTGCCGTTCGCGCAGAGCCTTATCATGCACATGGTCATGCATAACGGGGCTCCTAGCGCCAGAACGAGAAGTGAAACACCTTGGGGCATAAGCGATAGCGCCAAAAACGCGATTGCCGCGCAGAACAGCGATTGGGAGGTGTTTGCGAGGAGCTCTTCGTTTTCGAGGCGGAAGAGAATAATCCACCAATATATGGCTGCGAATAAGAGTATTGCGCTCTCTAGGGCGCTTCCGACTAACAGGTCGTAAGGGGCTGCGGCAAAAATCAATCCTGACCGAACGAGAATTGATGCCGTCAATCCGCACGACAAGCATAGGGCAAAGCGCCCGATTTTCTCGAGAGGCGCATCGAGAAAAAGCCGCTTCATTCTGTACACAAAGCAGCATGCGCAAAAACCGAGTAAAAGCCCGATTCCCCCTGCCGCTGTGAGTGGCAATTGGAATTCGAATGCGGAAGTGTTGTCGAATGCTATAGGGTTTGACAACAGGCATGTCAATACAAGGAGCACGAAGCATCCAAGTCCTGCTATGCGAGATGTTGCTAGGGTGTCAATCTGTTGAGTTCTTTTCGCCATGAATTCATTTTACCGCGAAACCCCATGTAGGAGACATCGACCTAACAGGTCGATGTCTCGCTTTTTCCTATTTCAGACCCGCTGCACGATGTGGCGCTCGATTGCGCGTGGCTAACGTGGGCTATGCAAGAGCGTGCAGGCGTCAAGGGGGAACCGAATCGCCGCATGCGCTTCGGGTATAAAGGAAAGGGAGAAAACAATGACGCAAGCAACATGTGAGCGAAAGGGCATGAGCCGTAGGAATTTCCTTGAGGGCGCAGGCATCGCCGCTATCGGCGCTGGGCTTCTTGGCATGGCGGGCTGCGGTTCGCCATCGGTCGCTTCGAGCAAGGGAAGCGAGACGAAAAATGCGGCATCAAGCGGCGTTTCGACGACGGGAACGTCGCCTTATGCGCAGATTAATCCTCAGGATTGGGATTTTACCGACTGCACGATTGACGACTTCTCGAAAACCACGATGTTTTCCGAAATCAAATTCGGTTCTCTCACGTTGAAAAACCGCCTTATTAAATCGGCGGCTACATCCATGGTGGCAAACGACGAGCAAAAGGCCGTCGCCTATCACTCCGCGATTGCGGCGGGTGGCATGGGCGCCGTGCTTATCGAAGGCTCGTACAATATGCTGTCTCGACTCGACGCTCCAGGTAAGGTCACGAATGCCGAGGACCGTTTGAGCATTGAGGAAAGCCCGCTTGAGGCCATTTGCAAAGCGGTTCACGATCAGGGCGTTCCGTGCTTGATTCAGCTGAAAACCGCAACTCCGGGTATCGTGTACAATTGGGACAATATGGGTCCTGAAGGCGAAACGCATCGGGCGAGCCTTCTGAGCGCCAATGACATTCAGATGTACATTGAAGATTCCATCGAGGCGGCGGCGAAGCTGCAGGCTATTGGTTTTGATGGCGTAGACATCAATGCTGCGGGCGATAATTTGCCGGCTCGTTTCCTCTCGCGCTTCGGGAACGATCGAGCCGTCGACGACCCCTATGGTCCGGCGACCATCGAAAGCCGCGCACGCATCTGCACCGAGCTTATTGCGGGCATCAAACAGCGCTGCGGACAGGATTTCGTCGTGCAGGTCTTGGTCAACGGTGCCGAAGAAAACGACGGTTCACTCGGCGACAGCGATTTGTGCATGGCCAAAGAGGAAATAGCCGCTATCTGTCAGGCTCTTGAAGCGGCGGGGGCCGATGCGCTCGAGCTTCGCTTGGGCACGTTCCAATTTCATGAAACGCAGTTCGTCGGCGATGCCGTATGGGGGGCCAACGGGCTTGAGGGCTCGACAGGCTTTGGCACGTTCTTCAATTTCAACCAACATTTCGGAGGTCTGCTTGACGGTAGCCATTCCGGCTGCGGATTGATCATGAATGCGTGCAAATATGTAAAGCAATTCGTGAAAATCCCCGTTGGCGGCGTTGTGTTCATGGACCCGGCTCTTGCGCCCGATTATTTCGAGCAGGCGCTCAACGACGGTGCCATCGACACTATCTACATGCATAGGCCGGTTTCCAATGCCGATAAAGATTACGCGAACAAGCTTCGTGAGGGCCGAATCGACGAGATCAGGCCGTGCTGCCGCTGCCTGAATTGCATGGGCGGCCCTTGCCGCGTGAACCCGACGAATGCCTTGGTTTTCACCGAACAGATGCCAGAAGGCTATGAGCCCAAGCCGGGCGATGGGCAGAAGAAGGTCATGGTCGTCGGCGCCGGTCCTGCTGGCATGGAAGCCGCCCGTGTGTGCGCCGAGCGCGGCTACGACGTGTCCATTTATGACAAGAGCAGCGTCGGTGGTCTGCTTGATTTCGCCGCGTCTGTCAAAGGCGGCCATGAACAGCTTGGCAGGTACAAGAAGTATCTCTCGCATATGCTGGAGGTGGAAGGCGTGAACGTTGTCGAGGGACAAGAGGTTGACGCCGATTTTGTGCGGAAGCAGAACCCCGACGTGGTTATCGTCGCAGTGGGCGGCACGCGTCCCGAAATCTCCCTTTCCGGCACCGACTCGACACCTGTGTACTCGATGGCCGACTTCATGTCGCAAGACCTCGGCGACCGTGTGACAGTCCTGGGCTTTAACGCCCAGGCGGTTGACGTCGCGACGTATTTGCTGTCGCAGGGCAAGATGGTCACGGTTGTTTCGTCCGAGCCCGCGACGGCGTATGCGACGGGGCAATCGGCGATGTTGTTGCGATACACCAAGCCAGCGTTCCTCGCGGCTGGCGGCAAAATTTTGCCCGAAAGCACGATTGCTTCGGTTGGCGATGGCGAGATCGCGATAAAGGGGGCATCGGGCGTGGATGCGACAATCCTCTGCGACGCCATCGTCGACGCAAGCACTATGCTGCCGAATATCGATTTGGTCGATGCTTTGGGCGGCGACTTCAAAGTGTATGCCGTGGGCGATTGCTCGGAGCCTATGAATATCCAATCTGCGGTAACGGCGGCGAACTTGGTTGCGCGTAACTGCTAGGCAAGGTGGCCGACCCCTCCTGGCCATTGTCCAACGTTGATGAAGGAAGCGCGTCCGTGAAACCGGCGCGCTTCTTTTGTTTTCGGGGCGAGCATGGCCGCGGCGTTCGCGTGCAGCCTTTTTGGGCTTTTCCCGCTCGGCGTTCAAGTGTCGTACAATACACCCACGCAATCGAACGGGCCGCCGTGCGCGGCACGTCGTTTTCCCAGATAGGAGATGTACGTTGAAGGCTTTGATTCCCGCTGCGGGCATGGGCACGCGCTTCCTTCCCGCCACCAAGGCTCAGCCGAAAGAAATGCTGCTTGTGGTCGATCGCCCGGTTATTCAGTATGTGGTCGAAGAGGGCTTGGCATCGGGCGCCGATGAGGTCGTTATCGTGAACAGCCGCGATAAGAAGTCCATTGAGAAGCACTTCTCGCCCGACCCGGAGCTCGTGGCAACGCTGCGCGCTCGCGGCAAAGATGCTTACGCCGACGAGGTTGAGCGCGTTGGCAATCTCAACGTTTCCTACGTTTACCAGGACGAGCCGCTGGGCTTGGGCCATGCGATTCACTGCGCGGCCGAGAAAACCGCCGATGAGCCGTTCTTTGTGCTTTTGGGCGACGTCATCGTGCCCGACAACAACATTTGCCCGCGCATGCTCGAGGTTTCTCGCGCACACGGCGGCGCGAGCGTGATTGCCGTGCTTCCCGTTCCCGACGAGCAGGTGCATCGCTTTGGCATTATCGACGGCGCTCCTGTCGAAGGCGAAGACGGCGTGTGGAAGGTGAACAGCCTGGTCGAGAAGCCGGCGCTTGAGGATGCTCCGTCGAACCTCTCGGTGTTTGGCCGCTACCTGCTTTCGGCTCGCGTTATGGAGCTTCTGGCCGACGCCAAGCCTACCGTGGGCGGCGAAATTCAGCTCACCGACGCGCTTGATGCGGTGCTCGCCGAAGAGGAAATGTACGCTGTCGTCATTTCCGACGAAGACGGCTTCGACACCGGTACGGTCGAGACCTGGCTCGACACCAACAACAAGCTGTACGCTCGCAAGAACGGCTAAGCTGAAAAATACGCGAGAGAACGGGGGCACCATATGGCGCCCCCGTTTTTTAGCGCCTTATCTCGTGGTATAGGGTCCGCCTGCATGCTACAATACGAACAAACGTTTGGCTATAAACGACGCGGGTTGGAGGCGAGATGGAAAACGAGATTGTGTTGTTCGAATCGGAAGACGATCAGGTAAAGCTCAATGTCGAATTCGACGGCGAAACGGTATGGCTGACGAAAGAGCAGATGGCGGCGCTTTTCGGGAGAGACAGGTCGGTGATTTCCCGCCATATCTCTAATATTTTTAGGGAAGGGGAAATCCTCGAAGAAGGCAATGTGCATTATTTGCACATTGCAAATTCGGACAAGCCGGTCGCGTTCTACAACCTTGATGCCATTATTTCGGTCGGTTATCGCGTGAAATCAAAGCGCGGCGTCGAATTCCGTCGATGGGCAACAGGCGTGCTGCGACAATATGTGCTTGATGGCTACGCAGCAAACAAGCGTCGCCTTGCGCAGTTAGGGCAAATCGTCCAGGTCATGGACCGCATCCCGAGCTCGCTCGAAGCGAGAGACATACTCTCGGTCGTCAAAGCGTACACAGGCGCACTCGATCTGCTCGACGACTACGACCATCGGCGAATCGCGAAGCCGAAGGGCCGCGCGGCGACGTACGTGCTTAATTACGACGAATGCCGAAGCCTTATCGCGTCAATGAAGTTCTCGCGCGACAGCGACCTGTTCGGCGTCGAGAAGGACGACTCCTTCCGCTCGAGCATCGCGGCGATCTACCAGGGCTTCGGCGGGCAGGAGATGTACCCGACTCTCGAGGAAAAGGCCGCGAACCTGCTGTATTTCGTCGTGAAGAACCATTCGTTCCACGACGGCAACAAGCGCATCGCCGCCGCGCTCTTCCTGTATTTCTTGAACATGAACGATGCGTTGTGGGCCGATGGCGCCAAGCGTATTTCCGACAGCGCGTTGGTCGCGCTCACCATCATGACCGCCGAGTCGAAGCCCGACGAGAAAGAGGCTATGGTGGCATTGGCTATGAGCTTCCTTTCTTTGGGGTAGTGCGTAGCGCATGGCGGCAAGAGCAAGATAGGGCGAGGGACACATCCGATTGGGCGTGGCCCTCGTGTTGTATGCGGCGTGCTTGAATGCCGCATTATGCAGGTCGACAAAAAGGCCGATCCATGGAAACAAGTGCGCGTGGGAATTTACGTCACCGACAATCGCAAACAGAAAAAGGCGGAATAGCCGTGTGCTCCGCGTTTGGGTAGGGCGCCCCGTTCGAACGGGGCGTTTCTCTTTGTGCATGGGCTGGTTTTCGAAAACGTTTACCCAGCACGCGCTTTCGCGCGGTATCCTACAAGTACTAATGGGATATGAAAGAGGAGCAGCCTCTATGAACGGATTCAATGCATTCGGCGCGCAGGTGGGCGGAAGTCGACCCGCCAAGCAGCAGGACGTTTCGAGCTTGCTGCGCGATGTGGCGCCCCTGGGTTCTCGCGCAGCTGCGAATGCGAACGATTTTTCGCCTGAGCGCTTGGCTGAAATCGCCGAAAACGAGCGCCGTTGGTCATGGGTTGAGGTCGACCTGGGCGCCATTCGCAACAATATCGCCGTGGCCAAGCGCCGCCTGAAACCTGGGTGTCGCCTGCTTGCCGTCGTGAAGGCTGACGCCTACGGTCACGGTTCGGTTGAGGTTGCGAAAACCGCACTTTCTGCCGGCGCCGCCTACCTTGCGGTGGCGACGGTGCAGGAAGGCGTTAAGCTGCGCGAGGCGGGCATTACCGCGCCCGTGCTCATGCTTTCCGAGCCCCCCGAGGCCGCCATTCCGCTGCTTCTGAACTATAACGTCATGCCGAGCGTATACACGGCCGAGTTCGCTGTCGCCTATGGTGAGGCGGCCGACGCGCATGGGCTGCGCGCTCCGTTCCATCTGGCGCTTAACACCGGCATGAACCGCATTGGCGTGCGCTTCGACGAAGCGGTCGAGTTCGTGCGCCAAATCAGCTTCCACCGCGCGCTTGAGCATGTGGGCACGTTCACCCACTTCGCTACGGCCGACTGCCCCGAGACGCTCGATTTCAACATGCAGTTCCGCCGCTTCACCGAGGCCATCTCTGATATGCGTGTGGCAGGCATTAACCCAGGCATCGTGCATTGTGCGAACTCCGCAGCGCTTCTGCGCTACCCTGATACGCATCTCGATATGGCGCGCTTTGGTATTTCGCTGTATGGCTTCCACCCGTGCCCCGAAACGGTGGGCTATTTCGATTTACGCCCAGCCATGAGCGTGCACGCGCGCATCACCAACGTGAGCCAGCCTCCCATGAGCGAGGGCGTGAGCTACGGTTTGCACTATCGTTCTACTGGCAGTGTGAAGATTTGCACGCTGCCCATTGGCTATGCCGACGGCTACAACCGGGCGCTTTCGAGCCGCGCCCAGGTCATTTACAACGGCCAGCTTTGCAACCAGGTGGGCAATATCTGCATGGATCAGTGCATGTTTGAGATCGATATGCGTAGCCGCGGTACGCGTCCGCGTCTCGACCCCCAAATTGGCGACGAGGTGCTGCTTGTGGGCGCCCAGGGTGGCGCGCGCATCTCAATCGACGACATGGCGGAACAAATCGGAACCATTCCGCATGAGCTGTGCTGCGCGTTCGGCTTGCGCATGCCTAAGGTTTACACGCGCTAAAGAAGGCGAGGGCGCCATGGCCATAGTGAACAGCCATTTTGCAACGGTGCAGGCGAAGGAAGGCGAGGATTCCGCCCAGCTTCTGGCCGATATCGAAGGCGTTATTGGCCAGTGCCGCCGGTGCGCTTTGTGCGAAGGCCGCACGAATGTGGTGCCGGGGTTTGGCAACCCCGCCGCCCGCGTGATGCTTGTTGGCGAGGCGCCTGGCAAAAACGAAGATTTGCAGGGGCGTCCGTTTGTGGGCGCCGCGGGGCATTACCTTACCGATTTGCTGGCGCTTGCGGGCCTTTCGCGCGATGAGGTGTTCATCGCTAACGTGCTGAAGTGTCGCCCGCCGTCGAATCGTGACCCACATCCCGATGAAATTGTCACGTGCACGCCGTATTTGCGCGATCAAGTGCGCGCCATCGGGCCGGAATTCCTCGTGACCATGGGCAACTTCTCCACGAAGTTCATTCTGAAAACCGAACGCGGCATCACGCGCTTACATGGACAGGTGACCATGGCGGGGCGCTTCAAAGTGTTCCCCGTGTATCACCCCGCGGCGGCGCTGTACGACCCCACGAAGCAGGTCGCCATCGAAGCCGATTTTCGTCGCTTGGGCGAGCTGCTGAAAGGGTAGGGGCGCGCGTGGCGAGACGGGGTGTCATGTAAAGAGGTAAGTAGCGCACCGTTTGGCCTTCGCGCTCTTCGATCGAGAGAGACAAGCGCCTTACTGCTTCTAGTACAGAAGGAAATATCCCGAAAATGTTTCTAGTGCAGAAAATCACTGCTGTACAATGCGGCTGTTAAAGACCCGTTGTCTAAGGAAGACGCATGACTGAAGAATTCGACCCGAAAGTGTACCTGCAGCAAGGCGCGTGGCGTGACGTTCGTCTGGGGCTGCATCGTACGGAAGAGCTGCTCGAGCGCCTGGGCCGCCCGCAAGACAGCCTGCGCATCGTGCATGTGGCAGGCACGAATGGCAAGGGGTCGACGTGCGCGTTCACCGCGGGCATTCTGCAAGCGGCGGGCTACAAGGTTGGCCTGTTCACTTCGCCGTATGTTCTGCGCTTCAATGAGCGCATTCAGGTGAACCGCGAAGATATTTCTGATGAAGATTTGCTCGCTGTGGCGCTCGAGGTGCGCGAAGCGGCCGAGCAGATGGACGAGCAGCCCACGGCGTTCGAGCTTATCACGGCGGCGGCGCTGCTGCACTTTGCGCAGGTCGGATGCACAGCGGTGGTGCTCGAGGTGGGCTTGGGCGGCAGGCTCGACTCCACGAATGTCGTCGTGCCCGAGGTGTGCGCCATTACCTCGATCGCGCTCGACCACACGCACGTGCTTGGCGACACCATCGCCAAAATCGCGCACGAAAAAGCCGGCATCATCAAGGCCGGCATTCCCGTGGTGAGCTACAAGCAGAAGCCCGAAGCCGAGGCCGTTATTATGCAGCGCGCTCGCGAGGTGGGCGCACCGGTGAGTGTGCCGCGCTTCGGTCGCATTCATGCGCATGCGGAAGGTCTGCATCAGGTGTTTTCCTACGACGGCTTCACCGATGTGCGCCTGAAGCTTGCGGGTACCTACCAGCCGAACAATGCCGTGATGGCCATCGAAATTGCCCGCGTGCTGCGCGGACGTGGGTTTGAGATTTCCGATGAGGCCATTAAGGCAGGTCTCGAGGCCACGGTGTGGCAGGGCCGCTTCGAAGTGGTGCGAGACAATCCCACGGTGATTGTCGACGGCGGCCACAACGAGCAAGGCGCCAATGTGCTGGCGGCGAGCCTGCGCGAGTATTTTCCGCAGGGCGGCGTGACGTTCGTGATGAACGTGCTGCGCGACAAGAATTACCAGGCCATGATCGATGCCACGCTGCCGCTGGCGGCGCGCTACTTCTGCGCCGAGCCGCCCGAAAACGAGCGCGCGCTGCATGCCGACGAACTGGCCTGTGCCATTCGCGAGCGCGAGCTCGAGTTCGAGGGAGTGCACGACTACTGCGTGCAGCGCCTGCGGGTGCAGGCCTGTCCGTCGATTGCCAATGCGGTTGAGGGCGCCGTTGAAGCCGCCGGCCCCGATGGCGTGGTGTGCTGCTTCGGCTCGCTCTACGCCATCGCCGATGTGATGGTCGCGTTGAAAAGCTGCTAATGCGTTGCCTGCTCGAATCCTGCTAAATGCTCGTAGCGTTTAACACATCCGCCGGCCTTTTATCGTTTATTTCCCTTGCACCATGGTGAGGGAAATCTTCTTGCGGTCTCGGTCGACTTTTTCTACCCACACGTTCACGGTGTCGCCCACGCGCACCACATCGCTCGGGTGCTTCACGAAGCGATTGGCAAGTTTCGAAATGTGCACGAGGCCGTCTTGGTGCACGCCGATGTCAACGAACGCGCCGAAATCGACCACATTGCGCACGGTGCCCTTCAGCTCCATGCCCGGTTCAAGGTCGTCGATGGAAAGCGCCGAGCGGCTGAACACGACTTCGGGGGCGTCGTCGCGCGGATCGCGACCGGGCTTTTTCAGCTCGTCAATAATATCGATGAGCGTCAGAATGCCGCAGTCGAGCTGTCCGGCCAATTCGGCCACGCTGCCTGTGCGCTTCTCGATATCGGGAATGCCGCCGCGCTCGAGTTCGCTCGCCGACACGCCGGCCCGCTTGAGCACCTCGGTTGCCACCGGGTAGCTTTCGGGGTGCACGCTCGTGGCGTCGAGCGGGTTTTTGCCGCCCGCAATGCGTAAAAAGCCCGCAGCGTTCAGGTAGGCCTTCGGCCCCAGCTTGGGAACCTTTTTCAGCTCGCGACGATCGGTGAAGGCGCCGTTTTCCTCGCGATAGGCCACGATATTTTTGGCTACCGTCGACGTGATGCCCGAAACGTAGCTCAAAAGGCTCGCGCTGGCGGTGTTCACGTCAACGCCCACGCGGTTGACCACGTCTTCGACTACATATCCCAGCGTACGCGAAAGTTCGGCCTGGTCAAGGTCGTGCTGGTACTGGCCCACGCCAATCGATTGCGGTGGAATTTTTACGAGCTCGGCCAACGGGTCTTGCAGGCGGCGGCCAAGGCTCATCGCGCCGCGCACGGTCACGTCGAGGTCGGGGTATTCCTGGCTGGCGAGTTCCGATGCCGAATATACCGACGCGCCGGCCTCATTCACGATGGTGTAGCGCAAATCGGGCGCCTGCTCGGCGATGAACTCCGACACCACTTCTTCGGTTTCGCGGCTCGCGGTGCCGTTGCCAATCACGATGGTGTTCACGCGGTCTTTCTTCACGAGGCGGGCGAGCTCGCGTTTGGTGCCTGCCACGTCGCCGCGCGGTTTGGTGGGGTAGACCACGCTGTGGTCGAGCAGCTTGCCGGTTTCGTCCATCACAGCAATTTTGCAGCCGGTTCGATACCCCGGGTCGAGGGCCAGCACGCGCGCGCCGCGCACAGGGCGGGCCGACAGCAGACCCTCGAGGTTTTTGGCGAACACGTTGATCGCATCGGTTTGCGCGCGCACGGTGAGCTTCGCGCGAGCCTCGCGTTCGAGCGACGGCGCCATGAGGCGCTTGTAGCCATCGGCGATGGCGGCGTCGAACACGGGCGCGAACACGCCGCATCGGCGTGGCCAGCGAGCACCAAGGCGTGCAGTAGCCGCGCTTGCGTCAACATTCACGCGCACACGCAGCTTGCCCTCGCGCTCGCCGCGGTCAATCGCGAGCACGCGGTGGTTGGGAATCTTGCGCAGGGGCTCGTCATAGTTGTAATACGGCTCATAGGGAGTCGCCTCGTCGGCATCGGTGGCCTCGACTACGATATCGGCTGTGTTGTGCGTGAATGCGCGCAGGTCAGCTACGCATTCTGGGTCTTCCGCAACGGTTTCGGCCACAATGTCGCAGGCGCCGGCAAGTGCCGCCTCGGGCGTGTCGAAGCCAGCATCCTCGTTGACGTATGCCGCGGCGGCATCGATCGCGCTGCCCTTGGCTGAGGCCTGCATGATGATCATATTGGCGAGCGGTTCCAAGCCGGCTTCGCGGGCCTTCTGGGCGCGGGTCATGCGTTTTTTGCGGTAAGGCTTGTAGAGGTCCTCGACGCGCTGGAGCTGTGTGGCCTCGCGAATCTGCTGCTCGAGCTCGGGCGTGAGTTTGCCCTGGGCGTCGATAAGCAGGATCACGTCCTCCTTGCGCTGCTCAAGATTGCGTAGGTAGGACAGGCGATCGTCGAGCGCACGCAGGGCGACGTCGTCCATGTCGCCCGTGGCTTCCTTACGGTAGCGCGCGATGAAGGGAATGGTGTTGCCCTCGTCGATGAGCTTGACGGCCGCTTCGACGTTTGCGGTCTTAAGGTTGAGCTCGTGGGCGAGCTGTTCAATCAGATTCATAGAGCTCCTCTTAATTGTGGAGTGCTTATTGTACGCGCGCCGTTATGCCGCTCGCGCGTTTGTTGTGCGAATCTGCTAAATGCTCGTAGCGTTTAACAGGCTGTTTCCCGCGTGCTGTGTTCTGGGCCGCCTTAAATGTGCTGAATGCTCGTAGCATTTAGCACATTTGCATGATGGGCGCGGTGATGCCCGCGGTGGATCTCGAATCTCGTTGGCGCTGAAACGCATGACGATTTGGGACTTGGTTGAAGCGGAGGGGATTTCGCGCTTTGACCGCAATGGGCGATACGGGGAGGTGCGTTGCCGGTGGCCTCTCTCGTGCGACCTGCTAAACGCTACGAGCATTTAGCAGGTCGCATTCCAAAACAGGGATTTCCCTGCGTTTCTGAAGCATTCACGCTTGCTCCAAAAGTCGAGAAAAATAGTTTGACGAACTAAGTAATATCGATATACTTCGGTTCGAGCTTTTCTGCGGGCGCCGCGTTTGATGCCCGACGCGCGCAGAAGCGCTGCCTCGAAAACCCCGTTTGTAGGGCAGTGCGCGACAGGGGAAAGCGGCGCAGCTGACATGCATGCTGCATGTGATCAGCTTCATTCATGCGGGACCGCTCGTCGCTTCCCTCGATGTCGCCCGACTGAAGGAGCAGTTTGTGAAAATCGCCATTGTCACCGATTCGACGTGCGATTGGGCGCTCGATGAGTTCGCCCGCCGCAATGTTGAGATGGTGCCGTTGAAAATTTGTTTTAGCAACGAATCATTCGCCGACCAAATCGAAATCTCGACCGACGAGTTCTATGACCGCATGATAGACGCGGTCGACCTGCCCAGCACATCGCAGCCTTCGCCGCACGACTTCGCGAAGTTGTTCGAGCGCTTGGCTGAAGAGGGCTACGAAGGCGCCGTGTGCCTGCATATCGCTCTTCCGCTTTCAGGAACGCCCCAGGTTGCGGGCATTGCTGGGGCCGACGCCCCGCTCGACGTGCGCGTGATTGACACGCGATGCGCTACCGCTCCGCTCGGCCTTATGGTCGATGCTGCCTGCGAGCTGCGCGATTCCGGCGCAAGCCTCGACGATATGTGCGAAAAGCTTGTCGCTTTCCGTGACGCGACTCGCACGGTGCTCGTTCCCGACTCGCTTGACAACTTGGTGCGCGGCGGACGTTTTCCTGAAGAAGCCGCCAAACAGGCCAGCGTGTTGAACATGCGCATGATGCTCACGTTCAACGAGGAAGACGGCAAGGTTGGCGTTATAGGCAAGTCGAAGGGCGCGAAAGGAGCCATCAAAGACACCGCCGCATTCATCGAAAACTATGCTGCCGAACACGGCCGCACCCGCCTTCGCTTGGTGCATTGCCGCAACCCAAAAGCGGTAGAAACTTTGATAGACACGCTAACTAAATCTAAGGTAGACTTCGAGGTAATATCGATTGACCCGTGCGGTGCGACCATTGCAACGCACCTGGGCATAGGTGCATTCGGCGTGGCTATGGCGCCTGCCGCGCGCTGCGAATAGAAAGGTTCGGAATGGAAGCGAGCTCGGCGAGGGAGCAAAGGCAGGAAGTCAACGAACTTCTTGTCGAAACCTTCAATAGCATTTTGCGCGTAGAGGAAAACGCGCTGAAGAATCGCCTGACCCGCGGCCTCACGATTTCAGAAATCCACACCATTCATGCCATCGGCCTGAACGGCGCGAGTCCCATGAATGTGGTTGCCTCGCGCCTCGATGTGACGCTCGCGACTCTTACGGCAGCCATCGGCAAGCTTGTGACCAAGGGTTTTGTGCAGCGCACACGTTGCGAGGCCGATCGTCGGCAGGTGCTTGTGTCGCTCACTAAGGAAGGCAGGAAGGCCTACCGCGCCCACGAGCTGTTCCACCGTCAAATGGTCGATGCCGCGCTTGATGGGCTCACCCCCGAAGAAGAGGCCGCATTCGCGCGAGGCCTCTCGAAGGTGAAGGCGTTTTTCGAGCAGCGCTCGTAAGGCATCGGTGCGCGCGAAATGATTTACGAAAAGAAAGAGTTGGGCTTTCGCCCCCCCCTCTCTCTTTTTTAAGCAAATATAGTTAGAGAATCTAACAATTAGAAAGGCTAAAGAAATGACCACTCTCGAAACCATCCAAGAGATCCTGAACGAGAACCTCGACATCGACCCCGCTACCGTTGCCGCCGACTCCACGTTCGAGTCTCTCGGCATCGATTCGCTCGACATGGTTGAGCTCGTGTGCGAGATCGAGAATCGCTTTGACATCGAGCTCGGCGAAGCCGAGGGCCTCGACACGGTTGGCAAGCTGGTCGACTACATCGACGGCCTGAAATAAGGTGCACATTCCGAGCAAATTGTCGGCTGAGGCTTTGCCGTGGCGGAACCGCGCGATGCGTTTTGCGCGAGTTCCGCACAAGCCGAACAGCCCACTGGGCTGTTCGTGCAAGCTTGGGACTGTTTGGGTTTAGCGAAACGTATCGCGCGGTTCCGCCACGGCGGGATGCAACGAAAGAGGGGGATGTATGAACACCCGCGTAACAGATCTTTTGGGCATTCGCGTGCCCGTCATCCAGGGCGCCATGGCCCGCATCGCCGACGGCAAACTCGCCGGTGCGGTGTCTGCGGCGGGCGGCTTGGGCATTATCGCCTGTGGCGGCGCGCCACTCGCGTGGATCGAAGAACAGGTGCGCATTGCCCGCGAAATCGCTGGCGACGCTCCCCTCGGTGCAAACGTCATGCTCATGGATCCGCAGGCGCCCCAGGTGGCGGAGCTGCTCACCAAGCTGCGCGTCGACGTGGTTACCACGGGCGCGGGCAGCCCTGCGAATTTCATGACAGCCTGGAAAGAGGCTGGCATAAAGGTGGTTCCCGTGGTGGCGTCTTCGGCGCTCGCCGCGCGCATGGAGCGCATGGGCGCCGACGCGGTGGTTGCCGAGGGCTGCGAGGCCGGTGGCCACATTGGCGAGCTCACCACTATGGCGCTCGTCCCGAGTGTATGCGATGCCGTGCACATCCCCGTGATCGCAGCGGGCGGCATCGCCGACGGCCGTGGCATGGCGGCCGCGTTCGCGCTGGGCGCCGAGGGCGTGCAGGTGGGCACCCGTTTCCTTACGGTTGAGGAATGCTGCATCGCCGATACGTATAAGGAACGTGTGCTGAAGGCAAAAGATTCTGACACCGTGGTGACGGGCCGCGGAAGTGGGCACCCGGTGCGCGGCTTGAAGAACAAGTGGGCGCGCGCGATGCGCAAGCTCGAATGCGATGCCGCCGCCAACCCCGACGAGCTCGAGGGCATGTACGCCGGCTCGCTTCGCCGCGCGGTGGAAGGCGATGTCGATGGCGGCTCCATGATGGCCGGCCAGTCGGCAGCGCTTGTGCATGAGCGCAAAACCGCAGCTCAGGCCATTGCCGACCTTTTGGCCGATGCCGAGGTACGCGGTGGCATGAACCTGCAACAGCTCGCCTGCGCCAACGCCCAGCGTACGGGCCGTGCCGCGCGCGCCGTGGAAGGGAAGGAATAGCCCATGGGTGTCGCATTTCTTTTGAGTGGACAAGGCGCGCAGAAACCCGGCATGGGCGCGGCCCTGATTGAACAGGGTGCGCCCGAGGTGGCGGAAACCTTCGCCATTGCGAGTGAGGCCTTCGGGTTCGATGTGGCCGACGTGTGCCTGAACGCTTCCGCGGAAACGCTGCGCGACACCGCGTTCGCCCAACCGGCCATGTGCACGCTTTCCGTCGCCGTTGCCAAAGCGCTTGAAGCCCGCGGGATTCGCCCCGCATACGTGGCGGGCTTCTCGCTCGGGCAAATCGCGGCCCTTGCGGTAAGCGGCATGGTAAGCGAGCGCGATGCGTTTCGCATAGCCGCTTTCCGCGCGAAGGTTATGGCTGAAGCCGCGGCGGCGCGCCCGGGTTCGATGTGCGCGCTGCTTGGCGGCGAGCCTGAAGAGGCAAGCGAGGCGTGCTCGAGCGCTGCGCAAGGCGACGTGCTCGTGTGCGCCAACTACAACGCACCTGGTCAAATTGTTATTTCTGGTGACGTTGCCGCCGTGGATCGCGCTGCTGCTTTGTGGAAAGAACGCCCGCGCCATAAGGCTTCGATGCTCGCGACTTCGGGCGCATTCCACAGCCCGCTTATGCAGCCGGCGGCCGAGGCGCTCGCGGAATTCCTCGAAGAAGTCGAATTCCGCGAGGCTCGCACGCCGCTCGTGTGCAACGTGGATGCCCGTCCGCTTTCTGCGGCCGATGCTCGTGCGCACCTGGCGAGCCAGGTTATTTCGCCCGTTCTGTTCGAGCAAAGCGTGCATTGGCTTTCTGAGCAGGGCATCGACACGTTCGTGGAATGCGGGTTCGGCGGCGTGCTCACCAAGCTCGTCAAGCGCATTGAGCCTGCCGCGGCGCGATTCGCGCCCGTATCCCCCGAAGAAATTGCCCAGGTCGCAAGCGAAGTCGCTTGCGGCGGTGCCGAATAAGAAGGAGTCTTCATGACCGAGATGAACACGGCGGCGGCCGACGCTCCGCGCGGGTGCGCGGTGGTCACGGGCGGCGCCCGCGGCATTGGAAAGGCGGTGTGCGAAGCGCTTGCGGCGCGCGGTTACAACGTGGCCGTGAACCACTCGCATGCCGGCAGTGCCGAAGCGGCCGCCGAGGTGGCGGCGAGCTTGCGCGAGCGATTTGGCGTGGAGGCGGCGGCCATTCAAGCCGATGTTTCGAGCTTCGATGCGGCGGCGGGCCTCATGCAGGCTGCGCGCGAGAAGCTCGGCGAGGTGAGCGTGCTTGTGAACAATGCGGGCATCACGCGCGATGCGCTGTTCTTGCGCATGAAGGAAGACGATTTCGACCGCGTGGTGGCCGTGAACCTGAAAGGCGCGTTCAACTGCTGCAAGGCTGTGGTGCCTGCCATGTGCAAGGCGCGCTGGGGTCGCATCGTGAACATGTCGAGCATTTCGGGCTTGCATGGAAACGTGGGCCAGGTGAACTATGCCGCGTCGAAGGCGGGCATCGTGGGCCTTACCAAGTCGCTTGCGCGCGAGGTCGCGCCGCGCGGCGTAACCGTGAACGCGGTGGCTCCCGGTTTCATCGTGACCGACATGACCGATGCCGTTCCCGAGAAGGTGAAGGAATCGGTGCTCGGCAACATTCCCGAGCGCAGGTTTGGTCAGCCGAGCGAAGTGGCGAGCCTTGTGGCGTTCCTTGCGAGCGACGATGCCGCGTATATTACCGGCCAGGCAATTGAGATTGACGGAGGTTTGGCGCTGTGACGTGCGAAAAGAGTGAATTCCTGAAGGCCGACGGCACGCGTCGAGTCGTAATTACCGGCATGGGCGCCATTTCTCCCGCGGGCACAGGCGTCGATGCGCTGTGGAATGCGGTCTATTCCGGAAAGCAATGCATCGCGCCCATCACGCGTTTCGATGCGTCCGGATTCGCCGGATCGCTTGCCGCCGAGGTGCCGAACTTCGACGCGGCAGCGTGCGGTATGTCGAAGAAGGAAGCGCGCCGCTTCGCGCTGTTCGTGCAGTACGCCATCGCCGCCTCGGAAGAGGCGTGGGCGCAGGCGGGCATCGACATGGAGGCTGAAGACGCTACGCGCGCGGCATGCGTGTGGGGAAGCGGCATTGGCGGTCTGGAGGAATTCCAGCGCGGCTGCGACACGCTTTCGCAGAAAGGCCCCAAGCGCGTGAATCCCCTGTTCATTCCCACAATGATTGAGAACATGGCGGCGGGCAACCTATCCATTCGCTTCGGGCTGAAAGCCGATTGCCTCTCGATTGTGACGGCGTGCGCGACGGGCACGCATTGCGTGGGCGAGGCGTATCGCCTTATTCGCCATGGCTATGCCGATATGGCGCTCGCGGGTGGCAGCGAGGAATCCATTTCGCCCATATGCTTGGCGGGCTTCGGCAATTTGGGCGCGACCTCGAAATCGACCGATCCGACAGCGGCATCGATGCCGTTCGACGTGAATCGCGGCGGTTTTGTTCCTGGCGAGGGTGCGGGCGCATTGGTGCTCGAATCGCTTGAGCACGCCGTGGCGCGTGGTGCGAATATTCTGGCGGAAGTGGCCGGTTTTGGCTCGACGGGCGACGCGTACCACATGACGGCGCCCGAGCCGTCGGGCGAAGGCGCGGTGCGCGCGATGCGCCAGGCGCTTGCTGAAGGCGGTTTCACGCCCGATGACCTGGGCCATTTGAATGCGCACGGAACCTCGACGCATGCCAATGACGCCATGGAGTCGGCTGCGCTGAAAGTCCTGGTGGGCGTGGAACGTGCGGCGGACGTGCCCGTGACTTCAGTGAAGGGCTCCATTGGCCACACGCTTGGCGCGGCAGGCGCCCTTGAGGCAATCGTCTGCGCGCTTTCGGTGGCAAACGATTGCGTGCCGCCCACGGCGGGCACGCGTGAAATCGACCCCGAGTGCGGCGTGAACGTGCCGCTTGAGCCGATTGAGGGCTACAAGCAGAAGGTGGCGCTGTCGAACTCGCTGGGCTTTGGCGGCCACAATGGCTCGTTGGCTATTTCCCCATTTGCGGGGAAATAGCGGCCGACGCTGCGCTGGTCTCTCGCGGGCATCTTGCCGTTCGAGTCTCGCGTATGGCCGCGAAGGCCAATGCGTTTTGCCCTTCGTGGCGATCTGCTCCGCGAGAGACCTTACTCGCTGACGTTGGGTTCGGAATCACGACGTCCGATGTTGAGAGATGAAGCGACTTTGCGGAATGCTTCGTTGCTGGTGTTTGGTGCGGCTGGATGTTCGTTGATGAATCAGGCGCATTCGCTTTTTAATTTGGAAGGGATAGACCCCATGGCAATAACGTATCCGTGTGGACGCGATGGGATTATGGCGGTTCTGCCGCATCGCGACCCGTTTTTGTGGCTGACGCGTGTGGTGGAATGCGTTCCCGGCGAGCATATTGTCGCCGAACTCGATGTCGACCCTGCTTTACCTCTGTTCAAAGGGCATTTCCCTGAGCACCCCGTTTTGCCGGGCGTCATCATTATGGAGGCGCTTGCCCAGGCGGCAAGCTTCTGCGTGCTTGAAGCGCGCGGGGCGGAGGGCGCAATCGGTTTCCTAACGGGGGTCGATAAAGCGAAGTTTCGCCATCAGGTTCAGCCGGGCGACACCCTTCGCTTGGAGGCCGACATCGTGAAGTCGTCTTCCCGCATGGTGGTGGCCGAGGTTGTAGCGACCGTCGACGGCAAGGTGGCCGCTTCCGCCACTCAGAAGTACGTGTTGGCGTAGGCGCGAGTGCGGTCGGAACCTGTTAAATGCTCGCAGCGTTTAACAGGTTTTCAGTCGATCCGCGTCGCTCGAAAGCGAGACGTGCGCCTGCCAAACGCTACGAGCATGTAACAGGTCGAGCATGTAACGGGTTCGTTCTAAGAAGAGAAAGCGTGCAGTTATGCTGCGTTCGAAGAAAACGGCATATGTGACCATTGGCGATGCGGCCGTCGCGCCCGCGGCTCCTGCTGCGGAAGGCGTCGATGCGCTCGCGTGCGAGCAGGAATCGGCGGCGATTTACGCTGCCACCGAACCGCTAAAAAGCCTGGTTGAGGTGCGTTCGGCCGGCGTCGCGCGCGTGCTCGTGGTCGACGCGGGCGCGACGGGCGAGTCTATCGTCGCGGGTTGCTTGGCGGCGGGCCTTGTGCCGTGCGTCGCCTATACCGAAGACATGGCGCGCGCGGCGCATGTGAAGCTCGCTCCGAAAACCGTGTGCGTGGGCAAAAGCCGCGAAACGGGCGCTCTCGACGACAGCTATCGCGTGCTTTCTGCAGCCGAATCGGCCGATGCGCAGGCGATTTTGCTCGTCGATTCGCGCCTCGCGGTTGACGAGCGTTTCCTTTCTATGGCGGCCGACGAGCATCGCAGCGTCTACAGCGTGCCTGTGGTCTCGATCAACGCGGCGTTCGGCGGCATCACGCGCGTGTGGCGCACCTGCTCGGCGCCAAGCGACGCGGCGTTGCACGTGAGCGACGACTCGTGGGTCACGTGCCCGAAGTGCCACCGCATTTCCGACGCGCAGCGCGTGCTTGCCAATCACAAAATGTGCCCCGAGTGCGGCCATCATTTCCGCATGACGTCGGCCGAGCGCTTGGCGAGCGTGCTTGACGCGGAAAGCTTCGAGTGCTGGTTCGAAACCGAAGGCGCCGACGTGCCTGAAACCGACCCGCTCGATTTCCCCGGTTACCTGGACAAAATCGGCGGCATGCGAAAGAAGACGGGCCTGCGCGAGGGCGTGCGCTGCGGTGTGGGTCGCATCGCGGGCATGCGCGTGGCGATTGGCGTAATGGATTCGACGTTCTTCATGGGCTCGATGGGCTCGGTGGTGGGCGAGCGCATTACGCGCCTGGCCGAGCATGCCACCGAAGAGGGCCTGCCGCTGGTGCTGTTCACCTGCTCGGGCGGCGCGCGCATGCAGGAAGGCCTGGTTTCGCTCATGCAAATGGCGAAAATCTCGGCCGCGATTGAGCGTCACGGTGAGGCGGGTCTGCCGTATTTCTCGGTGATTACCGACCCCACCACGGGCGGCGTGACCGCGAGTTTCGCGATGCAGGGCGACGTGATTATTTCCGAGCCCCGCGCGCTTATCGGCTTCGCCGGCCGTCGCGTGATTCAAGACACCATTCGTCAGGAGCTGCCCAAGGAATTCCAAACGGCGGAATTCGCGCTCGAGCACGGCCTTATCGATGCGATCGTCGAGCGCCCGCGCATTCGCGAGACGCTTGCGAACCTGCTTGCGCTGCATGCCAAGCCTGAATCGGGTGCGCCGCGCGGGTTTGTCGCGGTGCTCGCCGCGCTGGCTGCGAACCCTACGAAATGCGAGCTTGAAGCGGCGGGCGCGCAGCTTGCCGCTGACGAGCGCGATATTCTTTCGGGCGTGCGCGCCGTGGCCGTAAAGGCTGCCGCGGCGGTGCCGAAGCGCGTCGCGAATGGCGTGCGCTCGGTGGCGACGCGCCGTGCTTACCGTGCGGAAATCGAGCAGTACACTTCGAAGCCCGGAGCCGCGAAGCAGGCCGACGCGGCAGAAAACCCCGCATGGGCCAGCGTGCAAACCGCGCGCGACGTGCATCGCCCCACCGCGGGCCGCTATTTGGAAGCGACGTGCGAGGGCTTCTTCGAGTGCCACGGCGATCGCGGCTTTGCCGACGACGCCGCCATTGTGGCGGGCATCGGCTGGGTTGCGGGTGAGCCGGCAACGCTCGTCGCGCAGGAAAAGGGCCGTGACCTGCAAGATCGCATCAAGCGCAACTTTGGCTGCCCGCAGCCCGAGGGCTATCGCAAGAGCCTGCGCCTCATGCGCCAGGCCGAGCGCTTCGGGCGCGCGGTGGTGTGCTTCGTGGACACGCAGGGCGCGTTCTGCGGCAAAGAGGCCGAGGAGCGCGGCCAGGGCAATGCCATCGCCGACAACCTGCATGCCATGGCGGGGCTTCGCGTGCCCACGGTGAGCGTGCTTGTGGGCGAAGGTGGCAGCGGCGGTGCGCTTGCGCTTGCGCTGGCCGACCGCGTGGCCATGCAGGAGCATGCCGTGTATTCGGTGCTCTCGCCCGAGGGCTTCGCGTCCATTCTGTGGAAAGACCGCTCGCGCGCGGCCGAGGCGGCTGCGGTCATGCGCATGAACGCCTACGAGATTTTCGACATGGATATCGTCGACGCGGTGCTCGAGGAAGGCGAGGGCTCGGCTTCGGCCAACCCCGATTTCGCGATCGCCAACGTTGTGGCGTATGTGGAAGAAAGCCTCGACGAGCTTTCCGCCCTGCCTATCGACGAGCTGCTCGAGCAGCGCTACGAGCGCTTCCGCAAGTTCTAGGGGCGCTTGAGAAACGCGGCAGGTTTGAAAACGTATTCCATATGGCTATAATTATGCATCAGTGAATTATTCGAATCTGCATAATGTAGAGGTGCATAATGTTTGTTGGTCGCGAAGAGGAACTGAGCAAACTCGAGGGACTGTACAGCAACGGGTCATTCCAAATGGCGGTGGTGTATGGTCGCCGCCGCGTGGGGAAAACGGCCCTCATCAATGAGTTCTGCAAGGGGAAACGCGCGCTTTCGTTTACAGCGCTCGACCAAAGTGATGCCGACAACCTGGCCGATTTCAATCGCGCCGTGGGAAGCTTCTTTAATCTCCCTGCGTCGCTGGGCGGCTTTTCAACTTGGACCGATGCGCTGAGCTATATTGCCGAGCAGGCTCGAAGCGAACGTTTCGTTTTGGTGTTTGATGAGTTTCCTTACGCAGCCGAGCGCAACGAGGCCCTTCCTTCCATTTTTCAGGTCGTCATCGACAAGGTGTTCAAAGAGACGGCCGCGTTCATTATTCTGTGCGGTAGCAACCAGGGCTTCATGGAGGGCAAGGTGCTCGGGCGAAAAAGCCCGCTTTTCGGGCGTCGCACGGCGCAAATCAAGCTTGGCGATCTTGGGTTTAGGGATGCTGCGAAAATGCTTCCGGGGTTGTCTGTGCAGGAAGCATTTCGATTCTATGGATGCTTCGGCGGCGTTCCGTATTATCTGCAGCAGGTCGATTCTTCGAAAAGCCTGCGTGAGAATCTCGCTCAGCTGTATTTTGACCCGATGGGTTTTCTTTTCGAGGAGCCTTATGGCCTGCTTCGCCAGGAATTTCAGGAGCCGGCTTTATACAACTCCATCTTGCGCGCCATAGCTGCCGGTGCGAATCGGGCTAAGGAAATCGCTGATCGTACGGGCATGGCGCAAACAAGCCTGCCGCGGTATGTGAAGGCGCTCGAGTCGATTGGTGTGGTTGAAAAGGCGGTTCCGTACGGCGAGAACCCGGAAACGAGCAAACGGGGGGTGTATCGGCTGTCTGAGCCGTGCTATGCGTTTTGGTTTCGGTTCGTGATGCCGTTTGCCTCTGATATTGAAGCAGGTTTGGGTCGGGCGGTTGTCAATGCGCTTCCCGAAGAACAAATCAATGAGTACTTGGGCCATAGGTTTGAGGCGCTTTGCGCGGAATGGCTGGTGGAGCAGGCGAAAAAGGGGAAACTTCCAATCGCCGCTACTGCCGTGTCGTCGTGGTGGGGAACGAATCCCGATAAGCGCGCGCAGGACGATATCGATGTGTTGGCGGCCGATCGGGTTACGAAACGGCTGGTTATCGGTGAATGCAAATACCGTGAATCGTTCGATGAGACTGCCGAGATCGAAGATCTTGAATCGAAGAGGAACTTGGTCAAAGGCTACGTTGCGACGAATTTCATGCTGTTCACCAAACGCGAAATAAGCGAGGCCACGTGCGCGAAGCTCGGCGGTCGCGGCGACTGGCGATTTGTCACGCTTGAGGATATGTACGCCGAATAGGGTTGCGAATGGAACGGCGCTTATTTACGGTGCGAAAACCTAAGTCCCGGATGCTCGAGCGTGGTTGCTGCTGCGCACTGAATATATCGGAATAAGGTGGGCCCAGGTCTCTTTATTGGACGCGACCTGGGCTTTTGCATTACTGCCGCCCGACGTTGTGGTTGTCTGGCGTTGTTGTAGCCGTCGTTGGCGGTTTGCCGTCGTTGGTCTGCTGATTGGCTTTGTGGCGGCCGCAACCGGCTTGCCGTTGTCATTTTGCCTTGCCGGTTCGCCGCCGCCAGCCCGCCACGCCGCCAGTTCGCCGTTGCGTCTTACAGCGAAGCAGCCTGCTTCTTCTTGGACAGAACCAGCACAGCGAGTGCAATAACGATGGCGGAAGCGATTGCCAGCGCGGTGCTGTCGGCAACGTGCAGCGCGGGGATGCCCACGAGCACACCGGTGCAGTAGGGGACGAGCCAAATGAGCCACACGCAAATGCTCAGGCGATGGAAGTCGTGGCGCTGTTTGCTATTGCCGCGCAGCAAAACGTAGGTCGCCCAGGTCGCGTGGAAGAGCATGAGCGCGATGGCGAGGCCACCGGTGACGGGGTGCAGAAGCGAGATGGAACCGCCGCTGCTTTGGGCCATGGAGCTCATGATGGCGGTGCCGGTGGAGTCGCACGCGAGGCCGATCCAGAAGAAGATCAGATGCGAGCGCTTCAGCGTGCCGGAATTGCGTTCGCCGAAAACGCCAATCGTGTAGGCAACAAGGGCGAGGGAGATTATCGTGGTGGCGGCGATAAGAATAGGTGACATGTTGTCCTCCTAAGATAAAAGGGTGGTTGGATTCGAATGGCCGCGGCGCTCGTTCGTTTTGACGTGTTCTATCTTGGAGGTGGTTGGTGTGAACATCAAAGGAGTCTTGTTCACTTTTTCGAAAACCGAGGTATGTGCGTGCAAAAAACAATACTTTGAACAGGGGAAACGGAATTTCGTAATCGTATTTTCGAAGATGAGAAATTCTTAAAAGCCCGTGCGAAAAACGCTCCGTCGGTCGAAATCGTTCGTTTAGACACGCGAAAATCGTGGCGATACGGAGGTGATGCCGTCGTTCTCTCGGCTACATCGATTTTGGCCACAAAACGGCGAGTCGGGGTGCTTTGGGATGCTGGGGCCAGGCTGCCCATTGGCACCCCAAAGCGCTCATTTCGTTAATAGGCCTAAATCTTCGGTCGTTGCGAAACGCTCAACAACGCAGTTAGGCCAGCAAATCTACAAGTAAAAGCTCGCCTTTGCTGCGTTGCGCTTTCTCGCTATGCTTTTGAATGGCTTCGACCAATTTAGGAGCATCGGACCAGTATTCCTTAAGAAACGATGCTTCTTTAAGGCGAGAAAAGCCTAGGTTGCATGAGCAGAACTCGCTCGGTTTTAGCTGCCTATTTTTCCTAGAGGCTTTCTGCCATTCACCGTAAGCATGTTCGGCTTGAATCACAAGCATCTCAATTTCCGGCCGCGTAAAAAAGCTCAGTACCTCAGTTCCATTTTGACGGCGCTTTGGAAACTCGAATTTGGCTGATTTGCTATCAACGATTCGTGCCACTGTCAAACCCGAAGCATCTCTTGACTCATAGCTCATGCCGAAATACTCGTCGGCTATCTTGTCTGCCTTGCGGAGCCTCGTATACGGTCTGTCGAAGTAAGTGTTATCCATTACCACATGATCGCGGGGCACGACAAGCAAATCATTGTCATACAGCGTCTGAATCACGGCGCCCTCAGCCGTACCTTCAACGCTGAACAAAACAAATCTATGGGTAAGGTAGTCGAGGGCCGTGTTATTCATTGACATGCTCGCAAACATAGGAACGCATCGCCTGAACGTCTGGATATCGAGGCATTGAGCCCTTAATGACGTTGTTAATCACAACGTCGCTCTTCTTATTCTCTATGCGGCCAATGCGGTCTGAGTATTTAACAACTTCGGTGTCGAATGATTCGTTTCGCACTAAGAGATAGACGTTGTCCTTTCTCTTGAGGCCATCGAGCAGTTCGGGATAATGCGTCGAGAACAACAAAACGGCACCGTGAGGATTGGTGACAGGGGAAGCAAACAAACCGATCACCGTTCCCACAAGGGATCTATTAAGGCCGGTTTCCATTTCGTCAACGATGAGATATCCCCCGCTCTTAAGGGCGCTTATAGCGCGGTTAACGAGTTCGGCTCCAAGAATAGTGCCGTTCGAGAGGACATAGGATGCGACTGTGGGGTTAACGACCCGCTCCAGGGACTCATTCTTAAACTTGAGGTGAAAAACCTGGTTCTCAGCATTCCAGTTGAGATATTCAACACTTGGGTCAAAAGCTTGGACAATGGGGGTTGGCAGGGACATGAGTGGTAGTGTCCTTTTGAGGGAATCAACCTGTACGGTCTTCTTTCCCGTAACTATCGAGACGATTGATACGTCATCGCCAAGGAACGTTCTTTTGGCCTCGTCGAGCACGGTTGGGTCGTTCGTGGGTCCATTTCGCCTCATAAGAAGAGTAGATTTGTCCCTAAAGGCATCGATGTCCAAAATTGTCTTACGCGAAATTTGCGCAGACGAATACTTCCAAAGTTGCTCGTTGGCAAACGCGTATGAGTCAAAGCCCCACTCGCCAATCGGCGCCGTTCCGGTCGAATCGGTATCAATGAGCGTCAACTCCGATTCTATAAGGTAGAAGGAATCCCTCTCGTAGAACACGCACGAGATAGACAGGCGAGGTGCCATTCTCCCCAGTTTGTCATCTTTGGGCGTAAATCGACGCATGAGATAGGGGCCTGACATATAGCCCAGAATAAAGCGGATGATATTGAGCGCGGTGGTCTTGCCCGACGCATTAACGCCAACCATGCCGATAACATTTTCCGTGTAGACGGAAGACTTCTCGCAAACGGGCGTGACGTCAGAGATATTGCCTTCATCGTCACGAGGAACGCGATCGGTGGCGATGAAATCCAGTTCGAAAAGGCGGTTCTTAAACAGTTCGGCACCGTCGACCTTTACTTTAAGCAGGCGCATGCTATCTCCTTCCGTTGTTGCAATTATAACCATTTTTTTTGGTTATAAGTATCAACAGATTGAGATATCCATAGATAGAAACAATAAGTTTTAGCAAGCGAAATAATGCGTTGACATCGCCAGCCTTTTCAATCTTGGCTTTCAGATTCGCCCGCCGCTGCGCGTCTATTCCTCGTTTTTATAGAGCGTCGACCTCAAAAGGCCGAACAGCACTTTGCAGTCGCCGTTTTGGTGGCGCAGGCTGTCGAGCACGTTGTCGAGCGTGAATTCACACACACTTCGCGGAGTGAAGCCGTCGGGCAAATCGGCAACGATGTTCGGGTCGTGTTTGTAGATTTCGACGAGGCCGTTTACTACGTGCTCGATTTGCTGTGACTCGCGCAGGCGCGCTGCAGCTCGCTCGGCGGAAGGCAGGGCCTCGGCGCCGCGTAGCCAGTATTCGCGAAAGTGGTTGAACACCTGGTGCATGCTCACGCTCATTTTCTCGCAGTAGTCGACGAACGCAGTGTGCGTGTCGAGGTGGCAGAATTCCTTGTAGAACGCACGCGCGAAGTACAGCTCGATCGTCGCGATGGTGAGCTCGTCTTTCGCGGCGAAGAATCGGTACACGGTGCCCACGCTCACGCCGCTTTTCGTGGCAAGCCCACGAATGGAAAGCGCCGAAATGCCGCCTTCTTCGGCGATTTCGTAGGCGTTTTCCAGAAGCTCTTCTTTGGAAATGATGCTCTGTGCCATGACGTTCGGCCTTCCTGAAGCGCGTGTTCGGCGTGTGTTCGGTGGTCTGCTTGGGGTTTGCTTGGCCCGCTGTTCTGTTCGATTAGGCGTTCTATCTATTATGCACCCATGGTTTACGCGGGGCGAAAGAGAAGCGGTTATGTATACCAATCGGTGATTTGTCGAGGACGGCTAGCGCGTGTTCGGGTGTGCGTTTTGGCGCAATGTTAGAATTTGCTTAGGCAAGATTATCCGAAAGCTATTAGGGGGCATTGCACCCATGCCGAAATGCTTCTTGGTGACCGGTGGTGCTGGTTTTATCGGCTCGAATTTCGTTGAGCATATTTTGGGCACGCAGCCTGGCGTGCGCGTGATAACCGTCGACGCCCTGACATATGCGGGCTCGCTTGCGAACCTCGAATTCGTAAAGGGCGATTCTCGCCATCGATTCGTGCAAGCCGACATTCGTGACGAAGAAGTCATGCTTTCGGTTATGCGCGCGGAAAAACCCGAATGCGTGGTACATTTTGCGGCGGAATCGCACGTCGATCGCTCAATTAAGAGTGCGGCGATTTTCGAATCGGTCAACGTTGGCGGCACGCTCTCGCTGCTTGAAGCAACCCGAAAATACCTCGATGAACGGGAAGAACGCCGTGAAGGCTTCCGCTTTATCCATATTTCGACCGATGAAGTGTATGGAGATCTTCCCATCGAAGATACGCAAACTCGCTTTAAGGAAAATGCGCCGCTGCGGCCGAGCTCGCCTTACGCTGCATCAAAAGCTGCGTCGGACATGTTTGTGCTTTCGTTTGTGAGGACGTATGGTCTGCCAGCGGTTATTGTGCGTATGTGTAATAACTACGGCCCGCGTCAGCATTGCGAAAAGTTCATTCCCCACATGATCCAATGCGCCCTGGCCGGCGAGGCGTTGCCGCTGTATGGCACGGGAGAAAACGTGCGGGAATGGCTCCATGTGGAAGACGCTTGTCGCGCGATTTCGGCGATTGCCGAGCGCGGCCGCTCGGGCGAGATTTACAACGTTTCGGGTAACGATGCGCGTTCGAACAGCGAGGTTGCGCAGGCTATCGTGCGAGCAATGCTGCCCTACGTGGCGGCGCACAATATGCCACAGCCAACGATCGAGCATGTCGCAGATCGCTTGGGGCATGACAGGCGATATGCGCTCGATGCGACGAAGTGCGCAAACGAGTTGGGCTGGACGTCGGGAATCGGGTTCGATCAGGGGATTGGTGACCTGATTAAGACTTCGACAAGTGCATAATCGATAGCTTGTTCGATTGTCGGCCTTGGCACTCTCGCATTTTTTGTTGTGTGGTGTCGAATGTATGTGCCCCTGTTATCGCCGCCGAAAATGCAATGGAGCGAGACCAGGAAACGATGGAACGGTGTCGGCTTGGGCACACTTAGCTTCCTGGGGCAATTTGCGCATCTGGGTGTTTATGCTTCCGTAAGTCGTTTCTTTTTTTGGAGGCCCTCTCTCGATTTGTCTTACAATGGGCCCGTAAGATTGAAAGGCTTTTCTGTTGAATGTTATTCGTGTCTCATGCTTGAAAAAGGCGGCTATTGCTCGCATTTGTGCGGTGGTGGCGTCTTTGGCTTTTGCACTCGCTTTGCCTGCGGCGGCGTACGGATCGGAAGAAGAGGCGCTAGTCGGCGATTCCTCCGTCCCTGCTTTAGGGGGAAATGCTGATGCGCCGGTTTCGATTGAGACATCGCATCCGGTAAATGGCTGGGAATACGACCAATCTTATGACCGGTGGTTTTATTATCGTGAATCCGTTCTGGTTAAAGGATGGCTGTATGTAGGTGGCTTTTGGTATTGGTTTGACGACGATGGCATCATGACCGTTGGCCTTACGGAATGCGGATCTCAAACCTACTATTTGAACACGGGCAGTGATGCTTCGATTCCTTGCGGTGCCATGAAAACGGGTTGGGTTGCGTGTGATGATGGCTGGCGCTTCTTCGATGTATCTGGCGCAATGGAGAGATGCTGGCTGTTCGACGGCTCGAATTGGTATTGGCTCGACTCTGAAACCGGCGTAATGGCCACGGGCGTTACGCAGTGTGGTTCGAGCTCGTATTGCTTCAATGCGTCTGGGTCTATGGCTGTTGGCTGGGCGTGCGACGGTGGCGTCTGGCATTACGCAGCTCCTTCCGGAGAGCTGCAGGGCGGATGGCAGCACGTATGGGGCGCATGGTATTGGCTCGATCCCTCTACGAAGGCCATGGCAACGGGCCTGGTGAACGATGGATCGAATCTCTACGCCATTGGCGCGTCGGGCGCCATGCAAACCGGTTGGGCTCTTGTCGATGGCGCCTGGTACCATGCCGCCGAATCGGGCGTGCTGGATGCGGGTTGGTATTGGGGCGGGTCTCATTGGTACTGGCTCGATCCTGGAACTCGTGCGATGGCGACTGGTGAATTTGAGGCATATGGCGACCACTATTACGCTCTAACAGATGGTGCGATTCAAATGTCTGGATGGGCGCCCTGTGGCGAGGGCTTGGCGCTGCTTGGATCGAATGGCGCTGTGATTTTCGTCGCGGGCAAAAATGCTTCGGGCGCGCCTGTGGTGCAGAGCGGTGCGCAAAGCACCGTGCGCGGTGATTCGTGGGGGCAGACTCTCCCCGGGTTCTTCTCCGTCGACGGCAAGACGTTCTATGCAAATGCCGATGGCGAGCTGCAATCGGGATGGGTGCGCATAGGCGATTCGTTCCACTTTTTCGATTCCGATTACGCAATGCAAACAGGTTGGTACTGGGACGGCTCGTCGTGGTACTGGCTCGATTCTGATGGATCAATGGCGACCGGCTGGCACTTAATATCGGGCTCGTGGTATTTCTTCGATGACTCAGGTGCCATGGCGACGGGCTGGAAACAATGCGGAGAGGCATGGTATTTCTTCAGAAGCTCGGGTTCCATGGAGACGGGCTGGTTGAGCTGGGGTGGCGCCTGGTATTACCTTGATTCGAGTGGCGCCATGCAAACGGGCTGGTTGCATTACGGCTCTGCATGGTACTGGCTCGATGAGGCAACGGGACGCATGGCGTCTTCCGGTTGGTACGATTGCGACGGAACCCGCTCGTGGTTTAACGCTTCGGGCGTGTGGGTCGATGTGTCTGGCTCCGTCTTGGGCGTAAGCAGGCAGCGTTTGCTCGAACAGCTCATTTCTCACGAGAACGATTCCTATTACCTTGGAACGCGATACGACACGTCCTTAAACTCCGTGTGCTGCACGTATCCCAATGGGGAACCGAGAAGCGATGGATTCACCGGAATGAATTGCGGCGGTTTCGTGTCGCATGCCTATGCGAAGGCCGGTGGCGATTTGTCGAAGATTGCGAACAACCAATCGAATTCGTCATGGCCGGGGGGACCGGGCCGTGGGAGCTTCTGCAATGCATACCGTTGGTATGGCTATGCTATCGACAGCGGAGCCACGGTGTTGCAGTTCAACAGCGTCTCGGAATTGCTCGCGAGCGGCGAGGCGCGCAAAGGCGACTTGGTGTTTTTCTATCCGTTCAACCCGTATTCGACGGACTGCCATATTGGATTTTTCTGGGGCGACACTCCGTACGAGAACCGTTTTTGGCATTCTTTCGGAGGCATGGGTAACAGCATTTCTGAATTTGTGAGCGATGGCCCGTCTTGGGTAATCCTCATACGATAAAGAAGGGGCAAAGCATGAAGAAGACGTGCAGGGCGGCGTGTCCTCTGGCTCTTGTGGCGGTGGTGTCGCTGACGTTGCTTCCAGGTGTGGCATGGGCGCAAAGCGCTTCCGTAGAGCCTGCCGAATCGCTCGTCGGCGCAGAGCAGGCTGGCGACGAGGCAGCGTTTGCCGTTGCGGAAGCGAATGGGGCGCAGGCCGAAGGAAAAGAGCCGCAAGAAGTGCAGCCGTCTTTTGAACAGGTGCTATGTGAGTTGGAGAGCACTTCGGCTGAATATACTGGCGTCGCGATCACCCCGCAGGTCACGGTGCGCGATGGCGAGCGGTTGCTTGTCGAAGGCCGTGACTACGCCGTTTCGTATGAGAATAACGTCGTTCCCGGCGAGGCTTCGGTGCTCATTGAGGGCTCGGGCGATTATGCCGGCTTTGAGGCACGCGTGCCGTTCGCTATCGTGAAAAGTGAAGGCAATCGAATCGCGCTTCCCGGATCGTGGCAGCATAACGGCACTGGATGGTGGTATGCCTATGACGATGGCGGCTACCCAACGAGTTGCATCTTGGAGGTAGACGGTGCTCTGTACCGCTTCGATTCGGCGGGCTATATGTATGCGGGCTGGTACATTCTCAATGGAGCATGGCAGTATTCCTACCCGAATGGCGTAGTGGCTTCTGACTGGGCGTTCGTCGGAGGGTCGTGGTATTATCTCGACCCGCAAACTGGGGACATGCGCACCGGCTGGGTGAACGATAGCGGCACCTGGTATTTCACGAACTCGTCGGGCGCGATGCAAACGGGTTGGCTGTGTCGCTTTGGCACCTGGTATTGGCTCAACGGCTCGGGCGCCATGGCGAGCGGCTGGGCATGGGTTGATGGCTCGTGGTACCTTTTCGCTGAAGACGGGAAAATGCTTACGGGCTGGCAAAAGGTTGACGATGAGTGGTTCCTGCTCGACGACTCGGGAGCCATGCAAACGGGTTGGGTTCTGCAAGGCGAAACGTGGTATTACCTCGCGGGTTCTGGCGTTATGGCGACGGGTCGTGAAGAAGTAGGCGGCTCGTGGTACGCATTCGACGATAGCGGGGCCATGAAAACTGGTTGGGTGCTGTGCGACGACGGTTGGGTGTATGCGCAGCCGTCTGGCGCGCTGCAAACGGGCTGGCTTGCCAAGGGCGGCTGGTATTGGCTCGATCCCGAGCAACAAGGACTCATAGTCGTCGGCATTCAACAAATTGGCGGCGCTTGGTATAAGTTCCAAGACAGCGGTCGCATGGAGTCGAGCTGCTGGTTCGAGTTTGAAGACGGAAGGGCGGCGCACGCGTCCGCTTCCGGTGCGGTTGATTACTATGCGAAGTACGACGAAAACGGCGACGTCGTTTTGAAGAAAGAAAACGGCGATTCGTTTGCAGGCTGGGAATTGCTCGGGTCGAGCTGGTTCCACTTCGACGAAAACGGCGCATACGACACTGGCTGGGAGTACATTAACGGCGTCTGGTATTACTTCGGCTCTGATGGAGCTATGCTCACCGGCTGGTTTAAGGATGCAGGAAAGTGGTATTACCTTGCATCGTCGGGGGCGATGGTGACGGGATGGCATACCATCGATTCTCACTACTGTCAGTTTGGCGGCGATGGGGCGATGCTTGAAGCGGAACCGTCGGCGACAACCGACATGCAACGACAGCTCGTTGCTGCCTGTAGTGCGGTTCCCACTCCGGGGCCAGGGCTTTGTTCGGAATGGGTTGCCTTGGTATTCAATCGTATTGGTCAGGGTCAATTGCTCCCCAATAACGACTACGATGCCGACGACATGTTCTACGCTTATTGCGGTCTCGATAATTTGAGCGAACTTCGCGTCGGTATGATCATCGCCGTTCCGTCCCATACTCATACGTATGCGGGTTCGATTTGGGGCCACATTTGCATCTATGTGGGCAACAACACCGTTATGGACAATATCGGCCGTATTCGCACGATGCCGCTCGACGAATGGCTCAGCTACTACACAACGACGTATTCTCCGAAATGGGGTTGGTACAACGGCGTTCCTCTTGAGTAGTGCTTTGGGGTTTTGATTTTCCAAGGAACGAAGGGCGTTTCGCCTTATTGCGGGCATCGCGTCGAAAGGCGCGGGCCCGTTTTCTGTGTGGCTCTTGCGGTCAATTTTGACCGCCCCCGTTCTTTCTTGTTAAAAAATGTTACCTGGGTGAATCATTGCTAGAATTATCGCCGCAAGCATCGAGTTGAAAAAGAGTGCAAGAATCGAGCAAGATTTTGAAATACGGAAAAGCGGCGCTGCTCATGGGAATCGCGCTTCTCGTTCCATGCCAGCTTTGCTGGGCGGACAATGCGTCCCTGAATAGTGCAGCGTCTAATGCCCCACACGCGGTTCAGCCTGAGAATACTGCGGACGTATCGTTGAATTCTTCCATGGGGTTAAACACGGGCTCTTCCGAACGAACCGGCGCGTCGGCAGCTGATCCGGAGCCCAATACGCCGTCGACTGGCGAATCTGAAGGCGCTGGTTCTGATTCGCAGTCGCCCGATTCGTCTCATCCGACATATGCGAAGGGCTGGAACGAAACCGAAGACGGCTGGGTCTACCTTACGTCTGATAACCAGGATTCCTTTTGTGAGGGGTGGCTCAAGCTCGGCGATACGTGGTACTGGTTTGACCCCACCACCCATCTTATGGCGACGGGTGTCGTTGAATGCAATGGCTGTATGTATCGTTTTCTCGATTCTGGAGCCATGGTGACTGGCTGGTCGTACGATTCCGAGGCATCGCTCTGGTATTACTCGTTTTCCTTCGGTGAGCTTGCTCAAGGTTGGGTCTGCGACCGGGGCGCCTGGTACTGGCTCGATCCCGAGACCTGCGCGATGCGCACCGGCTGGCTCGAGGACGGCGCCGCCGAGTACTGGCTCGACGCCTCGGGGGCAATGGTGTCGAGCAGGTGGATTCTCGCTGACGACGGCCAAGCATTCTACGCGGGCTCTTCCGGTGCGATTCTGTGCAAGGGCGTGCAGTCGGCCGACGGCATTATCGTGACCGGTGAGGATGGCCTGCCTTTTGCCGGGTGGATTGAGCTCGATGGCAATAGGTTCTTGTTCTCGGACGAGGGGCTTATGCTCATGGGTTGGCAAAAGCTTGATGGCACGTGGTATTACCTCAACGACCAGGGAATCATGCAAACGGGCTGGCTGTATTGGGATGGCCATTGGTATTTGCTCGGCAATTCTGGCGCCATGCAAACAGGCTGGAATTATGTTGACGGAAACTGGTATTACTTCAACTCGTGGGGGTATATGGCGTGCGGCGGCTGGCAGTATGTCGGCTCGGTCGATTACAAGTTCAGCTCGTCGGGCTCGATGGTCGGCGCATGGGTCGACGTTCCGTGCTACATGCAGTATCCAGAGTTGCCGACGGGTTGCGAATCGGTTGCGCTTACGAACCTTCTGAATTACTACGGGTTCGGCCTTTCGAAGACGACTATCGCGGGTCACTATCTTCCGCTCAGCTGGAGCAATAATTTCGTGACGGCGTTCGCTGGCGACCCGTTCACGGGAACGGGTGGGTTCAACGGCTGCGTGGCCCCGGCAATCGTCATTGCGGGCAACAACTACTTGAGCGCTGCGGGAAGCTCCCTGCGCGCCGTAGACGTGTCGTTCAGCTCCATTCCCGCCTTGAAGAGCCGTCTGTCGTGTGGCCAGCCGATTGAGGTATGGAACACCGAATGGGGCGGATATCCCGGCGGGCGCTATGCGGCTTCGTGGTACAACGGCCACAGCTACGGCTTGTGGGGCGGAAACCATGCGGTCGTGCTGAAGGGTTACGATGATGAAGAGGGCATCGTGTACGTTTCCGATTCCATTTCGGGCGACGTGACGAGGGATGCGAAGGTCTTCTTCTCGACGTGGCAAATGATGGACAGCCAAGCCGTCGCGATTGAGTAACGAGCGTCCCAATCGCATCGAATGATTGAGCGACGGTAAAGCCTCCATCGATTCAAAACAAAAGTCCCGCCGCGGGTTTGCTCGCGGCGGGACTTTTTCGTGCACGCCGCCCGAAGGCATTCGCCCTGGGCGGCTTATATTTTCTTCGGGGTTAGAGGTATTGGTTCACCATAACGCCGCCGAAAACGCTCATGCGGTAGAAGACGCGCAGTTGGCCGTTGTCGTCGAGGTCGGCACGCGTTTCGTCGAGAATGCCGTTTTCTTTCGCGGTTGCGAGGGCTTCCTCAACGTCTTTGTTGGTGAGCAGCTTGTAGCCCGCGTAGTCGCTCTCGAGCGCGGTCACGATGTCGGCGGCGCAATGCTCGGCATCGTCTTTGAATTGCCCAATAATGGCGTAGTAAAGGGGCGGCAGATTATTCTTCATTGTTCTGCTCCTTTCGTTTTGCCAGGTAATCGGCGGGGTTCACGGCAATCAGGAAGATGCCTACGACCATGACGAGCGCGCCAACCCACTGCATGATTGACAGGGGAGGATAGTCGGCCGACATGCCGCCGATGTTCAGCACGCCCAGAACGATCCAAATGAAGAACGGTCCCCAGAAGGCGTACATGCCGTTGCAGGCCATGCCCAGGGCGGTGCCGCACATGGAGTTGCCCTTGTACCAGAACGAGAACGCGGGCATCGCGAACAGGCCCGAAATGGCGAAGATCATGATGGCCGGGTCGGTGATGGCGCCTGCGAGAATCGTGGGCACGCTGGCGATGTCACCGCCGAAGGCGGCGAGAACGGGGAAGGCGATGACGAGCTCGAGCAGGCCCGCGGTAAGCTGGCGAATGGCGATGCCGATGCGGTAGTCGATGAGCACGGTGCCGAAGCCGGCCACGCAGCCCTCGAAGCCCCAGCCGAATGCGGCCAGGAAGGCGAACAGGCAGCCGAACAGCGCCTCGGGGCCCATGTTCGCGAAGCTCGTGCCGCCAATCGCGGCGGCGGCGGCCAGGCACACGAGCACGCCGGCGATTTTATGCGCGCCGAGGCTCTGCTTGAACAGAATGCGGCCGAGCACGGCGCCAATGGCGCAGTTGAGCGCCGCGATGGGAACGATAACGCCGGGGTTGCCCGCGGCGGTCGCCGAGTTGAGCGCGACCACGTAGGCGATGGTCGCGAACGGCCCGCCAATGGCGGCGCACAGCATCATGACGCGGCCGGGCTTGGTCGCGATGGTTTTGCGCAGGTCGCCGAGCTGGCCGTTCTTGGCGCACATAACGAGCGACCACAGGCCGCTGAACAGGTCGTTGAGGCCTGCTGCGAGTGCGGCAAGGGTAAAGGTGATGGCGAACGCGCTTAGCGGGGCGTTGCCGTTCCAGGCTTCGCCCGCGAACCATGCGCCCCACACGCCTTGGGTTTCTCCCAAGGTAAGAAACGCCGTGTACAGACCGTAGCAAATGCCCGAAGCCACGGCGAAGGCGACGCCCTTCATCATGAACGAGCGGTGCCTTTGTTTGCGAAGGGCCGCGATATCCTGCTGCATGTCTTCTCCTGACCGATAACGTACGTGTTTTCGTTGTGCCGGTGCGGTTACTTGCCGGCTGCTTCGTAGAGGTCGAGTGCCTTCTTCAAATACGTCTTAGCGTGGCGGTAATAGATGTATGCCCATTCGCCCACGTTGTCGCCTTCGCTTTCCTTAAGTAGCGACCAGGCGTACCAGCACCAGCCCGCCATGCCGACCTGGCCCAGGTTGTGGCGCCATTCGACGTCGGTGGGGGTGCGGTCGAAGTAGCTGGTGAGCGCCCGGAGCATTTCATCTTCGCTGAGCTGCTCGCATACGCAGAAGGTGCCAAAATCGTTGGCGTAGTCGCCCATGCCAGCGTATTCCCAGTCGATGAGGCTCGTGTTGCCGTCTTCGTCGATGAGAAAGTTCAGGCCGAAGAAGTCGTTGTGACACAGTACGGGCTCGCCGCCGTCGGCCACGAGGTACTCGTTGAGCTTGGCCGCCTGGTCGCTCATTCCCTGCCAGTCGTTCACGCTAATGGGACCGCGGGCGAGCAGCGAGCGCTCGTAGTTGCGGCCCTCGTCGTAGAAGCTGAAGCTGCGCTCGACCTTGGCGTTCGACTCGTGCAGCTTGCGCGCCATGCGCATGGCCTGGTCGAGCTGTTCGCCGTTGTGGGCGTCGAGGTTTTTGCAGTTGACGACGAACTTCGAAATTTTCCAGCCGCGGCGCGGGTTTTCGAACACGAAGGTGTCGTCGAGGCCGAGCTTGGCGGCCGTTTCGAGCGCGGCCTTCTCGGCGTTGCGGTCGATAAGCAGCTCGGTGCCAATGCCGGGGTGGCGGTAGACCCACTCGCCGTCGTTGGTGGCGAAGTGGCAGCTCAGGTTCGTGATGCCCTGCTTCAGCGGGTACACGTCGTGGATTTCCGATTTCTCGCAGCCAAGCACGGCGACGATGTTGTCAAAAATCTCACTGTCGAGGTTTTCCAGGAACAGCGGATCGAATTCCTGCAGTTCATCGAGCGAGTCGAACTCGTGGATGATGGGATTCTCGTAGCGGCGGATGGTCATGTCGAACTCGTTGAGGTGCTCGATGTAGAGGTTCTCCCAGAGCTTGTCGCGCGTTTGCGGCAGGTCGTATTCGGCTTCCAGAATTTCGCGGAAGTGCTCAGAGAACGCACGGTCGAAGTAGGCGTGGCCTATCATGTACCAGGCGTCGCTGCCGCCGATGGTCACCTTCGAGATGCGGTCATGCGACTTGGTTTGCATGCACCATTCCTTCGTGGGGCCTTCGGAGTATTCGGCGGAGTAGTACGCCTTCCACACGTGGCTTTCGAAGGGGTTTTCCTCGAAGTAGTTGTCGGAAGAGCATATATAGGTGTTGCCCAGAATCTCGCGCACGAGCATGAGCGAGCTGTTGTTGTTGCGCTCGGCGTAGGCGCGGTTGACGACGATTTTCACGCCGTATTTGTCTTCGAGGTAGAAGAACGATTCCTTCTTGTAGCCGACCACGATCACGATGTCGTTCACGCCAGCGGCCTTGAGCTGTTTGATTTGGCGCTCGATGAGCACGTCGCCGCGCACCTTGAGCAGGCCCTTGGGGCGCTCGTACGAGATGGGGGCGAAGCGGCTGGAGAGGCCGGCGGCCAGGATAACCGCGTTGTCGACGGCGTAAGGCTTGAGCGCGGCCATGCCCTTGGCCGTAAGGCGCCCGTCTTCGAGGAGGCCTTCCTCGGCGCATTCCTTCATGGCGACGTTCACCGTGGCCAGGGCCATGCCCGTGGTTTCGGCGATTTCGCGCTGCGTGAGCCCAGCCGTTTGCGACAGGGCGTTGATGACTTTGAATTGGTTATGGGTAAGTGCCATGGGAATTCTCTCTCTTGTTCGGATTTCGAAAGTGTAGCACAAAAACCGAACACAGAATAGCGGAGCACATAAATCGCGCACAGAGGCGTAGAGGGGGTTGCGAAAATGTTGCGCAACAAATTTTTAAAATGTGGGGGGATAATGGAGTGTAGGATTATTGTGTGATGGGAGAGGCTATGAAAAAAGTCGACCACCTGGTAGCTCGCGCGTTTAAGAGCGCGATGGCATTCGTGCTTGCGGTAGGGCTATGCCCCGTTGCGCCGGCGATGGCGCAAGGGGGGGGCGACGGCAAATGAAGAAGAGGGCACCGCTGCTGCTGCGGTCGATGGCGCGGATGTTTCCACCGATGGCGCTGTAGCCGGTGCGACTGGTGGCGTCGCGGGCTCGAAGGCCGACGGCGTGCAGCTTGGCGGCGTTTCCGGCGATGGCGATGCTGCGGCGGATGGCGCTGGTGTTGGCGCTTTTGCGCAGGATGCTGTCGAAAATGATGGTACGGATTCCGGCGTTTCCGTTGACGCTGCAGAAGCGGCTGCCGTGGCCGATGGGGAAGCCGACGAATCCAACGATGCCGCCGCCCAGACCGATGGCTGGCAAGCTTGGGGCGGCTGCGAATGGATGATCGATGCCGAAGGCTGCCTGACGATTCGCCCGAAAGATGGCGCCGAAGTGGGGCAGTTGCCTACTTCTAAATATTGGACGGAAGTGCCTTGGTGTGCTTCGGATTATAGGCAAAGCATTCAGACTGTTAGGGTTGCAGCGGGTGTCAAAATCTCGGGATATACGTTAGGTTTGTTTGGTGGTCTTTCTTCGGTCACGTTTATGGATCTTTCCGGGCTTGATACTTCTTTGGCGACTGACGTGTCCTACATGTTTAGTGGATGCTCATCGCTTCGGGGGGTTTCGCTCGGCGAAGCTACGCGCGTCGACTTACCGACCCCGTCGGGCGATGGCTTGACTGGCAGATGGGTCTCTTCTGCCGACGGGATCGCCTATAGATCGGCAGATCTGCCGTCGGGCGTCGCGGCGACGTACACGGCGCAGCATTCCGATTCAGTCGTGGGCGTGGCGAACAGCTCAGGAGGCTGCACGTGGAAGGTGGGCGCCGACGGCGCCCTGGTCATCGCGCCGCTGCCTGGCAGCGCTTCGGGCGAATTTAGTCATGGATGGGGCGATGCGCCGTGGTCTTCTTTCTCTTCTGAAATTAATTCAGTGCGCATTGAACCTGGTGTTACGGTGAAGGGGTCCGCCTCGGGGCTGTTTTCCGGTCTTTCGGTGGCCGAATCGATGGGTCTTTCGGGGCTCGACACTTCTGGCGTGACCGATATGTCGTCCATGTTCTCTGGTTGCACTTTGCTCCAGGCGGTTGATTTGTCCTCGTTCGACACGTCGTCCGTAACCAATATGAGTTCCATGTTCGATGGTTGCGAGTCTTTGGGGGCGCTTGATTTGTCGAGCTTCGATACGTCGAAGGTCGAAAACATGTCGCAAATGTTCCAGGATTGTTCGTCGCTCGCGTCTCTCGACCTCTCGTCATTCGATACTTCGAGTGTTGCCGGGTCTGACGGAACGTACTATTACGACGGCATGTGGGGGATGTTCCAGGGCTGCTCCTCGCTTACCAGCCTCGACCTCTCATCGTTCAACACCTCAAAAGTTCATAGCATGCGTGAAATGTTTTGGAATTGTAAACGTTTGAAATCTGTGAACCTTTCGTCTTTCGATACGAAGAATGTCGCCTGCTTTGAGTCCATGTTTAACGGATGCGCTGCCCTCGAAAGCCTTGATTTTTCGAATTTCAACACCTCGCGTGCCGTAGGTTCCGCGCTGAGTCGGATGTTCCAGGGTTGCTCGTCTTTGAAATCGCTGGACGTTTCGTCGTTTGACACGTCGCGTATAACAGACTTCTCGAGTATGTTTAGCGGTTGCGATTCGCTGGAGTCGCTCGATTTGTCGAGCTTCGATACCACGCGCGCGACGAAGATGGAATACATGTTCGACTCCAGCGGTGGCACACTTTCGCGGGTTACGCTTGGTGAAAAGTTTTCTTTCTCAAAAAACGGTGAGCGTTTGTGTTCGCTTCCGAGCGATTGGGGTGATGCGGGTTGGTACGACGAATCGGCGGGAAAAGCGTATTCCGTTGACGAAATTCCCGATAACGTTGCCACTACGTACGTGAAGCAGAAGCGTCTGGAGAGGGATCAATTCACTGTTGATGACTCGCGGAGTGTATACACGGGTGCTCCTATCAAAAAACCGATAAAGTCCGACCTCGTTGAGGGTGTCGACTATGTTGTTTCGTATGAAAACAATATCGGACCCGGTGGCGCAAACATCTATATTCGTGGCATTAATCGCTGGTACGGCGAGATTTCGTATTATTTCTATATCGACGGCTCTGCGCAGCGGGGGCAGTGGATGCACGATTCCAATGGCTGGTGGTACGTTGACGCCTCAGGTTCGTACCCGTCGAATGAGTGGCGGGTTATCGACGGCTCGTATTACTACTTCAACGATTCTGGCTACATGTGCACCAATTGGCTGAACTATGGCGGCGCATGGTACTGGCTTGGCGGCTCGGGCGCCATGGCGACGGGCTGGCGGTCGATTGGCAGCTCTTGGTACTTCTTCGGCGATTCCGGCGCGATGGCCACGGGCTGGAAGCAAATCGGCGGAACGTACTACTACTTCAATGGTTCTGGCGCTATGCAGACCGGATGGCTGAACACGGGCGGCGCCTGGTATTACCTTTCTGGTTCCGGCGCTATGGCGACTGGTTGGTTGAGCTTCGGCGGTACGTGGTATTGGTTCGATGCTTCTGGCGCGATGGCTTCCGGCTGGAGCGTCATCGACGGCTCGTACTACTACTTCAATGGTTCCGGCTCCATGCAAACGGGCTGGCTGAATCGAGGCGGCGCCTGGTACTGGCTCGGCAACTCGGGTGTCATGGCGACCGGCTGGCAGTCGATTGGCGGCGCGAAGTATTGGTTCGACGCCTCCGGCGCGATGGCCACGGGTTGGAAGTTGATTAGCGGTACTTACTACTTCTTCGACAGCTCTGGCGCTATGCAGTCGGATAAATGGGTGGGCGACTACTACTTGTTGCCTAGCGGCGAGATGGCAACCAACCAGTGGGTCGGTGGATACTACGTGGGTGCCGATGGCCGGTGGGTGCGTGGTGCATAGGGCGCATTCAGTCCCCCTCAATTTCAATTCATTATGCAGCCGGGGTGTACGCCCCGGCTATTTTTTTTACTTGAATATCGGCGCAGCAATTAATAAAGCGCTTTCTCCGTGGCGCTTATCGCTGGCTATTTCGAAGGAAAAAAGAAAGCCATGCCTTATAATTGCAGCTCATACGTGTTTAATAACCGAATTTGAAATGAGTGTTGTCGTGTTGAAAAAAGCGCCGCTTGCTGTTTTTGCGCTCCTCCTGGCAGTAGCCATTGCGCCCGTGGTTGGCTCTTCGCCCGCGTTTGGTCTTGATTTGCGCGCGCAAATTGGAGGGGAATCCACTGACGGAGCGTTCGTCAATGCGCAGGATGTCGAGGGCGAGACGTACTTGTTTCTGCCCGCTCAGGCCGATTTGGCTCACATTACTTTAAAAAGCGGCGAGGGCGATGTCGAAGTTTGGTCTAACGCTTTGGGCCAGTTCGTTCCTGCCGCCGATGGCGTTAATTTGATTGATTTGGGAATCGCCGAGCAAGACGGCTCAATTCTGCCATCGGGGAGCGATGCGACGATTCGGATTGCGGGCGTTGAATCAAGCTTGACCATTATGAAATCGGCCAATATTTGATCCGCATTCGTCACGACCGAGCACGACCGTTCCTATATTGAATCGAGTTCCAACCATAGCGTCACCGATACGGGCCGCTTGGTTGTATTTGCGCCCGATTCAGACGAAGCGTATTTCGATCAAGAAATTGCTGGCATTAGAGGCCGTGGCAACACCACATGGGCAAACAGTGACAAGAAACCCTATCAAATAAAGTTGAATAAGAAGGCCGACATCCTTCAGGATGGCCAGAAGACGAAGACGTGGTTGCTTATTGCGAATGCTGCTGACCCCACGCTTCTTCGAAATACGATTTCGTTTGATTTGGCAAACTATCTTGGTGTCGACGGCACGCCAAGCTGCGAACCTTGCGACTTTTATTACAACGGCGAATATCGAGGAAGCTACCTTATTACCGAAAAAGTCAAAGTCGAGAAAAACGGTGTGAATATCGACGATCTTGACGATGCGAATGCGGCAGTTAATGAAGGATCAGATTCGCTTGCCAACCCTTATGCGCATATGAAATGGGCGGTTAATGATCGAGGTGAAAAGTTCAGCTATGTCGAGGGCTTGAATAACCCTGGAAATATTACGGGTGGTTACCTTGTCGAACTCGACGATAAAGCTTCGGGCGAGCTGTCTACATTCTATGCAGGCGGGCATTATTTCACTTTGCACACGCCCGAAATTGCGACCTACGATGAAGTTAAATACATTAGTGAGCTTTTCTCCGACGCTCTTGCCGCGGCGCATGCGGGTGGCGAAGACCCCACAACGGGCAAGACGGTTGATGAGCTTTTTGATGTGCAGTCTCTTGTGGCAACGGGTCTTGCGGAGGCATTTTTTCTCGAACGCGATTACATGTTTAGCTCAAGTTATTTTTATGTGAGAGCCGATTCTGGAATTGTGTCGCTTGGGCCTATTTGGGATTGTGACAGGTCTTTTTATTCGGATAAGGCTGATTCCGCCGTCAGTGCTTTTGATTGTGAGTTCATAAGTGGAAACCCAGAACTCATTGCTGCTTTGGATGCTGGTTGTATCCAAAATCTGGCTCCTGCGGTTAAAGATATTTTGCTTGGTGGTATTGATGCTGCCTCCAGCAATGGCGGTCTGAGATCTATCGCTTTCTATAAAAGCGAAATTGCGGCCTCTCAATCTATGGATGAGGCCCTTTGGGGAATAGCTCCTCTCGATGATCCGTGGTTGTCTTTCGTGCGCGAAGACGGCAAATCGTGGCCAAGCTATGTTGATGACCTCGTGACCTATTCCGAAAAACGTATTGCGTTTCTTGAAGAGCTGTACAAAAACGATAATTGGCGATGGGTTGTCTGGAGGGGCTCGTCCATGGCCGATTGGGTGCCGTATTTGAACGGTGAACCTTGCTACGATGGCTGGGTTGCCGACGGTTCGACCTGGTACCTTATGGAAAATGGCCATCTCGCTTCTGGTTGGGACTACAGGGATGGCTGGTACTATCTCGACAAGAACACGGGCGCCATGCAAACCGGCTGGCTGTGGGATGGCGCGTGGTATTACCTTCATGCGCGTGGACTCATGGTAACCGGGTGGCTTGAGGATATGGGAGTGTGGTATTTCCTAGATTCCTCGGGCGCCATGCAAACCGGCTGGCAGAGTCTTGGTGGCTCTTGGTACTACTTTGACGGTTCTGGGGCTATGGTGACTGGTTGGCGGTTGATCAATGATGCCTGGTATTATTTCGACGATTCTGGTGCCATGCAATCTGGCTGGCAGAATTTGGGCGGAACATGGTATTACCTTGACGAGTCTGGCGCCATGAAAACGGGCTGGATTGCTTCGGGCGGAACGTGGTATTTCCTTGAACCCGGCGGATCGATGGTGTCCGACGATTGGCGTCGCCTCGGTGCCACGTGGTATCGCTTCGATGCTTCTGGCGCCATGGCGTTGGGCTGGCGATGGGTTGACGGCGCGTGGTATTACTTCGACGGCGCTGGATCGTTGCAGACTGGATGGCTGAGCTCGAATGGCGCGTGGTATTATCTTCTCGGATCGGGTGCCATGGCAACAGGTTGGCAGGCAATCGGTGGCTCCTGGTATTGGCTCGGTAATTCTGGCGCCATGGTGACGGGATGGCGTATGATCGATGACGCTTGGTATTATTTCGACGGCTCGGGTGTTATGCTGTCCGACGCGTGGATAGGCGATTACTATCTGCTGTCCAGCGGCGAGATGGCGACCAGCCAGTGGATCGGCGACTACTACGTGGGTGCCGATGGTCAGTGGGTGCGTGAAGCCTAGTCTTCCTGAACTTCGAGGCGTCTTCTGTTCTGGGTGACCTTTAGCCGCTTAGGGCGTATTTTCCGCACGACGGGTGCTCGGGAACCGTTCGTTCACGTATTGAATGGGCTTGGCTGCTTTATCAAGAAACAGGAAACTCCTAGACTTACTCTTTTAATGGAGTAGGTCTGGGGGGTTTCTTGTCTTTGGGCTTAGTCAGATGGTCTCTCGTATATGGGTTCATTGCATGCGGCAGAGTAAAAGTGTCAGTCGCAGTTTTTTTTGCGTATTCTGCTTTATGCGTATTTGTTTGAAACGTAGCAACTGCTTTTCGTTTAGGGAAAGCCAGTGTTAGCGTGCAGACTATCTGTTTTGTAATGTATTGGCGGCAAGGAAATCTCGTTGTTGTTGGAGAGATTGAGTATGGCAAAACCTAAAACCTGTTTGCTTGTTTCTGTCTTCGTATGCACGGCGTTGTTCGTGTGTGGCGCGTTGAACTATGCCTTTGCGGACGAATCGACCGATGGCTTAAACAGCTGGCGCTTCTTTCATGGCGAGTTCGTTTTAAGCGACAGCGGCGCGAGTACCGACAATTTAGACACGTTCGAGGAGGCCGCCGCCGATTCCGCCGATGGCGTAATGGCGTGCTCTGTTGAGGCCAACGGTAACGGTTGGCCAGTGTACAACTGGTTCGACCAATTCAATAGGGGATATTGCTCTGGTGTCGGCGCGTATAAAGGCGTCGACGTAAGTGAATGGCAGGGAAAAATCAATTGGGCCCAGGTAAAAACCGCGGGCGTCGATTTCGCGATTCTTCGCTGTGGCTATGCTTCCACCTATCCAGATAGACAGTGGCACAACAATGTGCAGGGGTGCCTGTCGAGCGGGATGCCGTTTGGCGTGTACCTGTATTCAAGGGCCACGTCGCCCGAAGAGGCGGGTAAGGAGGCTGACTTCGTTATTTCTCAGCTGAAGAGCGAAGGCCTTACGGGCGCCGATTTGGCTTTGCCCGTTTATTTCGATATGGAAGATTCGAAAATGGTGGGAAAGAATTACGCTGCAATCGCGCAGGCGTTTTTCGACAAGCTCACGGCGGCGGGCTATCCCGTGGGAACGTACGCAAACCTTTCTTGGTGGAACACGCGCCTTACGTCTCCCGTGTTCGACAAGTATTCGAAATGGGTTGCCGCATACAATGCGTCAATTGGCTTGACGTATGCGCCTATGTCGAATTTCAGCGAAGGAAACGGCGTTTGGCAGTTCTCGGATTATGGATCGATTCCCGGAATAAGTGAGAGGGTCGACCTGAACTATACGTATATGGCGCCTGTGAACAGCGACCATTGGATCAAATCGGAATCGAAATGGTGGTATCGGTACGTCGATGGCAGCTATCCTGCAAATTGCTGGGCGCAGATTGATGGCCAGTGGTACCACTTTGACGCTTCGGGCTGGATGCAAACCGGCTGGCTCTGGGTCAACGGCGCCTGGTACTACCTCGGCCCGTCGGGCGCCATGCAAACCGGCTGGCTCAACGACGGCGCGTGGTACTACCTCGACCCCGAGGCCGGCGGCGCGATGGCGACGGGCGTGAAAACCGTCCAGGGCGCCGCGTACTTCTTCGACGCGTCGGGCGCGATGGCCGCGGGCTGGTGCGCGGACGGCGGTGCCTGGCGCTACGCCTCCCCGTCGGGCGCGCTCGCCTCGGGCTGGAACGTGGTTAATGGCTCCTGGTACTGGTTCGACGGCGAGACCTACGCGATGCGCGAGGGCTGGCTCAACGACGGCGGCTCCTGGTACTGGCTCGCCGACGGCGGCGACGGCAGAATGGCAACGGGTTGGCAGCAGATTGGTGGTTCGTGGTATTGGCTCTCAGACTCCGGAGCAATGGCTACCGGCTGGTGCCAAATAGATGGCGTGTATTATTTCTTTAATGGTTCTGGCGCTATGGAGCACGATTGTTGGGTGGGTGATTACTATCTCACTTCCTCTGGCGCTATGGCGACTGACACCTGGGTCGGCGGCTACCACGTCGATGCCGATGGTAAGTGGGACAATCGTTAACGTAGTTGCATACAGATAGCTAAGAATCGGAGCTCAACTGTTGGGCTCCGATTCCTGTTTTCATTGGCAAAAACCGGACTTGCGCGACAAGGTTTTACATTTTAAGGGGTGGGAGGAGGCGTTTTTCTCGCTTCGTCGAAAATCGTTCTAGTATCATTGAGGCATCTAGAACAAATGGAAGGGTACTGCCATGAAGCGAGTTGGCGTAATTAGTAAGAAGACAGTGGCTTTGGCGGGTGCATTGGCTCTTTCTTCGTGCGTCGCATCGAGCGCCTTTGCTTTGTCCTCTTCTGATTCCGAGGCATTGCAGGATTCTGCCGAAATCGTTGCAGCCACCGAAGTCGGAACAGGCGTCGTCTCCGGTGAAGGCTCTTCTGAAAACGAATCCGCCGACATTCCTTCTTACGGGTGGTATTTGAATGAGGTGACGGGCGACTGGTCGTTCTACAAAGATTCGATGCTCGTTAAAGGTTGGCTTTCTACTGGCGGCTTCTGGTATTGGTTTGATGACCAAGGCATTATGGCGACGGGCCTTACGTCGTGCAACGGTGTTTTCTATTTCTTAAATCCTGGAGATTGCTCAGGGCCGGTTGGCGCCATGCAGACGGGTTGGGTATTCGATTCCGCTAATAACGTCTGGCGGCATTTTGACACATCGGGCGCCATGCAGACGGGCTGGCTGCTTACAGGAGGTGCCTGGTATTGGCTCGATCGCGCAAATGGCTCCATGGCACAGGGCGTTTCTAATTGCGATGGAGTCTACTATCATTTCGATGCATCGGGCGCTATGACCACTGGCTGGTCACTCGATGGGGACGCATGGTTCTTGTCGAATGCATCGGGTGAATTGCTTTCTGGCTGGCAGCATGTTGGAGGCGCCTGGTATTGGCTTGATGGCACGACCTTCGAAATGCGGATGGGCTGGCTTGATGCCGATGGTCAGAAGTACTATTTAGACGCATCGGGAGCTATGGTAACGGGCGTTTTCTCCGATGACTCAGTGTGGTATTTCGCCGATGGCTCTGGTGTGGTCGATACGGTTTCTCGCGGATGGGAGAAATATTCGCAGGGGTGGCGCTATTTTAACGAAGACTCATCGATCGTTGTCGGCTGGACGACCATCGATGGCAAACCTTATTATTTTGGCGACCAGGCAATCATGGCTACTGGTTGGGAAAAAATCGATGCAAGCTGGTATTTCTTTGACGCATCGGGCGTAAATGCCCGCGATGTCTGGGTATATCTCGGCGGGGCATGGTATCACTTCGATGAAGACGGTGTTATGCAAACCGCTTGGTTCAAAGATGGTAACACCTGGTATTACGCAAACGGTTCGGGCGCCATGCAAACAGGATGGCTGGCTTGGGGTGGCACCTGGTACTACTTCGACGCCGATGGGTCCATGGCGGTTTCGGGTTGGCGCAACGTGGGCGGCACCTGGTACTACTTCGACGCTGATGGAATAATGCAAACTGGCTGGTTCAAAGATGGCGAAACCTGGTACTACGCAAACGGTTCGGGTGCCATGTTGACGGGCTGGCAATTCCTCGGCGGCGCGTGGTTCTATCTTGGTGCGAACGGGGCTATGGTCAGCTCGGATTGGAGCTATATTAATGGGGCCTGGTACTATTTTGACGAAAACGGGTACATGCTAACCGGTTGGCTTGATTTGGGCACGGAAGAAAATCACCAGTGGTATTGTCTGAAAGCGTCTGGCGCCATGCAGACCGGCTGGGCGCATATCTCTGATTCTTGGGGTTCGAGGTATTACTACTTTGGTGCCGATGGCCTTATGACGAAGAGCCAGGCGCAGCCCGATCGCCTTCGTCCCGATTTGGTGAGCGAGGGTTGGTACATTAGCCCGCTTCTTGCAGATTCGAACAACACCCGCGAAGAGCGTATCGAGGCCATGATTTCGACCGCCTATGAGTATTTGGGCAATACGTATAAGCCGTGCTACAGCCAGGCGCCTGGTGGCTATGTTGATTGCAGCGGGCTTGCAATGCAGGGCTTGTATGCGGCTGGCTTCGATCCTGCTCCCGTGAGCCCGAAACGCCACAGCGATCCGGCTTACGAATACGAATCACGCAATATGTGGAACCTCAATATTCCGCGCGTTTCGTACGCGGACCGCCAACGTGGTGATTTGATTTACTACGACAACGGGTATGGCAAAATCATTCATATCGCAATTTATCTCGGCAACGATCAGGTAATCGAAGCGTGGCCGCCGCAGGTTACCGTGTGGCCTGTTGTGAATTGGGCGCACCCTCATGTGTACGGGGTTCAGCGTCCGTTTTAGCGCGACTGCTTGGGCGCTTGAAAGGGACTGCTGACCGTGAATCATTGCGTTGCTGCCAATGTACGATTGGCTGCTGAATGCGGGCGTTGCCCCTTTCCCTGGTAAGGGTGCTTTGGCGCGCCTGATATAATTGCATCATGATTGTCGATGGGGAATGGGGTCGTGCGATGAAGAAACGCAATAGTATTCTCGTTTTGCTCGTTATGGCATGTGCGCTTTTTTTGCCAGAAATATCGTATGCCGCAAGCTCTGCTATCGCGCAAGATGGGAATACTGCCGTCGGAGCCACGCCGGCTGCAGGAGCCGAAAGCAGTGTTGAACTTCCTGTCGAGACGATTGAGCCCGCCGCCTCGGCAGCGGAACCTCAACCCAGCGACGCCAATGGCGAGAGCGTTCAGAAGCCAAATGATTCTTCGGGCTCCCCGGTTGACCCTGCACCCGAAGTCGAGACCCCTGCTTTCGTTGAGGGTTGGAACCATGTTGATGCTTCATGGTATTTCGTCCGTGGCGGGTCACCCCTCACCGGGTGGCATCAGATTCGCGGCAATTGGTATTGGTTCGATGCTTCCGAAAACGGCAAGATGGCAACGGGGTGGCTCGATGTGGCCGGTGCGCGTTATTACTTGGCCGAATCTGGTTCTGCTGAAGGAGCCATGGCAACGGGATGGATTCGCAACCAGGGGGCTTGGTATTTCGCGAACCAGTCAGGAGCCATTCTTTCGAATTGGCAATGGATTGGTGGTGCCTGGTATTGGTTTGATCCGAGTTGCAGCTGCAAGATGGCGCGTGGGCTCAACGTTATTGACGGGCACGAGTATTTGCTGGGCGATTATGGGCTCGCAAATGGCTGGGTGCTTGATGGGGCGTTGTGGTATTACGGCTCAAATGGGGAAGTTCTAAACGGTTGGCAATGGATCAATGGAGCGTGGTACTACCTCAATCCATCCGAAAAGGGCGCGATGGCGACGGGATGGAATACCATATCTGGCGTGCGATACTATCTTAATTCGTCTGGCGCAATGGCGACAGGATGGATTCTTCAGGGCGACGACTGGTATTTTGCCGAGAATTCGGGCGCAATTGTGACTGGTTGGCGCTTCGTGAACGGTGCTTGGTATTGGCTCGAGCCTTCCGACGATGGCAAGATGTCCGTTGGCTTCAAAGATGTCGGATCGAGCAGGTACTATCTTGCTTCCTCCGGAGAAATGAAAACGGGTTGGATTCTTGTTGGGAACGATTGGTATTACGCCGATTCGTCGGGCGCATTTCGGGCCGGCTGGCTTGCTTTGGGGGAGCATTGGTACTACCTTGATCCGAATGGGGAGTACAAAATGCTCACGGGATTTTTCTCGGTTGGCGACTCCCGATACTATGCTTTCGATTCAGGAAAAATGGCGGAGCGGCAATGGGTCGATATGGGCGATGGGTCGAAGGCCTTTGCCGGAATTGATGGCGCGCTTTGCGGGAAGCTCGAAAATGGCATGCTCTATGTTCCAGATTCCGAGGGCAAATTGCAGCTTGCTTCTGGCGTGGTGACGCTTGGTGGTTGCAAGTTCAACGTCGACCCCGTAACGCACACTGTTGCATCGGGCTGGAAGAATGTTGATGGCATTTGGTATTACTTCGATGAAAGCGGTCGCGCTTGCTTTGGCTGGATTTTCGAAGGCGGCTCTTGGTATTATCTCGATAAAAACAGCGGCGCAATGGCTACTGGGTGGATAAATGACGGCGGAACATGGTATTACGCCGATTCGTCTGGGAGCATGCGAACAGGATGGCTCAATTTGGGCGGAACCTGGTATTGGCTCGATGGCAGCGGCGCAATGGCTACTGGCTGGCGTTGGATTGACGGAACGTGGTATTGCTTCAAATCGAGTGGCGAGTGGATCTCCGATTCGATGAACGCCAAAGCCCAGGGCTACTACAGCCGTACTAACTGGCTCATTTTGGTCGATACGTCGCGTTGTATAACGAGCGTTTATTACGGGTCGCAAGGCAACTGGGGTTTGTATAAGCGTTACGTCTGCTCGACGGGAAGAGCAGCGACGCCGACGGTGATAGGCGAGTATGAGGTTTATGGCAAAGGCTACTCCTTCGGCCACGGCTATACGTGCTATTGGTATACGCAGTTTTATGGCGATTACCTCTTTCACTCATCGCCGTATTACGTGAATAGCAACAGGATTATGGATGCGACTATGGGTGTGCCATCGTCGGCTGGATGTGTGCGTCTGGAGATTCAGAACGCTAAATGGATTTATGATAATATCCCCTACGGAACGAAGGTCGTGACGTATTAGGCGGGGTTTTGCGAAGCTTCTAGCTATTAAAGCAGGCTTGGGTTTTAGTATGGATCTGCCAATTGCGTAATGCGTGCTAGATATGAGGCGGTCGTTGCAAAGCGGTCGCCTCATTTGTTAGAGACGCGAAGGAAATTAGTGCGTCCGGGCGGAGCATGTGCTTTTTTTGCACGCAGCGAGCAGTAATTGGGCTGATTTATCCCAGGTATAGCATTCTCGAACGCGTCTAGCGGCGTTCGAGCCCATGGAGTTTGATTGGCCGCGGCTTATTGCGGCTTTTTCGAGCGCGTTTGCGATATCTTCAGTTTCCATGGATGGCAGAATGATGCCATATTCGCTTGTGGGTGCGATTTCTTGCATTCCGCCGATATCGGTTGCGATTGCTGCCGTATTGCATGCTGCCGCCTCAAGCAATACGGTGGAAAAGCCTTCTGAGCGAGATGGCAAGCAAAAAAAATCCGCCTGTAGTAGCAAAGCGGCAAGGTCGCTTTTGTTGAGCATACCTGGTGTTATTACGGTTGGGCAGTGCAGCTTTTTGACGTCGCACAATAGTGGACCATCGCCGGCCATGATGGTAAAGAGGTTACAGCCTTTCTCGCTTGCAATTTTGGTCGCTTTTGCAAGCTGCAAGACGCCTTTTTCGGGCACAAACCGACCAGCGCTTACGATTAATATTGCGTCATTGGGGATATTGAACTCTGATCTAAAGTCGCGAGTGCTCGCTCCTTCTGCATAATCATCGGCATTAATGGAGTTCGGTATTTCACCATGCGAGCTTATTGAGAAATGAGAGAGCCATTCGCTTGCTTTTTTTGAAACTGCGTAGCAGTTGGGGGAATAGCGTTTCGCAAGCGCGGTCATGGCATGCTCGACAATATGCAGAGGGAAATCGAGCACTTTATTGCCCAACGTGAGATGTGCCGACCCATGTTCTATAAGGATAGGTTGTATACCCTTTCGTTTTGCGAATCGCAGTCCCAAGATGCTAAGAGGGTAAAACCTGGTATTGACTACGACATAGTCAATAGGTTGCTTCTCAATTCGGCCCCAAAGACATTTGCTTTCTCGATAGTTTTTCGGGAAAGGAAACCTGCCGCCAAATAAGGAGTTGCAAGGAAGTCGGACGACATCAACGTTGCCAGCGGTTTCGAATGTTGGAGCATTGTTTGTGTTTGAAGTGACGACAATTACTCTGCATCCCGTGTCAACAAGCGCTTGCGCAATGCCTTTTGTATAGGTTTCTACGCCGCCAACATGCGGATCATAGAGCGCAGAGAAAATACAAATACAAGGTTCATGCGGAGTATTGTCGGCAGCATGGGGCTTTAAAGCAACGTGAGGCATGACTCTCCTTGTACTCATCTGCGCATCTTTTGCGATTCGTATTCGCAAGATTATACCCATATCATGGCGTTCTGGCCATGATATGAAAAGGGCGATACAATAAACTATTAGATAAAAAATGCTGTCGACCGGAGAGTAACTGAGCAGTGGGAAATGCAATTGGGAATAGGCGCGTAATCGCTGTTGTTCCTGCGTATAACGAGCGGGATAATATAGTATCTACTATCGAAGATCTGCAGACCAACGCGCCAGGCGTTGATTACGTTATTGTCAACGATGGATCCAAGGACGATACCCTCGATATTTGTCGAGAGCATGGTTATAACGTGGTTGATTTGCCGGTGAATTTGGGCCTGGCGGGCGCGTTTCAAACGGGCATGCGTTACGCGCATGAGCATGATTATGATTATGCTATTCAATTTGATGCCGACGGACAACATTCTGCTGCGTATATTGAAGAGATGGTCAAGGTTGCGGAAAACAAAGGCGCCAATATTGTTATTGGCAGTCGTTTCGCCACGCAGAAGAAGCCGTTTTCCGCCCGCATGGCGGGCAGTGCGCTTATCAGTGCTATGATTCTGCTTACCACTCGCAAACGTATTCAAGATCCTACATCTGGTATGCGCCTGTTCGATAAAACGATGATTCCTCTGTTTGCGCGAGAAATGGACTTTGGCCCCGAGCCCGATACGATCTCGCTTTTGATGCGCTGGGGCTATAAAGTGGAGGAAACACAAGTTGAAATGCGCGAGCGCATTGCGGGCGAAAGCTACCTGAATTTCACGAAATCCGTTACGTATATGCTGCGTATGAGCATTTCTATTCTGCTGGTGCAGTGGTTTAGGAGGAAGAAGTGAGTTTGCTATTTTCCGCAACACTGCTTATTGGCGCATTGCTGACGTTCTGGTTCGTTTTGCGCAAAATTCGCAAGGCCGAGGTTACCATTGCTGATTCCACGTTTTGGTTCTTGTTTGCGCTCTCGTTAGTACTAATGGGCGTGTTCCGCGAGATTCCGTTTTTCTTTGCGAATGTGTTTGACATCGAGAGCCCAGCGAATTTTGTGTTTGTGTATGTGATAGCCGTGCTGGTGTTGCGGGAGTTTTACGCTACGGTTGAGATATCCCAGTTGCGAGCAAAGGTGCGCAGCCTTGTACAAGCCGAGGCGCTTTCTAATGCTCGTAACTGCAAGGAGGCTGCTGACGGTCCGATGAATTCAAAGGAGAGCTAGAGCGTAATGGAGCGTTTGACCGTTGACGACATGAAGTCCATTGAACTTGAAATCATGGATGAGATTGATTGCGTTTGCCAAGCCCACGGTGTGCAGTATTTTTTAGGTTATGGCAGTCTTTTGGGCGCTATTCGCCATGGTGGCTTCATCCCGTGGGATGACGATATGGATATCGTCATGATGCGCGACCAATACGAGCTGCTCATGGAGCATTTCAACGAATGGCGCACGACCGAGCGCTTCAAACTTGTGTCGTATCGCGATAAATCATCTATTTATCAATTCGCGAAAATAGTGGATACTACTACGGTCGTCTACGAGAATTTTGTGGGGAAAAAGGCATCAACGGGGGTATGGGTGGATATCTTCCCCCTGGAACATTACAGCGATAAATCATTTTCTCTGCTGAAAAAGCATCGAAGAGTTGGTTTGGTGCGTAGCTTTGCGGTGACGGATCCGACAACTGGTTCGAACGTGCTTATTAAATTGATAAAACACATGGTATGTCCTTTTGTGAAAAACAAGGATGTATTTGAACTTGCTCGAAAACTGGATTCTATTGCGGTGCGAATTAACGACGAGAATACTCAGGCTCATTATGTCTTGGACGTGCTTGGTGGCTCAAAACCAACGCAGGCCTATCCAATAGCTTCCTTCGAGCCTATTCGTATGAAGTTTGAGAATCGTATATATTCGGCCCCCTCTGGATACGAAGACATTTTAACCCTCCAATACGGCGATTGGCGCACTCCGCCTGCCGAGAGCGCTCGTCTCGTTCATGTGATGGAAGCGTATCGCCTATGAGCGATGCACAATCGTCGCAAGGCGTATCTTATGATGGGGGTGGCGCCCCGAAGCAGCTTTCTGTAAAAGCGAATATGCTCTGGAACTCGGTAGGCTCAATGACTTATTTGGCTTGCCAGTGGTTTGTGACGATTGTTGTTGTTCGTTTATCGTCGGGCTTCGATGATGCTGGGCTGCTTTCACTGGCCATGTCTGTTGTTGGCATTTTCAGTACGTTTGCTAATTTCAAAATGGGTACGTACCAGATTTCCGACATCAAACGAGAAAACTCACTGGGCGAATACATGGGCTTCAGATGCGTAACGCTCGTGGCGGCGTTTGTTGCATGCATGGTATATGCGCTGTTCACATGTGCAACATATGCTCTGGTGACAATCGCCTTGTTTTACGCGTTTAAGGCCATTGGCCTGCTCATCGACATTCTGCATGGTGAAGATCAGATTAATCGCCGCATGGACTACATTGGAAAGTCGTTCATGCTGCAGGGGGTCTCAACGTTTGTGGCGTTTGTCATCGTGTATGGTATAACGCGCAACCTTAATATCGCGATTGTCGCAATGTTTGTCGCTGCGCTTCTGGTGCTCGTGCTGTTTGACATTCCGCATTGCCGACGTTTTACTCGCGTAACGGTGAGCCTTTCGGCGAAAAAGGCGCTTTTTTTTCTTCGCACATCGTTGCCTGCAGTTATCGCATCGGTCGCGGCGAGCGCCATCTTTGCCATCCCCAAGCAATATTTAGTTATGGTTTCAGGGGATGCTGCATTAGGTATCTATGCATCCGTCGCCGCGCCTGCGTTGGTTATTCAAATGGGAGCGCAATATTTGTATGGTCCCCTTTTGGATATCTTCCCGCGTTTGTTTTTTGATGGTGACAAAAAAGGTTTCTTGACGTTGCTCGGCAAGACGGTGGCGGGAATCGTCGCCGTGGCTGTCGCGTGCGCTATTGTGCTGGAATTCGTTGGTGAATGGGTTCTCTGTTTGTTGTTCGGTGGAGATATCGCTCCATACGTGTATCTATTGCAGCCTATTATTGTCTCTACGGCAGCGACGGCATTCCTATGGTTCTTTGGCGATTTGCTTATAACGCTACGGCGTTTTTGGGCGAATTTCGCTGGTAACGTGACAGCTTTTCTGTCGGTTGTTCCACTGTCTTTTGTATGCGTGAATACATGGGATATGAATGGCGTGAGTTTTGCTGGCGCTGGAGCATGCATGTTGGGCGTTTTCGTGCTGTTCTGTTTTTTGGTTCAAACGGTTCGTCTTGGTCCTGGTTTCCGCATGCGAAGAGTGCCGGCAAATCAGGCACGTGATAACGTCGATGCATCGGTGGCGAATTCTTCTGAGGAGCGCGTATGATACGTGTTTTGCAAGTGATTGGCGTGATGGATCGTGGCGGCGCCGAAACAATGATCATGAATCTATATCGCGCCATTGATCGCACGAAGATCCAGTTCGACTTTCTTGTGCACGAACAACGCGAGGGCGATTACGATGCCGAGATTCGAGAACTCGGTGGCCGTTTCTTTCGATTGCCACGCTTCGCGGGGTTAAATGAGCATTCGTATCGAATGGAGTGCCGAACTTTATTTGCGGCGCATCCTGAGTGGCGTATTGTTCATGGGCATATTGGAAGCTGTGCGCCCATATATCTTTCTGAAGCGAAACGTGCTGGCAGATATACGATTGCGCATAGCCATGCTCAGAATTATGGCACCGGGCTTGCTGGTTTCGCGTTTCGTGCTGTGTCGTATCCTTCTAGGTTCATTGCCGATTATTTCATTGGCTGTTCACGTGAGGCGGGTATAGATCGCTTTGGAAAACGTATTGTTGAAGGAGATGCTTTTTCCGTTTTGCCTAATGGGATAAACGCAAGCCATTACACATGTGGCCAAAGCGAACATGATGACGCAAAAGCGAAAATGGGGTTTGCAGGAAGGCCGGTTGTTTGTCACGTGGGACGATTGACTCCTGTAAAGAATCATGAATTTTTGTTCGATGTGTTTGAGCGAATTAAGCAGAAGTGGCCAAATGCGGTGTTGGTGTTGGCGGGCCGAGGGGAGCTTGAGGAACCGCTTAAACAGTCGGTCGTTTCTCGCGGCATTGGTGCTTCGGTAAGATTTTTGGGCGTCGTGGATGATGTTGCCGAGGTGTTGCGCGCTTCCGATCTTTTCGTATTTCCTTCTGTGAGAGAAGGCTTGGGATTGGCAGTTGTGGAGGCGCAAGCTTCTGGTTTGCCGACGGTAATGTCAACGGGTGTTCCCGAAAGTGCTCTTATGGGAACCCGTATCCAAAGGATTCCTTTGGAAAAGGGGGCTGAGGAATGGGGGCGTGTGTGCGTGCGTTATTTGAATGAAGCACTGGTCAACGAGCGTCACGATGGAGTCGAGCTTGTTCGGCTGCATGGATTCGATATTGAACAGACTTCGAAATGGCTCGAGGCTTTTTACGTCCGAGTTGCAAAAGAAATCGCGTAAGCGATAATGGAAGTACGGAGAAAAACACAGTGCGATATAATCAAAAAGTACTTCGCCGTTTGCAGCTGACGGAACTCGATATTCTGAAAGACATCGACACCGTTTGTAGGGTCTACGATATTGTGTACTGGATTGACTCTGGTACGGTGCTCGGAGCGCGCCGCCATGGCGGGTTTATACCTTGGGACGATGATATTGACATCGGCATGCCCCGTGGCGATTATGAGCGATTCCTTCAAGTTGCGCCTGCGGCGCTAGGCAATCATTATTGCATTACTACGCCCCGAACAAATTCACATCAGGCGGCTTTTTTCGCCAAAGTTATGCTGAAAGGCACACATTTTACAACCAACGAGACGGAAGAATCGGGATTTGATCAGGGAATATTTGTCGATGTATTCCCGTACGATGCTGTTTGTTCAAACGCCCGTGATGCAGTGCGTCAGCGAAGGCGTTGCGCGATGTGGCAGGGCATTTCCTATCTCTACCATTCAAAACACGTCGTGGTCCCCCATCGAGGCATGTTGGGGACATTAGAGCACATTATATGCGGCATAGCGCATACTGTCTTTAGGGCTCTGTTTACTTCGGACTACATTGCGCGTAATTTCGATTCTGCGGCCACAATTGCCAATGGCGACGCGGCGACGAAAGAAATAATGATTTCGGCATACGCATCGTTGGAACCTTACCGTGTTTCTATGTTGCTACCCCCGTCAGAAATCATGTTCGAAGGTCATAGCTTTTTTGCTCCTGCCGATGTCGATGGGTATTTACGCAAGCTATATGGGGATACGTGGAATCAATTGCCGCCTGAAGAGCAGAGGCGCAATCATGCGCCCAAAATGCTTGAATTCGGCAGTTCGGCTCATTCCGAGGGCTAAGTTATTCTTCTGGGACACTGAATGGGTTGCCAAAAACGACTCGATTTGGTTGACGCTGTGGAATTTGTCCTAAGCGTAACGACGAAAAGTGTTCAATCTCGCTTTATATATTGCCATTATTGAACATTGATTATACAATTCATGCGCTAGCATGAGAGGAATATCAATGTCATTAACTGAGTGCGAATTCGAGATTTTACGTAATATGCTCAATGGTGTTCGATTGAGCCAGCGGGCTTTGTCTGCGGCAATCGGTATGTCTATCGGCGCCGTGAACGCTGGATGCCAAGAGCTTGAAAAAGAAGGCCTCATTTCCGATGGGGCTATTACCGACGAAGGCGTTGCCGCTCTCGAGCCCTACAGGGTGCAGAATGCTGTGATTCTCGCGGCTGGTCTCTCTAGCAGGCTTGCGCCCATTACGTATGATCGCCCCAAGGGCATGCTCTACGTGCGTGGAGAGGTGCTCATTGAACGGCAAATCCGCCAGCTTCGGGCTGCCGGCGTGCAAGAGATATATCTCGTCGTGGGTTACAAGAAGGAAGAATTCTTCTATCTGGAAGAAGAATTCGGCGTAAAACTCATAACCAGCCCCGATTATATGGAGCGGAACAACCATTCGTCTATATGGGCAGCGCGCAACGTGTTGGGCAATTCATACGTATGTTCTTCGGATAATTACTTTACGCAAAACCCTTTTAGCGAATATGAGTTTTCGGCATATGCCGCGGCAAGCGAGACCGAATGCGCACCAGGTGAGTATTTCCTTGAAACGAAGGGCTCGAAGCAGCGTATCGTTGGCGCTCATCTCGACTGGAAGCGTGGCTATGCCATGATGGGGCATACCTATTGGGATACTGAGTTCTCCAATTCCTTTATTGATATCCTGCAATCGGAATGGATGCGTCCTGGAACGGCGGATAAGCTGTGGGACGAGATTTTTTACGCCCACACCGATCAACTGCAAATGCGCATGCGAGTGTATCCGGCTGGCGTGATTCATGAATTCGATTCGCTCGACCAGGTGAGCGATTTCGATCCTGAGTTCATCCAGAACGTCGGGTCTGAGGTCTTGGACAATATTTGCGGCACGATTGGCTGTAAGAGGGAAGACATCAAACATATTTCTCCGATTAAACAGGGCCTTACGAACCTCTCGTTCTATTTCGAATGCCGGGGCGAAGGTTACGTGTACCGTCATCCCGGTGCCGGTACGAATGAAATTATCAATCGTCCCGCTGAGGCGTTCGCGTGCGAGATGGCGCGAAAGCTCGGGCTCGACGACACATTCGTCGCGGAAGACCCAGAAGCAGGATGGAAGGTGTCGAAATTTGTTCCCGATTGCACGGGCTTTGACTATTCCGATGCTTCTCAAGTTGAACGAGCGCTTAGCATGGCTCGGCGTTTGCATGAAAGCGGCGCCGAATCCCCTTGGAAATTCGACTTCTACAAGGAATCGCTGAAGATTGTTCATCTGCTTCGCGAGGAAGGCTGGGCGTTTCCCGCCGGTTTCGAAAAGCTGCAAGCGAATATTGAGCTGCTCGTTGCGCCGATGCGCGCCGGCTCGGGCGCCGATGTTTTATGTCACAACGACTTCTATGGCCCCAACTTGCTTGTGCATGGCGACGATATGTGGCTCATCGATTGGGAATACGCCGCCATGGGCGACTATGGATGCGATTTCGGCAATTTCGTCGCGCAGAGCGATTATTTCGACGTGCAAGGCGCATTCGACATCATGCCTTTATACTTCGGTAGGAAGCCTACTTCGGAAGAAGAATTCCATTTTATTGCCTGCACGGCAATCGTCGGGTGGTATTGGTATGTGTGGGCTATGTTTAAGGAATGCAAGGGCGCCCCGGCGGGCGAATGGCTCTATGTGTGGTACAAAGCCGCGAAGGATTTCTCGGCGGAAGCGCTTTCCATGCTTGGAGATAAATCGTTCGCGCGCAATCTGTCGCACGATGAGTTCCGCATTCTCGCGGCTTCGGCGGCTCGAAAAGATGGACGTTCATACGATTACGGCGCTGCCTCGCATGAGCAATTAACGCTGGAAGTATTAAAGGCGAACGGGTTCATGGATGAAGAGGGGGTTACCGCGCGCGGTATCGCGGCCCTTGAGCCGTATCGGGTGAAGCGGGCCGTGCTCCTTGCGGCCGGCTTCGGAAGCCGCCTTTTGCCCGTAACGGTGAACACGCCGAAGCCGCTTGCGCGCGTTCATGGCGTTCGCATTATCGATAGGCTTATCGATGCGTTGCTTGATGCGGGTATTTCGGAAATATATATCGTCCGTGGCTACCTTGCAGAGGAATTTGATCAACTGCTGCATAAATACCCGGATGTCAAGTTTATTGACAATCCCCTTTATTCAACCACGAACAATATTAGCTCGGCGGTGGCGGCGTGTTCTCACTTCAGCAACGCCTACGTGTTCGAGAGCGATTTGCTTTTGACGAATCCTGGTCTTGTTGCCCCGTATCAATATCGATCGAATTACTTGGGTATTAAAGTTGACTCGACCGACGATTGGCGCTTTGTTGCGGATGAGTCTGGAAAGATTTCTGACCTTGCGAAAGGCGATTCCAATCCGTGCTGGCAAATGGTCGGTTTGTCGTATTGGTCGCCTGACGATGGCGCGGCACTTGCGCGCGATATTCCTTCGGTGTTCGATACGGAAGATGGCAAGCAGATTTTCTGGGACGACGTGGCGATCCTGCACAAGCCAGACAACTACGAGATTTACGTTCGACCTTGCATGCAAGAGGACATCGTTGAGATAGATGATTTCGAAGACCTTCAGAAAGTCGACCCCTCGTATATCGTGAAGAAGAAAGCGCATTAGGGGGTTTTCGTGGCGCGCAATGAAACTGCCCAGACGCAAGAGTATTTCGAAAGGCGCTCGCTTAAAAAAGGCGCGGCGGGTTGGCCTTTGCTCATGGGCCTTGGCGTTGCGTATGTGATTTCCGGGGACTTCTCCGGCTGGAACTACGGCATCGCGTATGGCGGATGGCTCGGCCTCGCTATCGCATTCGTTCTTATGGGTTGCATGTATGTTTGCACCGTGCTCGGTGAAGCCGAGATGTCGTCGGCCTTGCCTACGGCTGGTGCGGGGTTTGCTTTTTCGCGCTGTGCGATGGGGCGTTTCGGGGGGTTTCTTACGGGCATGGCAATTACCGTGGAATACGTATGCGCGCCTGCGGCGATTTCGACGTTTATCGCTAACTATTTCCTTCAGCTGGGAATTATCCCGGAAGATTTCCCGTTCCTTCTTTTGGTGGGCATTATCTTTATCGTGTTCATAGGGATTCACGTTTTTGGCGTTGGCGAAGCTTTGAAGCTCATGCTTGTTATTACGGTCGTTGGCGCTATTGCACTCGCCGCCTTTGCATTTGGCGCGGCCCCGCATTTCGATGCGGCTGCGCTGTTCGATATCGCTCCAGATGAAGGTGCTACGACCGCTCTTCCTTTCGGTGTTAGCGGGCTTCTTGCCGCATTGCCGTTTGGCATCTGGTTCTTTCTTGGCGTCGAAGGCGTTGCTCTTGCTGCGGAAGAGGCGAAAGACCCAAGGCGCGACATCCCGAAGGCCATTATCGGGTCGATGGCCGTGCTTATTGGAACTGGGCTTATCGTGCTTGTTCTTGCCGCGGGCGTAACGGGGTCGGAATTCATGGGCACCTCAAGCGCTCCGCTTGTGGACGCGTTGAACATTGCCAATTTGCCTGGTCTGGCACTTTTTGTGAATGTGGCGGGGCTTTTTGGGCTTGTTGCGTCCTTCTTCTCGCTCATTTATGCGGGCTCCCGCGAAATTTTCGCTTTGTCTCGGGCGGGGTATCTTCCGACCTTCCTTTCGCTTACGGGTTCGAGGAAGACGCCCTGGGTGGCGTTGCTGGTGCAGGGCGTGATAGGTTTTGCCCTTGTCGTTGTCATGCAAGACGGAGATGTCCTGCTCAATATGGCGGTATTGGGCGCATGCTTGAGCTATGTGCTCATGAATTTGTCGCATGTCATCTTGCGTTTGCGTCAACCGAATATGAAACGAGGCTGGAAAACTCCTGGCGGTGCTCTTACGACGGGGGTAGGTCTCGTACTGTCGGCGATTGCCGTAGTATCGACCTTTTTCGTGGATGCCATCGCGTCGATGGGAATCGTATGCGTTCTTGCGGTCGGGTGTGTGTACTTCTTCGCTTATGCGAGAAAACGCCTTATATCCAACGCGCCCGAAGAGGAGCTATACAAGCTTGAGGGCGCGGGGCAGGAATTGCGATAGCCATTTCTGGAATTATTAATGCGTGCTTGCTTCGGCGGCGCTGTGAGGGGGATCGATGAAGGTTTACGAGGGAACGATTCTAACGGTTGATGCTCAAGATAGCGTGGCCCGCTACCTAGTGGAAGATGGCGGCCGTATTGTCTACGTTGGCGATACGCTGCCCGAAGAGTATTCTTCCGCTCCACGCGAGCAATTAGGGAATCGTGCTTTGTGCCCTGCGTTTGTCGATACTCATGAGCATTTGGCGTCGTTTGCGACATTCAATGCTGGTTTGAATGCAATGCATGCGCGTTCAAACCAGCAAATCAAGGAAATGGTTGCCGATTTTGCCGAAAAGTGTACGTCGAAGATTCTGGTCGCTTTTGGCGCTTCTCCGTATTCGGTAGTCGAAGGGCGCTTGCTTTCTCGCGCCGAACTCGATGAGGCGTGTTTGGAAAAGCCTGTTTTCATGGTGAAGTACGACGGGCATGCATGCGTCGTGAACAGTGCCCTTCTCAAGCTTGTCGATGACAAAGTAAAGAATTTGCGTGGCTACCATCCCGAAACCGGCGAAATGAACCAAGAGGCGTTTTTTGCTGTAAGCGATTTTATTACGGGAAGCCTGTCAATTCCCGAGTTGATCGGAAATATTCAAGCGGGCATGGACTATTTGGCGAGCCGCGGTATTGGCATGGTGCATACGGTGAGCGGAGTCGGTTTTACGGGGAATCTGGATATAAGCCTTGAGAAATGGATGGGTAGGAGTGCTCAATCTGGCTTTCAGGTGCGTGTTTTCCCTCAATCGATGAACGTGAAGGTGGCGACGGGCCGAAAGCTGCCGCGCATAGGCGGATGCTTTGCCTGCGCGCTTGATGGATGTTTCGGAAGCCGTGATGCTGCTTTGGTTGAGCCATATTGCGATGGCGAAAGCGGGAACGGCGTGCTGTATTACAGCGATGAGGCTGTAACAGACTTCTGCAAAAAAGCGAATCGTGCCGGACTGCAGGTTGAGATGCATGCAATTGGAGATGCGGCTTTCAACCAGGCCGTGCATGCCTTGAAGGCTGCGCTTGACGACTTCCCTCGTGAAAATCATCGGCATGGCATCATTCATGCGTGCCTTCCTACGGAAGAGGGTTTGCAGATTTGCGCAGAATACGGAATTCAGCTGCCAATGCAAACAAGCTTTATCGATTGGCCGCAGGAGCCCGATTCGTATCTTCGCTCGATTCTCGGTGATAAACGCGCGGCGCGGCTGAATCCCTTGAGAGCCATGTGGGACAAAGGGATTGTTATGTCAGCAGGTTCCGATGCACCTTGTACCGATCCCGATCCCATTCTATGGATACAGCGTGCGTGCAACCACGACAACCCCAAGCAGAGCCTTACCATAAAAGAGGCCCTACGTATGTGCACGTATAATGGTGCATGGACAACGTTCGACGAAGACGAGCGTGGCTCGCTTGAGGTCGGCAAGGTGGCCGATATGTGCGTTCTCTCAAGAAACCTCTATGAAGTGCCGCTGTCAAATTTGAGCGAGGTAAAAGTTGAGGGACTTATTCTTGACGGCTTGCCATATGAAATGCAACGTCAAAGCGTGATTGTCGCTGTATTGCGTGGCATATTTAGCAAAACGAAAATATAATGACTTGAAAAGCACCCTACAGCGGGCGCTCTTGTATGCGATGTATTTCTTGAGCTTGAAGTTAAATATGAGGCCGAAAAATGCAACTGGCCGTACATTCTTTGTCGAGATTCTTAGGATATCAAAATCGAGAAATGCGCTTTTGAGGACGTGGGCGAAACGACCCTTCCTTCGAGCTGAAGTAAATCGATTCGCGATACATGGTCTAGTGGCCGAGAACTGTCCGTCATGCGCATGGGCTGCCTTTTGCATGCGTGTTAACCGTCGCTTGATATGCCAAAGGTGGGATGAATGGGAATCGGAAGTTGCGAATGGCATTGGAAAAATGAAAGGAGCTAAGGCAGGTTTTATAGAAAACGAACCGCTTCATAGCTTACTATGAAGCGCGTGAATATCAAGAGTTACTAGAAAGCGCAATATGATAGACAAATCAATGAGCGACAATATAAAGGTGCTCGGGGTCGTAATGACCGCTGCAATAGTAATGTATCATTGCGGGGCAACGGCCTCCTCTAATGTGGAGGGGGGTGATTGACCTATGGTTGAATGATCATGCTTCCATTGCGTTTAACCAAATTGGCATTCTGGCAATGTCGTATTTCTTTACAGTAACGGGTTTCCTTTTATTCTCCGGGCTTTCTTATGGGAAAATCTCATCAAAGATTAAGAAGAGGGTCAAAACGCTCCTCATTCCATATCTCGTATGGGAACTCATCGCAACTTGCTATTATGTAGCGTTGGGAAGAGCGTATTCAATTGGCACTTGGATAAGTACCGTGTTTCTTTTTAATACCTGGCCGCCCGATGGGGCGCTTTGGTACGTCTATTCGATTTTTATTTTAGCTTGTTGCTCTTATATACTGCTTCCTCTTCTCAGCAACACTAAAATCGGAGCCGCAGCAGTTTTTGCCTGTTTCTTTGTTTGTTATTTCTTTTGTAATACGAGCAATCCGACTATTTCGAGCATTGTATCTTACGGTTATCTCGGGAATGTCCTCACCTATCTTCCTGCTTATTTTTTGGGAGCGTATATAGGATTGCATTTTGAAAATAAAACGAACATGGTCACTCTGTGCGTTTCCCTTCTTTTGACGGGCTTTGTACTTTCGGCATGTATGGGCGATTCAATTATATTCGTGCTGGCAAGATGTCTCCCTTCCTTGGCAATGCTGTTGTTTAGTCTCCCCGTTATTAAGGGAGAATCAGCCGTATACAAGGTAACCTTTTTAGTTTATGCGCTTCATCAGCCTCTGTTGAGTACTCTGGGAGGTGTCGTAAGGAGTGGCGTATCTTGCATGCCATCAATGGTGCTTGCCAATATTTCATTCCGGCTTGTCTACTGTTTGGTCATTTTTGGCGTTGCAATTGCGCTGTATTATCTTCTGAAGAGAATGAATGCCCCGTTCGTTACGTCTCTGTTAACCGGGGGTCGGGCAGAAAGAAAAATCAAAACGACCGAATAACTCCGAATCGGGGGATTCGAGCAAATACTCGTGCTGAATCTTTTTTTGTTAGGGTCCCTAAACGCCGAGTTATCCGGAAGATGGAAAGTACACGTCCGACGATTATCCCTCGAAGTGCGTAGCGTTGCTTACGCAAGCTATGCGTGGCTGCGATTCCGGTCGTTAGCGCTGTATTAATGGTCGAGCCAGCGCTATGCGTTGCGCAGGGAGGGGTCAGATGGTATTGCATTGCGTTTCGGCATCATCGTCGCGGCTCGTGGCGTATGTGAGGTTTGGCATGGCTGACAGAGGCTTGCCTCTTCTGCGATTTCGGATACGGAAGCTCGAGGAATTTGGTCGGGCAACATTTCGATCTCGAGTTTCGCATGCTCGATGCATATCTGAGATGGCGCAATGAGGATTTCCTGTAGAGAATGATGGGCTAGGTCCCCTATGCGAAATCAGAGAAACTTGAGATTGCTGGCGTAGTAGGTCCAAAGGGGCACCCGCATTCCTTGCTGGCGGTAACGTTTTCCCGAGGGAAGTTGTATTAAAGTTGAAAAGATAATAGGGTGTATACAATTGATTTTTGAGGGATAGTCATCATCAAAGAACCGACAACGGAGTATTTAAATGTGGTTTGATTTTATGATTGCGGCGCTTTCGGCGATTGTGTTTCTTTTCCTTCCAGGCGGATTGTTTGTTTATTCGGCGCGAAGGTCCTTGATTGAGGCTTTTGGATTTGCTCCGATTTTGGGCCTTGTTTTTTATTCATTGGCTGCAGTTTTTTACTTCTTTGCTGGGATAACGGCCTCATGGTCGTCCCTATTTCTCCCCTATTTTGTTGTTTCTCTCATTGCTTCGGGCTTTCTTTTTTGCAAAAAGTGGCATAAAAAGCCGAAGAATGTAACTAAAGATGAGCTACTTTATATTTTGTTCTATGTAACTGCGGGAATTGTGGTTGCTGGATTCTTCTTCGTAAAGAATCTCGATGGGGCAGGATCTTTTTTTCAGGCATATGACAATGGGTCCCATTTAAGTACAGTAAGAACTTTTGTAGATACTGGAATCTATTCCTCTCTTAATACATGGTCGGTGGTCGATTCGGTTTCTCCTTTTGACGAATCCGGACTTTCGTTTTACCCCTCTGCACTGTATTGTCTTGTTGCCATGGTGATTACAGCGACAGGGGCGAACATTACCGTTGCAATGAATGCGGTTCTTTTTGTCTGTATATCTTTGGTTTTCCCGTTGTCTATTCTTTTTGCGGCGCGGATTGTATTTTACGCCGATAAGAAATCTCTTTTTGTTGGAGCATTGCTCGCCCTCTGTGCGGCACCGTTTCCATGGGGCTTTTTAACATTCGGGCCTCTTTATCCGAACTTGCTTTCTATGGCAGTTTTCCCCGCTGCGACGGCTTGCTCGATTCGCCTTGTGAGTTTCGACACTGCGAAAAGGACTCGTGTGCTTGCCTTTTTTGCAGCATTAATTGCTGCTGTGGCTCTTTTGTTTGCCCAACCGAATAGCATTTTTGCTGAATTGGTGATTCTAGCGCCATTTTTTGTTTCAGAGTGCATTTTAAAAGCATGGGGGAGAGATGGCAGGCTGACTCCGTTCGTTGTCGCTTCGATTGCTGGCTCAGTTGCATTCGCCGTGATTGCATGGGGGGTTCTTTATAATCTACCCTTTTCGATGATTAGAAACGTCGTTGATTTTAATTGGCCTTCAACAACGGGAAAATGGCAGGCGATTGTGGACTGCTTGCTCTATTCTTTTAATACTGGCGCTGCGCAACCATTGGTTGCTTTATTCGTTGCGGTTGGTTCGATGAAAGCCCTTTCATCTCGAAAGACCGTCTGGCTATTCGCTGCATACGTGTTCGCTTGTCTAATATATATATCATCGGTATCGTCCGAAGGCTATCTTAAACATTTTCTTTCTGGTTTTTGGTATACGGACCCGTATAGACTCGCCGCAACCGCCGCGGTGGTTTCTCTTCCCTTGATCGTTTTGGGCGCAAAGTGGATATTTGATTGGTGCAAATCATTGGTGGTGGGAAACAAGGAAAACGTTAAATTGCATCTTAATATCAAGGTTTGCGCCGGCGCGCTTGCCCTTATGTTTGTTGTGCTTATTTACGGTCCTAGTTTTTCAATTTCTGGTTGCGGCTCGGTCAATACCGGTTTTGGGAATATAGCGGACAAAATTGAAAGACAGAACAACTCATCTTTAGACAACGTTTTGTCGTCTGATGAGAAACGATTTACTGAGAAGGCGCTTCAAATTGTTCCTGAATCCGCCGTGATTATTAATGAGCCTAATGATGGTAGCGGATTTCTTTACGCACTTTACGATGCGAAAAATGTTTTATATAGGTGTTTCGCCTTGCCTTCGGGCGGAGAGAAGCTAGAGAGCATGGAAATAAGGCAGCACCTTGTTGACATTGCGACGAATCAAGAAGTAAAAGCTGCTGTTGATGATTTTGGCGCAGAATACGTTTTGCTGTTAGATAGGGGTGGCAATCCTGAAGCGCGCGTTCATTTCTGGTCGTATTATCCTGAACAGTGGGAAGGAATTACGAGAATAACGGATGAAACGCCTGGTTTCGAAGTCGTTTTGGCGGAGGGAGACATGCGCCTCTATCGAATCGCCGCCTAACAATGGTCGCATATGAGAAAGATTTGGCGTGCATCACGTTCTGATTGCTTTACGGCGTAAATGCTTCTTGTTTTGCGGCTTGGGCAGGGGCGCGGTTTGCATATCGTTCGTTTGGCAAGGTGATTGCATTTCTAGCCGGACCCGCTCGGTCCGGATATCCGTTCGCGTCCCTGCCTAGTTTTACTTTGCTTAATTCTTATCTGAAATGCGCGTTCTGTGCATTTAGTCTCGGAAAGAAGCTGTTCACCTCCCGAATCCCATCGGATACCATCGTTCCAGCGGCATTCGGGCGAGGGGAGGTGGAGAGAATGCCGAGAAGCAAGAACGGGCAGCTCACCCAGGGGGACCGCATGGCGATCGAGCAGCAGCTCAAGGACTGCCGGCCGCTGCCGGAAATCGCCAGGGGGCTGGGCGTCGCGCTGTCGACCGTGGCCCGCGAGATAAAGCGCAACGGGGTGCCGTCGAGCCCCAGCTTCCTGTCCGTCGAGACGCGCAACATATGCCTGAGGCGGGAGGCGTGCTCGAAGAGGGACGTGTGCGGCAAGGGCTGCCTGATGCCGTGCCCGACGTGCCGGACGTCGATGTGCAACAAGGTCTGCCCGGATTTCCTCCCGGACCAGTGCCCGTGGCTCGCGAAGCCGCCGTTCGCGTGCAACGGCTGCCACAGGCGCTACGGAATGGGGTGCGGCTACGAATACCGGTTCTACGACGGCAGGATGGCCCACGAGCTCGCGCAAAAGCGGAAAGTCGAGTCGAGGGAAGGCATCGACGTCACGCCCGAGGAGCTCGAGGCGATGAGGTCGATCGTCAGGCCTCTCGTCAAGAAGGGGCAGAGCCCCGAGGTCATCTGGGCCACCCACGCCGGCGAGCTGCCCGTGTGCCTGAGCACGTTCTACCGCTACGTCGAGATGGGGGTGTTCGGCGACATCATCGGGCTGGACTTGCCAAAGAAAGTGCGCTTCAAGCCAAGGAAGAGACGCGCCGACGAGACCCCGATTCCCAGGCATGACCTGGAGGGGCGCACATACAAGGACTTCGAGGCCCTTCCGGATGACAAAAAGATGGACGCCGTCGAAATGGATTGCGTGGTAGGAAGGCGCGGCGAGGTCCAGGCAATCCTGACCCTGCTGTTCAGGCGATTCAGGTTCCAGCTCATGCTGTTCCTGCCGAAGCACAACCAGGAAGAGGTAGGCAAGGCACTGGACATGGGATCGGCTTCAGGGAATTCAAGAGGCTGTTCGGCGTCATTCTCACCGACAGGGGGTCGGAGTTCTTGGACTACGGCGTCATCGAGAAAAGCTGCACGTCGAGGGGCTCGCGCTGCCGCGTGTACTACTGCGATCCGATGAAGTCGGGCCAGAAAGGCAGCTGCGAGAAGAACCACGTCGAGCTGCGCAAGGTGATCCCCAAGGGCTCGTCGTTCGCCAAGCTGACCCCGGCGAAGCTGTCGGTGGTGTGCTCGCACGTGAACTCGTACGGGCGCCCGCAGTTCGGCGGCGCGTCGCCGCTGCAGCTGGCCTCCCAGGTCGTGCCGGCCGAGCTCCTGGACGGCCTGAGCATAGGGCTCGTGCCCGTCGAAGAAGTCATGATGAAGCCGGGGCTGATCGAGCTTTAAGAAACGAAAGAGCAGGAAACCCGAAGAGAAAACGGCCCGAATGCCATCGAAAACCGCATACCGAGGCAAAAACGAGGAACGGCCCCGCGCTCACGGCGTGCATTTAGTCTCGGAATCGCAAAATGAGGGGCCTATCTGGGCATGCGCGTCTTCATATCCCGCACACAAGCGAGAAATGCCATACATCGATTCCGATACTAAACGCATGATGAAAACAGCACGAAAAGGCAGCGATTCCAACACTAACTGCATTACTCCACGTCATCTGCGCAAATACGTGCATTTGAGATTGGAATTAACCTAGTTTTACTTTTTTCACCCACATAGCGGCTTCATGGCCGTCTTTATTTCTTTTGCTTTTACGAGTGGCGATTTGCGACCGTTTAATTGGCTGCACTGGTGCTAGTTTGAACGCCCGCAAGTAAAGTCTTAAGCGCTTCCTCTGTTTTTGGGGCATTGAGCAGCGTGTGGTCGATGTGTTGAAAGTGGGTATTAATATCCTTCGGCAGTTCGAGATAGGTTCCATATTGACTCTGTAAGATGCTGTCGCAATTGTGGGGTGCGTTAAGTTGAACTCCTTCGAATTCGAGTTTTTCTAGAGGAAAAACATCCCCTTTTGCGCACGACCACCAGTGTTGTTGGCCGGAATCGACATTATCAATTCCCCAGATGATTGCCGAGGCTCTATTATTCTCACAGATGACATCGTCGTCTTTGGCTTTTGCTATGCAGCGGTCGAATTCGTTTGCAACGAGAGAGGAACGATTATCGCTCGAGGATAGATAGGGCTCATTGCCCCAGAAGTCAAACAGGGTATTTTTTTTAAATTTATCCAGTAGACATGCCCGAATTGCTTGCTGTTTTGCAAGTTTGTCCGGACTTGAATACGGCATCCAATCGTAAATAAACAAATCGAGAAAACATGGAATGTCCGCGTCTGAGTATGCAAAGCGGATTTGTCTACAGTATGCGTACTTGTCATATACGGTAGTAATGCGGTAACGCTTGTCGTTTTCGACTGCTGCCATCAGTCTGTCGATGTCTTCGCGCATCATACCGAGGTCGACATCGTCGTCCCAGGGGATGAAACCCTTATGGCGTACAGCCCCGAGCAGGGTGCCATAGTCCAACCAATAAGGAATGCCGGACTGTTCGCAAATCCCATCGAATTCCTGGAGTAATTTTGCGCACCCGATTTGAAGTAAACGCAAGCCTCCTGTTGCTTTGGGGAGCTCAGAAAAGAATCTTTTTTTTGCGTCAACGAGGGACTCCCCATCGTTTCTATATTGCTCCCAAGCGAACATTTTCATATGGGAGTCATGCGCTTGAAGACTATCGGACAGTTGCTGAATCTTGGGTAGCGTGCGTTCCTCGAATTTGAAATCAATGTTGCCATTTATGCCCTGATCAGCGATTTCAACGCGCTCATAGAGGCGTTCGAGTTCTCTGTGTATCTGAATAACTTCTTCATGTATTGAGTGAAGCGATCGTGATGAGCCGGGAAGGAACTGTTTGATTCTTGAAAGCATGGGAGGGTCTCCTTGGCTCTTTTTGGATAAAGACATGTTCGAATTATAGTCTGACGATGCTCTCATAGGCTAATATGTTCGGTTTTTTTGCGGGGAAAAAGGTTGTTGCATAGGAAAGCGATATTATAAATTTTTGGAAAATTACGGGTTTTGCAAATTTTAAAAATACTCCTGATAGGATTTCACGAAATGCAAAAAGAGCTTTCGCGATCGAATATGAAAAGAAACTGGTTCACCATTTCATCATTGGTGAGCAGGGATTTTAAATTGAAATATCGTCGCAGCGTGCTTGGCGTGCTGTGGTCGGTGCTCAACCCGTTGCTCATGATGCTGGTAATGACATTCGTTTTTAGTTCTATCTTTCGTTTTAGTGTTGAAAACTATCCGCTGTACGTAGTGTTGGGCAACGTGCTTTTTGCGCTCATGTCCGATTCTACGACAACGGCCATGTATTCAATTATTGACTCATCGTCGCTTATCAAAAAGATCCGTATCGAGAAGCTGATTTTCCCGATAGAGAAGGTGCTTTTTCAATTGGTGAATTTCTGCATCTCGCTTATCGCAGTGGCGATTGTAATGGCCGTTATGCACGTTACTCCGAAACTTAGCCTCTTTGCGTTGCCGTTGCTCCTGCTATACGTGGTTCTGTTTAGTGCGGGCGTCGGTATGGCTCTTTCGGCTATGGCGGTATTTTTCCGCGACGTATGCCACCTTTGGAGCGTCGCCATAACTGCGTGGACCTATGCGACTCCTCTGTTCTACCCTGTAGAGATTTTGCCCGAGTGGGCCGCACCTATCATGCAGTTTAATCCAATGTACCACTATGTGACTTATTTCCGCGACATTGTACTCCAGGGTGCCGTGCCCGGCTTGAGCGAGAACCTGTTGTGTTTTGGCGGCGCGCTTGCTACGTTTGCGATTGGCCTGTTTATTTTCCGCAAGACGGAAAAGAAGTTCATCCTCTACGTTTAAGGAACGGTTATGCCCGAGAATGTGAACACTTCAGCCCTGGCATGCAGCGGCCTAAGCGACGAGACCGACCATCGAGATGTTATGGTTGACGTCGATCATGTCACCATGATTTTTAATATGGCGAACGAGCAGCTTAATAACCTGAAAGAATACGCGATTGCTCTGGCACGGCGCGAGCTCATGTTTAAAGAGTTTCGTGCGCTTGATGATGTGTCGTTTCAAGTGAAGCGCGGCGACGTGTTCGGCATTTTGGGCACGAATGGGTCGGGTAAATCAACCGTGCTTAAGATTATTGCTGGCGTGCTTGAGCCGTCGAAGGGGAAGTGCTCTGTTAATGGGAATATTGCGCCGCTCATCGAGCTGGGTGCTGGTTTCGACATGGAGCTTACCGCTCGCGAAAATATTTACCTGAATGGCGCCCTTTTGGGATACTCAAAAAAATTCATCGAGGACCACTTTGATGAAATCGTTGAATTTGCCGAGGTAGAGAAATTCCTCGACATGCCTATGAAGAATTATTCTTCTGGCATGGTCGCTCGCATCGCGTTTGCTATTGCGACGGTTATTGTGCCGGAGATTCTCATTGTCGATGAGGTGCTTTCCGTCGGCGACTTTATGTTCCAGAAGAAGTGTGAGAATCGTATTAATAAGCTCATAAAAGAACACGGTGTTACGGTTCTCATTGTCTCGCATAGTAATGACCAAATTGAGCGTTTGTGCAATAAGGCGGTATGGATTGAGAAGGGCCACTTGCGTATGGCTGGATCCGCCAAAGACGTTTGCCAGGCGTACCGTATTCTGGGCGGCAGATTGGGCAGTGCGGAATCGGAATCGGTGGTTTTCAAGGCGCTTACCAGCTCTGTTGTTCCGCCGGCGGGCTGCATCGAAACCGTCTCGGCCGATTCTCGTTACGGTATGGCAGCAAAGCTCATGGCAAAATGTTTCCCGAATGCGTGCAGTCATGCGATTTTGGTATCGGGGGAACGCAATATGGATGCGTTCTTGGCTATGGGAATTGCTGGCTCGTATGACTGCCCAATCTTGTTAACGCAAGGCGCAACGATTCCTGATTCCACGGCTCAAGAGTTGCAGAGAATTAAGCCCAGCAAAGTCCTTTTCATCAACAGCGGCGATTGTCCCAAAGGTTTTATGGCGATGCAGATTATCGAGCTTTTGGGTAAAGGTATCGAAATTGAAGAAATCTATGGTGAGAATTACGAAGACCTGTCGCTTTCGGTATATCGCTGGGGGCAAGAGCGTTCTTGCTGGGGCAAGCAGGCTATCGTTTCATGGGTTGGATGCACGGGCGACCTTATTTCTATGTCGACTCATATGTTTAAGAATGCCTGCCCTGTATTCCTCAAGGAATACGACGGGAGGTTCTCGGATGCTCAATATGATGCTCTGCGGTCGGGTGAAATGAAGAGCATTGTCGCCTTGGCTGGAACAACAGCTCTGCCTGAGGTCGATTTTGAGGATGCTGGTTTCGGCGGTATCGATTTGGTTCGTTTGCTTGGCGGTAACCCCTATGATGCCAATAGGGTAATTGGAGATTGGATTCTATCTGACGAGAAGTCGACCGCAAGTGATTGCGAGTGGATAGTCGCCTCGTGTGAACGATTTGAGTTTTCGTTGACATTGGGCGTATATGTCGCAAAGCGGGGAGGTCGCTTTCTTTTGTCCGATCCCGTTAATCTTGACGCGGTTGCGATGGCCTTGTCTCGCATTTCGGAGGAAAAGGCTAATCTCAGGAAGCTTGTTTTTATCGGCGGAAATGACGTTTATCGGGAAATCGATAAGGTTTTGCTTGCTAAGGCGTTGAGCTAATAAAAAAATCCGATTCTGTTCATGCGCGCTAGATGGTGCTTGTAGGTTTGAAAGGCTTGAAAATGTCCGATTCGCCAATGGTCTCTCTTTTGATTCCGATTTATAACGTCGAACGCTACCTGGAAGAGTGCTTGGATTCGGCGGTTAACCAAACGCTGAAAGATATTGAAATAATTTGCATCAACGATGGTTCGACGGATTCTTCGCCCGATATCATTCGCCGTTATATGGCCAATGACGGTCGTGTGAAAATGATCGATAAGGCCAATTCGGGCTATGGCTCCTCGATGAACATGGGTCTTGATGCGGCGACGGGCAAGTATATCGGCATTTTGGAATCCGACGACTATCTTGAGCTTGACGCGCTTGAGGTAATGGTTGCTGCAGCCGAAAAAAATGATTCTCAGATTGTTAGGTCGGATTTCTTCCTTTTTTGGTCGCAACCCGAGGTTAGAAATCAACGTTTTTATTGGGTCGACGAATGCCTCGAAGGCGTTATTGATCCCCAGACCGAAACGGATGTGTTTCTTCGGAAATCATCAATTTGGTCCTGCTTGTACAGGAGAGACTTTCTTGAGGAAAACGATATTCGTTTTTTGGAGACTCCCGGCGCTTCCTATCAAGATACTGGTTTTAATTTCAAAACTTGGGCTTGCTGCACCAATGCGGTCATGCTGAACCGTGCTTTTCTTCATTACCGACAGGACAACGAAGCATCTTCGGTAAATTCCTCTGGTAAAGTTTTTTGCATTTGCGATGAATACGAAGAGATTGTTCGCTATATAAACGAGCATTTTTCGAGCCAAAAGCACCTCAGGGGCATTTTGTCGCGCATGCGTGTTGATAACTATGAGTGGAATTATCAACGTCTTTCCGATGACTTGAAAAAAGAGTTTTTGCCTCGTATGCACGAGGATATTCTTCGTGATGAGGTTGAGGGATTTGTCGACGAGCGATATTTTGACCCCGATAAGATGCTGCTGAGACGCTTGATCGCGCATGATCCTGAATTGTATGCGCTTGTTGTAGAGGGCAGAAAAACTGGGTCGAGGAAAGGACTGGTCAAGCTCCTTGCTGCCAAAGGCGGTATTGGAAGCGTATTGAGATATTTCCGATATCGTATCTTGTATTAGTTTCGACTCAGGGTGGTCTAGCAATGGTTAGTATTATTATTCCTGTTTTCAACGTCGAACGTTGTCTATCGGTGTGTATAGATTCGATCAGAAGGCAAACTGACCAGAATTTTGAAGTAATTTGCGTTAATGATTCATCGACCGATCGATCTCGCGAAGTTTTGTCGCTTTATGAGAAGGTTGATTCCCGCGTTAAGGTGATTGATGTCCCCAATGGCGGACCATCGGCTGCTCGTAATGCTGGCCTCGCCGCATCTTCTGGTGACATCGTGTGGTTTGTTGACTCTGATGACATTCTGGAACAAAGCGCAATTGCGACCATCAGAAAAACCTTCGCGGAGACGGGTGCCGACATGGTTACGTTTGGCGCTGTCTGTTACCCCTCTTTTTACGGTAATCCTTGGCTGGAAAGATGCCTGAGTCCCGAAGCGAAGGTATATGAGGGATTCTGCGAGGAGGCTCTTGAATCACCGTCGCATCATCCTTTCG
>OLOA01000074.1_pt1 | contig 106144 bp, 94 predicted proteins | sample 1672201 | NCBI WGS metagenome assembly OLOA01 (sample SAMEA3136658, study PRJEB25190) | human gut metagenome
CTGGTGATCTCCGCCTTGAGAGGGCGGCGTCCTAAACCGCTAGACGAACGGGCCACATGACATCTGCACTGCCGTGCTGCGAAGAAATATATTACGGGACAAAAAACGTCAGCGCAAGAAGAAATTCCAAATTGCCCAAATATTGTCGGCAGGTTATGGAACACGCAGGTAAACAGGGTAGCTAATTCAAGTTGAGATAGACCAAAAGAGCTTCGCGCTCGTTGGGAATATTGTCTTCGATCACGGCGTCGAGGGCGGAGTTGAGAAGCTGACCCAGTTCCGGCCCGGGCTTGACTCCGGCACGGATCAGGTCGCCGCCGTTGATGGCGAGCATCTTGAGCGTATGGGGCTCCCCTGCCTTCAGCAGCTCGTGCGCCAGCGCGCGCATCTCCTCAATCGTCTCAACGTAATAGAAGCACGATGGGGCCTTGCCAAGCGTGTCAGCACGCTTGAGGTCCATGAGCTCGTCAATCAGGCGGGCCGTGTCGACGCCCTCACCCGAAAGCGCGCGCATCATATTGAGCAGGCAGGAGCGCTCGGGGCGCAGCGGCTTATCGTGATATATGATGAGCAGGCAAACGTCGCGCACCAGGTCGTGCGAGAGTGCCAGGCGATCCATAATGACGCGCGCTTTCTTGGCGCCGAGCTCGGGATGACCGTAGAAGTGTCCGCTGCCGGCGTGATCGACCGTAAAGCACTCGGGCTTGGAGACATCGTGCAAAAACGCCGCCCACATAAGGCTCGACGATGGCGCGACGCCGTCGCACAGCGCCAGCTCCCCTGCCACCGTCAGCACACGGGCGATATGCTCGTAGACGTTAAACGCATGATAGACACTTCGCTGATCAAACCCGCGACCCGCTGCCAACTCGGGCACAGCGGCGCAGATGAGCTCAGGGTAGCGCAACATGGCGTCTCCCCCGTGACCGGTCGAAAGAATGCCCTCGAGCTCAATACCCACACGCTCGCGCGCTACGGCATCGAGCAGCGGCGCGCACTCGGCAAGCGCACGCTTGGTCTCGGGCTCAATCATAAAGTCCAGGCGGCAGGCAAAGCGCACCGCGCGCAGCATGCGCAGGGCGTCCTCGTTAAAGCGACGCTTGGGATCGCCGACAGCGCGAATCAGCTTGCGCTCCAAGTCACCCTGGCCGTCGTAGCGGTCGACAAGCCCGCGCTCGGGATGCCAGGCCATGGCATTGACGGTAAAGTCGCGGCGCGCCAGATCGTCCTCGAGCGAGGCGGCACGCTCCACACTCTGGGGATGGCGACCATCGGTGTAAAAGCCATCCAGACGGTACGTGGTGACCTCGATACGCTCGCCATCGGAAATAGCCGTGATTCCGCCAAATTTAATGCCCGACTCCACAACCGCGATGCCGGCGGCCTCGAGCGCCGCTTTGGACTCCTGCCACAGGCCGCTACAGCACATATCAACATCGTGGCTGGGGTACCCCATCAGGGCGTCGCGCACCCAACCGCCCACGTACCAAGCCTCAAGACCAGCCGCCTCAAGCGCGCGCAGGACGCGCAGGGACGCATCGGACGGTTGAGTACCGTTGAGCGAAACATTGCACATGCCTATGGCCTCCTGCGACTATCAAATTGGCTATCGATTGCGTCTGCAAGAAGTCTAGCAAGAAACAGCCTCCACTGCACACGCAAGTCCGATAAACAAAAACGCATCCGTCCTAGTCTAAGACGGATGCGAAATAATCAAACTATTCAGACAAGGTGCCGGAACTAGCAGACCTGGCGAACCTCGATGTGCTTCTTATATTCGTCCACCTTGGCAAAATCACCCAGACCGGGGCACTCGACCACGTTGGCGCCAGTGGCCATCGAAAGGCGCAGGGCGTCCTCGACGCGCTCGGGGGCGTCGTGCCACACGGACAGGAAGGCAGCGAGCGAGGAATCGCCGGCGCACACCGTCGACAGCAGCTTGACGTCGAAGGTGCGGTTGGCAAACCAGATATGCTCGCCGTTGGAGAAGTACGCACCGGCGCCACCAAGGGTCAGCAGCACGTTCTTGGCGCCCTTGGCGTGCAGCTCGGCCATAGCGCCCTTGACGGACTCGTCGTCGCCACCGCTCACCTTGATGCCAAAGATGTCAAGCAGCTCGTCGTCATTGGGCTTGATCAGCAGTGGCTCCAGAGCAATGAGGTCTGCCAGCTGATGGCTCGAGATGTCGAGGACGAACTCGGCCCCCTTGGCCTTGACACGGCGCAGGACCTCGGCCAAGAAGCCCTCGGAAGTGTTGGGAGGCAGCGAGCCGCTGATGACCAGGCAGGTCATGTCATCGAGCGAATCGATAAGTTCAAACATCTCCTGCTCGTTGGCCTCATTGATGGCGGCACCGGCATTGACCATGTTGTACTCGGTGTCGGGACCGGCGTTGAGGAACACATTGACGCGCGTAATACCGTCGGTCCACACGGGCTTGACGGGCACGCCCAGGGCCTCGGCGCCCTTAACGATAAACTCACCCGAGAAGCCGGCGAAGAAACCCAGGATCGTGGTGTCGACACCATAGTGGTCAAGCGTAAACGAGACGTTGAGGCCTTTGCCGTTGGGCGTGTAGACGGCATTGCGGGTACGCGTGACGGTATTGGCAGTAAGGCCGTCGCAGGCGATGTTGTAATCAATGGCGGGATTAGCAGTGAGCGTGTAAATCATGAATGTTCCTTTCACGAAGCAACGTGTTGATGAAAGTATATTCCACCCATCGGTAAAAGGCTAGGACAACTCGGCGAACGGTGTGGAAGCGATGAAGTACGGCAGAACATCTCTCCCCCATGACGGAACAAAAAAGGCGCCCCGGCCGAAACCGGGGCGCCGCGTGCGCACGAATATGTCGCGTTTCGATTACTGACGATCGAGCTTGCGGACAGCAACGCGTTTGCTGTACTCGTCGACGTGACCAAAGTCGCCAATGCCGACGGACTCGGCAACGTTGGCGCCGGTGGCCATAGCGAGCTTCATGGCCTCCTCGACGTTGTCGCGATCCCTGTACCACTTGTGCAGGAACGCAGCGAGGGTGCAGTCGCCGGCGCAGACAGAAGAGACCAGCTTGATGTTGAACTCACGCTTGGCGTACCAGATGTCCTCGCCGTTGGAGAAGTAAGCGTCGCCGCGGCTACCACGGGTGAGCAGCACGTTCTGAACGCCAGCGTCGTGAGCCATCTTCATGGCAACGCGAACCTCGTCGTCGGTATCGACCGGCACGCCGAAGATGGCCTTCATCTCGTGATGGTTCGGCTTGATGAGCAGCGGCTTCTTGTGAGCGAGCTCCTTGAGCTTGTCGGAGGACAGGTCCAGGACGACGTCAGCGCCACGAGCCTGAGCGTGCTCCATGACCTGAGCCAGGAAGTCGGGCGTAGCTTTGGGAGGAACGGAGCCGGAGACGATCAGGCACTCAAGATCGCCCGCGGTATCCAGAATGTTGTAGAGCTCCTCCTGGTGCTGCGGCGTAATAGGAGCACCCGGGTTCAGGATGCCGTACTCGTGCTGGCCATCGTTGACATAGGTGTTAATGCGCGTGATACCGTCGGTCCAGACCGGGCGGCAGAGGCAACCCAGGTTCATGACCTCCTCGACGATGAACTTGCCCGTGAAGCCGGCGAAGAAGCCGAGCGCGACGGTGTCGACGCCCATCTTCTTAAAGGCGAAGGACACGTCGAGGCCCTTGCCGTTAGCCGTGTAGCTGGCCGAGCCGGTGCGGACGTTCTCGTCGGGCTCGAGCGGAGAGCTCGAAACCGTCATGTCGACAGCCGGGTTAGCGGTTAGCGTGTAGAACATTTACAGTACCCCCTGTATATGTGAGGGCCGCGTGGCCGGCCCATTCCAACCACGCGGTTACCTCTGATACCAAATTAACGAGCTGCGGACTCGAGCAGTGCCTTGACCTCGGCGGCGGTGTTGCAGGCGAGCGCCTTCTCGGCGAGCTCGTCGCACTCGGCCTTGGTCCACTGGCTGATGGTCTTGCGGGCGCGCAGGATCGACGGAGCGCTCATCGAGAACTCCTCCAGGCCCCAGCTGATCAGCAGCGGCTCGAGCAGCGGATCGGCAGCGGCCTCACCGCACATACCGACCATGATGCCGGCCTTCACGCCACTCTCGATGATGTTCTTGAGCGAGCGGAGCACGGCGGGATAGTAAACCTGGTACAGGTTGGAGATGGTGTCGTTGCCACGGTCGGCGCACATGGTGTAGCCGATCAGGTCGTTGGTGCCGATGGAGAAGAAGTCGGCGACCTCGGCAAGACGGTCTGCGAGCAGCGAAGCGGCAGGCGTCTCAACCATGATGCCGACCTCGATGTTCTCGTTGAACTTGCGACCCTCTTCGGTCAGCTCGGCCTTGCACTGCTCGACAAGCTCCTTGACAGCCAAGACCTCCTCGACGCAGGTGACGAGCGGGATCATGATCTTGACGTCACCGAAGGCGCTAGCGCGCAGCAGAGCGCGGAGCTGGACCTTGTACTGGTCGGGATTGGCCAGGCAGTAACGCACGGCGCGGAAGCCCATGAAGGGGTTATCTTCCTTGACCATGTGCAGATACGGAATCTCCTTGTCGCCACCCACATCGAGCGTGCGGATGATGACCGGAGCACCCTTGAGCGCGCTGGCGACCTTACGGTAGGCGTTGAACTGCTCCTCCTCGGAAGGAAGCTCGGCAGAGTCCATGAACAGGAACTCGGAGCGGAACAGACCGATGGCCTCGGCATCGTGATCGAGCGCGTTGGGCACGTCATCAGGGTTACCGATGTTGCAGGCGATGATCTTCTTGATGCCATCGGCAGTCACGGACGGCTTGCCACGGAAGGCCTCGAGGGCTGCCTTCTCGGCAGCGAAGGCCTCGGCCTTGGCGGTGTAGGCAGCGAGCGTCTCCTCGTCGGGATCAGCCTCAACGATACCCTTGCCACCGTCGACGACAACGGTCATACCGTTGCGCAGAGCGGTGCAGCTGTTGGAAACCGAAAGGACAGCCGGGATCTCGAGGGCGCGCGCAATGATCGCGGAGTGCGACGTGCGGCCACCGGTCTCGGTGACGATACCGGCAACGTGGGCCTTATCGATCGTGGCGGTCATGGACGGCGTGAGGTCGTGCACGACAACGACAGTGTTCTCGGGCAGGACGGAGAGGTCGACGACCTCCTTGCCCAGCAGCTCAGCCAGAATACCGGTGCGGATGTCGGCGATGTCGGCCGCACGCAGACGGAACATCTCGTCATCCATGGACAGGAACATGTTCTCGAACATGGTCGAGGTGTCCATGAGCGCCTGCTCGGCGCAGGTACCGCCGTCAATGGCGGCGTTGATGGCGTCGGTCATCCCCGGGTCCTGAGCCAGGACAATGTGTCCGCTCATGATCTCGGCCTCGGCCTCGCCCACCGTCTCCTTCATGTGGTCGGCCTGAGCCTGGGTCTTCTCGCAGAAGACCGAAAGAGCGGTCTGATAGCGCTCCTTCTCTGCTGCCGAATCAGCAACCTCATGCGGCTCAAACGTCAAGTCGGGATCGACGGCGACCATGACGGTGCCGATACCGATGCCCTCGGAAGCGTTGACTCCCTGATACATTCCCATTCCTCTCTCCGTGTCAAGTGATAAAGCGTTTTGCCATATCCATGACAAAAGAGCGCAGCTACCTTACAACAGGTCACTGCGCCCCCAAATATGAACTTAGTTGTTCAACATGCGACCCGTTTGAGTTCTACTCGCCAAGACCGCTCTTGATGAGCTCGATGGCAGCAGCCAGAGCCTCGGCCTCGTCAGCGCCGTCGCACTTGACCTCGACCTCGGTGCCGCAGGGGATACCAGCAGCCATGAGGGCCATCGGGGACTTGCCGTTGACCTCCTTCTCGGGGGTAACGACCGTCACGTCACAGGCATACTTGCCCATGGTGGAGGCGAACAGACCAGCCGGACGCATGTGCAGACCCTGAGGATTAACGAGGGTAGCCTTCTCAGAAACCATAGTTGACTCCTTTTTGTGTTTAACCCCTGTCATGTATGTGGCAGGAGTCAGATTCACGACGTTGTTTATATTAACTCACATCAAACTGTTTTTCATTATGTTTCAGACGAATTATTGGACAGATGTGTTTGTCTTCCGCTTGCTCGCCCACAGGGGCCCGCGCGCGGCCTGTGAGATTTCCTGCTCTACAGTCCTGCTCGCACGAAGAGCACATTAAGTGCTCTTCGGCTCGTGCGGAACTCGCGATAAATCTCACAGGCCGCGCGCGGGCCCCTGTGGGCGAGCAAGCTGCGGAAACTCGGTCGGTCCAGAGTAATGTCGGCTGAAAGGAATTCTGGCTGATAACCTGTTCGCGACAAAGACTCGATAGGCAGCCCCCTCTATGCCCTTTTGTAAGTTGCGGTGAAATAGGGATTGAATTTGGGGTTGAATCGTTTAAACAGTCCCTATTTCACCGCAACTTATGGGAGGGATAGAAAAAAGGCGGAGGCCCTGGAGAGGGACTCCGCCTTATATACAGGGGGCGATGGTATTCGCGTACCGTGGAATTAGACCAGGCGGGCGTTGATCGTCTTGGCGATCTCGGCGGCGTCGGTGGAACCCTTGACGGTGGCACGGAAGTCCTCGTCCATAAGCGCCTCTGCGACCTTGGACAGGATCTTGAGGTGCGTGGTGCCAGCCTGAGCGCCCGGGATGAGCAGGGCGATGGCAACGTTGACGGGAGCGCCGTCCATGGTGTCCCAACCGGTCACGCCAGAGTCGTCCTTGACGACGATGACAGCAGCCTCGGTAATGGCGTCCGACTTGGCATGCGGGATGGCGAAGCCCTCCATCATGCCCGTGGTGCCCTCGGCCTCGCGGGCCAGGAAGGCGTTCATCACGGCGTCGGCGTCGCCGGCGATACCGGCCTTGACGGCCTGGTTGGAGACAAAGCTCAGGGCCTCGTCACGTGAAGCGAAGTCCTCGGCGACAAAGACATTCTCGACCTTCACGAAGTCGGCAGCCTCGGCCTTGGGGGCCTCGACGGCAGCGGCTTTGGGGGCCTCAACCGGCTTGGCTGCAGGAGCGGCCTTCTGGTTCTTCTCGAAGTCGTACTTCTTGAAGGCCACGAACAGGATGCCACCGACCACGGCGCCGATGAGGATCGCGAGGACCCACTGCGGGCCGTTCTCGACAACGGGCAGGACCAGGAAGCCGCCGTGAGGCGCCGGATCGTGAACGTTGAAGAAGATGGTCAAGATGGAAGCGATGGAAGAACCGACCATCATGATGGGCATGACGGGCCAGATGTTCTTGGTCATGAACGGAATGGCGCCCTCGGTGATGTGAGTGCAACCAAGGATGAGGTTGACGACACCGGCGTCGTGATCCTCCTGGCTGAAGTACTTCTTGCCGACAACGACGGCAAAGGTGGTGATCAGCGGCGGAACGATGCAAGCGGCGGAGACGGCAGCCATGAAGTTGGTGCCGAAGTTGTAGGTCTCGGTGCCGACGCCAGCTTCGAGAGCGGTACCGAGCAGGAAGGTGCCAGTAGCGTAAGCAGCCTTGTTGACCGGGCCGCCCATGTCAAATGCGCACATGCAGCCGATGGCCAGGCCAAGGATCACCGGACCGGAGTTACCGAGGCTCTGCAGGAAATCCATCATGCCCTGGTTAATGGCAGCCATGGGGCCGGAAATACCGAGCATGACTAGGCCGACGATGGCGGTAGAGCACAGCGGATACAGGAAGATTGCCTTCAGGCCATTAAGGCTCGCGGGAATTTTAGAGAAAACCTTCTCGAGCAGCAGGATTACATAGCCAGCGAGGAAGCCGCCGACGATGCCGCCCAGGAAGCCAAAGCCCACACCCGAGCCCCCAGCGTCGATCATGCCAGTATCGGCGTTAACGGGCAGACCCTGGATGGCAATCATACCGGCGACGAAACCGGGGACGAGCGCCGGGCGCTTGCCGATAGACTCGGCGATGTAGGCGGAGAGCACCGGAACCATGAGGTTCATGGCGATACCGCCGATAATCTTGAGCATCGCGGCAAAGCTGTTGTAGTCGGCAGCCGTCGAATCAAAGGACGTGATGCCCCACAGGAACGAAATGGCGGTCAGAACACCACCGGCAACGACGAAGACCAGCATGTGGCTGACGCCGTTCATGAGGTGCTTGTAGATGACGTGACCGATGGACTCCTTCTCCTCGACCTCGTCCTCGACATCGGCGGCAGCGGCAACCGTGTCGTCGCCCTTGGCGGCGAGCGCGCGGTCGATCAGCTTTCCGGCGGCCTCGACGGACAGGGCCTTGGAAACACCGACGGAAACCATGGGCTTACCGGCGAAACGCTCAGCCTGGACATCCTTATCCGCTGCGACGACGACGGCCTTGGCACCGGCGATCTCGCTCTTGGTGAGCTCGTTCTCGACACCGACCTGGCCATGAGTCTCGACCTTAATGGTCAAACCTCGCTCGGCAGCTGCCTTCTCCAGCGCCTCCTTCGCCATAAAGGTGTGCGCAATGCCGGTCGGGCAACCGGTCGCGGCGATGATGTCAAACTTAGCCATGTGTCCCTCCTTCTTGAGTACAGCGCCCGCGGGCGCTCCCCTACACGCGCTTCGATGCGCGTTTTTCCACAACTGAAAGATACCAACCTACCGTCCGCGTGAGAAGAGCTAAGGTGCAAATCTCCGGTGAAAGGTTCTTTCATAACCGTAAACGGTAAGTGAAAGTTTACCATCAACACTTGAAACGGCAAGGTGTATCTTGTAATTGAAAATGCCCGTATACTATGGCATTGCGAATCAAATTAGATTTTAATGCCAACCAGGAGCCATCCATGACCGATAGTAGCAAGAGCGCACTTTCCCTCATTAGCACCCATCAGGGATACAGCGAATCCGAGCAGCGCATTGTCGACTATATATTGGAGCACCAGTCCGAGGCTCCACGCCTCACGGCGGCTCAGCTCTCACGCGCCGCCACCACGTCCGAAGCGACCGTTTCGCGCTTCTGCCGCAAGCTTGGGTTTGGCAGCTTCCGCAGCTTTCAGTTTTCGTTGGCGAGGGATTTGGAAAGCCAGCGCAACGAGGGCCTGACCGACGAGGTCTCGCTCGACAATATGGAGCAGAGCCTCAAGAACATCCTGGCTGCCAAGGTGAGCGAGCTTAATGCGACCATCGACGGGATCGACCACGATACGCTGGCGGCTGTTGTGCATGCCCTTAAGCATGCAGGGGTTATTGAGTTTGCAGCTGTGGGCAATACGAACGCGGTCGCACTCGATGCGACGTTTAAGTTTTCGCAGCTGGGCCTGCGCTGCATGGCGAGCACCATTAGCGAGACATCAATCGGCTTTGCGCTCACGTTGCGCCCGGGTGACGTCATCGTGCTAATCTCAAACTCCGGCAAATCGCGCCGACTGAATCGCATGGCAAAAGCGGCTCGCGACTGCGGCGCAACCGTAGTCGTCATCAGCAGCGACAGCAAATCCCCGCTCGCGCGCCTGGCAGACTACACTTTTAATACCGTCAACCACGAAGCGCTGCTGACGACGGGCGACTTTGCGTTCTCTAAGATCAGCGCCACGATGATCATCGAAGTCATCTACAACTTCCTGCTGCCCGAGATTGAAGACGCACGTGAGCATATCAGCTACTACGAGGAGCTCATCCAGCCGGATAAGGTTGTGGAGTAAAACGCGTAGTGGGACAAAAATTTCAGTCTATTTTGTCCCACCAACACCGCTGATACGACCTAACCTCGAGCTTCTTCGAGCATCTGCTTTGCGTGCGCCAAGCTCGCCTCCGATTGATCGCCGCTCAACATACGGGCGATCTCGGCGGTACGCGCTTCGCCGGTTACCTCGTCCAAATGCGTCTGGGGAACATCGCCCAGTTCCTTGCTGACAACATAATGCTTGTCGGCCATGACGGCGACCTGCGCCAAGTGGGTTACGACAATCACCTGATGCGTAGCGGCAAGATCTGCCAGCACGCCCGCGAGTGCACGTGCCGTGGAGCCACCGACACCAGCATCGACCTCGTCAAACACCAGCGTATCGACACCGTCCGCGTTACCGAGGACAACCTTGCTTGCCAGCATGACGCGGCTGAGCTCGCCGCCCGACGCAATGCGGCGCAGGGGACGTGGCGTCAAGCCGGCACCGCTGCGGTATAGCAGCTCGTAGCTCGAAGGACCAACCGGCGTCCACTCAGCACGGGGAAGATCACGTGACTCCCAGACGAGCTCGGCGCTGCCCATCTCCAGGCGAGCCATCTGGCGGCCCACCTCGTGGCAGAAGCGCGGAGCCGCCGTATTGCGGGCGCGCTTAAGTGCCCTGGCAGCAGCGAACAGCTCGCGCTCGGCGCTCCCGAGTGCCTCGCGCGCCTTTTTGATCTGCTCATCGCCATCATCGACCAGGGATAGCAGCTCTTGCGAGCGATCGCGCATGGCAAAAACATCGTCCATGGAGGGGCCCCACTGACGCAACAGGCCCTTGAGGTCGGAATACCGCTCACGCATGCGAGCGAGCTCGCGCGGGTCGAAGGCGATGCCATCGCGATAGGCACGAAGCTCGTTCGCGCAATCCTCAAGGGAGATACAGGCATCCGAAAGTGCATCGGCAATGTCGCCGAGTTTGCGATCGACGGTAGCCATTCGGGAAAGCTCTGCCACGGTGCTGTTCACGGCATCGAGCGCTCCCCCTTCAGAGGCAAGCGATGCATGGGCATCGTTGGCCGTGGCAACCAGTACCTCGGCATGTTCGGAGCGCGGCAGCAGTTCCTCGAGTTCCTCATACTCGCCCGGCTTGGGGTCGACCTCGCCGATGCGCTCGAGGGCAAAGCGCGCCTCCTCGACGCGGCTCCCCTGCGCGCGCGAGGACTCTTCGACACGTCGAACCTCCTTGGCGGCAGCGCGCGATGCTTTAAAGCAGGCACGGTACGCATCCAGCGCCTCGAGTGCCGGGCGCCCTGCCCAGGCATCGACCATCGCAACGTGATGCGCCGGATCGAGCAAGCGCTGGTGCTCGTGCTGGCCGCACAGATCCATCATCACACCAACGCGCTCCGAGAGCTCGCGCACACTGGCGATGCGGCCGTCAATCTTCACTCGGCTGCGGCCCTCGGCAGAAAGGCTGCGCTGCACGGTGAAACCCTCCGTGTCGTGTGGACTGTCGAACAGCCGCGCCTCGACGCTCGCCAGCGCCTCGCCCTCGCGCACCGTCGACGAATCCGCGCGCTCGCCCAAAATAAGCTTAAGGGCCGAGAGCAGCGCGGTCTTGCCGGCGCCGGTCTCGCCTGTCAGGACAGTCAGGCCGGCACTCGGCACCAGCGTCGCCTCACGAATGAGTGCAATGTTAGAAACCTGCAGCTCATCGATCATGACGGACTCCGTAGAATACGCGGCTCACCGAGTTATAAAAGCTCTCAGGGCCGTAGTCGAGCAGCAGCACATCACCGGGACCTCGGCGCACCGCCACACTCTCGACGGTGCCATCGCAGGTAATAAACTGTCCATCGATAGCGATCGCCGGAACGCTCGGACGGTCATCGGACATAAAGATTTCGACGACATCACTCGGTGAAGTCAAGAAGGCACGGGCCTGAATGGTGTGCGGCGCAATGGGTACGCAGACCATGCCCGTGTAATCGGGGCTCACGATGGGGCCACCGGCACTGAGCGCGTAACCCGTAGAACCAGTCGCCGTGGACACGACCACGCCGTCGCCACGCAGTCGATCGATATGATGGCCGGACACCGTGATGTCGAACTCGACCATATCGGACAGCGGACCTCGAGTAAGCGCCATGTCGTTGAGGGCGAAGGTGCGCACGACATCCTTCGTACCGTCTTCGCGCACGGACACGATATCCGCGGCGATGGTGGCGCGACGGCTCACGTGCAGCTCACCGGAAAGGGCGTCGCTCACGACCTGCAGAATGTCGCGCTCCTCGGGGCTCGCAGCAGTTAAAAAGCCCAGGTGACCATAGGAAAGACCGAGGATAGGAATCTCGCGATGGTTGAGGATGCGGGCGGCGCGCAGCAACGTACCATCGCCGCCGAGCGTAATGACCAGATCGGAGCCGTCAATATCAGGCGTGCTTTGAATCTTCGATCGCTGGTCGGCAGCCCATGCGACCTCATAGCCCTGGCGCGTCAGCCAAAGCTCGAGCATCAGGCCGCTCTCGACCGCCTCTTGCTTGTAGTAATTGGGAACCAGAAAGACCTTCATAGCGTTGCAGCTTTCTCGCTCAAAACCGATACCTGGAATTGCAGCTCGTCTTGCGTGCGGTCGCCGGGGTCAAATCTCGTGCCGTACAGGAAAAACTCAACGTTTCCCTTGGCACCATGAATGGGCGACACGCACACATCGACCGGGAACAGCCCCTTGGCAGCAAAGAGTTCAACTGCCGCAACGAGTGTATCGCGGCGCACGGCGGGATCGGTCACAATGCCGCCCTCGCCCACCAGCGCCGCCGGAGCCTCAAACTGCGGCTTTACAAGCGTGCAGAATGCACCCGTAGGCGCCAGGCACGCCAGCACCGCATCGATAATGTTCGCGATGCTGGTAAACGAGACATCACACACAGCCAGGTCGATGGCGCCGGCATAGCCAAGCTCAGGCAGCTGCGTCACGTTTGTGCGCTCATGCAGCGTCACGCGATCGTCCTGACGCAACGACCAATCGAACTGGGCGCGACCAACGTCCACCGAGACAACGGTCGCAGCTCCGCGCTTGAGCAGGCAATCGGTAAAGCCGCCGGTAGAGCAGCCTACGTCCAAGCAGACAAGGTCCGTCGGATCAATCCCAAACGCATCGAGCGCGCCCTCGAGCTTGAGCCCGCCGCGCCCAACATACGGGATGCGCCCCTTAACGTGCAGTGGCAGGCCCGGCGTCACCTTGAGCCCCGGGGAGGTCAAACGCTCACCGCCACTCGAAACCAAGCCGGCCATAAGAGTGCGAAGGGCATCCGCGCGATCGGCGCAGATGCCCTGTGAAATCAGTTCGTCATCGAGACGCACGCGTTTCATGAATGCCATCAACCATTCGTATCCGGAGATGCGGCCTAGCTATCCTGGGATTCGTTTGCCGCATCCTCATCGTATTCCTGCTCGAGCTTGTCGGCCTCACGCGGCGTCAGCTCAAACTTGTCGACCATGTCGACCGCACGGGAGCCCAACTCAATCGCCTCGTCAAACAGATCGAGCGAACGCTCTAAGGACGTATCCTTAGAGCGAACGGTAGCGATGATCTGGTCCAAGCGGTCCGAGATCTCGTCGAAGTTACGGACAGAACCCTCTGGCATGACTACTCCTCGACGGAGTCGAAGTCAGCCTCGGCGGCGTCCGCATCCTCGGCCAGCACGCCAGCCTCAGCCTGGGCAACCGCAACCTTGGCGTCAGCCTCGACGGCTTGGGCCTCCTCGCGAGCGCGATCTTCGGCCAGCAGCTCCTGGTACAGATCCTCACCCGGCAGCTCCTCGCTACGAGCGATCTTGCCCAGCACGCCGTTGACAAACGACGCGGACTGATCGGTGCCATAGGCCTTGGCAAGCTCGACGGCCTCGTTGATCACGATGGCGTCCGAGACCTCCTCGTCGGTGAGGAAGCGCATCTCGTAGACGGCGATACGCAGCAGGTTGCGGTCGGCGCCGGGCATGCGCATAAGATCCCAGTTCTTAGCGACGGCGCGCAGGGCACAGTCGATGCGATCGATATGCTCGTAGGCACCACGGCAAAGCTCGAGCGCATAGGGGTCGAGGGGGCCCTTCGAGATCAGGAAATCGCCCTCGAGGACGCGCTCGAGCGGGCTGTCCGTGGCCTCGGCCTGGAACAGCAGCTGCAGCGCCTGACTGCGGGCAAGCGTGCGCCCGCGATAAACCTTAAGGCTCAAAGGTTACTCCTTGGGGAAAACGAGGCCGTCAATGCAAACGTCGACGCGCTCGACCTCGACGCCCACCTGAGCATCGATGGCGGCGACCACGGCGGCGCGAACGGCCTCGGCGAGTTTCTTGAACGGATAGCCAAAGAACACCACGACACGCACGGTGAGTGCGAGCTTGTCGCCAACGACCTCGGCCTCGACCGCCGGCTCGGAAGCCGGGGCCTTGGACGAAAGCATCATGGAGACAAGATTAGTGGCAAGGTCCTTGACGCCAACGGAGGCGATGCCCTCGACATCGGACACGGCGCGCGAGACGATGGCGGTCAGAACATCGGGCGAAATGCCGATGCCGTCAATCTTGATTTCCTGGGGCATGAGTCCTCCTAGAGAAGTTGGTTGCTAGACGCGGGAGACGAACTTGCCGTCGCGGGTGTCAACCTTGATGACCTCGCCCTCGTTGAGGTACATGGGGACCTGGATGACAGCGCCGGTGTCGATCGTGGCCGGCTTGGTGGAACCCTGGACGGTGTCGCCCTTAAAGCCCGGGTCGGTTTGGACAATGGTGGTCTCGATGAACATCGGCGGGGTCACGCCCATGAGCTCATCGTCGGCGAAGAGCAGCTGGCAGATGTCGTTCTCGCGCAGCCACTTGGAGTTCTCGCCCACCATGTCCTCGGGAACGGGAACCTGCTCATAGGACTCGTTGTCCATGAAGATGTAGTCGGTGCCATCGTTGTAGAGGTACTGGAACTCACGGGTAGTGAGCATGACGCTCTCGAACTTGGTGCCGGCGTTGCAGGTGTTCTCAACGACGCGGCCGCTCTTGATGTCGCGGGTCTTGTAGCGCACAAACGCGCCGCCCTTGCCCGGCTTGACATGCTGGAACTCGACGATGGTGTAGACCTTGTCCTTGATGCGGAGACCGAGGCCGTTCTTGAAGTCGGCGGTAGAAATGGTAGGCATAGCGACCTTTCTTGTTATGGGCAGAACGCACAAGCGTCCAAATTACATACGATAGAAATTATACACTTGCAGACGGCGCCTGCAGCGAGCGCATAAAAAGAGAACGCGGGGCGTCCGAATTGCTCCGGACGCCCCGCCCAAAAATCTATCGAAATGGGCTAGCAGTCGATGACGTGCAGGTCGTGCGGGGTCTTGGTGAAGGGCTCGTAGCCGTTCTCGGTGACGACGCCGTAGTCCTCCAGGCGCACGCCGCCCACACCGGGCAGGTAGACACCGGGCTCCATGGTAATAACCGAGCCGACCTCAATGATGTTCTTGCTACGGTTGAAGTTGGGCAGCTCGTGGATGTCGATACCAACGCCGTGGCCCAGGCCATGGTTGTAGTAATCGCCATAACCGGCATCGCCGATGATCTTCTTGGAAAGCTTGAAAATGTCGTTGCCCTCGACACCCGGATGGATGGCGGCGACGCACTCCTCGTGCGTACGGCGCACGAGCGCGTACAGGTCGAGCTGTTCCTGGGTAGGCTCGCCCATCACGACAGTGCGCGTCATGTCGGAACGATAATCGCAGTAGCCCGCGCCGTAATCCATGAGGACGAAGTCGCCCTTCTCGATGACACGGTCACTCGGCACGGCATGCGGGTTGGCGGTGTTGGGACCGCTCGCCACAATGGAGCCGAAGGCCAGGCTGTCGGCGCCGTTGGCGAACATAAAGTTCTCGAGCTCGTTGCGAACCTGCTTCTCGGTCATACCGGGTTTAATAAAGCCGAGCATATGCTGGAAGGCGGCATCGGTGATCGACTGCGCATGGCGCATGAGCTCGATCTCCTCGGTATCCTTGATGGCGCGCATCTTGCGGATGTCGTCGTGCATCAACGGCAGCATGCAGGCGACAGAGCGGTCCTCCAGGCCGCGCTGAATGCCCTGGTAGAAATTAATCTGCATATCGTCCTCGACAGCACAGACGCGGCACTTGTTAGCCACAATCTTGCCGGCGACCCAACCGGGGATGGTGCCTTCGTCCATGTCGTAGACCCAGGGGCTGCCGGCGGGCGTGTTCTCCTCAAAGCTGTTGAGGTAGCGCGAGTCGGTGTGGAACAGGCACTGGTCGACCGTAATAAACGCAGCGTGCGGGAACTCGAAGGTGTAGTCGAAGACGCCCTTCACGCCCGTAAGCCAACGAAGGTTGGCCTCGTCGCGCACCACGATGGCGTCGTAGCCACGCTCGGCCATCAGGGCACGGACACGCTCGATACGACCGGCAGGACCGGCAGCAAACTCAGACATGCAGATTCCTTTCTTGTTGTCTCTATATAGACGGGACGGGTCTCAATCGAACGACGGAATCGCATGCGATCCGCAACCGATTGAAAACCCGCCCCTCAACATGATACGAAAGACAATGGATGTCAATAAATCTTAGAGAAGTTCTTTGCGAGAAGCCAAGTAGGCATGAGCGTGGCGCTCAAGAACCTCGTCCTCGACGCTCGTTAAGCGAATGGCACCGAGTGCTGCGGGCAGCGGCAGCATGCTGCGATTCGAGCGAGCGAACTGCTGCTTGCGGAACTCCTCGATATATGCAGCAGGCTCCAGGTCGAAGGCAAGTTCCTCAATACCAAAGTCCTCCAGACAGTCATCGACCTCAAAGACGTAATCGATATCGAAGTCGCAGGCGTCGTGGGCAAGGCGCGCCTCAAAGCGCATGCCCTCGGACAACAGCTGGTAGGCAGGGACCTGCGAAGCGGCATCGCCCAAGCAAGCGCGCAAGGTACGCTCCCCCGTCTTGCCAAAATCGAGCGCATGGCGGGCGCTCGGGTTCGTGGCCATCAGTACGTCCTTGCGAGCAGTCTGAGACCATTGAACGGCATTGACGAGCGCGACCTCCTCGCCCGCGAGAATCTCGGGGACGGTCTCAATAAACTGATTCCAGCGGGACTTGCTGCTCGAAAGCATGGTGCCAACAAGTACCGCATAGCCGAGCTTGAGGTCCTCGGGGTCCGCCTCGCGAACAAGATCGAGGTCACACACGACCAAACCCGGTTCGGGACGGAACGCGATAGCGGGAAGCGCATTGGCCGACGAGGCGACAAGCGGCTTCATGGTCGTCGCGACCGTGAGCATGGCGTCGAAGGTCGTCGGCAGCAGCGCGCACTCGGTTCGGCCACACCACTGGTTGGCGCACCAGCTAACAACCGAGCAGGTTGCGGCATCGCCAACGGCGACAACCAGATCGTCGCAGGTAACGCCGTTGGCAGACAGGGCGCCAAAGATAGCATCAGCATCGGCCAGCGTGGCACCAGCAGGCGAAACCTCGAGGACAAGCGGCGACACGGCAAAACCGGCGTCGACCAGCGCATGCTCGACGACTTCACCAAAACGCTCGGATGTGGCGGTGTTCCAAACGACCATCGCGCGCTTAGGCTTGCCCACGGCCGAGGCAAACATACGCGACAGCTCATCGAACGCACCCAATCCGACACGGACATCGACGCTGCGGTTTTGGAAATTGATCAGTTGACGGCGAATCATAGCAGCCCACGCTCCAAAAGCATCTCGGCACAAAGGTAGGAAACGTCCTCGAAGGACTTGTTGCGAATATCAAGGGTAAGGTCGGCAGCCTGGCGATACAACGGACGGCGATGCTCAAACAGGCGCGCGGCATGCTCAGGCGAGCGGAAATCGGGGCGCGTGTCGGACCGACGAATCTGGCGAATCGAATCCTCAAAGTCGCCCTCGAGGTACACGCACGTACCCATTTCGTGCATCAGCTCAATATTCACCGGCGTCTCGACAATGCCACCCCCGCACGATACTAGCAGGCTGCGCTCACTTTGAAGCGAACGGAGTGCCGAGGTCTCGAGCTCGCGAAAACGATCCTCGCCCTCGGTCTCAAAAATCTCGGTTACCGACTTGCCGCAACGGCGGACGACCAGGCGGTCGGTATCGATAAAACGCCTCTTGAACATGGTGCCGACGTTGCGCGCGAGCGTCGATTTGCCCGCGCCCAAAAAGCCGATAAAGAAGATATGGTCGCAGCCGTGTTTGGTGTGCTGGGACATAGCGAGACCTAATCCTCGCAGGGAAGGTCGCGCAGGGCCCGGCGCTCAAAGATACGGAAGATCTGCGTATACCACAGGTCCTGCGTCGCCTGCGGCTTAACCAAGATGGTATCGACGCCGGCGAAGTTGCCGCTCCACACGTCAGTGTAGAGCTGATCACCGATCAGCACCGCCTCGTCGGCCGTGGCGCCGAGGCGCTTAAGACCCGCCTTGAGGGCAAACGGCGCCGGCTTCATGGCGTGGCTGATGGCCTCGAGTCCCAGCTCGCGTGCAGAGCTCATGACCTGGTCGCGATGCCAGTTATTGGACACCATGCACAGCTTAAAGCCTTTGGCGCGGGCGGCATCGAGCCACGCGGAAACCGCGGCGGGAACCTGCTCGGTGTCGCGCGGCACCAAGGTGTTATCGCGATCGAGCAGAATGGCGCGTTTGCCGTCGGCCCACAGGGTATCAAGGTCGATGCGATCGACCGAGGCAACGTAACGTTTGGGGCTAAAAATCCTCATGCTAATTCCAAGACTGTTGATGCTCTTCGTAGGTTTGCGAGAAGTACTCCTCGTCCTGCGTAATGTAGAAATACAGGTCATCGGAGTCGGTCGGCTCAAGCGTGGCCTTGAGTGCCTCGAGCGACGGAGAGCAGATGGGCGTGGGTGGCAGACCCTCGTGCTTATAGGTGTTATAGGGGCTATCACTCTGCAGGTCGTCGGCAGTAACCTCGCCGCCGGTGACGTACATCATGGTCGCATCGCTATTGAGATAGCGCAGGCCATCGAGCTTGCCCGCCAGACGGTTGTAGAAGACCGAGGCCACATGCGCGCGCTGGTCGGCGTTGAGGCCCTCGCGCTCGACGATCGAGGCAAGGTTAACGATGTCGTAATCGGACATCCCCACGCCATAGCGCTCCTTGATCTTGGCCTCGCAGCTGGCAAAGTCAAGCGACTTATACTCGGAGTTGAACTGGTCAAGCATGGCGCGAATCACATCATCGGCGCTTGGGTCCTTACCAAGCGAATAGGTCTTGGGGAACAGGAAACCCTCGAGCGAATCGTTCGCGGCGTCTTTAAGGAAAGCGTAATCATTCACATAATTGCTCGCCTTAGCCTGGTTAAGGAAGTCCTCTTTAGAAATGCTGTCGTACGCCTTGGCCACACGGTCGGCGACTTGATCGACCGTCAGGCCCTCAGGGATAGTCAGCGCATTGGAGCCCGCGTTGGGGCCTTCCATGAGCTGCTGAACAACCTTGGTCGCATCCATGAGTGTGGTGAACGAATAATCACCAGGCTTGAGCGACATATCGGCGTTGAGCTTTTTCACCGCCGCATAGTAATCCTTGGGATTTTCGACGATATGGTTCTCGGAGAGAATCGAGGCGATCGTATCGCCCGAAGCACCATCGGGAATCGTAATAGTAACCTGCTGGCCTGCAACGACTTTCGCACCCTCACCGCCAAAGAAGCCCTTGACGGCTGGCACGACAAAGAAAACGATCGCGACAAGCGCAAGCACGGCAACAACGCCACCGATAATCATAGGCACCGGGGAGCTTTTCTTTTGAGCACCGCGACGAGCATGCGTGTTGTAGCTCGAGCGGGTCGCCGGAGCAACGCCATGCGAACCACGAGCGTGATGCGAATGCGATTGGGGGGCCTGCGTTCGCTGGGTAGGTGCCTGCTGCTTAAAGCGGGTGCCGCCTGCAGGCTGGGCCGTACGAGCAGTGGGCTGCTGAGCCGCGTGAGAAGCCGAATGCTGAACCGAACGAGCAGAAGGCTGCTGACCCGTCCGTTGAACAGGTTGGGCCGAACGAGAGAAGGACTGCGCCGGGCGCGCGGCAGGCTGAGCTGCGCGCTGCGTCGGCTGTGCCGGACGCTGGCCAGGCTGGGCACGGCGCGACGCCGGCTGCTGTGTACGATTCGGCTGGCGCGGATCGGAAGCACTAGGCATGCGAAACCTCCTCGTTTTTACGATCGAGCCACGTCTGCAAAAACAGGCTGGCGGCAATCATGTCGATCTTGCCCCTCATCTGCTTTTCGTTGAGTCCCTGCTCGCGCAGGATACGCTTGGCCTCTTGCGAGGACAGACGCTCGTCCTCAAACTCCAACGGAAGATCGAGCTCGTCGGCAATCTTTTGCGCCACAGCGGCAACGCGCTCGGCCTGAGGGCCGGGCTCACCGGCCATGGTCAGGGGACGTCCGCTTACCAGGATGTCGGGCTCATAGTCCTCAACCAGGTAGCGGAACGTCTTGGCCATACCGGTGACCTCGGCAGCCGGAAGCACCTTGACAGGCATCGCCATCTTGCCATCACGGCTCGAGACGGCGATGCCAATCCTGGTCTCCCCTATGTCCAGCGCGAGCGCAACCACAGCGACTTCTTAGATTCTTAGGCGCCGAGCGCGGTCTTAGCGGCCGCGAGGGCATCGGCGATGCCGGCAGCATTCTTGCCACCGGCCTGGGCCATGTTGGGACGACCGCCACCGCGACCGTCGACCAGACCCGCGATCTGCTTGATCACGTTACCGGCGTGGAAACCGGCCTTGACGGCGTCATCGGAGCCGGCAGCGAGCAGGGCCGGAGTGCCCTTCTCAGTCACGCTGGCGACGACACAAGCAACAGGGCCGGCGACCTTCTGATGCACGGTATCCCATACGTTGCGCAGGTCGGCAGCCTCAAGGCCCTGGAGCTCAGCGACAACGAGCTTATAGCCGTCGAGCTCGACGGCGCCCTCGATGGCGCTGGAGATGGCGTCGGAGGAGCCACCGGTCAGAGCCTTCTTGAGCTTATTGGACGTCTCGCGCAGCTCGGCCTGCAGGTTCTCCACGCGAGCGGGAACCTCATCCACGCGGCACTTGAGCGCAGTAGCAGCGGCGTCAACGAGTGCCAGGCGGTCGGCCATATAGTCGAGGGCACCCTTAGAGGTCACGGCCTCGATACGGCGGACATTGGAGCCCGTGGAGGACTCGGAAATGATCTTGAACAGGCCGATCTCGGCGGTGTTGGCAGCGTGTGTGCCACCGCAGAGTTCGCGGGAGAACGGCTGGTCCTCAGCGCCCACGGAGACAACGCGGACGACGTCGCCATACTTCTCGCCAAACAGGGCGACAGCGCCGGCAGCCTTAGCCTCGTCGATGCCCATGACACGGGTCACGACCGGCTTGGAAGCGAAGATCTGCTGGTTGACCAGGTCCTCGACAGCCTTAAGCTGCTCGGAGGACAGGGCCTCGAAGTGCGTAAAGTCAAAGCGCAGGTGCTCGGGCGTCACCAGCGAGCCGGCCTGGGAGACGTGCTCGCCCAGGACCTGCTTAAGGGCGGCGTCGAGCAGGTGCGTGGCGGTGTGGTTGCGGCGCAGGAAGCCACGGCGCTCGGCGTCGAGCGCGGCGGTCACGGTAGCACCGACGGCCAGCGTGCCCTCGGCAACGTGGGCGACGTGAGCATACAGGCCGTTGTGGTTCTTGGTATCGGAAACGGTCAGCGAAACGCCCTCGGCGGAAAGCTCGCCGGCATCGCCCTGCTGGCCACCCATCTCGGCATAGAACGGAGTGCGGTCGAGAACGACCTCGACGTCCTCGCCGGCGGCAGCGGACTCGACGGACTCGCCGTTGCGCACGATGGCAACAACCTTGGCGCCCTCGATCACATCGTTGTCATAGCCGTCGAACTCAGTCGCGGCGACCTTGTCGGAAAGCTCGACCCAAACGTCGTTGAAGCTGCCCCAGGCGTCGCCTTTGGCATTGGCGCGGGCGCGGGCCTTCTGGTCCTCCATGCAGGCAGTGAAGCCGTCCATATCGACATCGTGGCCAGCGGTGCCGGCGATCTCGACGGTCAGGTCGATGGGGAAACCAAAGGTGTCGTGCAGCTTAAAGGCAACATCGCCCGGAAGCACAGCACCCTCGGCAAGCGCTGCCAGGGCCTCATCCAGGTAGACGCGACCGTTGTCGAGCGTCGTGGAGAAGCGCTCCTCCTCGGAGGCGACGATACCCTTGACGAGCGCGACGTTCTTGAGCAGCTCAGGATAGGCCTCGCCCATCTGAGCGTTGACCTCGTCGATAAACTTGGTCAGGAAGGCGCCCTCGATGCCCAGCAGGCGACCGTGGAACACGGCGCGGCGGAGCAGGCGGCGAAGGACGTACTCGCGACCCTCGTTACCGGGCAGGATGCCGTCAGAGATCATGAAGTCGACGGCACGGGAGTGGTCGGCGATGATGCGAAGAGAACGGCTGGCGCCGGAGTAATCGTCGGCGTCATAGGTCTTGCCGCTGATCTCCTCGCCCAGCTTGATGAGGTGCTGCATCAGATCGCCGTCGTAGTTAGCAGTCTTGTGCTGCATGATAGCAGCCATGCGCTCCAGGCCCATGCCCGTATCGAGGTTGCGGTGCGGCAGCTCCGGCATGGAGCCGTCCTCCTGACGGTCGTACTGGGTAAACACGAGGTTCCAGAACTCAAGGAAGCGGTCGCAGTCGCAGCCAGGCTTGCAGTCGGGGCTGCCGCAGCCGACCTCCTCGCCCATGTCAAAGTAGATCTCGGAGCACGGACCGCAGGGGCCGGTGGGGCCAGCGGCCCAGAAGTTGTCGTCCTCGCCCAGGCGGGAGATGTGGTCCTCGGCAACGCCCAGAGAACGCCACACGTCGTGGGTCTCGTCGTCCTCGGTAAAGACGGTAAAGTACAGGCGGTCGAGCGGCAGCTTGAACTCCTTGGTGATGAGCTCAAAGGCCCAGGCGCAAGCCTGCTCCTTGGAAACGCCGCCAAAAGAGAAATCGCCGAGCATCTCGAAGAACGACAGGTGACGGCCGTCCTCGCCGATGCAATCGATGTCGTTGGTGCGGACGCACTTCTGGCAGGAGATCGCGCCGATCTCCTTCATGGTCTTCTTGCCCTGGTAGTACTCCTTAAACTGGTTCATGCCGGCGTTGGCAAGCAGCAGCGAGGGATCATCGGGGACGAGGGACGAAGAAGGATAGAGCTTAAGACCGCGCTCCTCAAAGAAGTTGAGGAACTTGGAGCGGATCTCGGCCGTAGTCATTGACGGGTAGTCAGCACTCATAGAGGGAATCTCCTCGGTTTCACATCGAAACAGTTCAAACGTAACGATATTACCATCCCACCGCGCCTATGCAAAAAAGAGGGTCGCCAAACAGCGACCCTCCAGCGAAATTGCATGTTAGCACGTATGAATGTTAACCTGAATTACCCCGCTAGTTGTCGTCATCGTCCATGGAGCCGTCGATGCCGGTTTTGGTATCGTCTTCCGAATTGGAGTCATCGTCCTTAGCGAAGGGGTTCTTGAAGAAGCCCGTCGCATCGGGCTGCAGGCCCGAGAGCTTGATCCAGGGATTATCGAGCTCGGGCTTGGGCATGGCCTTGGCCTCGGGCGCAGTCTCGTTACCGATAAGCTCAGACTCGTAGATGAAGGTGTCGTCGCCGAGCGCGTCGTAGGCGGCGACCGGGTTGCCATCGGCATCGCGGTACGGCGTGCCCTTAAACACGGCACCGTCATAGGCCACAAGCTGTCGGCCGGTCTCATTCTCGAAGTAGTACACGAAGATACCCTTGAGGGCCGCACAAAGCGGGATGGCAATAATCATACCGATGGGGCCCATGAGTGCCGAGCCAATAACGAGCGCCGTGAGGCTCATGATGGGATGCACCTGCACCGAGCTCTGCATGACCTTAGGCGAAATCACGTTATCGGTGACGTTTTGCGCGACCATCGTCACGATGAGCGTCCATAACGCCAACATGGGGCTGAACATGAAACCGAGCACTGTGGCGATTGCTGCGCTCACCCAAGGACCGACGACCGGAACCAAATGCATGATGCCGGTAAAGATAGCCATGAGCGCCGCATACGGATGGCCGATGATCATAAAACCGATAAAGGCGAGGAAACCACCGTAGATGGACGTCACGACCAAACCGCGCATGTAGCCGCCGACAGAGCGAGAAAGGATGGCGACCATAAAGCGGTACGAGGTCTCCTTCTCCTGACCGATGATGGTGCAAATCTCGTGGTGCATGCGAGGGTAGTCGCAGGCCATCCAGTACGCAAGCACCAGACCAAGGAAGATCACGAACAACTGCGAGGCCGTATTGGTGATGAGCGGGAACACACCGCGGCCAAGCTCGGCAGCGATCTGAGACACATACTTCGATGCCACGGCAACCAGCGACGAAAGATTATCGTCCAGATACTCCTTGAGCGGCGTGTTGTTGAGCGTCTTGGCATGCGAGATCATCTCGTTGAGGTCGCCACCCGCAACACGAAGCTGCTCGGGCAGGCGGCTCAGAACTTCCATGATCTGACCAAAGAGAATCGGCGACAAGATGCAAACGACACCGACGAGCACGGCAACAACAACAATAAGTGCGACAAGCGAACCGATGCCGCGATTCACGCCATGGTGCTCGAGCCAGTTGGTGATCGGGGACATCACAAAAGCAATGATGGAACCGACGGCAAGAAACTCAATAACCGGTGCCAGGATGCCCATAAGGTTAAAGATGACAGCGGCGATGACAATGCAGCCGACAACAGCCCAAATGCGCAGCGTCAGAATGCGGGTGTCGCGCAGCACGCGATCGGTTTGTTGGGGGTGCTCACTCATGAACGAATCATCACTCCGTCGGGGTCGATCTTGTCCTGAATCTTCTTAAGCGTGCGGCGCAGCAGACGCGAAACCTGCACCTGAGAAATACCCAGCTTCTTGGCGATCTCGATCTGGGTCATGCCCTTCACAAAGCGCAGCTCGATCACCTCGCGCTCGCGCGGCGAGAAATCACGGATGGCTTCCTCGATCACTAGGCGGTCATCGGTAAAGTCGAGCTCGTTGTCGTCGTCGGCGTAACGGTCGAGAATCGAAGGGGCATCGTCGGAATCGGACGCACCAGGAGCCTCGATGGGTACCGAGGTATAGGCCGAAGACGATTCCATAGCCTCGAGGACCTCATCGACAGTCACATCTAGATACTCAGCGATCTCCTCAACCTTGGGCGAACGCTGCAGCTCGTTGGTAAGTTTGTCAGTAGCCTGGTTGACCTTGGCCGAGAGCTCCTGCAGACGACGCGGTACGCGCACGCTCCAGCCCTTGTCGCGGAAATGGCGTTTGATCTCGCCCAGGATAGTGGGTGTCGCAAACGTCGTGAACTCGAGTCCGCGCTCGGGATCAAAGCGGTCGATAGCCTTGAGCAGGCCCAAATAGCCAACCTGCATCAGATCATCGAGCGGCTCGCCGCGGTTCTTAAATTTGTTGGCAAGAAACCTTACCAGGTTCATGTGGGACATGACGAGCTGCTCGCGTGCGTCCGGGTCACCGGTCTCTTTATAGCGACGAAACAGCTCGCGGGTTTTCTCCTTGTCCCAAGCGGTCTTACCGCTCCGGGAACGTTCGGTCATATTAGATATCCGCCTTGAGGTCGAGGGAAAGCGTCAGGGGCGCCGCAGTCTTTTCGTAGGAATCGCACACGCTCGCCAAAATGAGCTCGGCATACACAGCGGCCTGGTCATCCTCGTCGACGGTGGCCTGGTCACCAAAGGTAAAGGTCATGCCAACGTGAGATTCGTCGACATCGAATTTGATCGAGATGTCATCGGAATCAACAGCCGTGCAGCCGAAAATAAATGCTTCCTCGGCAGCCATACGAATGTCCTCGATGCGATCGACGGACATGGAGCAGAGCGCACCGACATTTGCCGCCGTCATGCGCACAAGGCGCGCCAGACGCGGGTCGCCGGCAACGGTCAGCGTAATGGGGCAAGTTGCTTCGCTACTCATCGCAGGACTCCTCGGTGGTCTCGGCGGGCGTGTAGGTGTAATACTGGGCTACTTTAGCAGCAGGCTTCTGTGCATCATTGTCACCAGCAGCGACATAGTCCCCGGCTTCGCCAATCAGGACACGCTCGGTCGGCTGCTCGGCTTCTTCGGCAGCGGAAAGCTTGCGCTCAGCGTCGGCCGCGGGAGCCTTCACCTTGTTAAAGAGTTTCTGCACAGCACCGGCAGCAGAGTCGGTCACGCTCGACACAGCATTGCTGGCCTCGGCCATGCTGCCCGTAACCTCGGAAATGTCGCGAACCACGGCTTCGACCTCTACGAGATTGGAGGTAAGGGCATCAACTGCCGTCTTGCTCGACTTAAGCAGCGGCTCCATCTGAGCAAGCGCCGGCGTAAGCTCATCGACAGCGCCATCGAGCTTTGCCACCACAGGCTGAGCCTCGGCGATGGTGTTGTTAAGGTCGTTGACGGTCTTATCGAGCGAGTCGACAACGGTGCGGGTCTTGCGCAGGGTAAGCGCGAGCTCAGCGATGGCCCACACGCCGGCAACGGCGAGCAGCAGCAGGGCGATTTGAATGGGACTCATACAATCCTCCCAAAGGAATCGATATACAGACGGTTTCCATGGTACCCCAAAGAGGACCGAACATGCCAAGAGCAGCAACGTGGGACAAAATTATCAGCAGCTACTTCGGTGCATTCCCGCTGCGGTCGCGTTCGCTTTGCTCTACGCGCCACTCTTCCCAGCCGCGCCCGGCAGGCTGCCAAAATGCACCGCGTTCCAAGCCTTCGGGCAAATAGCGCTGATCGACCCAGCCTTCGGGATAATCATGTGGATACTTATACACACCGTATTCATCGCTGCCCGGGCGATGGCGATCGCGCAGATAACTCGGCACCTCGCGAAGCCCACTAGAATGGATATCGGCCAGCGCCGCATCGATCGAAGCCTCACACGCGTTGGATTTTGGCGCCAAGCACACATAGAGTGCAGCCTGAGCCAGGTTAATGCGGCACTCGGGATAGCCAATGACCTCGGCAGACTTAAACGCGGCATGCGCCACCAAAAGCGCCTGCGGGTCGGCGTTGCCAACATCCTCAGAAGCGTGAATCATAATGCGGCGAGCGATAAACTTAGGATCCTCCCCAGCATCGATCATGCGCGCGAGCCAATAGATCGTGGCATCGGGGTCGCTACCGCGCATGGACTTGATGAACGCACTGATGATGTCGTAGTGCATGTCGCCGTTTTTGTCATACGTAAAGCCGCGACGCGGGTTGGCGATCTTCACGTCATCCACGGTGATGGGATAGCGCTCCCCCGCCGCAGGCGCTGGCGTTCCCTCGGTATCGGGACGCGTGACGGCAATCTCGCTCGCAAGCTCGAGCGTCGTAAGCGCCGAGCGAGCGTCACCCGCTGCCAGCGTGCAAATGGTCTTGACCGTATCCTCATCGGCCGAGAACTTACCGTTCAAGCCCTGCGGTGCCTCAAGCGCACGTTCAATAAGCGTGGCGATATCCTCATCCTTCAGATGCTCAAGCTCCACGACGCGACCACGTGAGAGCAGTGCCGAGTTGACCTCGAAGTACGGGTTCTCTGTCGTAGCGCCAATCATAATGACGGTACGGTTCTCAACTGCATGCAGCAGGGCATCCTGCTGCGACTTAGAGAAGCGGTGAATCTCATCGATGAATAGAATGGTGCGGCGGTCGTACGTATTCAGGCGCGTCTTGGCCTCATCAATCACACGACGCAGGTCCTTCACGGTACCCGTGACGGCGCTGACCTCGACAAACTCGCTCTTGGTATGGTTGGCGATAATGTGGGCCAGCGTCGTTTTGCCCGTACCGGCCGGCCCATACAGAATCACACTCGACAGCACGTCATGCTCAATCGCAGCACGCAGCCACGAGCCCTTACCGACGGCCTTTTGCTGACCCACGTACTCGTCGAGCGAATTGGGGCGCATGCGCACCGCGAGCGGCGCATTTTTAAAGGAACGCTCGCGCGTCGAGGCAGAAAAAAGGTCGTCCATAGCCATCCCGTGCATCAATCAAAAACGTTTTCCACTAATAGTATACCGAATATATACGAACTACCGTTCGTTAATATAGGTACGGTGCGGAAACTTTAATCCCGGGAACAACTTGCTCGTGAGCTCGCAGAAGTAGCCATCCGTCATGCTCGAAATGTAATCCACTACGGTCTGATCTTTATCGTCCTGCCAGGCATAGGTGCGGTCGTAGTAGGAAAGCTGCTGCTCAATGCGAGAAATGTGGTGCTTAAAGATATACGATGACTCGTCACCTTCGTTTATATCCTGTAGACAACGGTCGTAGAGCTTTTCGAACGCCTCGCGCAGCTCCGCTTCGGAGTCGCCTTCGATGCCGCCCTTGCTATAGATCTTTACGTAGTTCTCGCGCTTGGCTCGGCGGATTTCCTCAAACAGCTCCTCGCTCATCTCGATGCGCGGCTTACCATAGCTGTGCTCAACGATATCGATGGAGGCATGCGCAAGGATCCAGCTATTGTATGCCCCACCCAGGCCATCGTTAAAAGCATCGGGCGACAGCAGGCCCGCCGCAAAGGCGTCTTGGCGATCGCGTCCAACGTAGGCAAGGATATCCGAGATGCGGACCACGCAGCCTTCGAGCGTCATGGGACGCAGGTGCTCAATTGCGCTATAGCCCTTGGCAATGCAGCCCTCAACCGTCTGATCGAACTGGTCAAAGGAACCCATGTCCGAGAGTTCAAACACGCGTTGCTCGTACTCGCCGTTATGGCACAGCACGCCATCAAGCGTCTGGAGCGACACGTTGCGGCCATACAGCGCATCGAGCACGCGGACAGACTGCACGTTATGGAAAAAGAAGCGCCCGGTGTGCTCGTGATAGATATCGTTGAGAAAACGCTCACCGGCATGGCCGAAAGGCGTGTGTCCCAAGTCGTGGCCTAAGCCAATCGCCTCGATCAGATCGCAGTTGAGCCCCAGGGCGCGACCGATATCGCGCGCGATGCGCGAGACAAGCTGCACGTGCAGACCGCGGCGTGACAGGTCGTCGTTGCTGCGAAAACTGAAGACCTGCGTTTTGCCTGCATAGCGGGTGTATGCGGGCAGATGCAAAATCTTTTCGGTATCGCGCATAAAGGCCGGACGCATAAGCGTGCCTTTGTCGGCAGCGCGATCAATACGACGAATGACCTGATCGTCGTTGCAACGATACGGGTTAACGGCACCCGAAGCACGATCGGCGGAAATGCGCTCGACCAGCTCGGGCGACAACGCCGAAGGAATACGGTCCATGCGCGCCTTATTGACGGCCGTTTCTTGATTAGTTGCCATGGCATGCTCCTTAAAAAGGATGCGCAATCGGTTACAAAGTGCAGCCCACGACCTCGATTATGGCAAAAACAGGCACCAAAAACGGCAGCAATGGCAGGGAGCGTGATTTTGCGATGAGGCAAGCGACGGCAAGGGTCAGGAGCGCAACCGCAAACGCGACAACGCCGCCCAGGGGATCGAAGGTACAAAGGGCAAAGAGTGCCTTGACGTCCCCCATGCCAATGCCGGGGGCGTGGCGAAGGCGACGCCAGAGTGACTCAGTAAGCACAAGGACAAGGTAGACGATGACCGCAAGACCGGCGTGGTCAAGCACGATGATAACGCCCTTGTCGAGCCAGACGCCTGCAAACGCCGCCACCGCACACGCACCGGCAAGCTCATTGGGAAACCGCCGCTCACGGGCATCAATCCACGCGCCGGCAAAGATGCAAATCCAAAACGGGATATAGATCATCGAAAACCTCCTTGGGCAGCAGCTCAAACGCAAAAACCACCACAAAGGTGCCTGTCCCCTTTGCGGTGGTTTTGGTGGTGGTTATTTGGCGCCTTGCATGACCTCGTCGAGGGTGACGTTTACGGCATGCTGGGTAGGAACCCAGTCGACCTTCAGGAACAGCGCTGCCACCGTGATGGGGATATAGCTGAACATAAAGATCGGGAAGGTAAACAGGTTGGTCACCAGGCGCCACTTTTGCGCACAGTGAATATGCTTGTACTCAAAGATAGTCGTGAGCAGCGCCAAGATGAAGAACGTCTGATACATCATGGCGAAGGTCATAATGAGCGAAGCGGCGCACGCCTGCATCTCGACTTCGGTAGCCAAGAAGCCGTGCGAAAGACCGCCCACGATCAGGAACGTCGCATTGGCGAGCATGGAGATCAGGGACAGCAGCATACCCGGGGCGATGGTCATAAACATGTCGTAGGCGGCAAAGCGATGGTAGCGGAAGGTTGACTTGACCAGATGCTTACCGTAGGTAAAGAACACCTGGTAAAAGCCCTTGGTCCACCGCATGCGCTGTTTCCAGGACGCCTTAAACGTCACGGGCTGTTCGTCAAAGAACTCCGCCGGCGCATAACCGATGCGAATGCCGTGAATGGCGCAGAACGTGGTGAACTGAATATCCTCGGTCAGCGTATGGAACTGCCAACCGTGCATGCCCTCGATAACGCTGGCGGAGATGAGGTAGCCCGAACCCGAGACAGCGCAAGAAGTCTTGCAGATATTGCGCGCGTTGTTGAGAAAGCGCGCCTCGCGCAGGTACCAAGTAGCATTAGCTGCCGAGATCCACGAGCTGCCAAAATTCTTGGAGTTACGATAGCTCGTGACCACATGGAAGCCCTGGTCAAAGGCATCGTTCATCTTGGACACGTAATCGCGGGATATGACGTTATCAGCATCGAAGATAAAGTAGCCTTCAAACGTGTCTGGATACTCGTTAAGGATGCGGTCGAAACCAAAGTCCATGACCCAGCTCTTACCCTTACGGGCAAGGTCGTTGCGCTCATAGACAATGGCGCCCGCCTCGCGCGCAAGCTGTGCCGTGTTGTCGGTGCAGGCGTCGGCGACCACGAAGACCTCAATAAGCTCGGACGGATAGTCCTGATCCTTGATGGAGCGAACGAGGTTGGCGATCACAGCCTCCTCATTATGCGCCGCGATAAAGAAGGCATAACGATGGAGTTTTTTGGCCTTGGGAGGCGCGACCTCGCCACGAAGAGCGCCAATGACAAAGAAGACCACCTGGTACAGAAAGCAGACCGTGAGCAGCGTGACGACAATCTGGTTGAAGACCACGATGGGTGTGTTGGTTTGTAAAAAGGCGAGCATGCAGGCTCCCGAGAACGCGTTACGTAAACAACCGTATATCTTACCGCAGGCTTACCGAGTTCAAGAAACCACCTAATACTGGCTAGGCTTCGAGAAGACCGAGCTGCGGAACGATTTCGTCGCCAGCGGCAGTACGACCGAGTGAGCGCGGAGCCAGGTCGTCGAGAACCGCAGCGAGATCCCACGGCAGCTCATCGCGGCACTCAATACGCTCCCCCGTCACGGGATGGTCGAACGCCACGCGCCAGGAATGCAGAAACTGCCTGGTCAGGCCCTGGTCGGCGCGCGCATCGCACTTGCCGTAAAGTGGATCGCCCACGCAGGCGTGGTTGATATGACGCATATGCACGCGAATCTGATGCGTACGCCCGGTAAACAGGTGACACTCGACAAGCGTGTAGCCGTCGTCAAAGCGCGTGGAATCAAAGCGCTCGAGGACTTTAAAGGTCGTAATGGCCTGACGGGCAAAGGGGTCGTCCGAAACCGCCATCTTGACGCGGTCGCGCGTGGAACGGGCAATACCGGTATTGATGGTGCCCTCGTCCATGGCGATGTGCCCGTGGACAAGCGTGATATAGCGACGATCGAGCGTGCGCGTGCGAATGAGATTTTGAAGCGCGCGCTGCGTGTCGTCGTCCTTTGCCGCAAGCATGAGACCCGAGGTATCGCGATCCAAACGATGCACGATCCCGGGGCGGTCCTCACCCTGTACGGTACCCAGATGGTCGATGCCGCAGTGGTAGACCAGAGCGTTCGCAAGGGTGCCGCTCTCGTGGCCATGGGCGGGATGGCACACCAGGCCCCGCTGCTTGGAGAGCAGGATAAGGTAGTCGTCCTCGTAGCGGATATCGAGGGGAATGGCCTCGGGAATCACGTCGGTCGGGTCGTGCGGCTCGGGCAAGTCGACCGAGATGCGATCGCCGGCGCGTACGGCGTACTTTTTAGAGAGACAAGTCTCACCGTTGACGGCAACGGCGCCTCCCTCGATCAGATGCGCGCAGGCAGAGCGCGTGGGACAGCCATCGTTGGCGCCCAAATAGGCGTCAAGACGCTGGCCAGAGCAATCGTCGGCAACAAGAATATGGATGTCGGCCATTAACGCTCATTCCTTTCGCGAATCTTGCGGGCACGCTCCCCACGCTGTTTGGCTTTGCGTTTGGCGCGGGCTTCGTCACGGGCGTTGAGCTCGCCGGTCGCATCGACCTCGCGAGCAGCGGGACTCAAGAACATGTACCCGATGAGTGCCAGTACCACACCGACCGTAATGCCGATATCGGCCACGTTAAAGACGGGAAAGTCGATGAAGGTGGTGGCAATAAAATCGGTCACGAAGCCAAAGGCCAAACGATCGATAGCGTTGCCGATAGCACCGCCCGCAACCATTGCCATGCCCACAACCTCAAGATGGGCGAGCTGGGGCGCACGAACGAGGTACACGGCAATAGCGATAATGACCGCCAACGCCAGCACGGCAAACGCAATGCCATGCCCCTCGCCCATACTAAAGGCAGCACCGATATTGCGGACAAACATAAAGTCGATGACACCGGGGATGACAGTCACATGCAAAGCTTCGCCCACGGCACGAACCGCAAGCTTGGTCAGCTGGTCAACAAGCAACACAGCCAGCGCCACCCCACCAGCAACACCCAACCGCCAACGCAAAGGCGGCGTCATATCCCCAGTACGACCCAACTCAATCCCCTACCCTCAAGAACATCGAATTCCGTTTAACGCAATTAACCATCTTATATTGCCACACGCAGAGCGCACGACATATCCACCAACACAAGCGAAATAACCAGCTAAAAACGAAAGCGACATTCCGAATAACGGAATGTCGCTTAATAGCTTTCGACTAAAAGCGCAAGTCGAAAGAAAGCCTCTAGCTCCAGCAATGGAAACGCCGCGTTATCGTCACCAACAGCGAAAACGTCCCTAAGCGAGCAAGGTGACGTGAAAGAGGAGGGAAGCGTACTTTGGTACGCGACCGACGATTGAACGTCAGATTGCCGCTTAGGGGCGTTTGCAGCGTCGGTAGGTTACGGCGTTCTACGAACGCCGTAACCTACAAAGCGTCGGCGCAGCGCTTGCAAATATGCGCGTGGCCGTTGTACTCGCCGACGGTGGTGCGGTAGTTCCAGCAACGGTCGCAGCACTCGCCCTCGGCAGCCTCGATGGCAACGGAGAGCTCCTCGCCCTGGGTCAGCTCAACATCGGAGACGATGTAGAACTCGGCCAGGTCGACGGCCTTGTCGCCGGTCAGCAGCGCGTGCATCTCGGCGGGAACGACCGCCTTGACGCGGACCTGCTGGCTCTTAGTGAAGGTGCCGGCGGAGCGGGCATCCTCAAGGGCCTTGGTCACGGCGCTACGGAGCTCGAGGGAAGCCTCGAGCACGCCCTCGAACTCATTGGCCTCGTCGACCGTGATAGGCGACTTGTACCAATCGAGCAGCGCGGCGTACTTCTGGTGATCGACGCAGCCAGCGGGCGCATAGGCCATGGCCTCGTCGACGGTGTAGGACAGGATCGGCTGCAGGTCGCGCATGAGCATCGAGAAGAGCTCGGCCAGCACGGTCTGGGCGCTGCGGCGCTCGAGCGAGCCGGGCTTGTCGCAGTACAGACGGTCCTTCAGGGCGTCGAGATACACGTTGGAAAGCTCGGTAACCACAAAGTCGTAGAGCGCACGGTAGGCGCGCGGGAACTCGTAGCTGGCGTAGGCATCGTCGACCTCGGCCTGGACCTGGGTCAGGCGGGCAACCATGAGCTTGTCGAGCGGCAGCAAGTCGGCAAAGGCGACGCCGTCGGTCTCGGGCTCAAACTGACCCTCGAGCTCGGAGAGCAAGAAGCGCAGTGTGTTGCGGAAACGACGGTAGGCATCGGACGTACGAGCAAGGATCTCGTGGTCGATGGAAACGTCGGAGCTGGTATCGACGGAGGCAACCCACAGGCGGATGATGTCGGCGCCCATCTCGTCGCAGACCTTGTTGGGGTCGATGACGTTGCCGAGCGACTTGGACATCTTGCGGCCCTGGCCATCGAGTGTGAAGCCCTGAGAGACGACCGCCTTGTACGGAGCATGGCCGTTGGCGCCCACCGAAGTGAGCAGCGAGCTCTGGAACCAACCACGGTGCTGGTCGGAGCCCTCGAGGTACACATCCGCCGGATACTCCAGCTCGGGACGGTACTCGCAGACGGCCTTCCAGGAGACGCCGGAGTCCCACCACACGTCGAGGATGTCCTTATCGGCCTTGAGGTGATGGCCACCGCACTTGGGGCAGACGCAGGCCTCGCCCAGGTAGCTCTCGGGAGCGTCGGTGAACCAGGCGTCGGAGCCCTTCTCATGGAAGAGCTTGATGACGGCGTCGAGCGTAGCGTCGTTCATGACCTTCTCGCCGCAATCGGCACAGGTGTAGCTGGGGATAGGCACGCCCCAGTTGCGCTGACGGCTGATGCACCAGTCGGGACGCTGCTCAACCATGGCGCCGATGCGGTTGGCGGCGTGAGCCGGATACCACTTGACGTTCTCGCGAACCTCCTTGCCAGCCTGCTCGCGCAAACCGGTCTTGTCCATCGAGACAAACCACTGGTCAGTAGCACGGAAGAGCACCGGGTGCTTGCAGCGCCAGCAGTGCGGATAGCTGTGCGTGATCTTCTTCTCGAGGACCAGGGTGCCGCGCTCGCGCAGGAACTCGATGATGTGCGGGTTGGCCTCATCGGTATCCATACCGCTGAAGGGGCCACCGGTGCCAAACTCCTCGCCGGTGTAGAACTTGCCGTCGTCATCGACCGGCATACAGATGTCGGTGATGCCTTCCTTGAGACAGGCAAAGTAGTCGTCGACGCCGTGGCCGGGCGAGTTGTGGACGATACCGGTACCGTCATCGACACCGACGTAATCGGCCAGCAGCGCCACGCCCTCGACACCGTCAAAGATCGGCTGCTTGTAGTGGATGTGGTGGAAGGTCTCGGCGGGAACCACGTAGGGCTTGCCGTCGACCATAACCGGGGTGTACTCCCAGCCAAACTCCTCGCAGCACTTGGGAGCCAGGTCCTCGAGCATGACCTCGGCGCGGCCGTCGTGCTCAACGGCGACGTAGGCGGCGCCGGGCTTGAGGGAAACGGCCTGGTCGGAGGGGATGGTCCACGGCGTGGTCGTCCAGATGATAAAGTCGACCGGGCCGTCAAAATTCTCGAGGCCGGCGGGCTTGGAGGTCATCTCGAAGCGCACGAAAATGGACGGGCTTGTCTCGTCGGAGTACTCGATCTCGGCCTCGGCCAGCGCGGTGTGGCAGTGCTTGCACCAGTGAACCGGCTTGTGACCGCGATAGATCATGCCCTTATCGAACATGGCCTTGAAGACCTCGATGTCGGCGGCGTCGTGCTGGTGATAGAGCGTCAGATACGGGTTGTCCCAGTCGCCAAGCACGCCCAAGCGACGGAAGCCGGCCTTCTGGAGCTCGATGTTCTCGACAGCGAACTCGTTGCAAAGCTCGCGGATCTTGGCCGTGGAGGTCTGGTTGAACTTCTCGGTGCCGAGCTTTTCCTCGACCTTGTGCTCGATCGGCTGACCGTGGCAGTCCCAACCGGGGACATAGGGAACTTCGCAGCCCTGCATCATCCAGTAACGGTTGATCATGTCCTTGGAGATCTTGTTCATGGCATGGCCGATGTGGATCGGACCGTTGGCGTACGGAGGACCGTCGTGCAGCACGAACTTCTTGTGACCCTCGTTCTTCTTCAGAACCTGCTCGTAGACCTTGTTGTCCTGCCAGTCCTTGAGTCGCTTGGGCTCGGACTTGGAAAGACCGGCACGCATGGGAAAACCGGTCTTGGGCAGATTCATCGTCTGCTTGTACTCGTTTGCCACGGTACCCCTTTCATGTCGTGGGCGCGCACGCCCGATGGGCACCAAAAAAGCGCCCGTCCCTGCAAGCTGGGACGAAGCGCCACAAAACGGGCTGCACGCCCGCAAAAGCTCTTCGCTTAACCACCCAGCTTAGATGCCCTCGCCCGCGTATTCGCGCGCTCGCATCCGTTACTCGGCTGGCCTGTATCGACGACCATCTCGGCGATGTCTACTAAGACGAACCTGCGCGGCACGTCCGTTGGGACCGCAGCTCCGGGGTGATTTTCATCGGTCGCATGCACGGGTTCTCAGCGCTCCCCGCTCTCTGTAGCATGCGGACGGCCGACTACTCGTCCCCATCAACGCTTATGCGGAGTATGCTAGCACGTTCCGCGCCGGCGAAAAACCCTCAACACTGATTTTATACGTTCGAAATTTCTCGCTATTACAGCCCTTCTCTAGGAGCAAAATACCTGAAAGCACTTTATCGAACGAAAGAAGGTTGCTATGCGCACGATTGGAATGAGCGACTACACCGTTGGCGAGGATTGCTTTACCGAGCTGCCCGCCGCGCTGGCAGAGTACGGAGCGACCAAGGTCGCCATCATTGGCGGCAAGCGAGCCCTGGCTGCAGCGCTGCCGGGCATCGAGGCGGCTCTTGAAGGTACCGATGTCGAGGTTCTGGAGACGCGCGTCTATGGCACCAACAGTACGCGTGCCAATATCGCCAAAGTCGTGAACTCTCCTGCCTGCCAGGAAGCCGACGTGCTCATCGCCTGCGGCGGCGGCAAGGCGCTCGACACCGTGAAGACCGCAGCCATCGAGCTCAAGAAGATAGTCTTCACCGTCCCGACGATCTGTTCCAACTGCTCCGCCGCGACCGCCATTGCCGTCGTGTACAACGACGACGGCTCGCTCGAGGGCTATTCGTACCCCAACCGACCGGCGCACATCTTCATCAACCCCAAGATTATCGCCGAGGCTCCAGCGGAGTACTTCTGGGCCGGCGTGGGCGATGCCCTGTCCAAGCAGCCCGAGGTCGAGTACGCCACGAGCGCCGGCAATTTGGAGCATACCGCCGGTCTTGGCCTGGCACTCGCCCACACCTGCTCCGAGCCGCTGTTTACTTATGGCGTCCAGGGTCTTGAGGACGTACGCAAGAACCTGTCGAGCGAAGCCGTCAAGCAGATCGCGCTCGACATCGTGGTCAACACGGGCTATGTCTCGAACCTGACCAACCAAAACGATTACTACTACAACTCGAGCGTGGCACACGCGTTCTACAATGCGACGTGCAGCATTCCGCGCGAGGGAACCTATCTGCACGGCGAGGTCGTAAGCCTGGGCGTGCTCGTGCTGTTTGCCTATACTGGCGATACCGAGAACCTTGAGCGCTACGCCGCCTTTAACAAGCAGATGGGCCTGCCCGTGACGCTTGAGCAGGTCGGGCTTTCCGAGTCCGACATCCCCGCCCTGTGCGAGTACGCGCACGCAACCAACGAGTGGAAGCAGGGAAACCCCGAGCCCTTCACCGACGAGAAATTCGCCGCCGCCATCAAGGCTGCCAACGCCTACGGCCACACGCTCTAGGCCTAGCCCAAAACCACCACAAGGGAGCAGCACCTTTGTGGTGGTTTTTTATTGCTCCAGCATGCTGGGGTCGAACTCGCTAGCCGGGATCACGCGATAACCGTGGCGGAGCAGTAAATCAACGAAGACGCCGTTGCCCGCCGTAAGGGTGCCGCTGAATGTTCCGTCGTAGATGCGACCCGCGCCGCACGAGGGGCTGCGGTCCTGAAGGATGCACGCGACTATCTCTTCCGGTCCGCCTGCCTGCTCGCACATATCGAGTGCGCGTTGGGCACCCAGGCGAAATTCGCGATCAACCGAGATGCCCTCGCAGGTACGGACCTCGCCGTTCACAATCTCGGACGGCTTGCGCGGCGTGGGCAGGCCCCCAAAGACCTCAGGGCACACCAAGAGGACCTCGGTCCCTGTACGCTCGCAGGCCTCGACCAACTCGCGATGATAGTTGTCGAGCCCGTTATACTTGCAGCTCTCGCCCATCAAACAGGCACTCACCACGATCTTCATTTCCATCCCTCTCAAGCAAAACGCCCCATTTGAGTAAGCTGCTCAAATGGGGCGTCGGCGTTTACTGGCTCGGCCGCGGCTTTACTGCTGCTTGGGCATCAGCGGATTCTCGCGCGTGAGGAGGTTCATGAACTCCTCACCCGTAATGGTCTCCTTCTTGTACAGATAACGAGCCAGCTCATGGAGCTTAAACTTGTTCTCCTTGAGGATCTGCAGGGCGCGATCGTGCGCGTCCTCGATCAGCTTAGCGACAATCGCGTCCACGCGCTCGGCCGTACCGGGAGCGCAGGTAAGCGACGTGTCCTGGTTGAGGTACGCATTCTGCACGGTACCGAGCGCCATCATGCCAAACTCGTCGGACATACCAAAGCGCGTCACCATGTTGCGGGCGAGCTTGGTGGCCTGTTCGATATCGTTGGCGGCACCGGTCGTCATCTCGCCAAAGATGAGTTCCTCGGCCGCACGGCCGCCGCAGTAGACGGCAAGCTTGTCCAAGACCTCCTGGCGCGTGGTCAGGAAGCGCTCGTCCTCCTCGACCTGCATGGTATAGCCAAGAGCACCGCTCGTGCGCGGCACGATGGTGATCTTGGTAACCGGCGCGGAACCCTTTTGGCGGGCAGCGACGATGGCATGGCCGATCTCGTGGTAGGAAACGACCTGCTTCTCGTGGTCGGAAAGCACCGTGGACTTACGCTGTTGGCCGGCAATGACGACCTCCACCGACTCCTCGAAGTCGTCCTGGGTTGCACGCTTGCGACCCTCGCGAACGGCGCGCAGGGCGCCCTCGTTGATGATATTGGCCAGGTCGGCGCCCGAGGCACCGGGCGTGGCGCGGGCAATCGCGGTCAGATCGATCGGCGGTTGGGTCTTCACGCTCTTGGCGTGGAGCTCGAGGATGTTCTTACGGCCGGTCAGATCGGGCAACTCGACGGGGATGCGGCGGTCAAAACGACCGGGGCGCAGCAGCGCCGGATCGAGACTGTCGGGGCGGTTTGTTGCGGCAAGGACAACGATACCCTTGTGGTTGTCGAATCCATCCATCTCGGTCAGCAACTGATTGAGCGTCTGCTCGCGCTCGTCGTTGCCGCTAAAGCCGCCGCCGTCGCGCTTCTTACCGATGGTATCGATCTCATCGATAAAGACGATACACGGCGCCTTTTCCTTGGCCTGCTTAAACAGGTCACGAACCTTAGCAGCGCCGCGACCGACAAACATCTCAACGAACTCAGAGCCCGAAATGCTAAAGAACGGAACGCCCGCCTCGCCGGCAACAGCCTTGGCAAGCAGGGTCTTACCGGTACCCGGAGGGCCGACAAGGAGAGCACCGCGCGGCAGCTTGGCGCCAATCTCCTCGTAGCGCTGCGGCTTCTCCAGAAAGTCGACGACCTCCTTGAGGGACTCCTTGGCCTCTTCCTGGCCGGCGACGTCCTTAAAGGTCACGCCCACGTCCTTGGAGGCGATCACGCGCGCGCCGGACTTACCCAGTCCGCCGCCGCCAAAGCCACCGCCGCCAAAGTTCATCGAAGGACCGTCATCACCCATGGCCTTCTTCATGCGGCGGTTGAGCCACCAGCCGATCAGGAAGAAAATCGCCATGGGAAGGATGAGCGTAAGCAGGTAGTAGGTCATCAAACCCGAGTTTTTATCGGGAACGACCGACTCCAGCGAAGCGCCAGACTCAAGCACGCGATCGGTAAAGCCCGCATCGTTCGGCACACCGGTCGTCTTATAGGCGATGTTCTCGTCCTCGCCCTTCTTGGTGTAATAAATCGAGTAATCGTCCGTGTTGTACTCGACCTTGTCGACACTCTTCTTATCGAGCGCTTTGACAAACGTCGAGTAATCGGTCTTCGTAATCTGCTGCGTGTGACCGATGTTGGGGAACAGAACGGTCGAGAGCACGAGGTAGACGACGAAGGCGATGAGCACGTAGAGGATCATATTCCGTCTACGCTTGTTGTCATCCATCTCCATCTGCTTGAACTCCATCTACTGGGGTTAATAATGCTTTCTAGAATACCCAACCCGGACGGCGATAAACCGACGCCGGGCACGAAAAGACAGAGATGGCATCACTAGAAGTCGGCAAGGTTCAAATCTATACGGGCGACGGCAAGGGCAAGACGACGGCTGCGCTGAGGCTCGCGCTGCGTGCCACGGGCTATGGACTTAACGTGCTCATGCTTCAGTTTGCCAAGAAGCTGCACTGCGCCGAACATGATGCAGCACCTCGTTTAGGGCTACGCATCGTACAAGCCGACCGCGACACACCCGAGGCTTGCGCCGCGCAGATCATGGAGCTCGCATGCGAGCAGATATCACAGGTCGACGTTCTGATTTTGGATGAACTCGGCGAGGCCATGCGCCGCGGCTTCGTGACGCGCGAGGATGTCGAAGCGCTGATCGCGATAAAGCCCACCACCACGGAGCTCGTGCTCACCGGCCGGGGCTTGCTGCCCCTCGCGAACCTCGCCGACCTTGTCACCGAAATGCGCCCCATCAAACACTACTTCGACGAAGGACTCCTAGCCCGCCAAGGCATCGAATACTAGCCATTGGGGACGTCCCGAATGGCTAGGCGGTGGCGCGGCCGAGCCAGTTGCCGCTGTGATGGTAGACGGTGAACATCATGGCGGTGATTACCCAGGTTACGGGGTAGACAAGCAGCAGGTGCTCAAGCGACGGATCGAACGGCATAATCGCAAACACCCAGATCACCCTGAGCACGACAGTGCCAAAAATCGTGAGCAGCATGGGCTGCAAGCTCACGCCGGCACCGCGAATGGAGCCCGACGCGTTTTCGATAATCGAGAAGATCGCGTAGAACGGCGCGATGAAATGAAGAATCGTCGTGGTGTACGCCGAAATCGAAACATCGTCGACAAACAGACGCGACAACGGACCCGAGAACACCAGCAGCACGGCAGACAGGCCACCAATGAGCATAAACGACAGCACGAGCGACGTATGGTAGCCCTTGCGCATGCGCTCATAGTTGCGCGCGCCAAAGTTCTGTGCCGAGAACGTGGTGATTGACACACCGAGCGCCTCGGTAACCATCCAGATAATGCCATCCAGGCGCCCAGATAGACCCCAAGCAGTCGTGACATCGGCGCCAAACGAATTAACCGACACCTGGATCAGCACGTTCGAGATCGAATAGGCAGCCGATTGAAAACCGAGTGGCAGACCACACGAGATCATGCTCTTACAAATGCCAGGATCAATGCCGAGTTTGGACAGCGAAAGCCGCCATGCACCCGGAGCGTGCATCATGCGAATCACGATCATCGTGGCGTTGGAGCAAATGGTCAGCGCCACCGCGATGCCGCAGCCCAGCGCCTCCATATGAAGCACGGCAACAAAGATGACATCCAGCACCGCATTAACAAGGCAGCCGGAAGCGATGATCACAGCAGGCCCGCGCGTGTCGCCCACGGCGCGCAGCAGTGCCGTTCCCATATTGAGCAGCAGCGCCGCAACCATGGCGGCAAAATAGCAACGAGCATAGGCCACGCCCTCGGCCAAAAGTTCATGCGGAGTGTTCATAAGTACCAGCATGGGCTCAACGAACACTATGCCAAGAATCGAGAAAACGATACCGCCCACCAGCGCGAGCGTCATGGCCGTATGGACCGAACGGCTCAGTCGCTCATCATCGTGCTGACCAAAATACTGACCGGTAATGACCGCGCAGCCGGCGCCGACGCCAACGCAAAAGCCAATGCAGAGCTCGGTGAGCACCATCGTAGCTTGAATGCCACCTAGCGCGAGCTTGCCGCCAAACTGACCGACGATATAGGTACCGATAAGCGTGTAGGCCTGCTGAAAAAACGAACTAAAAAAGATGGGAACGCACAGCGAAAGCAGCTGCTGCCAAATAACACCCTGCGTTACATCGATAGCAGTAGATTTCTTAGCCACACGCCCTCCCCAAAAGCGTACGTCAACCGACAAAACAGTAATTAAAGACCTAAGCTAATAGCAGCTTAGCACCGACCGACGTCGACCGAAACACCCCGAGTCAGAGCCCGGTGCAAACTATCTGCCTAGTGATACAGCCCCGGCTGGTAGTGATACTCGTTGCTCACGTGCGGGCACAGCTGCCAAAAGGCGACGGCGCTCGCCGCGGCAACGTTGAGTGAATCGACCCCGTGCGCCATCGGAATGCGCACGGCCCGGTCGCAGCCCGCGATGGTCTTGGCGCCCAAGCCGGCACCCTCGGTGCCCATAAAGATCGCCAGGAGATCAACCTCCTGCAGCGCAGGATCGTCCAGCGAAACGGAGTCGTCCGTCAGCGCCATCGCAGCGCACGAAAAACCGGCTTCGTGCAGTGCCGCCAGGCCATCGTGCGGCCACACACGAGCCTCGCTGCCAATACGCGTCCACGGCACCTGAAACACCGTGCCCATGCTCACGCGGGCCGAGCGACGGTACAGCGGGTCGCAGCACGTCGGACTGACCAAAATACCGTCGACATTGAGCGCGGCGGCCGAGCGGAAAATCGCACCCACGTTCGTGTGGTCGACAATACCCTCGAGCACGCACACGCGCACCGGGCGCTCCCCCGCCGCCTCGACGACGCCACCCAAGAACTCATCAACCGGAATCTGCCGCGGGCGACGAAACGCCGCGAGCGCACCGCGCGTCACGTTAAAGCCCGTCAGCTGCTCCATGAGTTCCATGGAAGCCACGAACACAGGAACCGGACCTGCGCCCTCGCGCACAACCAGGCGCTCAAACAGCGGCATCATCTGGTCGAGCCAGCGTTCGCCCAAAAGAAAGCTCACCGGCTCGTATCCGGCACGCACCGCGCGCTCAATAACCTTGGCACTTTCGGCGATAAAGATGCCCTTTTGCGGCTCTAACACGCAGCGCAGCTCACGCTCGGTCAGTCGCACGTAGGCATCGAGCCGCTCGTCCTCGAGCGAATCAATTCGCAGAACCTCAACGGCATCAGTCATAGCAGCCTGCCCGCACCCTTCTTTACAGCACATCTATACCAAACGAGGCGACGCTAAGCGCCGCCCCATACATTCAATCAACCCGATAATACCGTTCACGCCAGGCGATTTACGCCTCAACGCGACGATACGTCACGAACTCATAATCGACACCCTCGTCGCCCTCGCCCGAGGCAATCGTGGCAACACCGCCACGCCACGCAATCTCCCACGCGGGATCGGCGTCCAAATCGGGAAAGTACGTGTCCACGGCATGAGTGCAATGGTTGTGCGTGACCTCGGCCTCGGCGCAATACGGCAAAAACTGCCGATACACCTCGCCGCCACCGATCACCCAAGCAACGGGCTCATCGGCAACCGCGGCGAGCGCCTCGTCGATGCTATGCACCACGTCGACGCCCTCGACAGCAAAATCCTCGTCGCGGGTAAGCACGATATTGCGACGGTTCTTGAGTGGACGCCCACCGGGAAAACTCAGCAGCGTCTTGCGCCCCATGATGACCGGGCAGCCCTTGGTGCAGGCCACAAAATGGCGCATGTCGGCGCGATTGGACACCACCATGTCGCCCTCGCACCCAATGCCCCAATCGTCACACACGGCAACGATAGCAGATAGCTTACACGTCATGAGCACCACCTACACCGCAATGGGAATGTTCTTGACCTGCGGGCCGTGCTCATAGCCCTCCACGATCAGGTCGTCGGTCGTAAACGCATAGAAATCGTGCACGTCGGGGTTAAGCGTTACCTTAGGCGCCGCAAACTGCGGACGCTCGATAAGCTCGCGGACGATATCGACATGACGGTCGTAGATATGGGCGTCGGCGATCACATGCAGCAGCTCGCCGGGAATCATATCGACCGACTGCGCGACCATCATCAGCAAAATGGCGTACTGGCACACGTTCCAGTTGTTCGCGGCCAAAATGTCCTGGCTGCGCTGGTTGAGAATCATGTTGAGTGTAGGCTTATCGTCCTGCGGGCGCTGCGTGACGTTATAGGTCACGCTGTACGCGCACGGGTACAGGTGCATCTCGGACAGGTCGCTAAACACATAGGTGTTCGTCATAATGCGGCGGCTGTACGGCGTGTGCTTAAGGTCGTACAGCACACGGTCCATCTGGTCGAAATCGCCCTCGGGATAATGGCTCTTCTGGCCAATCTGGTACCCGTAGGCCTTGCCGATAGAGCCGGTCTCGTCAGCCCACTCATCCCAAATATGGCTGTTGAGGTCATGCACGTTATTGGACTTCTTCTGATATATCCACAGGATCTCGTCCATGGCAGATTTGAGGGCCGTGCGGCGCAGGGTGAGCGCAGGGAACTCCTCGCGCAGGTCGTAGCGCGCCGTAACGCCAAAGTTTTTAATGGTATAGGCAGGGGTGCCGTCCTCCCACACCGGACGGACCTTTTGGCCCTCGGTGGTGGTGCCATGGTCCAGAATGTCGCGGCACATGGCTACAAACTGTTGATCAGCCTTGCTCATTGACCCTCCTGTCAGTCGTCTATAAGCGATTTTTATTGTAGCCCAGGCGCACGCGGCCCCACAGCCCAAACATAACCCCTCATTTTCTGACATATGCCAGGAATTACTTGCGCAAATCCGCACGTTCGCTATTCTATTGTTGACATATGTCAGATTTGGAGAGTGCATGGCAGGAAGACGAGAAAAATTACGCCGCGTTGGGATCATCCCCGAATATCGCGGCTTTACCCCCGACGGCCTTGCCAGTGGAGACGCCATCGACATGACGATCGACGAACTCGAGGTGCTGCGCCTGTGCGACCTGGAAGGCCTTAACCAAGAGGCAGTCGCACAGCAGATGGGCATCGCGCGCGCCACGGTGGCGGCTATTTGCAGCCGAGCGCATCGTAAGGTGGCAAACGCGCTGGTCAACGGGCGAGCGCTCAGTATCGAGGGCGGCAATATCGCATACTCCCCCATCACCACGACAACGGCCGCATGGCCAGCAAAGGAGGTCGGCACCATGAGGGTGGCAACGACGTACGACAACGGCAACATCTTTATGCACTTTGGCCGCAGCGAACAGTTCAAGATCTACGACATCCAGGATGGCAAGGTGCTAAACGAGCAGGTCGTAGGCACCGGCGGCACCGGTCACGGCGCATTGGTGGGCCTGCTTACCAACGGTGGCGTTGACACGCTCATCTGCGGCGGTATCGGCGGCGGCGCCATCAACGCGCTCACCCAGGCCGGCATCACGGTCTATGCGGGCGCCCAGGGCAGCTGCGACGCCTGCGTCGAGGCCCTCATTGCAGGCACGCTCGCTCAGACCGGCGAGGCCACCTGCGACTGCCATGGTCATGACCACGAGCACACCCATGAGCATGGCGAGTCCTGCGGCTGCCACGGCCATCACGACCACGACGGACATGAGGGCTGCAGCTGCCACTAGTAGCAAGCACCGCGGCGTCAACACGCTTCCACGTTTGCGACAACCTGTGAATGAATGGCGAAGGCCGCCTGGAACACCATCCAGGCGGCCTTCGCCATTGTCGACTCAATCAAGCCGTTACTTCTTATTGCGCATCTGCGCTTCCATCTGGCGCAGCAGCTCCATATCTGACTTGGGACCGCCCGTACCCAGGCCACCCATGCCGCCCAGACCCATAGCGTCCAGACCGGGGATATTGGGCATGCGCATCTTTTTGCCCTTCTTGCCCTTTTTGCCCTTCTTGCCGCCGGCCTGCGCCTGATTGGCCATCGTGCGCATGCGGCCCATCATCTTGTTCATCTCGCCCCACTGCTTCATAAGGCTATTGACCTCGGTGGGGGTCACGCCGGCGCCCTTGGCGATACGCGCGCGACGCTGTCCGTTGATGATAGAGGGACGCAGGCGCTCCTCCTTGGTCATCGACATGATGATGGCCTCGTTCTTGTCAAAGATGCCCTCGTCCAGGTTGCCGCCCATCTGGTTGAGCGCGCGCTGACCACCGGGAAGCATGCCCAGAATGCCCTTCATGCCGCCCATCTTCTTGACGGCCTTCATCTGGTCGAGCATGTCGTTCATGGTAAAACCCTCGCGCAGCATACGCTCGGCAGCCTCGAGCTGCTCGGCGTCGGCTGCCTCCTGGGCCTTCTCGATGATGCCGACAACATCGCCCATGCCCAGAATGCGCTTGGCCATACGATCGGGATAGAACGGCTCCAACGAATCGGGTTTCTCGCCCATGCTCACGAACTTGATGGGCTTACCGGTCACCTGGCGCACGGAAAGCGCGCCGCCGCCGCGGGCATCGCCGTCGAGCTTGGAGATGATCACGCCGTCAAAGTCGGTGCGCTCGGCGAAGGTCGAGACGACGTTGACAATATCCTGGCCGGTCATGGCATCGACGACCATCAGCACCTGATCGGGCTTGACGGCCTTCTTGATGTCCACGGCCTCCTGCATCATCTGCTCGTCGATCTGCAGGCGACCGGCGGTATCGACGATGACCACGTCGCGCAGGTGGTCAACGGCCTCCTGGATGGCGCCCTTGGCGATATCGACCGGGTGCGCGCCGTCACCGCGGAAGACCGGCACGCCGATCTCGCCGCCAAGCGTGGCCAGCTGGTCGGCAGCGGCGGGGCGGTAGACGTCGCACGCGGCGAGCAGCGGCGAGCGACCCTGCTTCTTGAGCAGATAAGCCAGCTTTACGGCTGCCGTAGTCTTACCGGAGCCCTGCAGGCCCACGAGCATGATGACATTGGGGATGCGGTTGCTAAAGACGAGCTTGCTCTCGGTGGAACCGAGCATCTCGGTAAGCTCGTCGAGCACGATCTTGACGACGTTTTGCGCCGGCGACAGCGACTCCATGACCTCGGCGGTCATGCAGCGCTCCTTGGTCTTGGCGACAAACTCCTTGACGACCTTAAAGTTGACGTCGGCCTCGAGCAACGCCATGCGAATGTCGCGCATGGCAGAGGTGATATCGGCCTCGGTCAGTTTACCCTTGCCGCGCAGGCGGTCAAATGTGTCGTTGAGGCGATCGCTCAGAGAATCAAACACTAGTCACTCCTTAGTTGGACTCGCCCACCAGGGCGCGGCAGAAATCTTTGGCATTAAACTCCTGCAGGTCATCGACCTGCTCGCCCACGCCGATGCGCAGGATGGGAAGCTTGAGCTTCTCGGCCACGGCCATGGCGATACCGCCCTTTGCCGTGCCGTCGAGCTTTGTCATGATAATACCGTCCAGGCCCAGCGCCTCGTTAAACTCGAGCGCCTGGTTCAGACCGTTTTGGCCCGTCGCGGCGTCGATCACAAGCACGACCGAAACCGGCATGGGACCGGCGGCCATATTGGCGGCGCGCTTACGGGTCACATTGACCACCTTGGCAAGCTCGCGCATGAGCTCAGGGCTCGTGTGCAGACGGCCGGCGGTATCGATGAGCACCAGGTCGCTGCCGCGCTTATCGGCCTCGTCGAGCACGTCGTAGCAAACACTTGCCGGGTCGGAGCCGCGATCGCGCTTGATGACGGGAACGCCGGCGCGCTGGCCCCACACATCAAGCTGCTCGATGGCGGCGGCGCGGAAGGTGTCGGCCGAACCGATCACCACGTTCTTGCCGCGGGCAGCCATGGCGCTCGCGATCTTACCGACCGTCGTGGTCTTGCCGGCACCGTTGATGCCCACAAACAGCACGCAGCTCGGCGTATCGGAGAACGGATCGCGCTCGATGGGCACAAAGTGCTGCTCAAGCTGCTCGGCCAGGGCGCGACGGAGTTGCGGGGCGGTCTTGAGGTTCTTCTTAGCCGCGGCATCACGCAGGTCATCGGAGACCTTTATGGCGACCTCGGCGCCCATGTCACCCATGACGAGGGTGTCCTCAAGGTCCTCCCAAAAATCCTCGTCGACCTCGCCGCCAAAGTAGAAGACCTCGTTGAGGGCCTCGCGGCTACGCTCAAGTCCGCGCGAGAGTGCGTCAAAGAATCCCATTATGCATTCACGACCTTTCCGGTTTCGCGATCGAGTTTTTGCGAGACGACGCGACTGACGCCGTCGGCTTGCATCGAGACGCCATAGAGGACGTCAGCGTCCTCCATAGTACGGCGCTGATGCGAAATGACCAAGAGCTGCGTGTCGGAACGCAGCACATCGAGGGCACCGATGAGCTTGGACAGGTTGGCGTCATCAAGTGCCGCCTCGACCTCGTCCAGCACATAGAACGGCACCGTACGCGTGCGATACACGGCAAAGAGCAGGGCGAGCGCCGTCAGACTCTTCTCGCCGCCCGACATGAGCATCATCTTGGTGATGCGCTTGCCGCGCGGTTGCGCCACGACCTCGATACCTGTCTCGGCAGGATGCTCGGGATCGGTCATCTCCAGATGAGCCTGACCGCCCGGGAAGAGCATAGCGAAGATCTCGCGGAAGTTCGCGTCGACCTTCTCAAACGTCACCAGGAAGGCCTTCCGCATCTTGCGATCAATGGCCACCGTGATCTTGGTGAGCGCCTTGCGCGCGCTCTCCAGATCGGCCAGCTGCTCCTCGATGTAATCGGCGCGGCGCTTGAGCTGCTCGTACTCCTCCATGGCAACTTGGTTAACGGGACCAAGGTTGTTGATCTGGCGCACAAGCTGGTTGAGTTCGCGCTCAGCGGCATCGCGGTCCGTGGGCGCCGGAAGCATGAGCGCTTCCTCGAGTACCGTGGTGCCATCGGCGGTAATGGCCTTAATGGCGGCCTCTACCTGCACCTCGAGCTTGCCATGCGCGACCTTGAACTCGTTTTGCGTGGCGGAGGCGGTATCGACTCGCTCCTTAGCGCGGGCAACCTCTGCCTTGGCATCCTCGATGGTCTTCTTGAGCGAAGCGGAGTCCGCCTCCTCCAGAGAGGCCTGGTCACGCAGGCGCGCTGCCCAATCCGACGCGCGCTCCAGCAGGGCCGAATAACGCTCGTGCATGGGATCAACGCGCAGGCGCAGCAGCTCGAGCGAGCGCGAAGCCTGGCGTGTTCCGCGGATACGACGATCGATGCCCTCCAGGCGATGCTCCAGGTCGGGCACGCGGCCCTTCAGCGAACGCAGGCGTTCGCTCGTCTGGGCCAAGCGAACCTTGGCGTCGGCGAGCTTGCCGGCGGCCTCGGAATCGTCACGGCGAACGCGGTCGAGTTCGTCGTTGGCCTCGGCAATCTGGAGACCCAGGTCGCTTGCCTGCGCACGGGCCTCGTCGCGCGAACGGGTGAGCTCGTCAACGCGCGGGCGCGCAGCGCGAACGGCCTCTGCGGCCTGCTCGCGGCGCTTGGAGATGCGCACGCGCTCGACCTCGGCATTGTTGGCGCTTTGCTCCAAGCGGCCGATCTCGGAGAGCAACGAGCGGCGCTCGCCCTCAAGACGGGCGATCTCGCCGGCGGCATCGCCCTCAGCGACACGCGCTTCCTCAACGGCCGCATTGGCCTCAACGACCTGATCCGACACATGCTCAAACACGGCAGCCAAATCGGGCTCCAAGCCCTCCAGCTCGCGAATGCGACGCTTGCGCTCCAGGGCACCCGACGCCTCGCCGGCATCTAGGCCCACGCGCACAAGGCCGCCACAGCTTACGCGGGCGCCATCGGGGGTCACATAGGTCACACCGTCAATGACAGGCGCAGCCAGCGCGGCAGCCAAGTCATCGACCACGTAATAGCCACCGAGCAGCGCCTCGACAATCGGGCCATAACCGGCACGCACGGAAAGGCGATCGACCAGACGCGAACCGGCAGCGGCCTCGGCGGCAGCAGAGCCGCTCACGCCGCGCGCCACCAGCAGCGCCTCACCCGAGGCCTTCTTTTGGTCCAGAGCCGCACGACCGGCACGCTCAAGCGCGGCGGCGTCATCAAACAACAGGGCATCGATATCGCCGGCAAGTAGCTGCTCCACCAGGCCCTCAAGCTCGCGCGGGGCCTCGAGCACGTCGCCCAGACGACCCGAGACATCGTCGCCCAACGCACCCACCAGACGGCTCACGAGCGGCGAGCTGTCGGCCATGCGGGCATCAAGCTTCTTTTGGCTGGCAAGCTCCGAGCGCACCTCGGACAACTTGTTGCGCGCCTCGCTCTCGCGGGCACGCAGGTCCTTCAGGGCCGCGCGTGCCGTCTCGGTGGCCTCACGCGCATCGACCTGAGCCTGGCGCGCTTCCTCAAGAGCGCCCTCAAGCTCCTCGGCGCGGTCGCGACGGCTCTCGAGCGAGGCCGTGACCTCCTCGAGCTGCTCGTCAATCTGCTCCAGGCGCGAGGCATACATGTTGTCCTCGACCTCGGCGTTGCTCAGTGAGTCCTTCACCTTGGCGAGCTCGAGCGCGGCGTTATCGGCCACGCGCTGCACATCGCGCTGCTCGCGCGTAAGCTGCGAAATTTGATTGTCGAGCGCCACGCGCCGCTCGTGGAGCTCAGCGGCGGCAGGACCAGCGGCGTCAACGTCCTCCTGGGCCTGCATGTGCGCACCGGTCACTTCCTCAAGCTGCGCACGCGCGTCCTCGAGCTCCTCGACCACGCGACGACGCTGATGCTCGGAGCTCGAAATCTGGCCGCGCATGTCAGACAGGCGCGACACCATGTTGTGGCCCTTTTCCTCAAGCAGACGCATGTCGGAGTTAATGCGGCCGACCACATCTTGCATATGACGGCGCTGCTCGCCCAGATCGCCCACAAACAGGCCCTTTTCCTCGAGCATAACCTGAAGCTTCTCGAGCTCGCGTTCTTTTTCGCCCAAGCGGTACTGCGCAAGCTCCAGCTCGGCAGCGCCCTCTTTGGAGCGGCTCTCCAGGTCGTTCCACTGCGACTGCAGCGAACGCAGCTCGTCGACGGCCAGCATCTGCGTAAGCTCGTTCGCGCGCGAGGACAGCTCTTTGTACTTGCGCGCACGATCGACCTGACGCTCCAGCGGTCGCAGCTGACGGGCGATTTCCTTATTGATGTCGCGGGCACGCATCAGGTGCTCGTCCATCGACTTAATCTTTTTGAGCGCACGCTCCTTGCGACGCTTGTGCTTGGATATGCCGGCGGCCTCCTCGATGAGGGCACGGCGCTCCTCGGGGCGGCTCTGCAAAATGGCGTCGAGCTTGCCCTGACTGATGATGGAATGCGTATCTTTGCCCAGGCCCGAATCATGCAGGATATCCTGAATGTCCATCAGACGGCACGGACTCGAGTTGATGAGGTACTCACTCTCGCCCGAGCGATACATGCGACGGGTGATGGCGACTTCATCAAAGTCGACGGGCAGCATATGGTCCGAGTTATCGAGCACCAGCGTTACCTCGGCCACACCCACCGGCTTGCGCGCCGACGAGCCCGAGAAGATGACATCCTCCATGGCCTGACCGCGCAGCTGTTTGGCGCTCTGCTCGCCCAGGACCCACAGAATCGAGTCGGAGATGTTCGATTTTCCCGAGCCGTTGGGACCGACGATGACGGTCAGGCCCGGCTCAAATGACATATGGGCGCGGTCGGCAAACGACTTGAACCCTTTGAGCGTGAGGGACTTGAGATACACGGTTCCTCGCTTAAACAGGCTTCTTGTTGAGAATCACGCCATTGGTGGTGTAACCCATACGGTCGAGCGCCTCGAGCGCGGCGGCTCCCTCGGCTTCCTTCTTAGAGGAACCGGTGCCGCGACCCTGACGAATGCCATCAATCAACACCACGGCGGTAAAGGTGGGCGCATGCGCCGGACCCTCGGATCCGACCAGCTTATACGCCGGAGGCTCGTGGCCGTCGGCCTGCACGCACTCCTGCAAAAACGACTTGGGGTTCGCAGGGTGTTCGGCACGCTCGGAAGCCAAGTGCGGCTTAAGCGTACGGTGAATAAACTCCGCCGCGGCATCCCAACCAGCATCCAGGTACAGCGCGCCCACGAGCGACTCATAGACGTTCTCAAGCGCCGAATGCAGGCCGCGTGCGCCCGTACCGGTCTCGGAGGCACCAAAGATGATGATGTCGTCGATACCCAGCTCGTGGGACACTTCCGACAACGTGGCGCCCGAGACGAGCGACACCTTCAGGCGGGTGAGCTTGCCCTCATCAAACTCGGGATAGGACTCAAAGAGCGAGCGGGCAACCACGGCGCCCAAAATGGAATCACCCAAAAACTCAAGGCGCTCGTAGCTTGCCGAGACTGGCTGGCCTTCGACAGCCGAAGGATGCGTGAGGGCTGCGCGCAGCAGCACCTTGTCATTGAACTCGTGGCCCAAAATCTCCTGGGCGCGCGTAAGTCGTTCGGATAAAGCCAAGACTTAGGCCTCCTTGGCAGCTTCGATAGCGTCGACGGCGTCGGCGACAGAGTTGAGCGAGAGCAGGGTCTCATCATCGATTTCGAGATCGAACTCGTCCTCGATAGCCGTAACCAGCTGCAGGCGCTCGAGCGAGTTGGCATCGAGGTCGTCAAAGGTGGTCTCATCGCTAATTTCGGCAACATCGACGCCCAGAACGTCAGCAGTGACCTCGGCGATCTTGTCGAAGATTTCGGAGCGGTCCATAGCGCTTCCTCTCATAGTGCATGAATACCAAAAGAATGGTACCGCCCGGGCGGTACCAAGACACGGTTCTGATTCTACCCCACGACGCACGCCCCGAGGCGCATAACGCCGCTGTTATAAAACGATGCCGTCCATGGAGTTGGCGACGTTCTCGACCAGTCCGGCACGTACGGCCTCAGCCGCGGCGAGTGTGCCGTTTTTGACGGCCTCGACCGACGTGGCGCCGTGGCCGATCAAGACCACACCGCGCAGGCCCAGCAGGATGGCGCCGCCCTTGGCATCGCCAGAGAGCTTAGCCTTAATCTCGCGCATCTGCTTTTTGATGAGCAGCGCGGCGATCTTGGTGCCGAGCGAGGACATAAAGGCGCCTTTGAGCTCCTGCAGCAAAAACTTGGCAGCGCCCTCGGTAGCCTTGAGAGCGATATTACCCGACATGCCGTCGGCAACAACGACATCGAAATTGCCCGAGGTGAGGTCGGTGCCTTCGCAGTTGCCCACAAAGCCCGGAACTGCGGCCTTCATAGCAGGGAAACAGGCCTTGGTAAAGTTGGAGCCCTTCTCGTCCTCGGTGCCATTGGCGAGCAGGCCTACGCGGGGATGCTCAATGCCCAAGACGACGCGCGCATAGGCGCTGCCCATCTGCGCAAAGCGCACCATATCGTCAACCTCGACATCGGGGTTGGCACCCATGTCGCACAGCACCGTCAGACCGCCGGCACGATTGGGCAGCGCATTGGTCAGGCACGGACGCACCGGTTGCTTCTTACCCTCGGCCATATATCGAAACGGCGTGACGTAGGCGGTCGCGGCAGCCGTCATGGCGCCGGTAGAGCCGGCGGAGAAGAACGCGTCCGCGTTGCCCTTCTTAATGGCGCGGCAAGAAAGCACGATCGACGACTTACGCTTGGTCATCACGGCGCGAATGGGATCGTCGTCCATGGCGATAACGTCGGGTGCCTCCAGGGCCTCGACGCGCGCATGGGAGGCGGCAAAGGGATTGACGATTTCGGCGGGACCGGCAGCCAGGACCTCAATATCCTGATCAGCTGCCAGGGCAGCCTCAATACCGTCGAGGACAACCTGCGGCTTCTCGTCTCCACCCACAACGTCTACACAAACGCGAACGTTACTCATATACATGCTCCTTATACAAAAATGGCCGACTCATTGAGCCGGCCATTGTGGTTCCATTTGGAACGGCATCGCATCCAGAGTATACCGTTACTCGGTAACGATAACCTCGCGGTCCTTGTAGAAACCGCAGCTGGGGCACACGTGGTGCGGAAGCTTGACAGCACCGCAACGGGGGCACGTGGACTGAGCCGCAGCCGAGATCTTCATGTTGGCGGAACGACGGGTGTGAGTGCGGATACGACCCTGCTTTTGTTTAGGTACGGGCATAGTGACCTTCCTTATGAACTATCCAGTGTGGCGATTACGCGCAAGTAGCGATACTACCACAGTTTTACTCATCAAGCTTGAGATTCTTCAATGCTGCAAATGGATTTTCCGTGGCAGCGGCCCATTCTGCCTCTGCCTGGGCGGCGCAATCGCATTGCTCGACGTTGAGATTGCAACCACAAGTGGGGCACAGACCGCGGCAATCGGGCTTGCAGAGCACCACAAACGGCGTGTCCATAACGACCGCGTCATTGATGGGCTCACCCAGATCGACGATACCGTCCTCACCCAGGAGCTCGTAGCCGTCCTCGTAGGCCTCGGGATCCTCGGGCACCTCAAAGAGATAAAACTCCTCGATCTCGCCGGCGATATCAAACGAGGCGGGCTCCAGGCAACGGTCGCACTCGCCGGTGGCGTGCGCGCGAACTATGCCCGTGAGCAAGACACCGGTACCGGCATTGGTAAAGACAACGTCGTAGTCGATGCCGTCCTGTAGCTGGTACTCCTTCTCGCCCACCGTGTAGGTGGCGACATCGACCTTACCGGTCAGCGGATACGAATCTCCAGGAAACTCGAGCTGCTCGGAAAGATCGACGGTAACGCTCGGGAACTCAGCCATTACCACTGACCATTCTGCTGGGCGGCACCCTCGTTGAGCTGCTGACGGCAACGGGTAACGGTGCCGGTCAGGCTCTTGAGGTTCTCCTCCAAGTGCGTAAAGACCTGCTCTGCGTAGTCCTCGGCAGCATAACGCGTCTCGCGCTCGTACTGCTGGGCACGATCGCGGATGTCGTCGGCCTGCTGCTGCGCAAGGCGGACGATCTCCTGCTCACCGGCAATGGTGAGGGCCTGCTGCTGAGCGTCGGCGATGATGGAATCGGCCTGAGCGGCGGCGGAAGCCATAAGCTCCTCGCGCTCCTTAAGGATACGGCGGGACTTCTGCCACTCCTCGGGATAGCTCATGCGGATCTCGTCGAGGATATTGAAGAACACGTCGGCGTCGATGACCTTGAACTGAGCGTTCTTGCCGAAAGGCGGCTTGGCTTCCTCGATCAGCCCTTCGAGCTCATCGACCAAGCTGACGATCCTATCGCCAGGAAAATTCTCGCCCGGCATCCGGTCTCCTTTCATAGGTAACATATCATCGTGCTAGTTTACCACATGCCACCAGGCAATAAGAAACGTCACGAAAAGCGATGTTTGAGCGCTTCGACCACGTTGGACGGGACAAACGTCGATACGTCACTGCCGAGCGAGGCGATCTGGCGAACGACCGAGCTCGAGATATAGCCGTACTGCGGCGCACTCATGACAAAGATGGACTCCAGCTCGCTATCCAGGCGATAGTTAAGGTCGGCCTGCTGCAGCTCATACTCAAAGTCGGTCATGGCGCGCAGACCCTTGACCACGGCCCCCGCCCCCTGCTCACGAGCGAAGTCGACCAAGAGGCCGGTAAAGGGCAGGACCTCGACGCCGTCGATATCACCGAGCGCCTCGCGGGCCAGCGCCACGCGCTCATCGAGCATAAACGTGGTGCCCACACCGTTTTTACCCTGCGACTCGGCAACAGCGACGATCACGCTGGGAAAGATGCGGCGGGCGCGGCGGATCACATCGATATGGCCAAACGTGATGGGATCGAAGGTGCCCGGGACGATCACGCGATTAATAGTGTCACTCATGGGCGTCCTCCGGGGATACTGCCTCGTCATTTTCGTTAGCATCAGTGCCGCCGTCCTTGCTATCGCCGACCCAACGGAGCAGGTCGACCGAGGAAATGCCGTAGCGCTTCTCACGTACAGTCTCAAAGTCTGCCGGATGCGCGCCCGCATCGGCGGCGGCATGCTCAAACAGGGCGTAAGCGCCAGACGCAAGCAGACCCTGCTGGGCCAGATTCTGCAGCAGTTCCTCGACCGGCTCGGCACCAAAAGCATAGGGCGGGTCGAGCAGGACCAGATCAAAGGGGCCGCCCGGTACACGACCGCGTGAGGCACTCGTCAGCATGTCGCCCGTGACCACGCGCCAACGCGCACGGTCACGGCAGAGCGACTCGATATTCTTGGTAATGAGCCGCGCGGCGTTGCGATCGATCTCAAACGTCGTGAGCGAGCGGGCCCCACGAGAGAGCATCTCTAACCCTAAGGCACCGGAGCCGCCAAAGGCGTCCAACACACGAACCTCGTCCAAATCGAAATCGAATGCCGACATGACCATAGATGCGCACGCCTCGCGCACGCGATCAGTCGTGGGGCGGGTGACATCGCGACCACGGGGCTCCTCGATCTTACGACCGCGCCATTCGCCGCCGATGATTCTCATCCTCCGCTGACCTCCTTAAAGATATGTCGATAACGCATGGCGACCGCGTCGCGCAAGGGACGCGTCGCCACAGAGTCAAGGTTGCAAGCATACCGCAAGAGCTCGACCGCGTCCAAATGGGCCCACTCGATCAGTTCCTCGTCGGCGTCCAGGTCGACAAAGCGCAGGGTCACACCACCATGCTGGCGATAACCCAGGATCTCGCCTTCATGGCGCAGGCGCAGGTCCATCTGGGCGAGCGTAAAGCCGTCCGAGGTCTTTTCGAGCGACTGGAGACGGTCTTGTGCCGCCGATGCGCCGCCGTTGCCCTTGGAGTGCGTCATGACCAGGCACGTGCCCGACACGCTGCCACGGCCCACGCGACCGCGCAGCTGGTGCAGGGCAGCCAAACCAAAGCGCTCGCCGTTCTCGATGACCATGACGGTGGCGTTGGGCACGTCGACGCCCACCTCGACCACCGTAGTCGAGACGAGCACGTCAATCTCGCCACGCTTAAAGGCATCGATAACCTGGTCCTTCTCCCCCGCTGGCATACGGCCGTGAAGGCGCTCGATGGCAAGACCCGGCAACGCCAAACGCAGGCGATCGAGCTCGGTCGCCGTATCGTGCAGTGGCACGGGGACGGTTACGCGGCCCTCGTCGTCGCGAGCAATACCGGGCACGTCTTCCAGCTCATCGGCCGAGTCACTCGGCTCCACGAGCGGACAAATCACGTAGGCCTGCTGACCCTTTTCATGCGCCTCGCGGATGGCGCCATAGGCGAGGTCACGGCTCGACTCGGTGAGCACGCGTGTCGTCACGCCAGCACCAGGGACGGGCCGATGGCGAATGATGCTCGTGTCCAGATCGCCGTAGACCGAAAGCGCCAGCGTACGCGGGATGGGCGTCGCCGTCATAACGAGCAGATCGGCACCCGGTCCCTTCGCGCGCAGGGCGTTGCGTTGGCCGACGCCAAACCGGTGCTGTTCATCGATGACCACGAGCGACAGATGCTTGAACGCAACGTTATCCGAAAGGACCGCGTGGGTTCCAAAGAGGACGTCGAGCTCGCCTGATTCCAGCTGTGCATGGATGCGCTCGCGCTCTGCGGCCGGCGTGGCACCCGTCAGAAGCGCCCAGGACATGCCGGCCTGCGAGAGCAGAGGGCCGGTCTTATCGGCATATTGGCGCGCCAGCACGCCCGTGGGCGCCATAACGCAGGCCTGCGTGCCGCTATCGGCAGCCACAGCTAGCGCGCAGGCGGCAACGGCGGTCTTACCGGTACCGACATCGCCCAGCAGCAGACGGTTCATCACGCGCCCGCCATCGCACATGTCATGCAGTATGTCTTGGAATGCGGCCTCCTGCTCGTCGCTCAGCGAAAACGGAAGGGCCTGTTTAAGCGCGCCCAGATGCTCGCCCGCGGTGTGGGCATAGGGCACCACATCGACCAGGCCACCGTCGTTGCGCAGACGCAGCGCCAGCTGCAGGTAGAGGCACTCCTCGTAGGCAAGACGCCGGCGTGCGATGTCGCGCTCAGCCATGCTCGAGGGAAAGTGGATCGAACGCAACGCGCGGGCATTGCTCATGAGCTTCCGCTTTGCGCGCAGCGGCGCGGGAATCGGATCGAACGGATTGCCGACGACCTCGAGCGCGCCGCTTACGATGCGGCGCATCCACGCCTGGCTCACGCCATCGCTCACGTAATGGACCGGCAGAATGGTGCCTGCGGCGCGCCCGTCCTCGAGCTTTTCAAAGTGGGGCGAGGCCATCTGCTTAAAGCCGTAGGCAAACTCGACCTTGCCCATCACGGCCAGGCGGTCGCCCTGCTTAAGCTGCTGAGCAATCCAGGGCTGGCGGAAAAAGGCGACCTGCAGCACGCTCGTCTCGTCAACAAGTGAGACCTCAGTCACCTGCATGCGCGGACGCGGCTGCTTTTGGACGATACGGTCGACCGTGGCGATGATGGTGCACACGGTACCGATGGGCGCCATCTCAATGGACCACGAGCGGGTAAAGTCGAGGTATCGATGAGGGATATGGAGAAGGAGGTCCCCCACCGTCCGAATTCCCAGACGGCGAAGGGCCTCCTCACGTTTACCCGAAACATATTTGAGTCGCGCGATATCCTCGTCGAGCGCATTGCTCTGGGCAAAGCGCTCCGAGACGCGCGGCACGGAGCACAGCTCGGACATGGGCAGATGCCTACTCGATCGAGAAGATCACGGGATAGAGCGGCTGCTCGCCACGATGGGCGTCGACCTCCAGATCGGGCTGAGCCTCCTCAATGGCGTCGACGATCTCCTGGAAGGCCTCATCGGACAGTTCCTCGCCGGCCAGAATCGTCAGCGCGTCGCCCTCCTCTTCCTCCTGCATACGGTTGATGCAATCGAGCGTGACCTGCTTCACGTCAGAGCCGACCACATCGATGGAGCCGGCAATGATGCCCATGACGTCACCGGAGTGAATCGGCGAGCCGTCGGAGGCACTGGAGTCGCGCACGGCGCGGGTGACCTCGCCATCGCGGACCTCGCTGATGGCGTCGACCATAGCGGCAACAGCATCCTCGAGCTCGGAATCGGGCAGGACCGCGAACAGCGCGGAGAAGGCCTGCGGGACGGTCTTAGTGGGAACGACGGCGACCTTCTTGTCGGTGCAGGCAGAGGCTGCGGCCTCGGCAGCCATGCGGATGTTGCCGTTATTGGGCAGGATGATGACCGAGGTCGCGTTGACCTGGTCAACGGCGCCCAGCAGGTCTGCAGTCGAGGGGTTCATGGTCTGACCACCCGACACGATCACGTCGACGCCGAGGGACTTGAGGATGTCGGCCTCGCCGGAACCGGCGGCAACGGCGACAAAGCCCAGCGCCTTGGCGGGCTCGGCGGCCTTTTCCTGGTCCTCGTGAATCTTGGCGGTACGGTCGTGGGCCTCCATCTCCATGTTGTGGATAAAGACCTCATAGATCTGACCGAGCTGCAGCATGTGCTCGAGCACCAGGTTGGGGGTGTTGGAGTGCACATGGATCTTGTAATCGGGATAGGCGCCCACGAGTAGCTCGCAGTCGCCCATGGAACCCAGGAACTTAAGGCACTCGTCCTCGTCAAACGGGGCGTCGGCCTTAAACAGGAACTCGTTGCAGTAGCGGAACTCCGAGCCCTCCCAATCGTCGTTGGCCTCGATCTCAACGCGACCAAGGGCCGCGTCGCGGGCAGAGCCAGCGGAATCAAACGTGGCGGAGAAATCCTCGACAACGGTGCTGCGGCCAAACGCGGCGGCAACAAAGTTCTCAAGGAAAATAGCAAAGCCGAAGGCGCCGGAGTCAACCACGCCGTTCTCCTTGAGGACGGGCAGCAGGTCGGGCGTGCGAGCAACGGACTGATATGCCTCGACGACGATGGCGTCGAGCGCGTCCTCGGCCGAGAACTTCTTCTTCTCGCACTCGTCGGCCTTGGTCGAGACATCGCGCAGCACCGTGAGAATCGTGCCCTCGATGGGCTTGCGGACGGCCTGGAAGGCGACCTTGACGGCACGACGGAACGCAAAGGCGATGTTGGCGGACGTGATGGGCTCATCGGCAGAGACGAGACCCTCGGCCACGCCGCGCAGGATCTGCGAGGTGATGACACCGGAGTTGCCGCGGGCACCCATCAGGGAGCCGTGAGTGATGGCGGCGGCGATGGCTTCCATGTCGACGTCGGCAGGAAGGGCGGAGAGCTCCTTGGTCACCGAAGCGAGCGTGAGCGACATGTTGGTACCGGTGTCGCCGTCGGGTACGGGGAAGACGTTGAGCTTGTTGATCTCCTCGGCCTTGTCGGAAACAGCAGCCGCAGCGATCGGAAAACAGGTGCGAATGGTCTTTGCAATCATGGGTATTTGAATCTCCGTTTTCGGATGCTAGTTCAGACGGCTCTTGAGCGCGTCGATATGGATGCCGATCTTAAGGCTGGCGGGATCGATCTGGGCGATCTCCTGCAGGGTGAAGGCAACGGAGCTCGAAAGATTGTGGCAGACGGACTTCATGTTGACGCCGTTCTCGAGCACGACGTGAAGATCGACCGTAAGGCCGTTCTCGTCGGCGGAGACAAGCACGCCCTTGCGGAGGCGCTGACCGGCAAGCAGGCGCACGCTCTCGGCGCCCTGGAGCTGCTCAGCCATACCGACAACGCCATAGCACGTCATCGCGGCATAACCGGCAATATCGGCAATAACGTCGTTCGAGACGCTCAGGCTGCCGTTAATGGTCTCAGACACAAGAATCTCCTTTTCTTGGTGCTCGCGGCACCATGTCGTGGGAGCAATCATTGCAATATTCTACAACGACCGCGCCATGTTGAGGTGGCGGGCCTCGGGATTACATCCTCGACACGAAATGTTGATACGGTAACGTTCGAGCCAGGCGATCGCGGCAAGAAAAAACCCGCCGCATAAGCGACGGGTTTTACAACCTGGCTCCCCGGGTAGGACTCGAACCTACAACAGCGCGGTTAACAGCCGCGTGCTCTACCATTGAGCTACCGAGGAATAGGTGCGTGCTCTCAAGCAACGAAGTTTATTATACGGACGAATCAGCTTAGGGCAAGAACTTTTTTAAGAAATTTTCCGACCCAGTCATTGGGGACGTTCTTGAACGACCAGTCATTCAAGAACGTCCCCAATGTCTACATGAAAGCGCCCCCAAGCGGATGTGCTTGAGGGCGCCTCTTGCTTGACTAGCTCTCGATATAGTCCTTCAGCTTACTGCTACGGCTCGGGTGGCGAAGCTTGGCCAGAGTCTTGGACTCGATCTGGCGGATGCGCTCGCGCGTGACGCCAAACTCACGACCGACTTCCTCGAGCGTGCGGGGATGTCCGTCGACAAGGCCAAAGCGCAGTTCGATAACCTTGCGCTCACGATCGGCAAGCGAATCGAGCACCTGGGTGAGCTGCTCCTGCAGCATAGAGAAGCTGGCCGCATCGGGCGGAACGATAGCCTGGGAATCCTCGATGAAGTCGCCCAGCTGGGAATCCTCTTCCTCGCCGATGGGGGTCTCGAGCGACACGGGCTCCTGCGAGATCTTCTGGATCTCGCGGACGCGGTCGGCGCTCATATCCATCTCGGCACCGATCTCTTCGGGGGTCGGGTCGCGGCCCAGGTCCTGAAGGAGCTGACGCTGCACGCGGACGAGTTTGTTGATAGTCTCGACCATGTGCACGGGAATACGGATGGTACGGGCCTGGTCGGCGATAGCGCGCGTAATGGCCTGACGGATCCACCACGTGGCGTACGTGGAGAACTTAAAGCCCTTCTGGTAGTCGAACTTCTCGACGGCGCGGATCAGACCGAGGTTGCCCTCCTGAATCAGGTCCAGGAACAGCATGCCGCGACCGACATAGCGCTTGGCGATGGAGACGACCAGACGAAGGTTTGCGCTGATGAGCGCCTGCTTGGCTTCGAGGCCCACGTTCTCAATGCGCGTAAGACGACGCATCTCGGCACGCGTGAGTTCGAGCTCACCAGCATCGGCAGCCTCGAGCTTCTCGGTAGCCTCGAGACCGGCCTCGATCTTCATAGCCAGATCGACCTCTTCGGAGGCGGTCAACAGGTCGACCTTGCCGATCTCCTTGAGGTACATACGGACCGGGTCGCCGGTCAGCATCACCGTGGAGGCATCGATGCCACGCACGCGGGAGCGTGAACGGGACGTGCGCACGGTGCGCTTCTTCTTGTTCTTGGAAGAACCCATCTCAGCGTCGGCCTGACGGGCCATCTTGAGCTCGTGATCGTCGAGCGAGCCGGAATCGTGCTCGTCGTCGTCATCGAAATCGTCGGTATCGGTATCGGTATCGGTATCGGTATCGGTATCGTCATCGTCGACACCCATGGGGGCGTCGTCGTTACCGCTCGCGGAGATAATCTGGATGCCGCTGTTGCGCAGCGCGGAATACACCGCGGTGAGCTGCTCGTCAGAAACATCGATATCCTTCAGGGCGACCTGAATCTCGTCCTCGGTTACCGAAGTCCTGTTTGAGCCGTTGCCCATGAGCTTTGCAACGTAGGATTCCAGCCCAGTACCCGTGCTCTCAGTCTTTTTTGGCACAGATTCTCCCTTCATAGTCCACAGGACTCAATACTTTAGCACACACATTGACGTCTATACCCAAAAAGAGGGCTGGATATAGGCGAGAATACGCTGGTTGACCACAACATCTAGGCTTGTTCGGTGCCTGCGGCCTCCAGGCCGATCAAACGGAAAGGGTCCGCCACGCCGCCGATCGACTTTTGCAGTTCGCGTTGACGCTGCGAATCCTGCGCGGCCTGCACGGTCAGCGCGCGACGGGCCTCATCATCGAGTGAACGGTCCTGGCGCAGCTTGGCCTGTGCGGCACGCATGCGACGCTTGATGGTGTAGAGCTCAAGCGTATCAAGCATAAACACGATGTTCGTCTCGGTGGGGTGCTTGCTCGTCGCGGAGATGCGCCCGGCACTCACAAGCGTTGCCGCATCGGGACACACTGAGCGCGCCGCATCCATGCAGGTTGCAGGATCGGTTCCCGGCGGCGTTGCCAGAACGGCCCATGCAATGGACTCGTGACGCGGGTCAACCCACTCGATGGAGCAGATGCGGTCGGCATACGTGCGGAACAGGTCGGGGTAGCTCGTGAGCATCGTCAACAGCTCGCGCTCCCCTGCCAAGGACTTGCGTTCAAGATCGGTAAGAACCATCGGCGCCGCCGCAGCCGGTGCGCCCGAACCGTCAGCCACAGGCACAGCGCCCATACCATCAGGCACATCGATCGGCGGCAGGTCGTCGACGACCTCCACGGGCGCGGCGCCGTAGGCATCGAGCGGGACGTAGTCGTACGGCTCTTCTTCGACCGGCGCGGACACCGGCGGCGTCGCGCCCGATGCCCAAGCACCGTGACCGGCATCGCGAGAACCCGACGCCCGACCGCCCGCGCTACCGGACCGCTCAGTCTGCGCCCGCTGGCGCTCATAGTTCTGCTCACGACGTCGTTCCGCATCCTCGCGCTTGGCGACATCGCGAAACACACGACCCGAGCTCGCGCGCACCGTCTCCAGATCCAAACCCAGCAGATCGGCAATCTGGATAAAGTACGTGTCGATCATATAGCTGTTGCGCAACGGATAGATAAGCGTCAGCGCATCTTCCAGCGCCTTAGCGCGACCGCCCGGCGTGGTGATGTCACTCGACTCCTGCAGCGAACGGTAGACAAAGTCCATAAGCGGCTCGGCAGCGTCGATGCGCGTCTGCAGTGCCTCGCCACCATGTGCGGTGATGAACTCCATGGGGTCGTTGCCGTCGGGGAGCACCACGCAGCGCAGGTCCATGGAATCCTGCTCGATAAACTGAATCGCGCGACGGGCGGCCTTCTGGCCCGCTGCATCGCCGTCGAACATATACACGATGCGCTTGGCAAAGCGAGTGAGCGTCTTGACGTGATGCTCCGTGAGGGCGGTGCCCAGCGTGGCGACAACGTTTTTAATCCCCGCCTCCCAGCAGGCGATGCAATCGGTATAGCCCTCTACCACGATGGCGGTATCCTGCGCGACGATAAACTCCTTGGCCCAATTAAAGCCGTAGAGGTTTCGCTTTTTATGAAACACGCTCGTCTCGGCTGTGTTGAGATACTTAGGCTGGCCGTCGCCCATAATGCGACCGCCAAAGGCAATGTTGTGACCCTGCTCGTCAAAGATGGGGAACATCACGCGGTCGTAAAAGCGGTCGGCAAGCTGCCCGCGCCCGCGACTCACGGCAACGTTGGCGTCGATCATCTCCTGCGGGGTAAAACCCGCCTGGGACAGGTGCGACACCAGCGCGTTACGGCCCGGTGCAAAGCCCAGGCAGTAGCGGCGGCAGACGTCGCCGCCCATGCCGCGGCTGGCAAAGTACTCGCGCGGACGGCCGTCCTTACCGCGCATGAGCATGGTGTGGTAGAACTGGGCGGTCTCGGCGCACAGATCGTAGATGCGGGCACGCTTGGTGCCGCGCTCGCGGCGATCTCCGGTGTCATGCAGCTCAATACCCGCGCGATCGGCCAAGTAACGGATTGACTCGGGAAAGCTCAGGTTCTCGCGCTTCATGATATACGTGAAAACGTCGCCACCCTCGCCGCAGCCAAAGCAATGCCACACCTGCGTGGCGGGGATAATGTGGAAGGACGGCGTCTTCTCGCCATGGAAGGGGCAGCATCCCCAAAACTCATGGCCGCGAGGCTTGAGCTCGACCGTTTCCTGCACGATGGCAACCAGGTCAGACGCAGCGCGTACCTGGTCTTTTTCCTCATCGCTAATCACGGATGCTCACCCCCTGATCGCCCAAGTTGTGACGAATATCCTCGATATTACCCTCGACGGTCGCGATCAACTCATCCAGCGAATCGAACACACGCGAGGGACGCAGCCAGCGCGTAAACGCCAGCGAAACGGAAGCGCCGTACAGGTCGCCCGTATAACCAATTAAATTAGCCTCGAGATGCGCAGATGCCGCATCGTCAGCATACGTTGGCGGCAGGCCGACGTTCACAGCAGCGGGCCACGCGGTGTCATCGACCAGCACCAGACCCTCATACACGCCATCGGCTGGCACCTGAATGCCGTCGGGAACCTGCAAGTTTGCCGTGGGAAAGCCCATGCCAGAACCCTCGTGACGGCCGCGAATAACACCGCCACGCACCATATACGGACGGCCGAGTAACCCAGCAGCAAGCTCCACATGGCCCTGTCCCAGCTCATGACGAATGCGGGTGGCGCAAATGGCCTCACCGCCCTCGCAAAGCAGGTCGTGACCATACACGTCAACGCCGTGCTCGGAACCCCAGGAGCGCATCTCGGCAACACCAGAAGCACCGCCACGACCCAGCCTAAAGTCACTGCCAACGCGAATCGATCGAATGTCGACCAGACGCGACACCAGCGAGAGAAAATCAACATGGTCAAGCGCCGCAACCTCAGACGTAAAGGGAACGGCCACCACCGCATCGACCCCGGTCTGAGCCAAGGCATGCAGACGGTCGGCCGTCGTCATCAGTTTTTGAGCGGGCGAAGGGCTCACCACGACGTCCGGGTCGGGATCGAAGGTAACTACTACCGCCTTGCAGCCATGGGCACGGGCATCCCGGACAAGCGCCGCAATGAGCTCCTGGTGTCCACGGTGAACGCCGTCGAACACGCCGATGGCAATCGATGCGGCACCCAAGTGCTCACACTCATCAAACGTATCGGCAGCAACGATGCGAGCCTCGTCCGACTCGCCCGCGAAAAAGACACGCGCGAGCTCATGAGCGGACAACATCATCGAACACCGCCGATTGCCTGCGGAAACACGTGCTCCATAACAAAGCGGCCACTCTCAATGCGGGCGAGCGCCTTGAGTCCCCCATCGAGCACCAGCGCAAACAGCGCCTTCGAGACATCGAAATCGGCAAGCGCACGCTCAACGGGAATGCGACGGCCGCAGAGCAGGTCGTCGGCAAGATTGCCCGGCAAGTCAACACGCATGGCGCCCAAGGCCGCAATGGGATCCAGGGCAAAGCCAGCGGCGGACTCGGGAGAAAGCTCCTCCACCGCATGACAGGCGCCAATGGAAACAACACCAGATGCGGTGCGACGAAGTGCGGAAATATGCGCGGCGCTATCGCAAGCGCGGCCCAGGTCGCGAGCGAGCGCACGGATATAGGTGCCCTTGCTCACCGAGAACGCCACGGTCCACACACACGTATCACCTTCGCCGCCCACGGCAATCAGGTCGGCGGCATAGACCTCGACGGGGCGCGGAGGTAGGTCCACCGCATTGCCCTCGCGAGCAGACTTGTAGGCGCGAACGCCATTGACCGAGATAGCAGAAAACGCCGGCGGCACCTGCATCTGCGGGCCCAGCATGGCGGCCAAGCGCTCACGAGCATAGGCAGGATCGCGGAGCTCGTTGGCAACAGCCACCGTGCGGACCGCCTCGCCCTCCGCATCATCGGTATTGGTCTCGGCGCCAAACGAAATATCGGCGACGTAGCTTTTGGTATCGAGCGTGAGCATGCCCAGCAGACGGGTGGCCTGGCCCACACCCACCACCATGACGCCAGATGCCATGGGGTCGAGCGTGCCGGCATGGCCGACACGCCGCTCATGGAGGGCGCGTCGGCATTGCGAGACCACATCGTGGGACGTGCAGCCCACCGGCTTATCGACAGCGAGCAGCATATTCAGTTGTGAAGGCGTACGACGAGCCATGTACCATCCAAAAAGTTAAAGCTCGACGGTCACCGAAGCGGGATCCTCCCCTACCAGCTCGGCCAGCATGGGAAGTGCCACGGTGAGCGTCTCGAGAATTGTTCCGTTGTTGGAAAAGCCGGCGGCGGCATGATGCCCGCCACCGCCAAAATTGGCAGCAATCTCGGACACATCGAGGTCGCCCTTGGAGCGCAGGTTGCCACGCACCTTGGTATCGCCCTCAATGCCCTTTAAGAACATGCAGACCTCGACGCCCATCACCGAACGCACCACATCGACCAGGCCGTCGCACTCGTCCGAGGTGACGCCGCAGGCTTCAAGGTCGCTCTGGTAGGCATAGCTATACGCCACGCGCCCATGCGCGACCGTCTTAATGCGACCCATGACAATGGACTTGAGGTGCAAAAACTCAACGCGCATGCTCTGGTAGACCTCGAGCGCAACGCGCGCCGGATCGGCACCGTGCGCCACCAGGCGCGAGGCTGCATGGAACGCGGCGGCATCGGCGTTTTGGTACTGAAAACGGCCGGTATCGGTAACCAAGCCACACAGCAGGCAGGTCGCAACGCCATCACGTGCGACAATGCCGCAATTGTCCAAGAAGCGGTCGATGATCATGGCGCAGGCCGCGGCATCGACGCGCCTCAGGCTCAGCTCGGCAAACTCCTCGCGCGCCGGATGATGATCGAAGCACACCACATGCTTGGAGCGACGAAGCACCTCGGCGGAATTATTGAGGCGCTCGACGACCGGCACGTCCACCGAGATGAACAGGTCCGGATTGCCGGTATACGCAGATGCCGGCACCAGACGGTCGGCACCCTCCATAAAGCGGTAGATGCGCGGAACCGGGTCATCGTCTGCCAGCAGCAGGGCAATGTCCATGTTGGGGAAAAACTTCATGAGCGAAAGGCCCAGACCCAATACGGAGCCCAAGGCATCGCCATCGGGAGAAGTATGTCCCGAAATCGCAATGGAGGACGCACCCTCGATGAGCTCGAGGATGCGTCGCTGAATATCTGCAGACTCGCACGAGGCGAGGTCGGCGGAATTAGTCATCTAAAGCTGCCTCCTGGGCGGCATCCGCTATCGGATAGCCGTCCTCGTCCTTTTCGATCGCAAGCGTGGCGGGAACGTTTTCCAGCGCACGCGTGATGCGCTCGGCCTCATCGGTCGAGCGATCGATGCGAAAATCGAGCTCGGGCGTGACACGCCAATCGAGCGAGCGAGCCAACAGGCTACGAATGCGGCCCTTGGCGCTTGCGAGCGCCTCCATGACCTCGTCGTAGCGGCTCGCATCGCACGACACGTACACACGCGCGAACGAACGGTCCACCGCGACCTCGACCGCGGTCAAAGTAACCAGGTCGAGACGCGGATCGGAAACCTCAAAGAGCAGGATATAACCAAGCTTCTCGCGAAGCTGCTCGCCCAGACGGCGGGTTGCCTGCGTTTGCTTCATAGCGCTACCCCCTACTCGGTACGGGCAACCTGGTCGATGCGGTAACCCTCGATCTGGTCGCCGGGCTTGATGTCCTGGAAGTTCTCCAGGCCAATGCCGCCCTCGGAACCGCTCTTGAGGCTCTTGGCCTCGTCCTTGTAGTGGCGCATCGAGGCGATCTTGCCGTTGAAGACCACGATACCGTCGCGCACCAGACGCACGGAATCGGTCGCGGCGATCTCGCCCTCCTCGACGCGGACACCGGCGGCGATACCGACTTTGGGCACCTTGAAGGTGTCCAGGACGGTCGCGGTACCCGTGGCGACCTCGACCTCGGTGGGCTTGAGCATGCCGATACGGGCGGCGTCGAGCTCCTCGAGGCACTTGTAGATAACGTCGTAGCAACGGATCTCGACGCCCTCGCGCTCGGCAGCGGAGCGGGCCTTACCGTCGGGACGGACGCCAAAGCCGATGATGATGGCGTTGGAGGCGTCGGCCAGGACGACGTCGGTCTCGTTGATGGCGCCGACAGCGGAGTGGATCGTGTTGATGCGGACCTCGGACTGATCCATCTTGTCGAGCGAGTCCTGAAGAGCCTCGATGGAACCCTGGACGTCGGCCTTGATGATCAGGTTGAGCTCCTTGACCTCGGCGTCGGCGATGGTCTCGAAGAGGTTCTCGAGCGTGACGTGCTTGACGCGGCTCTGCTCCTCGATACGGGCCTTGAGCGAACGCTCGTCGGCCAGCGCACGTGCCTCGCGCTCGTCCTCGAACACGCGGAACTCATCGCCGGCGTTGGGCACGGACTGCAGGCCCAAAATCTCGACGGCGTCGGAGGGACCGGCCTCGGTGACGGCGCGGCCCTTGGGGTCGAGCATGGCGCGGACGCGGCCGTAGGTAAGGCCGGCGACCAGCGTATCGCCCACGTGCAAGGTACCGCGGGTCACGAGCACGGTAGCGACCGAGCCACGGCCCTTGTCGAGCTTGGCCTCGAGGACGTTGCCGGAGGCAAAGGTGTCCGGGTTGGCCTTGAGCTCGAGCACGTCGGCCTGGAGCAGCACGGTCTCCAGAAGTTCGTCGATACCGATCTTCTGCTTGGCCGAGATGTTGACGAACATGTTCTGTCCGCCCCACTCCTCGGGGATGACTCCGTACTCGGTGAGCTCCTGACGCACACGGTCGGGGTTGGCGCCCGGCTTATCTATCTTGTTGACGGCAACGACGATGGGTACGCCGGCAGCCTTGGCGTGGTTAATAGACTCGACCGTCTGGGGCATGACGCCGTCGTCGGCGGCGACGATCAGGATGACGATGTCGGTCACCTTGGCGCCACGGGCACGCATAGCCGTAAAGGTGGCGTGACCCGGGGTATCGATAAAGGTGATCTTGCGGTCGTTGATCATGACCTGCGAAGCGCCGATGGCCTGCGTAATGCCGCCCGCCTCGCCGGCAGCAACGCCGGTGTGACGGATGGCGTCGAGCAGCGACGTCTTGCCGTGGTCGACATGGCCCATGACGGTGACGACCGGGGCGCGCGGCTTAAGGTCGGCGGGATCGTCGTAGAACGAGAAGGTGTTCTCCTCCTCGGGGGTGATGATCTTGATCTGGCGGCCCAGGTCGTCGGCGACGAGCTCGACGAGGTCGTCGGACATGGACTGCGTCATGGTGAGCGGCGTACCAAGCAGGAACAGGCGCTTGATGATGTCGTTGGCCGGAACGTCGAGCGCCTCGGCAAGCTCCTGGACGGTAACGCCCTGGGAGACCTTGATGGCATCGAGGTCCTCGGGGTTCACGCCCTGGGCCAGCGCCTCCTCTATCTTGCGCACCTCCTGCGCCTTGGCAGCCTCGCGCTCGCGCTTCTCCTTGCGCTTCTTGCGGCGACCGGTGGACTCGCGAGAGGCCTCCTCGACGGCAGCACGAGCCTCCTCGAGCACCTTCTCGCGGCTGTACTCCTCGGCCTCGCGAGCCATACGGCTGTAGTGGTCCTCTTCGTTGTTGTGACCGCCCTTGCGCTTCTTGCCCTTGCCCTGCTTATCGGGGTTGGGGAAGTCCATGCCGGCAGCGACGTTGTTGCTGGCGTTGGTGCGATGGCTGTGCGGACGGCTCTCGGAGGCGTTGCGCTCGGAGTTGTTGTCGGAGGCGTTGCGATCGTTACGACGGCCACCGCGGCGGTCATTGTTGCCGCCACGACGGTTACCGCGCTCTGCGGCGCGCTCGGCCTTGGCCTTGTCCTCGGCGTCCTTCTTCTCCTTGAGCACGGTCTCCTGTGCGGCGATCTGGTCGAGCAGCGAACGGAAACGCGAACCGGAGTCGGAAGCGGGAACGGCGCGGCGCTGGGCTTCGCGGGCAGCCTCCTCCTTCTCGCGGGCAAGGCGCTCCTGCTCGGCCTTCTTCTTGGCCTCGGCCTCGGCGCGGGCAGCCTCCTCGGCAGCCTGGGCTGCGGCAAACTGGCGACGCTCCTCCTCGCGGGCCTTCTCGGCGGCGATGCGCTCGCGCTCGGCCTCGGCGGCGCGAGCGGCCTCCTCGGCGGCAGCTGCCTGCTCCTCGGCCTGCTTGGCGGCCTCGACTTCCTGGGCGCGGGCCTCGATCACCGAGGCGAGCTGCTTGCGGACCATGGCGACATAAGCGTCCTCCAAGGTGGAGGAAGCGGACTTAGCGGGAATCTTCATATCGGCGAGATGACCCATCAGTTCCTTGGAGGTCATGCCGAACTCTTTGGCCAGGGTGGACACACGGACTTTTGCCATATGACTTCACCTACCCTTTCTGGCACCTTGGGTGCCTAGAGACTGAACGAGCGTGGGAGACGCGCCGGGACCCGCCCGGCGCAACCGCGCGCTAGATCAGGTCCTCCGCATCATCGAAGGCGTCGGTGTCGTGGACACCGCAGAAACGGGAGCCGGGACGAGCCTGGTTGCGGCACTGGATGCCGTCCTCGGACACATACTCGCAGCGACGGACGTCCTCGTCCTCCTCGTCACCGATCAGGTCGGCGGCGGGCTCCTCGTGAACGGGAACGTTCTTGAGGATGTCGGCGGCAAGCGTCTCGGACTTAATGTCGATGTGCCAGCCGGTCAGGCGCGCGGCGAGGCGGGCGTTCTGGCCCTCCTTGCCGATGGCGAGGGACAGCTGGTCGTCGGGCACGATGACGCCGGCGTAGGCCTTCTCCTCGTCGATGAGGACGCGGGTGACCTTAGCGGGCGACAGGGCGTTGGCGACGTAGACGGCAGGATCGGCATCCCACAGGATGACGTCGACGCGCTCGCCACGGAGCTCGCCCACGACAGCGCGAACACGGCTGCCCTTGGGGCCGACGCAGGCGCCCACGGGATCTAGACGGTCGTCGAGCGAGTGGACGGCGACCTTGGAGCGCTGGCCGGGCTCGCGGGCGATCGACTTGATCTGGACGGTGCCCTCATAGATCTCGGGCACCTCCTGCTCAAACAGACGACGCATGAGCTCGGGGTGGGTACGGGAGATGACAATCGGCGGACGGCTGTGCTCGCCACGAACCGGCTGCAGGTTGGAGTTGGGGTCGCGAACGTCGATGATCACGGCCTTGATGTGCTGGTTGTGCAGGTAGCGCTCGCCCATCGGACGCTCGTTGCGCTCGTTCTCGTAACGGCGCTGGTCGAAGTGCGGCAGCTCGGCCTCGACGCCCTCGCGGATCTTGACGATCGTGAAGTCGGGTGTGGACTGCAGCACGGTACCGCTGATGAGGTCACCGATGCGGCCGGAGAACTCCTCGTAGATCTGCTCGCGGGCGGAGTTGCGCACGATGGCGTTGATCTCGGCCTTGGCGTGCTGGGCAGCGATGCGGCTCGTGTTCTTGGGAGTGACGTCGATCTCCTCGAACTCAGTGAAATTGCCCTCCTCGTCCATGGAATCGTCGATCGGCTCCAGGCGGTAGACGTAGATCTTGCCGGTGGTGCGGTCGATGGTCACCTTGGCGCCCCACTCAAGATGCAGGATCTCGGCATAGCTCTTGGCGAGCGACTGCTCCAGGCGGTCGATCAGGTAGAGCTGGTCGATGTGCTTCTCCTGGCAAAGCTCCATCAGGGCGGACATCATGTCGGATGCTGCCATCTTACTTTCCTTCCTTCGCGGGCTTGAAGTCGTAGGTGGGCTTCAACTTGCACTTCTTAACATCAGAGAAATCGAGGGTGACGGACTCGCCGTCCTCGAGCTCGAGGGTCACGTTCGTCTCGGTGGCGGCGGCAATCTTGCCGGCGTACTTGCGACGGCCCTCGGTGGCGGTAGAGGTGAGCTCGCAGTTCTCGCCCACAAAGCGGGCAAAGTCGCACGGGCGGCGCAGCGGGCGCGCCATACCCGGGCTCGACACCTCGAGCGTATAGCTCGAAGAGATGGGATCGAGCTCCTCAATCACATCGCCGACCCACTTGGTGTTGGCCGTGACGTCGTTGAGCGACAGGCTCTGACCCTCGGCACCCTCGATACGCACACGCACGCAGGGGGCCTTGGTGGCACCCACGAGCTCGACGTCGACGATGTCGACATCGTGCTGGGGAGCGACGGCCTCGAGCGCGTCGATGATCGCCTGCTCGGTCTTAGTCTTGACCATTGCGGCACCTCCATCCATACAAAAAAGAAGCGGGGCCGAAACCCCACTTCTTTCAATTACAACTTCATTTGCAAGCAAACTATACCAATAGCTGCGGAAACGTGCAAGCACAGTACGAATCTGCAGGTCAGCGTGCGCACAGCTTCTCCACAAGAATAGGACAATTGACCGCAGACATCAGGGCAGGTACATGCAAGACGAGGGACGACCCAACCGGATCGCCCCTCGTCTTTTATGCGTCAGTTAAGCGCGCAATGCTTACTTGACCACCAGGTTGACCAGCTTGCCGGGCACGCAGATGGCCTTGACGACCGTCTTGCCGTCGAGCCACTTGGCGACGGCGGCCTCGGCGGCAGCCTGCATATCCTCATTGGAGGCATCGCGGGCAACGTCGACGCGGCCGCGGACCTTGCCGAGCACCTGGACCACGATCTGCACCGTGTCCTCAACGGACTCGGCCAGGTCGAACTCGGGCCAGGCGGCGGTGTAGGCGTTGCCCTCGCAGCCGAGTGCCTCGTGCCACAGCTCGTCGGCCCAGAACGGGCAGATAGGGGCAAGGACGCTCACGATATCCTTGGCCACGCCGTAGCACAGAGCCTTGTCGCGGTCAGCACCCTCAGTGGCGTTGAGATAGGCGCTCGCCGCGTTGACGAGCTCCATGACGGCCGAGATCGCGGTGTTGAACTGGCCGCGGTCGAAGTCCTCAGTGCACTTGGCGATGGTGCGGTGACGCTCGCGATAGAGCTTCATCGCAACCTCGTCGAGCGCGGACTTGTCGAAGGCCACGTTGGCGTCACCGGACTGGACGAGCTGCCAAACGATACGCCAGGAGCGCTTGATAAAGCGGTTGGCGCCCTCGACGGCCTTGGGATCCCAGTCGAAGTCCTTCTCGGGCGGGGCGATAAACAGGATCGCCAGACGCATGGTGTCGGCACCGTAGGGCTCGATGACCGAGCTCGGGGGCACGACATTGCCCTTGGACTTGGACATGGTGTCGCCGTTCTCGTCCTTGACCATGCCCTGGCACAGCAGGTTGGTGAAGGGCTCGTCCACGCTCAGCAGGCCCAGGTCGCGCAGTGCCTTGGTAAAGAAGCGGCTGTAGAGCAGGTGCAGAATAGCGTGCTCGATGCCGCCGATGTAGTTATCGACGGGCATCCAACGGTCGGCAGCCTCACGGGAGAAGGGCAGCTCGGTGTTGTGCGGATCGGTATAGCGCAGGTAATACCAGCTGGAGCAGGTGAAGGTGTCCATGGTATCGGTCTCGCGCTTGGCCGGGCGGCCGCAGACCGGGCAGGTGGTCTCGTAGAACTCCTTGCACTCAGCAAGGGTTTCGCCGGCGCCCAGGTCCAGGTTCTCGGGCAGCGTCACCGGCAGCTGATCCTCGGGCACGGGCACGATGCCGCAGTGCTCGCAGTGGATGGCCGGGATGGGGTTGCCCCAATAGCGCTGGCGGCTGATGAGCCAGTCGCGCAGACGGAACTCGACCTTGCGACGACCGCAGCCCATGGCCTCGAGGTCGGCCACGATCGCAGCCTCGCCCTCGGAGTGCTTACCGCCGCGCATGCCGGTGTACTTGCCGGACTGGACGAGCGTGCCCTCGGCAGCGTGAGCGCAATCCCAGTCGACGGTCTCGGCATGGAAGGTATCGATGGTCTCGCCGCTGGCCTCGACGGCAGCACGATCGTCATCGTCCAGGATGATCGGCACGATCGGCAGGTCGTACTTACGGGCAAACTCAAAGTCGCGCTGGTCGCCACAGGGAACGGCCATGACGGCACCGGTACCGTAGTCGGCAACGACATAATCGGCAACCCACACGGGGACCTTCTCGCCGTTGACGGGGTTTACCACATAGCGGCCCGTGAAGGCACCGTGCTTCTCGAGGGTGCCCTGGGCACGCTCGACGGCAGAGATATGCTTGGAGTCCTCGACGATCTTGGTGACGGCCTCCTCGTACTCCGTGCCCTCGACGAGCTCGTGCAGGCCGGCGTACTCGGGAGCCAGGACAAAGAAGGAGACGCCAAAAAGGGTATCGGCACGCGTGGTGAAGACGGTGATCTTGCCCTCATCGCCCTCGATGGGCTCGCCATCCTGGTCGCACAGGGTAAAGTCGACCTCGGCGCCCTCGGAGCGACCGATCCAGTTGGCCTGCATCTGCTTGACGCGCTCGGGCCAGCCGGGGAGCTTCTCCAGGTCGTCGAGCAGCTCCTGGGAGTACTCGGTGATCTTGAAGTACCACTGCTCCAGGTCGCGCTTCTCGGGCTCGGTGCCGCAGCGCCAGCACTTGCCCTCGGTGACCTGCTCGTTGGCCAGAACGGTCTTGCAGGTGGGGCACCAGTTGACCGGGTTCTTCTTGCGGTAGACCAGGCCCTTTTCCCACAGCTTCTCAAAGATCCACTGACCCCAGCGGTAGTAGTCGGGGCTGCAGGTCTTGACCATGCGATCCAGATCGTAGGAGAAGCCCATGCGCTTCATCGTGGCGAGCGCCTGGTCCATGTTCTTATACGTCCAGGCGGCAGCCTGCGTGTTGTGCTTGATGGCGGCGTTCTCGGCAGGCAGGCCAAAGGCGTCAAAGCCGATGGGGTGCAACACGTCGTAGCCGCGCATGCGGGCCTGACGGGCCATGGCATCGCCGATGGTATAGTTGCGCGCGTGGCCCATGTGCAGGTCGCCCGACGGATACGGGAACATCTCGAGCACGTACTTCTTGGGCTTGCTGTCGTCGGTGTCGACGGCAAAGAGATTGGAATCCTCCCAGGCCTTCATCCACCGGGACTCAATGGCCTGCGCGTCGTAGACAGGAATCTCGTCCTTATGATCTGTGCAATCGCACATATCAGCTCCTTTAATCTTAGCTGGGGTCGGTCGGCTTAGCTTTATTCGCTACTGCGGACAGTCCTGCGCAAGACGAAGAGCACATTAAGTGCTCTTCTTTGCGTGCGGAACTTGTAGCAAACAAAGCTAAGCCGACCGACCCTAAGGTTAACTTGACTGATGATAGCAAATACGACAAGCGAGATGCCTGCGACTTGCAGGCATCTCGCTTTATCTAAATAACGTGGCCGAGAATCAACCTTTGATATGCAGCTCTTACCTTATCTATAGGAAACGCTCTGCTGAGAATCCTTCACGACTACGTCGTGGGCGCCGCCTTCGACGATCGAGGTCGAGCTTACCAGCGTTAGGCGTGCCTTTTCCTGGAGCTCGGGGATCGAGAGGGCACCGCAGTTGCACATCGTGGACTTGACCTTATAGAGCGTGCCACCCACGCCGTCCTTGAGGGAACCGGCGTAGGGAACGTAGGAGTCGACGCCCTCGACGAAGCTGAGCTTCGCGGCGCCGCCCAGGTCGTAGCGCTGCCAGTTACGGGCACGCGCAGAACCCTCGCCCCAGTACTCCTTCATGTACTGACCGTTCACGTTGACGCGCTCGGTCGGGCTCTCGTCAAAGCGGGCGAAATAGCGGCCCAGCATCATAAAGTCGGCACCCATGGCAAGGGCGAGCGTCATGTGGTAGTCGTAGACGATGCCGCCATCGGAGCACACGGGCACGTAGACGCCGGTCTCCTCGTAGTACTCGTCGCGAGCGCGGCAGACGTCGATCAGCGCGGTGGCCTGGCCACGGCCGATGCCCTTGGTCTCACGGGTGATGCAGATGGAGCCGCCGCCGATACCGACCTTGATGAAGTCGGCACCGCAGTCGGCCAGGAAGCGGAAGCCCTCGGCGTCGACGACGTTGCCGGCACCGACCTTGACGTCCTCGCCGTAGTTGGCGCGGATCCACTCGATGGTGCGCTTCTGCCACTCGCTGAAGCCCTCGGAAGAGTCGATGCACAGGACATCGGCACCGGCCTCGATGAGCAGCGGCACGCGCTCGGCATAGTCGCGGGTGTTGATACCGGCACCAACCATGTAGCGCTTGTCGCCGTCGAGCAGCTCGTTGGGGTTGGTCTTGTGGCTGTCGTAGTCCTTGCGGAAGACGATGCCCATGAGGTGATCGTAGTCGTCGACGATGGGCAGGGCGTTGAGCTTATTGTCCCAGATGACGTCGTTGGCAACCTTGAGGCTGATGTTCTTGTCGCCCACGATGAGCTGCTCACGCGGGGTCATGAACTCGGAGACCTTCGTCTGGTGGTCATCGCGACTGGGGCGATAGTCACGGCTGGTGACGATGCCCAGGAGCTTACCCTTGGGAGTGCCGTCGTCGGTGACCGGCATGGTGGAGTGACCGGTCTTCTCCTTGAGCTCGATGACCTGCTCCATGGTCATGTCGGGGGTCAGCGTGGAATCGGACTGAACGAAGCCGGCCTTGTGATCCTTGACGGCCTTGACCATAGCGGCCTCGGACTCGGCACTCTGAGAACCGTAAATGAAGGACAGGCCACCCTCGGTAGCGAGCGCGACACCCATATCGACGCCCGAGACGGACTGCATGATGGCGGAAACCATGGGGATGTTCAGGGTGATTGCCGGCTTCTCACCGCGCTTAAAGCGGGTTAGCGGCGTCTTAAGAGAGACGTTGTTGGGGATGCACTGCGAGGACGAGTAACCAGGGACCAGCAGATACTCCGAAAACGTGTGGGACTCACCGGGAAAGAACGTAGCCATGTTTCTCCTTTTTCCATGCGACCGGTCGGCTGCAGGCCTCGTAGGACCCAGCCCAACCTTGGGCGCCCAATACTGGGGAAGTATCTTAACGCACTTTGACTGCTACAATGCATGATTTAAGAAGAGCACACGAGGGTTTGACGCAGGCTTTGCGTTTGCCCAGCAAACACTTTAGCGGGAAGACGTGGAGCACATGGAGTACAAGACGACGGCAAAGTTGGTCATTCAAGCGTGCGACAAAGATCTGCCGGGCGTGTTCGGCCACGGCTGCGTCTTACTGCTGCAGGGCATCGCCCGCGAGCACTCGCTCAACCGCGCCGCCAAGAGCATGGGCATGGCGTACTCCAAGGCCTGGCGCATTGTGAACGAGGCCGAAGGACAGCTGGGCTGCAAGCTCATCGAGCGCGACGGCGCCCGCGGATCCACCCTCACCCCCGCCGGCGAGCGAGCCATAGCGGTCTACGAGGAGCTGCAGGCCGACATCAACAACGTCATCGCCACCAAAGCCAACGACCTCATCGCCAGCATCAAAGAGTAGCCAATTTGGGGCTTTTAGCTACACAACCCCTTCTCCTAAGTTGCGGTGAAATAGGGACTGTTTATGCGGTTAAAGCCGTAAATCAATCCATATTTCACCGCAACTTATGGAGTTGAGGATGATTTAGCTAGTTGCGGAGGGCATTATCTAGGGTGGCGGCCACGATCAAGGGATCGTCGGTACCGGCGAAGAGGCGGATGGTGCTCCCCTGCCTGCCGCGTGGGGCCGAAAGGCGCGTCGTTGCGCCGCCGGCGGGCGATGTGCGAAACTCCCCCGGCAAAGCGTCGAACAGCTCGCCCGCGCTACGCTCGATAAGGTCAAATTCAACTGCCGGACCAAAGCCGTGCTCGAGGATTCCCGTTGCAACCGCATGGTCGGGATGCGAGCTCAGCCCGGGATAGCGCACGTTGCGCACCATCTCGTTGGCAGCCAAGTACTCGGCCAGCGCACGGGCGCGGTCGAAATGCGCCTGCATGCGGACATCGAGCGAGTCCAGCCCGCGCTCCAGCACACCGGCCTCGTCAGCAGGCATATCAAGCTTGGCCAAGCCACAGCCCTCAAGCAGGGCATGCGCGCACTCGGCAGCAGCATCCACACGATGGCGCTTGAGCTGCGAGCGCGCGACCGATACGGCAACCAACTTGCGCGGAGCCTTGCCAGCGCACACGCGGTCGAGCGCCTCGAGCGACAGCACGGCACCCAGCCGCAGCGGATCGCAGCCAAAAGCCGACGCCACGGTGTTGTCAACAACCAGCAGCGCATGGGCCTCACGCGCCGCCCGACCCAGCGCACGCAGATCGGGCACACGCAGACCAAACCCGCCGATGGAGTTGACGAACCACCACAGGTGCGGCCCCTCGGCATCAAACGAAGCATCAAAACCCTTGGACGCTGCAGCAAACGCATCAGCAGACGATGAGCCCACCAGCGCGACATCGCAGCAATCAAAGCCGCTCGCAAACGCATCAGCAAAGTCGTCCGCAAAAGCCACCAGGCGGTCACCGGGACGCACAATCCCCAGCCGCGACAGCGCTGCCGGCACATGCGGGGCCGCAAGCAACCGCGCCTCACGTGCGCCGGCTCTCAAAGCCCAAGCCTCTTCTAGCTGTTGCACGTCCACGCGGCACCGTCCCTTCACAAACAAAAACCCACGATGCGGGTGTTCCCCGCATCGTGGGCAACGGCTGCAGTATAGCGCCGATATGCGACGAATCGCCTAGATGCTGAGCGTGTGATAGTTCACGCTCGCACCCGGAGCGTCAACGGTCACGCCATAGGCCTCGGGATAGATGCGCGTCGAAAACACGAGCGCGCCATCATTCACAAACACCTCGACCGACGAGACATCGCCAACAATGCGCGCGTTGCGCACCTCGTCGACGGGCTCCCAGCGCACGGTACGACCGCAGCCGGCAGAAGCGCGACCTTCATCGGTATATCGCATCTCAAAGCGCGCGGGAAGCTCGCCCTCGGCGGGCGCAAACACCAGTTTCAGCTCGCCATCTACGGTCGCGGCAAACGCGCCGTCGACACCGTCGACAACAACGTCAAAGCAGGTATCGCCGGCAACCTCCAACGAGCCCTCCCCCACACGCACCGAGGCATAATGGTGCTCAATCTCGCGCGCCGGCTGCTGCAGCACCACGCCGCCGGCACCGGCTGTAAGCTCACGCGGCACCGTCATGCAGTGCTGCCAGCCGCACGCCACGGTGGGATCGTTGCCATAGGTCGGCTCATCAGGCATGCCCATCCAACCGATCAGAATGTGGCGACCGTCCTCGGCCGTAAACTCCTGCGGAGCATAGAAGTCAAAACCGGCGTCCCACAGACGGAACTCGCCCAGATCATAGACGCCGTCACCACCGGTAATGTCGCCCGTTACAGGCATGTAGCCCGCTGCATACACATTGCCGCGGTCCCAACGGTCGCCCTCGAGCCCCTGGGGAGAGAAAGACAGAAACCTTGCCGGCACGCCGCCATCCGTCTCAAGCTCCAGATACCCCGGGCACTCCCACATAAAGCCAAAACGCTCGGGCGTAGACACGCGGCTCTCGAGCTCCCAACTCAGAATATCGGCCGAGCCATACACCAGGATCTCGCCCACATCGCGCCCGGCACCTTCGCCGTGCATCGCACAAAAACGGCTCTCGACATGCGGCCCGTCCACGCGACGACGCGCGCCCAGCACCATGTGGTAACGCCCATCATCATCGCGCCACACCTTGGGATCACGCACGTGGCAGGTCAGATCGTCGGGATAATCCTCGGACGCCAGCACCACACGCTTTTGGCTGAACTCCCGACCGGCAAGGCCATCAACGCTCTCGACATAAACAGTATCGGCGCGGCGGCCGGTATTGACGTAGTCGTACGTGCCGTCTGCATCGGAGAGTTTAACGTTGCCTGTGTACAGTACGCGAATGCGGCCGTCCTCGACAAGCGCGGAGCCCGAATACACGCCGTGGCAATCGAACGGCTCGTCGGGCAGCAGCGGAGCGCCAACATATTCCCAGTTCATAAGGTCGCGGCTTGTGGCATGGCCCCACATCTTTACGCCACCGTTCACATCAAACGGGGCATACTGGAAGTACGCGTGAAACACGCCACCCACCTGGCAGAGACCGTTGGGGTCGTTGAGCCAACCCGCCGGCGGCATAATATGGAAGTGCTGGCCATACGCGCCATGACCGCACTCAGAGGCGGCAGCGTCAACAGCGGCAACCAGCTTTGCAAGGTCGCGACCAAGTGCATTAGACATATCAAAGTCCTAACGGATCCAAAGTAACAAGGCGCCAGAGATCGGCACCAGATACGGGAAACGCCCGCGAGCATACAACCCGCGGGCATCCCTCAATCAAAAGCTCTTAGGCCTGCTCGGAAGCCTTGGGCTCGTCCTTGTACAGGACAAACGAGACGGCAAAGGAAACCAGCGCGGCGACCGCAAACATGATCGCGTACTGCACGGGCTGGGCCAGGCACAGCAGGATACCGAAAATACCGGTAACACCCGTGCCGGAGGCAGCCAACGAGGTGAGCGCGCAGACCAAGGCACCGCAACCGCCGCCGATGCAACCGGCGATGAAGGGCTTAAAGAAGCGCAGGTTCACACCAAAGATGGCAGGCTCGGTAATGCCCATGAAGGCGGACAGAGCCGAAGGAAGCGCCAGGCCCTTGATCTTGGCATCGCGGGTCTTAAAGGCAACGGCGAGCGCGGCGCCACCCTGGGCGATATTGGCGGCGCTAGCGATGGGCAGCCAGTAAGTCACGCCGTACTGGGCGAGCTGGCCCAGGTCGATGGCGGTGTACATCTGGTGGATACCGGTAACGACCGTGGGGGCATAGAACAGGCCGACGATAAAGGAACCGATGCCGAAGGGCAGGGTCAGCAGGGTCTGTATCAGACCGAGGATGGCGTTCTCGGCCCAGACAAAGATGGGGCCGACGGCAACGAGCGTCACGAGCACGGTCACGAACACCGAGACGAGAGGAGTCACAAAGAGGTCGAACATCTCGGGAACGATCTTGTGCAGGCGCTTCTCGAGGAAGGCCAGAATGGCGCAGGCGATAACGATGGGGATCACATGGCCCTGATAGCCAACCCACTCAAAGCTGTACAGACCAGGGATGACGGTGACCATGGTCTGCACGCCCTCGGAGGCAACCGTGTAGGCGCTCTGCAGCGAGGAGTTGATGAATGCACCACCGACGACAGCGCCCAGATACGGGTTGGCGCCAAAGGCCTTAGCGGCGGAGTAACCGATCAGGATCTGCAGAATGCCAAAGGACGTGCCCGAGACCAAGTCGGCAATCTTATAAATAAAGTTATTGGTGTCGAGCGCGATAAAGCCGTTGGAGGCCATGAAGTTGAGGGCGCTCATAATGCCCAGCAGCAGGCCCGAAGCCACGATGGCGGGAATGATGGGAACAAAGACGTCGCCGAGCACCTTAATGGCACGCATAAAGATGTTCTGCTGCTGAGCCGCGGCCTCCTTTACCTCGGCCTTGGTGGCAGCCTCGACGCCGCTGAGCGCGATGAACTCTTCGTAGACCTTGTTGACGGTGCCAGTGCCAAAAATAATCTGGAGCTGGCCCTGGGCCTCAAAGACGCCCTTGGCGCCGTCGATATTCTCGAGGGCCTCCTTGTCGACCTTGGCGTTATCGGCAATCACCAGGCGCAGACGCGTGGCGCAGTGTGCGGCCGAAACAACGTTGCCGGCGCCACCGATGTTGTCGAGCACCTCTTGGGCTGATTTGCGGTAGTCCATGACTTCCCTTTCCTCCAACGGGCGCATCTGCACCCGGCCATCTTTGACATTTACACTGTAATCGTTTTCAGTTTCATATGTCTGTAATCGTTTTCACAGTAGGGTGAACGGTAGGAAAAAGCCGGCGAATGGTAGTTTTGAGACAAAAACTGGGGATTCAAAGGCGGGCAGACGCGTCCAAGGACTAGACATTCATGAGCTGATGCCCAAGTTTGAGCGTCCGCAGGCCGCTCTCCCCCTCCTCGCCATCGAGGGCGTCGAGCAGCATATTGGTCGCCTCGACGCCGCTGGTCAGGTAGCCGTAATGCACGGTGGGAATGCCGCCCGTCAGCGCGCGCAAAAATGCGTTGTCGCCAAAACCGCTCACGCGACGCACGCCCTCGCCCACGCCGCGCAGCTCGTTAAAAGCGCGCAGGGCGCCGGCCGCCATAGTGTCGGTCGCGCACGCGATAAACGAAACATCGGGATCGACGGAGAGCAGTTCGCGCGCGGCGCGATAGCCCGAGTCGAGCGTAAATGACCCCTGGCGAATCAGGCTCGGATCAAGCACCGCGCCCGCGGCGCGCAAGCCGGCCTCAAAACCGCGACGACGGTCGAAACCGGCCGCGCGGTCCTCTTCGGAAACTCCAATGTAGGCGATCTTGCCGTCCACGCGACCCGCAAGCGCACGGCCGAGCTCAAAGGCAGCCTCGTAATCGTCGTGATATACGCACGCCGTGCCCTCGACATGTTGGCCGATCAGCACAATGGGCACGCGGCACGACTCAATCGCGCGACGGTGCTCGTCGGTGATCATGGTTGCCACCAGCACAATGCCATCGACCGGATGATTTTGGAATAAATCGAGGTATTCGAGCTCGCGATCGGCCGCGTTGTCGGTATTGGCAAGCAGCATCTGGTAGCCACGGCGAACGAGCACCTGGCCAATACCGGCGGTAATGCGGCTCACAGATTCCGAGTTGATCTTAGGCACGATAACGCCGATGAGCTTGGTGGAGCCGGTGCGCAGCGCGCGAGCCTGGCTGGATCGCACGTATCCGGTCAGCTCAATCGCCTGCTTAATGCGCTCGGCTTTGTCCGCCGAGATATATCCACCGTTGAGGTAGCGCGAGACGGCGGCGCTCGAAACGCCGGCCAGCTCGGCCACATCTTTCATCTTTACCACGAGCACCCCCGTCGTTGAAATCGCTTTCACCATGATACCCGTGCGGAGCGACATGCGTGTCGCAAGACAGGACGTCACGGTTAATTTGGCTGTCGTAGCACGGGCATCGCAGGGCTTCAACTAGAAACTTCGAAATATAAGTGTCGAATCAGTCAAACTACCGATTCGGTACCCCGTTACATTTGCACACAGCGGCATGTAAAATCAAACTCGGGAAAAACTTACTCACTTTGGAAAGACGCATCGCTGTCCGCTGCCAATTCCGAAGGAAGAATTGCCGGCAGCGTCAAAGCCCCCATGGGCGAAAGTCCAGTAACGACCATCAGATAGCTCTTAGCGTGACCATACGCCATGGAAATCGCATTGGAGAAAAAAACGGTGCCTCATTCGAATAACCGGAAATGACTTGAGGAATGATTTTGATACCCAACGCAAGCTCAAACTTTGTGACCGTTTTCAGCGTCAGGTTGGGCTGAGAATTCAACAATTTCGAAAGCGACTGAAGACTCACGCCCATACGTTTTGCCAGCTCGCTTTTACTCAAGCCCGAGCGCTGCATATCGCGATGAACAATAAACTCAATATCTAGTGCTTGCTCATAGGCACGGGTATCGCTCGTTTCCGTTTCCGCGTAAAAGTCTAGATTTGCATACTCTCCCTTGCGATTTCCCTCCTCAACTTTAGGAAACCCAAGTCGATAAGCACGCAGACGAAAATAGTTGCTGTTCTTTTCCAGGTAAGCTCTGGCATCGTCTTCGCTCATCAGCGAGAAATGGACACCTCTCGATTTGAGACGGTCAATCTGCTCGGACGCCGTAAGCCACGGCTTTGTATTAGCGGCGGCCATCAGGTCTCCGTTCGCGACGATTGGCTCGAGATACTCTGTTAGCGCGTTTAACTAGGCGAATCACTAAGATATGATTGTTACGCCGAATACTCTTCAATAAAGCCTCTCGTCATAGGCGTAATGAAGAAAGGCGGCCATCCGGAAAACAACCGCCTTTCTGTACGACGCAGGCCCGTAGGTTGGTTGCGTCAATACCGCTAGATTCACCCTAGTAACCTATAGGGTCCCAAAAGGTCAATCCAGTTAAAAACGGCAGGCAGCCCAAAACAACATCTTTCATGAATCTCCAGACCTATCGAGCCCGATCGAACTCGGCTATCCAACCAGATACGGCCCAATCACATCGAATATCTCGCCCACCTTAGTTGAAGGGTTTTGCGCAGATGGCTTAATGTTACCCAGTTCCCTATGGTACGCGACGAGGCGCCCAGCACGCTGCAAAGCTTCGCCTCGCCTATCATCCACTGCCCCAAACATCCCGTCCAGGTTCTTGCGGTACTCGATGCCCAAGCTCCTCGACATCTCCTGCGCGAGGGCATGCTGGCAGTCGGACGCGGACATATGCGCGGTCGTGTAGCGAAAGTGCAGAAGCGGCCACAGCTCGAAGCAGGGGTTCGACCACAACGCATGGAAGGTCCTCGAACCATCGGAGAGCTCGTTGCACTTGCACTCTATCGCGTCAAAATCGGACGCAGGGAAGTCATCCTTGTCATACACGAGCCACACGTGATCGAACGTCTCGGGCGCATAGCGGCAGTGTTCGACGGCGAAGTCAAGCAGGTCAAGCGTGTGTTTGCCGTTCCCCTTAACGACAATGGCAACTTTACGCTCGTTCGCCGCACCCAACGCCGCACGCACGCCCTCAAAGCAGCGAGGCTCGGTCTCCTTGCCCTCGCTCACTACAAGATGACGCGTCATCTGAACCATGCGTGAGCGGCCCTCTCGCTTACCGCTACGCCAGCCCTTCGGCTTCTTCGCCACCATGCTAATCCCACTCCTCGATGCGGGTGAGATACGGATCGGCGCCGTAGCGACCGGACAGGTATTGCTTGTCGAAAGCCGCGTTCTTGCTTACCAAATTACCGTTTGCCTCGTGGATGTCGGCGAGAGACCACAGTTGGCTCGCCTCCCCCTCGCCGCGCGCAGCGAACCATATCTCGTCACGGCGGAACACATCGTTTCGCATGGTTGACACATCCTGGGACGAGAAGATTAGCTGCGCGCCACTCTTGTTGACCTCAGGATCCTTAAACAGCAGAATCACATAGCGAAGAAGCTTCGGGTGCAGTTTGGCATCGAGTTCGTCTACCACAACGGTGCCACCACGCTCAAGCGCTGTCATCAGATACGCAGCCAACCCCATGAGCTTCTGGGTTCCGGCAGATTCCTCGGATAAACGCAGCTCGTACGCCTTGCCGCCCACCTCGTGCCTCACGAAGACGCGCTGGCCGCGCCACTCCGGCGCCCTCTCCACTCTGAAGCCATCAATACGCACATCAACGGCGCGCAAAAAACGCGAGACCTCGGGTGAGTCGCCCTCGTCGAGCGTTTGCTCGAGCATCCGCTCCAGGTAGGAACTGTTGTAGTTGAGAAACACAGCGTCGAGAAACCAGCTAGCCGCCTCCTGGACCACCGGCGCTTCGAAGTTGATGCAAAGGAACGATAGGTATGGCAGGCTCGGGTTGAATCTCGCAGCCGTCACAAGCTTACGCAGTGTGGGACCGAGCTCAACCTTTGCACCCTCGCGCTCGAACAGCATCGCTGTACGCGACGCTCCCAATTTACGCCGCCACAGCCCTTCGGACACGATCTCATCGGCGTGTACAGACAGAACATAGCGATACTCATGCTCACCCGCACGGTAATAGAGCTCGAACTCGGTGGGCTCGGCAGCAGACACGACATCGAACTCAAACGCCGAACAACGGGGTATCGAAGGGCGATCACCCTCTGCCGTATCAGCACTGGCAGACAGCAGTCTTATCGGTCTGGCTACCGCCGAACGAACGTAATCGAGAGCCTCGAGCAGGTTAGACTTACCGCCAGCGTTGGGTCCGTACACCGCGGCCACCGGAAGGAAACTCTGCCCGTCGGGGCACGTGATAAGGGAGCGCTCAAACTCCCTCATCGGCGTTGCTTGCATGGAAAGCTCAGCCTCGTCGCGATAGGACCGATAGTTCTTAAAGGTGAACTGACAAAGCATGGTACCCAACATTCCTTTCATTATTTTGAAAAGATATATCAGAGTTTTTCTTTGATTATAGACTTCAAGCATGCTAAATCAAGTGTTTGCTACACCAATGACAACAGGCAAAAGGTGCCAAACCGTCCATGCTCGGCCATTCCATTGCCGGAATGGCGCCTAGCCAGCATATCAGACATTACACGCATGAAAAAAGGGCAACACTCTCTTGTCGAAAGCGTCACCCTTAAAGCTCCCACAGAGCTTTTGTATGATAGCTAGGTATGCTACACCATCTCGCAGAGATGCACAGCGCCGAGAATCGCTATTCCCAGCAGAACAAACACCGTGGATGCGGCGGTCCAATTGCAATCGGCGTTATTGGAGCTTTCTCTACACCCTGATGTTCATCTCTTTAAACACGCTGTATAAAACATCTTGCGCAATTAGCCCCCGATAAGATCCAACAAGCCTACCTAATTCATCAAGCATTGCTTTCGTCTCGTCGTCAGGTAGAACACGGCAAAGCAGGGAGTACATATCGGAAAACCTTGCCCCTCTTACGGCCGCACAATAGAGCCGCTCGTCATGCGCGCAGATATTCCTAAAGCCAGAAAGAACTTGAATGACGCGAAGCAACATTATCGGCTCGAGTCTTTGTTTTCTATTTGACGTTTGGCTGACCAACTTGCAGGCAGCATTTTGCACGCCGCGTTTTTGAAGCTGATAGAAATGTGAGATATTGCCAAATGTCAGATCATTCTGAAGAACCCACAAGGGCACTGCACCGTATTTATCCAAATAATGCTTCACGAAGGGACGCATGCGCTGTTCATCTGTCACCTTATCATTAAGAATATTTATCAGGTCAGTAAGCCTCTTCGAATGCTGTTTCTTTTTATCACCTCGAAATGCCTTGGGCACAAGCATATCGTTAGGATCGACATAATTAGCCCGATTCAGATAGGCATCCGCAGCGCGATATTGATCGCAAAACGAATACACGACCGCGTTCTTGAGCACGGCTTCGGCCCTCGCGAGATATGAAAAAGTAAGTTGCCTAAGCTCCCTGTCAAACAGGAATAAATCGTAAATGTTCTTAAATGAAGTGCCTCCCCTATAAACATCACTTGACGAGGACTGCGCAGCGTTTTTATCAAGAAACGGAGCTTTGTAGCCGTTTACGACCGCATAATAACTCTCACGCCTCAGGCAATCTGTCGTAGAAGCATCAGTCGCCACCCCACGGCTCTCTAGGAGTTCAATAAGTTGAGCGAAAGTCTTAAATTCCTTTGCCAAAGCAAGCTCCTAAAATCAAAGGGCCGTTGCCGGAAGCCTCCGAACAACGACCCTTCTTTGTCATCGCCTCACTTAGAGTCCACGACGACTGTATCACTATTGGTATATTACCCTAAATTCATCGCTAATGCGGTGCATACGGGAATTACATTAAGCGTTCGGTGCGCGATGTAATGTCTGTAGTTATTTCTGCTCTTTAGCAATCGTGATTTGCTTATCAATATGCTCAATGGTCTCAATTAGGTGCGTCAAAATCTGCCTGAGTTCATCCTCGGGCAGAGAACAGATATGGTCACAAAAAGCTTGCTTTTGAAATTCGGAGATCACCTTTTTATCGCCATAATCTCCAAAGGTTTGCTTTTCCAGATAGAAATCCGATGTATCAAAATCCTCATCCAGCACCAGGGCATTTTCAATACCCTTCAAGAAGTGCTTTCTGGATTTGTAAGTTTCCATTTTCGTTCGCAACACATTATTACTTAAGCACTCAGCAATCTTTTGATCGCAATCGTACAGGAAAGCAGTAAAGACCGATGGAGGATTAGCATCCAAATAATCGGCAGCTTTATTAAGCGATGGTGCGCCCGTAAATGCACACGATCCATCAGGGCTCTTCTTTCCTATCCATTTAAATCGCAGGTGATTAGCAGTATGGGCAAAAGAAAGTGCTTTGTTGAAATACTGTTCATCGGTAGGCCCCTCGAGATAAACAGTGGGGACTTCGCTTACAAACCACGAAACCGAGAAAGCATCCTTTACCGCTTGAACCGTACCAGGACCGTAAAACTCTGGATTAGCCTGTGCGACAACATCGCCAGATTCATTCCTGGCCAATACGATTACTTTGTCGTTGTATCTTTTTTCATCATGAATAATAAAGGGCGAGTGAGTCACACAGAAGATTTGAGAAGTCTGACACCCTTCTTCATCCTGAAATAGCGATTTATAAAATTGAAGGATCTTCTCCTGCCAAGAAGGATGAAGGCTAATTTCAGGCTCGTCAATAAATACAAACGAACCTCTGAGCGCATGCGAGTCCTTCAGCATAAAGCACCCACGATAGACAATCTGCTTTTCACCAGAACTCAGTTGATCAACACGGACGTCATGGCCATTCTTTTTAAAGAGAATTTCTTTATGGCCGTTGCGATTATCAACACGGTCGTAATTCAAGTCGTCAAACATCAGATCAAAGGCTTTGGTGAACCTAGGCATCCTTTGAGGGACTTGAAGTCGCGAGAGTCCAGTTTCCATATTGTTCCTAGCAACCCTAGCGACATCAGCATCATCAAGCGCCTGAATATCAATAATAAGTTGATTAATTTCAGTGGGCAGATCACTTGACGAGCGAATACTCTCAACAGATTCATCAATATTTCGACTTGTTACACTAGTTATTTGATCAGACTTAAAATTAATATCGACATCAGAAAAGATAGCGGAAGTGGGAAAAATCTCGGCAAATTCATCCGAACCCACCCAATTATCGAGGCCTAAGCCATCTTTGACATAGAGATACTCGTGCCCCTTAATATCCTTGGCATAAAACTCGTATGTTCGTATTTTGGAGTCAAAGTCTACTTCGATCGAATCAACATAACATGGCATGTCGTGATACTTATGAGCCATGATTTGATAGAGCAGCTCGACTAAGCTGCTTTTACCAATGCCGTTATTTCCAGCGATGATGACAGTATCAACGGCTTTATTTGAGGAGTCGGTAAAGTCCAACTCCAGATTACCCAATACCGGATGATTCGATAACTTCAACTTTCGAACTCGGATCATGAGAACCCCACTTCAAACTGCTTTTATAGCAGTTTACTAAACCCACGGTGCCAAATGATCGGCAATGCCGCGCAACCGTTTCGCAATATTCAACAGTGCCCAATTTAACAAACACCGCATCCTACCAAGACACTAGTGCCCAAGCCGTTCTAGTTAAAGAACAGCCTGGGCACACTCCATGAGACCACAGCAAGAGCCGCAACCGGACCTCGCGTCAGCAGCAGACACGCCCCATCCCGCCGGCAATCACCCCTCTCCGTCCATGACCGACCAGCTCACAGGTTCAATACCCGGAAGAGACGTTAGGCAAGAGGGGCAAGCAACCTGATAGTTCCCGTTATTTGTCCTGCGCTGCATAGAGGCGGAGACATATACCGCTTTGCGGGCGCGAGTGACACCGACGTGCAGCAGGCCCATTTCCTCAATAGGCCCGTCTGGCAATTTCTTCGCATCCACAATCCGGCATCCACGCGCAGAACGCGAGCACATGCCAGCACTTTCGCACCGAGAGCAAATCCTTCCAGGCCAATCGAAGCGCGTAACGCCCGGTATGAAAACGGTGTCCCACTCGAGTCCCTTAGCAGAGTGAATGGTCATGATCGAGATATCTGCATCAAGGTAATCAGAGAAACGCCGCAGGGAGCCCTCGGAAAAGATACTAACGATATAGTCGAAGCGCTCCGAAGGGCCCATCGCGAGACAGACAATTTTAAGGTGTTTCCGCAGCGCTCCAAGAAGCATGGCATAGGACCGCCCATACCCGAATCTCCTGGAACCAGTCAGCAGTTCATCAGAGACGGAGTCAATTATTTTGTCCGCAGCAGACCGGCTGATACCCTTTTCCCCAGACGCTGCATCGGTAATCCTGGACAAAGCAAACGCATTGAATTCAATGAACTCTAGCTCTGTATCTGAGAAAAGCCCGTTGAAGTATGACGTCCCCTCCTTATTCAGCTCGTCAATGATGAGATTGGCCAGAGCGCCGCGCTTGCGAACAAGAATCGCAATCCTCCCGCCACTACCTTGGGCGAACGTCGAAACTTTGGAAACGACGGCAGCCGCTTCATCTTGTTGCGTAGCACCAGTAAATAAGGGAAGTTGGGGCATAGCGTTGGGAAGGTCACCTTTCATGCTAGAACGAATAGCGGCTCCGAGCTCTCCGACGATAGATCCCTTAGAAAACCTATCGGTTAGCTCAATCTGTTCGGAATTTCTTAACAAAGATATGAATTCGAACATATCCTGTTCCATTTGTTCGGTTTTGGTCTATTATTTCAAATAGCCGAACAAAGGAGTTATTCATGCAGCTAACCCATAAGCAATTCAACGCACTATATGCTCTGAGCAAGCACCCGGGCATCACGCAGAGAGATCTCGCCGATCAATGCGGCATTGGCCTTGCAACCGCAAATGCCGCCGTAAAGGACCTCTCAGAAGCCGGACTCATTGAGGGCGCCCGCCTCACGCCCAAGGGCATGGCCGCGCTAAAACCCTACGCCGTAGACAATGCCGTCATCCTCGCGGCAGGTCTTTCCAGTCGCTTCGCACCCATCTCCTATGAGCGCCCCAAGGGCCTTCTCAAGGTTCGAGGCGAAGTCCTCATCGAGCGCCAGATCGAGCAGCTGCGTGAGGCGGGAATCCTCGACATCGTCGTGGTCGTCGGCTACAAGAAGGAGTCCTTCTACTATCTCGAGGACAAGTACGGCGTGAACATCGTCGTGAATCGCGCCTACGCCGAACGCAACAACAACTCCTCGCTCATGCTCGTGCGGGAGCTGCTCGGAAACACCTATATCTGCTCCTCGGATAACTACTTTGAGGAAAACCCCTTCACAGACCATGTCTGGAAGGCCTACTACTCAGCCGAGTACAACCAGGGGCAAACTGCTGAATGGTGCCTCGAGACGGGCTCCCACGACCGCATTACCAAAGTAAGCGTCGGCGGCTCCGATGCATGGTACATGATCGGCCACGCCTACTTCGACCGCGAGTTCTCCGCCCGCTTCCGCCAGATCCTGGAAGACGAGTATGACCTCCCCCAAACGCAAGACAAGCTCTGGGAGGATCTCTATGCCGAGCACATCGGCGAGCTTGACATGCAAATCCGAAAGTACGACCCGCCCATCATCCATGAGTTTGACTCACTCGACGAGCTGCGCGATTTCGACCCTCTGTTTCTGGAGAATCTCGACTCCGAGATCTTCGACAACATCGTTGCGGTTCTTGGATGCGACAAGTCCGAAATCAGAAATGTCTACCCGCTCAAGCAGGGACTCACCAACCTCAGCTGCCACTTCACGACCGATGACGGCGAATGGGTCTACCGCCATCCCGGCGTGGGCACCGAGCTCCTCGTGGACCGCAAGGCAGAAAAAACTGCGCTGGAGACGGCAAGGAATCTCGGCCTCGACTCCACCTTCGTGTTCGAGAACCCCCGTCGCGGCTGGAAAGTCTCCCGTTTCGTGACGAACTGCAGGAACCTCGATTCACACGACGATGCCCAGCTTGCACAGGCCATGCAGATGGCTCGCAGGCTCCATGAGAGCGGTGCCCAAGTCGAGCGTGCATTCAGCTTTTACGAGGAAGGCAAAGGCTACGAGCGAGCCATCCTGAATCGCGGGCGCATCGATGTGCAGGACTGGCCCGAGATGGAAGCGCAGGCAACGAAGCTCAACAAGATGCTAGTCGCCGATGGTGGCGACCCCGTCCTATGTCACAACGACTTCTTCGGCCTCAACTTCCTCGTCAGCGAAAACGATCATGTCGACCTCATCGATTGGGAATACGCCGGCATGAGCGACTACGCCAACGACTTCGGGACGTTCTGCGTCTGCGAGCAGCTCTCCGAGGACGAGATGCGCAGCGCACTCACCCACTACTTCGGCCGCACGCCCACCGAAGCGGAATGGCGCCATAACTTGGGCCAGGTCGGAATGGCGGGCTGGTGCTGGTACGCCTGGGCCCTGTTAAAGGAGGCCGAGGGCGACAACGTCGGCGAATGGTCCCATATCTACTACCGCTACGGCAAGACCTACCTCAAGAAGGCCCTTGAGCTATACAAGACCTCCGGTAAGTAAACCAGTCACTTTGGCAAACTAGAAAAGAGAAGAAACAATGCACTACGGCATACTCAGCGGTGCCCTTTGGGCACTGGACACCACCGTTCTCTCGATAGCACTCGCGATGTCCCCGTTTTCCGATGGAACCGCGGCCGCCATCGCCTTCGCCGCGATCGTGAGCTCCGCATTCCACGATATCCTCTGCGCCCTCTGGATGACGCTCTATTCCGCCATCAAGGGCCAACTCGGTAAGGCACTAGCCGCGATTAAAACCCGCGACGGCCTGGTCGTAGCCGCCGGAGCCTTGCTGGGCGGCCCCATCGGCATGAGCGGCTACGTTATGGCCATCAACCTCATCGGCCCCTCCTACACCGCGGTTATTTCCGCCTTCTATCCGGCATTCGGAACGCTGCTCGCAGCGATCGTCCTCAAGGAGAAGGTAACCGTCCCGCGCATGATTGCGCTAGCGGCCGCGCTGCTCGGCATTGTCGGAATGAGCGCGGGCGCACTCGGTTCTGACGAAATGACCAATCCCGTACTTGGCATAGCCTGCGCACTCCTGTGCGTCGTCGGCTGGGGTTCCGAGGCGGTGTTCTGCGCATGGGGCATGAGGGGCGATAACGTCGACGACGAAACCGCACTGCAGATTAGGGAGACGACTTCCGGTCTTGTTTACGCTTTGATTGTTCTCCCCGTATTCGGAGCATGGGGCTTTGCCGCACAGGCGGCGCCCACCATGGCGACGGGCACCGTCGCCCTTTCGGCACTCGCCGGCGTGGCATCGTACCTCTTCTACTACAAGGCAATCTCCAAGATCGGCGCGGCCAGAGGCATGGCACTCAACATTTCCTACTCTGCCTGGGCGGTTATTCTCGGAATTGCCCTCGGCAATGTCCCCGGACCTCTCGAGATCGGCTGCTGCGTTCTCATCCTCGCGGGCACCGTTCTTGCGGCCTGCGACTGGAATGAGCTGTTCGGGAAGACGGAAGGTCACTAGATTCTCCTATTTTTAATCCTTAAATTCTGGGGCGTGTTGACAAAGTCAACACGCCCCATTTGCGCTTTCGAGCACAGCTGAATGTCGTGAAACAGTATCACCAATATTGATTCCACCCATCGCGGCAAACGTGGAACACAATCCCTCCTTGTTGACAGCGGTCGGTGTCGCGTCGTCTCAATACGTTGACCTTGCCCATATCGACCCCGCCAGCGTTGTGAGAAATCATATCTGAATTCGTATAAAGATGAACCCGCGCGCGGCACAGGAACCATGGCCTTGTCGGACCCCTCGGTGCACTCCGGGGAGACACCCCGCGCCATCATGGCACCGAGCACATTCCATTCGCCGGCCTTAAAACGTGGCCAGCGGATGGACCATCGCATTCTGCTGCAAGCTATTCACAAACCTCATCCTCAGGCCTCCTTGGCCTCAATCCGAAGGCCGTTTCTCGTTAAACGGACGCTAGGGCGTCACCCTTACACCAACATTTTCGACGCGATAGCCGAGGATAGACCGGTAGCAAAAAGGGCTCTTCGGGGTTTTGAGTGGATTAGCGACCCGGTAAAAACATGCGCCTGGCAGCGGCGGCGCGCCTCGCGTATCGTTGTTTTCCGACCAAAGAAAAAATTGAACGCGCGGAGGGGCGCCGCCATGCTGAACAGTCTACTCAAAAGGGCGCTTGGGCTCGAGCGCACCGTCGTCGAGGGAGTGAGAATCGAGGGCGATTCCATAAGGCTCTGTTAGACCAGGATTGACATACATGTATCCCCACGATGCCATATTGTTAGCCCTGTAGACCGCGACGATAGGGGCAGCATGAACGCCGAAGACCTGGTGATCGCCTTCAAACGGAACATGTCGAAGCTGAGCGGGACCGAGCGCCGCCGCGCAATCGAATCCATCAGGAACGTGATCCGCGCGGCGATGCACGACGACGCCGCCGGCTCCGCCTACGAAGTCAAACCCTGCCCGCGCTGCGGGTCCGCCGCGATCGTGAAGAAGGGGAAGGCCGGGAACGGCGAGCAGCGCTACCTCTGCCGGGGCTGCGGCAGGACCTTCGGAATGGGCAGCGAGCGCATCCTGGTTCAGGTGGTGCAGGACCTTCATGGTTGCCGGCGCGGGCGCTGCCGAGCGCACGGTCGCGCGGCAGCTTGCGAACGAGAACTGTAGGAGCCGCATCCGCGACATGTTTAACGTCCCGCCGCCCTATATGGACTACTGGGCCGCGCCCGCCGCATAGAGGCGATAGAATGGTCGCACCGCGATATACGAGGAGAGGTGAGGCCATGTCGTCGAACATACCGGCCACGACGATCCGCATCGACCCGGAGGTCAAGAGGGAGGCGACCGTCATCCTGGACGAACTCGGCCTGTCCATGTCCACCGCCGTCAACGCGTTCCTCAGGGCGCTCGTCCGGAAGGGCAGGATGCCGTTCGAGATGAGGGTCAGGACGCCGGCACCCGGCGAGGAAACGGCGAGATAGCCGGCAGATCGACTTGGGGCGATAGGGGCTCACGATTAACCTGTCCGACCTTGAGCGCTTTGCCCCCTTGCCGGATTCAAACCCGGCAAGGGGGCAAATATTATGCAATTGCAAAAAACGATTGGGCTGTATGTCAATCCTGGTCTAACAGAGCCAAATATTTGCTAATTTACACAACCCGAATATACCGAAAGTTATATCAATCCTTCCAGTAACCATACCCGTAAGGCTTTCTCTGGTCCTTCGGTGGTAAATTCATGTAATCACCGTATTGTACGGTCAGAATTTTTTCATAGCCAATCGGAACGGCAAGCTTGCGCGAACCATAATCCAGGTATTCGGTCCCGTCGAACCATTCGGCCTTGAACCCCGTGACGGTCGGGTCGCCGATGATACCGAGCCAGTCCGAAGGCGCGTGCCCTGCGGCCTTGCGCTCCTCCTCCATCATACGCCTCCGCAGGTCAATATGACCGATAGTCGCCTTTGCAGCACGAAAGAGAAAGCCATGTACTAAAGAGTGACTTTCCAGGTAGGCTTTGGGATCAGCGAGGCACAACCTGTGAGACAGATCCATCAGCCGATGGGTTCGAGCTGCATCGTGCTCTCGAACGCATTCATCATCGTCAAGATTATCTAGGGGAAACACATCGATATGCAGGCCATAGTGGAAATCAGTCAAGCGACGGTTATAACTATGTAAGGTAAGTTTGTTGCAAACAATACCTCGGTAGTCAAACTGCATCTCGTCGTTGCCCATAAAGTGGAAGCTATAAATAGCATCGTCTTTGAAGACATGCGTAAACGTCTCATAGTCCTTGCGAGGCATCCATACATCAATATCATCATCCCACGGGATAATATCTCCGTGTCTTACCGCACCGATGAGGGATCCGTAGGCAAGCCAATAAGTCAATCCTCGAGCTTCACAAAAATCCACAAAATGGTACAGCGTTTCTTTAATACAATCCTGTACCTCCGAAAGCGTCATTTCCCTCAAAACAAACCTCCTAAATAATGCCGGCCTTGCGGCACTCGATTATCCTCAGAACGGCCGTCACGCCTTCGGAAAGCACTCTAGCGCTCGCCACAAGCCAAAGCTCGTAATGGGTAAACATCGCGAGCAGGACAAGTTCAAATAGATGGAACAGCGTTCCCCAAACGGTTGTTATGGTAAGCTCCTTCACCTTCCCCACCGCCCCGAGCGATGGCCAGCCGGAAAGCTGAACGTAAAACGAGAACAGAATGATGGGCGACAGAATTGCAAGAACGTAGCTTCCGTTTAAATACTCGTCGCCTCCCAAAAGCCACATGACGGGTCTACTCAGAAGGAAAAATGCCACCATGCCCGCCAGCAATACCGGCAAGCAAAGAAGGTATAGCTTCTTCAACGAGAATGAGCTGTTATCCTTCGCCCGCTTTAGGTAATTGGGATAGAGACTTTGAGATAGCGGAGAATAAAGTGAGTTGAACCCATTCATGACTGTCATCGCGATTCCCCAATAGGCGATTTCCGCCGAATTGTGATTGAAAACACCAAGTAGAAATGTTGTTAGAGAGGAAAAGACGATAGTCGAAACACCTGAGACAAAATAAACAGCGGACTGAACAAAGTCGTACCAGACTTCGCCGATAGTAAAAGCCGCAGGTCGCACCCCGAACTCCCGAATCGCCGCTGCCCAACTCCAAACGAACGCAACAATCGAAGTCAGCAAATCGAGGGCTGGCACCAAAAGAAGATCATTAATCGAATGAATGAGCAGGAAGGTGAGTACGACGGCAAAACCTTTGGAGACGACATAACGCACGGTGATGATACCCATTCGCTCGTAGGCCCTGAAAATGAAGTCCGGCAACATAGAACTGAAGAAAATGCCCGCGAAGGACAGCCAGACGTATCCGGAATTCTCACCCATGAGGGGGACCGTCACGTCCATGCCGAATACGACGAATGCGAGTGGAACAAACAGCGCGAGACGAGCGGCCATAATCCTGCTAGATACGCGAGACGCCGTCTCACGGCAAAGGCCATCCTTGACGATGGTTGCAATGGCATAGTTCATGAAGCCAAACTCAGCGACCATCGAGACAAAAGTCATCATCGAGAGAACGTAGGAGCGCACGGCATAGCCGTCGGTCCCCAACACCCTCGCCAGATATGGCAGGGTTATAAATGGAAAAATATACTTTGCAGCCTGGAGCAGGTACATAGAAACTGTGCTTCTAAGAAGCGCATTGTTCTCGCCAGGAACTATCTTCTTTTTAAGCAACAAACCAAATCATCCAATCATCTGATGAACCCATGCCCGCCGGCCACCTCAAGCCGCTTGACCATGTCGTTGATAAGGGGGGGGTCACACCTCCGCCCAGCGTGTACCGTTCGTCGAACACAGGCACCCGCCCCAGCTCATCCTTCTGCCTTGCAAGGTAGTCCTCGGTGCTGCATATCGGCTTGGCCGGGTTGCCCGCAACGACGGTACCGGGAGCGACGTCCTTGGTCACGACGCTTCCCGCCCCGACGACGGCGCCGTCGCCGACGGTGACGCCCGGCATGATGGTACTGGAGGCGCCCACGAAGACGTCGTTCCCGATGCTCGTGAGCGCAATACGGGTGTAACCAAGCACACGCTTGGTGCTTGCGTCGTGCGCGAGCACGTGCACGCGCGGGGCGAACGTCACGTTGTCGCCGATTCTGATCAGCCAGCAGTGTGAGTGGTCGATGATGCACCCACCGAGCATGTTGAAGTTACTGCCGACCTTCAGCCCTCTCGCCTTGTACTTGTTCAAATTTGGGTCACCACGGAAGAAACCAACCAAAGAGCCCTTAAGGCTCGATAAAGCTCTTAATCGCACTGTAAGCCTCCTTTTGCTTCTCATTTTTGCGCTCCCCCGCTCCGGTAGCCGCGAACTCCAGGCACCCGAGGGCGACAGTCCACTCGTAGAAGAACGGGAAGTCGAGAAATCCGTGCAAGATGAACCCCGACGCGAGGAGCAGGATGCACGGCATATAGGCGAAAAAAGCCGCCCCCTTGCGCTTCATATTCACAAAATGCGAGGCAAGGGCCACGGCCATGACAACGGTCACGATCAACCCGAATAAGGTCACGGCCTCGATGTACAGGTTATGGCAGTTGTGCCACCTTCCGTAAACTGTCGTACTCAAGTAGGTATCGAATTCGATCCCCTTGAACAGCATGGGAAGACCGGTGCTGTCCCACAGCTTGAAATATGCGTTCCAGATGTCCCTACGCGCTGTGAGCAGGTCGCTCGAATCGAGACGGGTCGCCAGCGCGTCGGCGGAGAACAGCGACGAGCCAGACAGCATGTACGTCGCCAGAAGGTATGCGGCGGCAAGCGCGAGCACGGCGCCGACGAGGTACCTGACGGGCAGCCCATCCCGCGCCGCCTTGCGAACGAAGCCGAACAACGCGAACACCCCGACGATGGCAAGGCAGATCAGGGCGCCCTTCGAATAGGTCAGAAACGCGAAGAAGACCAAGACGAGCGTGATGGGAAACGCGCCGCTGTACATCTTCCCCGCATACATGAGATAGGCGTTCGCCCCCACGACAAGAGCCACCACCTGGCCGAACACGACAGAGTCGCCGACGAGCCCGGAAAAGCGCGTCGTGACGTCCACGCCGGTGTTGACGGTTCCGAAGGTGTAGAGGTAGACGCCCCTGTCCATCATCATCAGTCCCATGAAGCCAGAAATCACAAGCGAGACGGTTAGGAACCTCACGTAAGTTGGAAAGTTCTCTTTGAGGCGGGCGGTACCCAAAACGAACAGCGGCGCGGCAAGGTGAATGAGCCATTTCACGTAGGTGAGCCCGGCATCTATATTGTAGACGGTAAAGACGAAGATGAGCATCAGCGCGACATAGCGCTCCCGCGTATGCGCGACGCTCCCGTCGATCGTCGCCTTGAGGACGTACAGCAAGACGAGCAGGTAGAACATGCTCGTACCGCCCAGGTCGGCGCCCATCACGTTGAAGAACGGGAAGCAGGCGAACAGGAGCCTACAACACGTCTCGGACGACCCGACGGCCGCGATGGCAACGACAACGAGCGTGAGCAGGAAAGACACCTTGCCGAGCGAAAGCAGCCAGCCCGCACAGACCCCGAGGAGGAGCACATATGACAACCCCATGGAAAGGGACTGCCCGGTTATTTTGCGGTTGAGAATGGAAAGCCCCGTGGCGTGTGCGTAGGTTAGCATATGCGTGCACCCTTCCGTTTGTACACGTCTAGATACGCCCTTGCCATGGCATCCGAGCTGAAATCCGCCGCATGGCGCCGGGCACCCTCGCCGATTCTCTTTCTAGTTTCGCCATCACGCAATAAGCGCTCGACGGCCGCCGCAAGCGATGGGCCGTCGGGCTCGCATAGAAGTGCGTTCTTCCCGTCCTCGAGCATATCTGGTATTCCTCCGGCGGCAGATGCGACGATCGGCAGTCCGGCGGCCATCGCCTCGGCGAGCACCATCGGCATCCCCTCGTAAAGCGACGGGAAGACGAAGATGTCCCCAGCCGCAAGGGCTCCGGGAACGTTGTCCGTGAGCCCGTGGAATACAAACTCGCCCGCAACGCCCCTTGTCTCGACGGCGCCCTTGACATCCTCCATCAGCGACCCGACGCCGTACAGATCGAAGAAAACGTCAAATCCGTCGGCTTTCAGAAGCTCCGCAGCCGAAACGATGGCGGCATGGTTCTTCGCTTCCTCGAATCGCCCGATATGGCAGATCCTGGCAGGCTCGTGGAGCGCATAGCTGCACTTGGGCTTGAAGGGCTCTAAATCGATTCCGTTGGCCACGACGGCGATGTGCGAGGCTTCCACGCCGTAAAATTTCTCAATGCTACCCTTTGTAATCTCGTTCAAAGCCACCGGTAATACGGCGCCACTGCGGTAGTAACGGCGGTTTAACGCGCGCTTCAGCTTCCCAGACGTCTCTTTTTCCGCCATGTTGTGAACCGTGTGCACCAAATTGGAGACCCCGGCCTTCCTCGCCGCCGGGACGACGTACTGCAGGATGGGAAGGTGGGAGTGCACCGCATCGGGGCCGAAGCTTAGCATAGCCTCGGCGAGGCGCCCCGAAACGGAGAGGTCGGGCCCCCGGTGCTTGCCCAAAATTGTCAGGTCGATGCCGTTGTCGCGCAGGCGTTTCGTGATCATCGTCTCGCCCGGCTGCAAAACAACGACCACAACGGCACATCCCTGCCGCCTGAGGGCATATGCAAGGTTCTCCACCATCGTTTCGGCGCCCCCGACACGCAGCGACTGCGCGACGAGCATCACCCTATACTCTTTTTGTTTTTCGGAAATCACGTTGTTAAGCCATTCTGGTCAAGTTGAGCGCCGACATCATATTGCGGTTAAGCCTGCGCACCTCCAGCAGCCTCATTGACGGCTGCCGCCACGATGCCCATCACTGCCTCCGGCGAATAGGCCTCTGCCCTCGCCTTGCAGCCCTTTCGAACCTCGTTCGCGCCGTCGCCAAGCGCGACGAACCTCTTAATCTCACCGACTAGCAGCTCGTTGCGTCCGAACGCGTACCCGAACCCGGTAACGCCGTCCTCGAGCATCTCGTCGTAGTACTGCCACTTTGCCGCTATGACGGGCACGCCGGCTGCAAGCGCATCAATAATGGTGCCAGGAATACCCTCCAATTTCCATTTGGTCGGGAACAGCAGCGCGTCGTAGCCCGCAATTGCCTGTACGCTATTCTCGGGCGCGACGCAGCCCTTGTACTCCACACTCGCGCAGCGCGTCAGCGACATTTCGAATTCTTCTTTGTAGTCGGAGTCGATGGGTCCGTAAATATCTAGCCGACAGTCGAGCCCTTCCACACAAAGCCTCTCGACGGCATCTATGGCGTCGCCGATGCCCTTCAGCTCCTGCACGCGGCTGAACGTGCAGAACCTGTAACTCGGCCCGTAATGCCGCGTCTCGGGTAGTTCCACCTCGTCTAGGTACTTGAAGTTGGGCAGGTACTCGGCGTTGGACACGCCCAGCTCCCCGAGCTTCGCCACAAGTTGGCGCGATTCCACCCAGTTCACCGTGAAATCGTTCAGGTAGTCGACCTGCTTGGGATACTCGCCTAAGTCGCGAGCCAACCACCCACCGATGAGGTTGTGGTAAACACGCGTATGAAGATGCCGTGCCGCGAACGACAGCAGCGGGAAGAACGCCTTGCGCCCGTTGCGCGATAGCGACACGAACACATCCCCACACGTCAGAAGGCACCGGGCGGTCTGCACGGCAACCCGAGCCGCGTTGTGCCGATAGTCCTTCGTGTCTACGACGTAGACATTGCCCTCGCCGTAGAGCTCGCATAGAAGCCTGTACATCATTCGAGTCTTGACGGTCTGACCGTCAAAGAGCTCGCCGTCGGGATCCAGGCGGCCAATCAAACCAATCTTCCTATTCGAGCCCATGGACCCTCAGCTCTCTACCCCATCGAGCGATGAAGCCGTCCGAATAGTATTCCATGACCCCGCACGCGGGAGAAAATGTTAGTTCGCCAAACATGATCCTTCCGTCAGACTCGTAGAGATCCACGCGCACGAAGTCGAAATCGGCGCTCAAGCACTTCGCAGCATCAATCATCTCACTAAGCAGTTTCGGCCTAGCAATCTGCTTGTCATTCTTCATCGGCCCCTGAAGCCCATCGATAGGATTCCAGTCCAGGTCATACAGGTTCAGTTTCAATCCCTTGTCGCGCTCGCTGCACGTCAGCACGAAACGCGGCTCGCCATTAAGGCAGTGAAATTTGTAATCGATGATCTCGTTCATGCCACCAATGAAATCCTCGGCGTACACGCGGTGAGGCACCAGCTTATAGTGCGGTTCAACGCACGCGCGAGGATAGTCCTCGCTCAGCCACTTGTGCGCGTGATCGAACATATCATCCACATCTAGTGCCCTCTTATCAGGCACTAGATAGTTCATCTCACAACCATGCGTCGCCTTCAGCGCGAAAGCCTGTGGCAGCGAGTCGACGTCGATGTCCTCGGCACGCCCCCACGGCCCATAGGCCGGGACCAGAAGGTTTGCGAGACCCTTCCCCGCCACATAGCCGCGCACAGCCCACTTGTCCGTGCAGCGCGCGGCGAGCGTCTGGTCAGTGTTCAGCTCTATCCAGCAAATCTTGTCCGCAAGCGTCTTGGGATCAGACAGTTCAAGTTTCCGTCCAAAACGTAATGATGAATCAAGCTCTTTGGCACGCTTGACGCCAAGAATCGAGGCTTCGGCATTAAGCAGGTACCTATACATATTTCTTGCTATCCCGAGTGAAGACATACTTAATCCCTCTTAAACAAATCGCGGGTATATACCTTATCGGCAACATCAGAGAGATCTTCATTCCAACGGTTGGCAATAATCACATCACACTCACGCTTGAACTTATCGAGATCGTGTGTCACCTCAGAGCCAAAGAAATGCAACGCGTCCAAGGTTGGCTCATAAACGACGACGGGCACGCCCTTGGCCTTCACGCGCTTCATGACGCCCTGGATGGAGCTCGCGCGGAAGTTGTCGGAGTTGGACTTCATCGTCAGGCGGTACACGCCCACGACCGGCTTAGACTTGCCCTCATAGACGCGGTCCCACACCATCTGCAGCACCTCGTCCGCCACGAAGTCCTTGCGGGTGCGGTTGGCCTCCACGATGGCCTCGATCAGGTTCTGGGGCACGTCCTTGTAGTTCGCCAGCAGCTGCTTGGTGTCCTTGGGCAGGCAATAGCCGCCGTAGCCGAAGCTGGGGTTGTTGTAGTGGCTGCCGATGCGCGGCTCCAGGCACACGCCGTCGATGACGTCGCGGGTATTGAGGCCTCGAACCTCACAGTAGGTGTCGAGCTCGTTGAAGTAGGCCACGCGCAGCGCCAGGTAGGTGTTGGCGAAGAGCTTCACGGCCTCGGCCTCGGTGGTACCGAGCACGAGCTCCGGGATGCCCTTCGAGCCGTCGGCGTTGACGCGCTTGAGCTCGGCGGGGTCGGCGCCCTGGGCCAGCAGGCCGGCGAACTTTTCGGCCGCGGCGACTGCGTCAGCGTCGTCCTTCGGCGCGCCCACCACGATGCGGGACGGGTGCAGGTTATCGTAGAGCGCTTTGCTCTCGCGCAGGAACTCGGGGCTGAAGAAGATCTTGCCGTCGCCCAGCCTCTCGCGCAGGCCCGCCGTGTGGCCCACGGGGATGGTCGACTTGATGACGATCCAGGCGTTAGGGTTCACCGAGCGAACGGCGGCGATGGCGGCCTCGACCGATGACGTATCGAAGAAGTTCTTATCGCTGTCGTAGTTGGTGGGCGTGGCGATGACGGCGTAGTCGGCACCCGTGTAGGCCTCTGCAACGTCGACGGTGGCGTGCAGGTCGAGCTCGCGCTCCCCCGCCTTGGCCTCCGCCAGGAAGCGCTCGATCTCGTCGTCCTGAATTGGCGACTCGTAGTTGTTGATCTTCTCGACCTTCTCGGGCACGATGTCCAGCGCGTGTACCTCGTTGTGCTGCGAGAGCAGGACGGCGAGGGACAGGCCGACGTAGCCGGTGCCGGCGACAGCGATCTTCATTGAGCTATTGTTTGCCATTATTTCCTCTTATTTTCCGGATAGGTGCGTTTCCATACCGCGAGAAACGCGTAGCGAACGAAGCAGTAAATAGCTTTGTATATAGGCAGTTTTGCGATCTGTCGATAGAAGTACCATGTACCGCGAACAGCCTTGACCTTGTTGCTGGAAAGAGATCCGCTCGTACGCCTGTATTGGCATAGAACGTCATTGACGCCGATGCAGTCATGTCCAGCAGCCAAAACCTGAAGCCACGTTGCGGCATCTTGTCGCCTTCTCATATTCGGCATGACAAGCAGCCTTTTTTCAACTTTCTCCAAGTCGGCCATTATTCCGACGGTCTGTAGGTAGTTATTCGTAAGGTATCCCCAGTAGCTTGTCTTAGACGGCATATGCACGGTGCGCCCTAGGAGGGAGCCCTCCTCATCAATCACCTCATATGAAGCGCAGCTGAACCCCGCGTTTTCCCGATCCATACAGTCAATCTGCTTCTCGAGCTTCTCGGGCAGCCACAAATCGTCTGCATCGAGATAGGCGACGTATCGCCCGCACACGTTTTCGAGAGCGGTGTTACGGGCGACGGCCGCGCCGCCGTTCTCACTCTGACTTATAAGGCGTATGCGCGAGTCTGACTCAGACAGTTTTCCAACGATCTCGCTGGTATTATCGGTGGAGCAGTCATCAACGATGAGCAGTTCCCACGAACTCAAGGTTTGCGCCTGGACGGAGGCAATCGACTCTGCAATATGCCTCTCAGAATTGAACGCCGGCATAATCACGCTGACGACGGGGAATGCAGCATTGGAGACATTCATCGCCCAGTCCTCCTTTTACCAAACATGGCACCGAAGGTGCCCGTGAAACATCTCCAGTCCATGCGGAAGCAACGGTTCCGCACGTAATGGAGCTCAATCTTCTGACGCAGGCCGCTCTCAAAGGTCGCAGCGTTGCGGTCGGTGGCCTGCCACAGGCCCGTGATGCCCGGGGTGACGCTCAACAGCTCCTCCTTCTCCTCGTCGGAGAAGTGCTGCTCCAGTTCGTCGCGCGTGATAGGACGCGGGCCGATAACGGACAGGTCGCCCTTGAGCACGTTGAGGAACTGCGGCACCTCGTCGATAGAGCACTTGCGGATGAACCGACCCACCTTGGTGATGCGCGGGTCGTCGTTGACCTTGCGCTCGACCTCCCACTGGTGGAGCTGCTCAGGGCTCAGGTACTTGTGCACATCGTTGGCGTCGGCGACCATGCTGCGCAGCTTAAGCACGCGGATCACCCGGCCTCCCCTGCCCACGCGCTCCTGCGTGTAGACCGGGCAGCCCGGAGACTCCGCGCAGATCGCGGCGCAGACGCATGCCATGGGAATAGCCAGCACCACGGTGCATCCGGTGCTGAAGGCTATGTCGAAGGTTCTCTTGCATATGCGGTAGAAGAGGGTCCCCGTCGGTTTCCTAGACATGGGCTAGCACCCCACCAAAGGAAAAGTCTCGGGAAATGCCTCTAGCAGGCACCCCCCCCGTTATCATTTCGACGACCGTGAGGAGGACGATCTTCAGGTCGGTGACCACACCGCGCCTGGCGATGTACTCCAGGTCGCGGCGAACCATGCCGTCGAAGTCGGTGTCGTTGCGGTCGGTTACTTGCCACCAGCCGGTAATGCCGGGCTTAACGGCAAGACGCTGCAAGTCGTACTCCGTGTACTCGGCCACCTCGTTCGGTAGCGGCGGGCGGGGCCCGACGACGGACATCTGGCCCAGGAACACGTTGAGGAACTGCGGGAACTCGTCGATGGAATGCTTGCGGATGAATTTGCCGATCTTGGTGACGCGCGGGTCCTCCTTCATCTTGAACATGGCGCCGACGATCTCGTTTTGTTCCTTGAGCTCGGGAGGCGTTCATCGGCGTCTTTGAACATGGATCGGAACTTCCACATGCGGAAGATAGACAGGCTGCCGTCGGGGCGGGTCTGACCAACGCGGATCTGGCTGTAGAAGGGGCTGCCTTCGCTCTCCATGCGGATGGCCGCCGCCAGCACCAAGCTGGGGATTGCGATAACAATGAGGACGACACCGCTGAACACGATGTCAAACGTGCGCTTCACGGCACGATATGCCAGTCGCGAACGGTCCCGGTCCATGATGGATTGCATGGCCTTATAGCGAACGGCGCCCTCACGCCGGTCCATGGCCTGTGCAATCAGCGCCGCCCCCACGGGCGCATTGTTCTCTGTCATTTCCTTAGCAGCCATAGTCAAACATACGTCCCTGCCCCCAAGGATCCCCCAATCACTAAATTCAAAAATGCGAACGAATAGCTGGTGCAACGTCTCCCTTTACGTTTTGCTGGGAACGTCGAGCGGTAGCAGCTCCCTAAAAGCAGAGTCGCCTTCGCCCACGTCTACCAGGCACCAGCGTTTATGACGGTCGATCTTGTGCACGCGGGCCTCTTGCCCCACCAAGGGACCCTGTTCTATGTGCAACACGCCGTCTTTTATGCGCGCAACGCTGTTGCGCACCACGCCGTCGTCGTCGAGCACGCTGCGATACCAGACCTGCGCATCGTCCGGCATGGGCATGTACGCCCGCTCCCTGCTGCCGGCAATGCGGCAGCCAAAGCTCAACTGGGCCAAGGCCCTATCAAGCGCAGCGGCATCGTGCGTGGCGACGAAGAAGTATTCCTTGTACATGGGTTTGGTTTGGAGCGACCAAGCGCCGTCCCGCTTAAACCAAAACTCCTTTTGCATCACAAAAGCGTCCTGCATCAGTTCGTGCGGAATAATGCGGCGGACCTTTTCGCAGATCTCGCGCTCTTTACCGTTAGGGGTGTGGACCAGATACCAGCGAACGCGGCCATGCTGGCTGTTGGTGGTGGCGCCGTTAAATGCGCCCGGCAGCTGCTCTTGGCGCCGCATTGTCTGTTCCATCTCTCGCCCCCTTATCTTGCATCCGCGACGCACGCGGATGCAGGGGCGTTAAGAACAGGCTTCTCGCTCGCAGCTAGACGCAGTCGCAAAAGTACAGGTTTTTGTAGAGGGGTATGGAGATGTATCCGCTCGCGCCGCAATTTGTGCAATCAGGGAAAACGGCCTGAAATTACGCGTATAATGAGCTTCATCGAAAGATACGAAAAACTGTACATTTTTGCACAACAAAAAAAGCCGCTCTAGCAGCGGCTTTTTCTCGTTTGGGCAATCAAAACCACCCCTAAAAGGGGTGGTTTGCTCTTAGGGTATAACCCTTGGATT